>CABFVV010000039.1_pt1 | contig 86313 bp, 70 predicted proteins | sample 8864751 | NCBI WGS metagenome assembly CABFVV01 (sample SAMEA5735770, study PRJEB23740) | soil metagenome | biome: forest; feature: forest soil; material: soil | place: USA | collected 2013-10-13 | depth 0.1 m | reverse complement strand
GTGGCCCCAAGACCCGCAAACCCGCACCCTATGTCGAAGGCGCGGTAGCCCGAGCCCATCACAGTACCGCCCGCCTGCTTAAACGCGCCAAAGGCGGGACATCTTGATCAAGACCTTGAAAGGGCTGGCTCTTAGGGCGTTGGCCTTTCCTTGATTTGTTAGTGGTTTATTAGCGTTGCCCCTGTGCGGGGCGGCACCTACTTTTCTTTGCCGGCTGCAAAGAAAAGTAGGCAAAAGAAAGCAGCTCAAACCGCTACTGCTAAGTGGGCGCCGTGGTCTGCTGCGGGTAGTGGTGCATCTGGAATCTGTGTTCTCGCACATTCGGCGTCTGTGACAAGGGCGTCATACTTCCGGCGGCGCTTCGCGCGCCGACGCGGTACTTCACCAAACCCGTGCGTTGTTGTCGACACGCTGCGGAAATCCTGCCAGCAACTAGCTGTCGTTACGCTCACTGCTGCGCTATTAGGTCAATAGCTGCTTCCGGCGTTAGGGCACACTTGAGATCATCAGCGTCTTGAGTTAAAAATTCATTGGATGATGCCGATCACGTACTAAAGTGTTTTGTCTGGCACTTGAGACGAGGAGGCAACGATGGGCAGACGGCGGTCACGCAAACCGTTTGTCTGGAGTTGGTCAACTGATGAGACGCTGGCTAGCCTCGAACGGTTTTAGTGCGGGTCCGGAAGGCTGCAGCAGGAACACCATGAATATCAATATCGATGCAATTGACGAAGTCGCCCTAGCCCTTCTCTACCTGACCCTGCATGACCGATACCGCGCATGGAAGGGCTTTGACTGGGATGTGCTGAACCGACTCCATGAAAGAGGCTTCATCGAAGACCCCGTCAACAAGACGAAGTCCGTGATTTTTACGGACGAAGGACTACGCGAGTCCGAGCGGCTTTTTAATCAGCACTTCGTCATTCCAGAAAGAACGGAGAATTGATGCAACAAGCTTCTAAGTCACGGCACTAGCTGCTTGGTTCACCAAGCGTCAATTCAAAAACCCGATATTCTCAGCGCATCGCCGAGGCGAAGCCGACGGCCCCCACGGACCTCAACTCAACCGAAGCCGGCGGTTTCCCATGCAGACCCGTCCGCGACGCACGCAGTGCGGAGTGGGAGCTGATGAGCCCTTTGTCACTAGCGCGGAATGTGCGAGAACACGGATTCCAGATGTACCACTACCCGCAGCAGACCACGGTGCCCACTTAGCAGTAGCGGTTTGAGCTGCTTTCTTTTGCCTACTTTTCTTTGCAGCCGGCAAAGAAAAGTAGGTGCCGCCCCGCACAGGGGCAACGCTAATAGACCACTAGCAAATCAAGGAAAGGCCAACGCCCTAGGCAAACAGACAAAAGCACCGAGCAGGCAAACAAAATCAACCCTGCCGAAGGCAATACCCAGCAACAGCGTCCAACACACCCTCATCCTCGCCAACCGCCGTAGCGCACTTAATCTCGACAGCAGGATACGCCCCCCGACACCTCTCGATCACCTCCGGCAGATCCCTGCGAACATGCCCACCTTGCCCAAAAAACACAGGCACAACAGTCACAACAGAACACCCGTCGGAGACAAGAGACCCCACAGCGGTAGGCAAATCCGGCTCCATCAACTCAAGAAAAGCCAACAAAACCGGCCCAGCCTCAGCATCAGAGCCGCGCGCAGCGCGAACCTTCTCAGCGAGCCTTTCAAATGGCTCCCGCCACCGCACATCCCGCGCGCCATGCGCAAACAAAACAAGTCCATGCGTAGCCATGACAAAGGCCCCTAATGGCGATCAACCCACTTCAACCCGACCAGCCCGAGCACGAGATAAACGAGCCCAGGCGTAGCCGCAGTCAACGGCGCAGGCCACGTATTCAACGTGCCGATATGCGAGAACAGCGTATTGAACAGCTGGAAACTCATCCCCAGCATAATCCCGCCGAAAACCTTCACACCCACCACGCCGGCGCGCGTATGCAGATACGCAAACGGCAGCGACAACACCAGCATCACGAACACCGCAAACGGATACAGCAGCTTGCGCCACAGCGCAATGTCATACCGCTGCGTGTCCTGATGATTCTCGGTCAAATGCTGGATGTAGCGGAACAGATTGAACATCGACATCCGGTCCGGCGACACCAGTAGCACCGACAAGATCTGTGGCGTCAGTTCCGAGCGCAGCGAATACGCCGGCAACTCCACCTGCTTTGCACGGTACACCGGATTCAACGCATCGGCCGGCGTGCCCGGAGGAGGAGGGACGTCGATCAGTTGCGTGTCCGTCACATCAGTCAGTTGCCAATGACCCGGCGGCTGATACGTGCCGCTCTTCGCAATCCGCACGTTCGAGAGGCGGAACTTCGAATCGAATTCGTAGATGCGCACGTTGCTGATCGTCGCGTCCGGCTTCAATTCGCCAACGTTGACGAAGCGCGTCACCTGCTCGCCGTCCGCGCGCGCCGTCAGCGTGTCCTTCACCCACACACCCGACTCGAAGTTGCTCGATACCGACGACCCCAATGCCTCGAGCCGCACGCGTTCCGACAACTGATCCGTGTACGGACCGACCACTTCGCCGATCAGGTAAGTCAGGAACACGAGCGGAATGCCGATCTTCATGAGCGAGCGCAGCGCCTGATTGGTGGCGAGGCCGGACACGCGAAAAATCGTGTACTCGGAGTTCGCCGCCATTTGCGCGAACACGTAGATCGCGCTGATCAACGCAGCAACCGGAATGATTTCGTAGAAGCGCGACGGCGTTTGCAGCGCGACGCGCAGCACCGCGTACTGGAACTTGTAGTTGCCGTGGCCGACGGAATTCAGTTCGTTGATCAGGTCGAAGAAGAAGAACAGACCCGAAAACGCGAACAGAATAAAGATGAACGTGAGATAGATCTGACGCGCGAAATACCTTTCATAGATGCGCATCGGTCAGGCCCCCTGCGAACGGCTGAACATCGCCCGCGTGAATAGCGGCCGGTTGCGCACGCGCAGCCAGAAGATGAACGCGACGATCACCGCCACAATAACGTGCAGGCCCACCAGTCCAACCGCGAACGACATCCTGCCTTGCTCGATCCACGACTGCACGACATTAAGCAGATTGGAATACGTCAGATAGATCAGGACGGCCATCACCAGATTGATCGTGCGGCTGCGCCGCGGGTTCTGGTGCGCAAGCGGAATCGCCAGCAGCATCAGGTTGATCGCGATCAGCGGCAGCCCCGCGCGCCAGGCGAATTCGGCGAGATTGTCGTCGGTGCGGTTACGCAGGAGCGTGAGCGTGGGCAAGCTGGTGGTAGTTGGCGTGTTGACGACCGGCTGGCTCTGGATCTTCAGGCCGTAGCGGTCGAATTCCATGATGCGGAAATCGGGGTGGCCCGGTTCGCCGTCATAGCGGCGGCCGTTTTCCAGCACGACAAAGCGGTCGCCGTTCTTATCAGTTTCGGTGTGGCCGGTTTTCGACACGACCACGTTGACCTTGCCGTTCTCCGTGCTGGTCACGAAGACGTTCTCGACGCGCGCCTGGTCGGGCGACATCTTCTCGATGAAGAACACGCGGTGGTTGGTGGCCGACTCGCGGAATTGACCCGGCGCGAGCAGCGAGACTTCGTCGCGCTGCTGGAAACGCGCGCGCAGCAGCTTGTTCTGCTGGTTCGACCACGGCCAGCCGACGAACACGAAGAACATGATGAGAATGATGATCGGCGTGGAAAAAATGGCGATCGGCTTGATGAATTGCGTCAGGCTGACGCCGGAGGACAGCCACACGACCATCTCGGAGTCTTTGTACCAACGTGTCAGGACGAACAGGATCGACACGAACAGGGTCGCGACGAGCATGATCGCCAGGTAGCCGATCACAGTCAGGCCGATCAGGACCAGCACGTCGCGCGGGTCGATCTCGCCCGAGGCCGCGAGGCCGACGATGCGGATCATCATCGTCGTCAGCACGAGCGTGAGGAGAACCATGAACACGGCACCAGCCGTATACGCGAGTTCGCGCTGGAGGGAGCGTTCGAAGATCATTATTGATGATGAGGTGGGGCGCTCTCAGTGACGCACGGATTGGTTCCCGTCACGCCTCCGGTGCAGCCGCCGCGGGAAAAATAGCGGATAATTGCGGCTTTCATCCTAAGCCCAGATTTTATCCGAGGACAAGCGCGATGGACTTTAGCATAAAAGCCTGTGATTGGACCAAAGGCTCGTCAAACGGTTTCCTGACCGGGAAATCCGATTGCATCGTAATCGGCGTGTTCGAGTCGCAAACGCTCTCGGGCGCTGCGCTGGAGATCGACGTGGCCACCAAGGGCCTCCTGACCCGCGTCATCAAGGCCGGCGACATGGACGGCAAGGCCGGCACCACCCTGTTCCTGCACGAAGTCTCGGGCATCGGCGCTTCGCGCGTATTGCTGGTCGGCCTCGGCAAGCAGGATGCTTTCAGTCAGAAAGCCTACGGTGAAGCCGTGCGGGCCGCCTGGCGCGCACTGCTCGGCACCAAGATCGTCCAGGTCACCTTCACGCTCGCCCAACTGCCGATCCTCGAGCGCTCGGCCGATTGGGGCGTGCGCGCCGCGATCCTCGCGCTGCGCGAGTTGAGCTACCGCTTCACACAGATGAAGAGCAAGCCGGACAACGCGCCGCGCGCCCTGAAGCGCATCGTGTTCAGCGTCAACACCGGCGATGAGAAGGCCGCCAAGCTCGCGGCCAAGCAGGGCGCCGCGCTTGCCAACGGCATGGATCTGACGCGCGACCTCGGCAACCTGCCGAGCAATGTCTGCACGCCGACCTATCTTGCCAACACCGCGAAGAAGCTCGCCAAAGACTGGAAGCTGAAAGTCGAAGTGCTCGGCGAAAAGCAGTGCGAAGCCCTGAAGATGGGCTCGTTCCTGTCGGTCACGGCCGGCTCGGTCGAACCGGCTCAGTTCATCGTGCTGCAGTACCACGGCGGCGCCGCGAAAGCCGCGCCGGTGGTGCTGGTCGGCAAGGGCGTCACGTTCGATACTGGCGGCATTTCGCTGAAGCCGGGCGAAGGCATGGACGAGATGAAGTACGACATGTGCGGGGCCGGTTCGGTGCTGGGCACGTTGCGCGCCGTCGCCGAAATGGGCCTGAAAATCAATGTGGTCGGCATTATCCCGGCTGTCGAGAACATGCCGTCGGCCACCGCCACCAAGCCGGGCGACATCGTCACCAGCATGAAGGGCCTCACGATCGAAGTGCTGAATACGGACGCCGAAGGCCGGCTCATCCTGTGCGACGCGCTGACCTATGCCGAGCGTTTCAAGCCGGCGGCGGTGATCGACATCGCCACGCTGACGGGCGCTTGCATCATCGCGCTGGGTCATCACAACAGCGGTCTGTTCTCGAAAGACGACGCGCTGGCGGGCGAACTGCTCGATGCCTCGCGTGAAGCCTCCGACCCGGCCTGGCGCATGCCGCTCGACGACGAGTATCAGGATCAGCTCAAGTCGAATTTCGCGGACCTGGCCAACATCGGCGGCCGTCCGGCGGGCAGCGTGACGGCGGCGTGCTTCCTGTCGCGCTTCACTGAAGCGTATCCGTGGGCCCATCTGGACATTGCCGGCACCGCGTGGAAGAGCGGCGCGGCGAAGGGCGCCACCGGCCGCCCGGTGCCCTTGCTCGCGCAGTTCCTCATCGACCGGGCCGCGGACGGTAGGGCCGCGGACGGTCGCGCTGCACAATGACGCATTGCAGTAAGGTTACAGGCGTCGCTGTAGACGCAAAGCGGAGCTGCCGATGACGAGAATCGATTTTCACTCGAACGTCGGCGATTCGCTGCTGTATGCGTGCCGCCTGATCCGCAAGGCTTATCAGGCGGGCCAGCCGACCATCGTGCTGGCCGAGCCCGAGCGTCTGCGGGCTTTCGACGAGCAGTTGTGGACCTTCTCGCCCCTCGATTTCGTGCCGCACTGCATGGCGGGCACGCCGCTCGCCGCGCAAACACCAATTGTGCTGGCCTCGAACCTCGATGATGTGCCGCATCATCAGGTGCTGCTCAATCTCGGCGCCACGGTGCCGGCGCAATTCGCCCGTTTCGAGAGATTGCTGGAAGTGGTCGGTAACGCACACGACGAACTCGCGGCGGGCCGCGAACGCTATCGTTTCTATCGCGATCGCGGCTATGCTTTGAACAACTACAAGCAAGGCAGCTAGGCACCATTTCGTCCGCGTCGCGTGGTGTTTTGTCGGATGGATTCGACGCGCGCGCGGCCTGCCTCGGCTTGGACTCAAACACGGAGAGCGCGCGTGTCCGATCCTAACGATAGTTCGATCCCGGTTCTGAACGAGATTCTCGTGCCGGGCCATCCTGCCCAGGCGCGCCAGGTGGAGGGTGGCGCAGCGGCGCCGGCTACCCAGCCGGCGGCCGATCCCGCGACTGCGCAAGAACCGGTCCTTACGCCGGAACCCAGGCACGAGCCTGAGCCGGTGTTTGCGCCAGAAACCCTGCAGGCACAGAAGGAGCCGACGCTCGCGCACGTGGCTGAGCAAGCGCACGTGGCGGAGCAAGCGCATGTGTCGGAGCAAGCGCATCCGGCCGAGCACGCCCACCCGAAAAAGCGTTCGAGGGCACACCATGCTGCCGATCACCGGCACGGACATGAGCCGGCCTTTGCGTCTGCGGGCGTCTTCGACCGGGCTGAACCGCATGCGCCGATCGAGGCGGGTACGATCGTGCCGCCGGATATCGCTCACGAAGCGCAGCCGCAACCGAATCTTGATGCCGATGTCATCGCCGAACGTCTGCGTGGACGGTTCGCGGGTTTTCTGACGGGCGAGGGGCGCGGCATTATCGAAGCACGTTGCCGCGATGCGTTGCAGGATCACACGTCCTGGCTCGTCAACCAGATCACGCGCGAAGTGGCGCTGGCGCTGGAGACGGAATTGACCGGCTGGGTCAGGGAAGCGGTCGATCAGGAGATCGCGCGGCGCTCGGGCAGCGCCTGATCGTGGCTGGGGGCGTGCCGTTATCCGGGCGCGCTCACCGCTTTCATCAAGCGGGGTTCATTTGAGTTTTCGTTTAAGCGCCGTTATTTGAGCGTCATCACCCAGCTCGCCAGCGTAGCCGCCTGATCGGGCGTGAGTTGCGTATTCGCGGGCATCGGCACCGCGCCCCACACGCCCGTGCTGCCATCCAGAATCTTGTGCTTCAGATAGGTAGCGGCATCCTCGCGGCCGGCATATTTCGAGGCGACGTCATGCAGCGCCGGTCCCATGAAGGGACGTGTCACCGAGTGGCAGCTCATGCAGTTCTGCTGCTGGGCAAGCGCGAGGGCGGTGGGCACTTCCGCGTGCGCCGCCGGACTGCCGGCGCCTAACATAGCGCTCAGCACGCTGGCCGCCGCGAGCGCTGCATACGACATTGATTTCATTCTGGTCTCCGTCGGTGCAGGTGCCCGACTCGTAGTGCATGCATTATAAAAGGAAAGGGGCGCACGGTTTCCCGTGCGCCCCTTTGCGCTTTTTCGTAACTGACGCAGCCGACGTGGCGTCGAGCGATGCTGCGCGTAAGCCCCGGCCAATCGAGGTGAATCGAGGCGGATCAGCGCAGCGTGTGCTTAATGCCCGCTTAGCCCGTCACCGCGCCCTTGTTGGCCGGCAGCGCCAACGCGGAGTACTTCGCCAGCACGCCACGCGTGTAACGCGGCTTCGGTTGCTGCCATGCAGCGCGGCGGCGTTCCAGTTCGGCGTCGTCGATGTTCAGTTGCAGGAGCAGCTTGTGCGCGTCGATCGTGATCGAGTCGCCTTCCTGCACAAACGCGATCGTGCCGCCCACGAAGGCTTCCGGCGCGACGTGACCGACCACCATCCCCCACGTGCCGCCCGAGAAGCGGCCGTCGGTGATCAGGCCGACGCTTTCGCCGAGTCCCTTGCCGATGATCGCGGACGTAGGCGCGAGCATTTCCGGCATGCCGGGGCCGCCCTTCGGGCCGAGGTAGCGCAGCACGACCACGTCGCCGGCCACGATCTTGTCGGCCAGAATCGCTTCCAGCGCGCTTTGCTCGTCGTCGAACACGCGGGCCGGGCCGGTGATGACCGGGTTCTTCAGGCCGGTGATCTTGGCGACGGCGCCGTCGACGGCCAGGTTGCCCTTCAGGATCGCCAGATGGCCTTCCTTGTACAGCGCTTGCTCGATCGGGAAAATCACCTGCTGATCGGCGCGTGGCTTGCTCGGCACGTCCTTCAGTTCTTCAGCGATCGTCTTGCCGGTGATCGTGATGCAATCGCCGTGCAACAGGCCTGCGTCGAGCAGGATCTTCATGACTTGCGGAATGCCGCCGGCCTTGTGCAGATCGGTCGCCACGAACTGGCCCGACGGCTTCAGGTTGCAGATCACCGGCACCCTCTTGCGCATGCGCTCGAAGTCTTCGATGGTCCATTCCACTTCAGCCGCGTGGGCGATGGCGAGGAAGTGCAGCACGGCGTTGGTCGAGCCGCCCGTGGCCATGATGACGGCCACGGCGTTTTCGATCGACTTCTTCGTGACGATGTCGCGCGGCTTCAGATCCTTCTTGACCGCTTCGACCAGCACCCGTGCCGATTCGGCCGCCGAGTCGACCTTTTCCTGGTCCGGATTGGCCATTGTCGACGAATACAGCAGCGACATGCCCATCGCTTCGAACGACGAGCTCATCGTGTTGGCGGTGTACATGCCGCCGCACGAACCCGTGGACGGGCACGCGTTCTTTTCGACCCCTTCAAAATCTTCCTGCGACATCCGGCCGGCCGTGAATTCGCCCACTGCTTCGAACGACGACACGATGGTCAGGTCGGTGCCCTTCCAGTTACCCGGACGGATCGTGCCGCCATACACGTAGATGCTCGGCACGTTGGTGCGCAGCATGCCGATCATGCCGCCCGGCATGTTCTTGTCGCAGCCGCCGATCACCACCACGCCGTCCATCCACTGGCCCTGCACGCACGTCTCGATACAGTCGGAGATGACTTCGCGCGACACCAGCGAGTACTTCATGCCTTCGGTGCCCATCGACATGCCGTCCGAGATCGTCGGCGTGCCGAAGATCTGCGGATTCGCGTCCGCGCCCTTGACCGCGGCGACGGCCGCGTCGGCCAGACGCTGCAGGCCGGCGTTACACGGCGTGATGGTCGAGTGGCCGTTGGCGATGCCGATCATCGGCTTGTCGAAGTCGGCCTTTTCGTAGCCGAGTGCGTAGTACATCGAGCGGTTCGGTGAGCGCGCCACGCCTTGCGTGATGTTCTTCGAACGACGGTTGTATGCCATGGGGAACTCCAATCTGTTTTGTTTTGATCCGTGCTGCGTATGCGGGGCTCAGGTGCTGCCGCAAAGGCTGCGCTGACGCTGCCAATGCGTTGCCGGCGGCGTCGGCCGATACGGCGCTTCTGGTCAGTTCAGTTTAGTTCCGACGCGTTGCGCAAGGGTGCAGTTTTGCGAAGCGCGTGTCCAATATATTATTCAGGCTCGATTAGGTCGTAAAATGTATTAATCATGTTGCCTACGATTCCTGACCTGCGCCAGTTGCGCTATTTCGTGACCGTCGCCGAAGAAAAGCACTTCGGGCGGGCGGCCGTGCGTCTTTCCATGACGCAGCCGCCGTTGTCGCAGGCGATTCGGGCGCTGGAGGAAACACTCGGCGTCGAGTTGTTCGCGCGCACCAAGCGCTCGGTGGAGTTGACCCCGGTGGGCGCTGACCTGTTGCCCGAAGTGCAGCGCCTGCTGGCGAGCGCTGAGGGGCTGCGGCCGTTGGCGCAGAGCCTCGCGCGAGGCGAGGCCGGGGCGCTGTCGCTGGCCTTCGTCTCGACGGCCGATTACGGCCTGCTGCCGTTGCTGCTGCGCGATTTCGGCGTGCGCCATCCACGGGTGCGCCTCGAACTGACCGAAGCCACCAGCGACGTGCAGATCGAGGAACTGGTGGCCGGGCGCATCGACGCAGGCCTCGTGATCGCGCCGCTACCGTCGCGCCATGCCACCCAGCTCTCGTGGTTGCCGATCGCCCGCGAGCCGCTGGTGATCGCGATGTCGACGGATATGGCGCAGCGCGTGGGCCGCGCCGCCGGCTCCAAGGCTGACTCGCACGCGGAGTGGCTGGAAACGCCCATCAGCCTGCGCGACGTCGCCGACGAGCCGCTCGTGATCTTCCCAAGACGTCTGGCGCCAGGCTTTTATGACATCATTATGGATTGCTACGGCGTGGCGGGCCTGGCACCTCGGGTCGGCCAGGAGGCGATCCAGATGCAGACGATCGTGAGCCTTGTGTCGGCCGGGATGGGCGTCGCACTGGTGCCGCAATCGTTGCGTAATCTGCGCCGCACGGGTGTCGTGTACCGGCCGCTCTCCGAATCGGTGCCGGCGATCGAGACGGGGCTGGTCTGGCGCACGGCGGAGGTGAGTCCGGTGTTGGTCGGCTTCATCGAGATCGTCCGAGCGCACGCGGCCACCATGGAGGCGCAGTTCGCGGCGCCTCGTGTTTAGGCGAGCTGAGGTGAGCCGCTGCCGCGAACGCATTGCAAGCGGAACCGTCCAACGCATGCGCCGCATGACGCGCACACCGCCGGCTGCTACTTGAAACTCGACTAGAAATCCGCTTCTGAACCTGAACTGCCCATAACAACACGATGCTCATTCACCCGAATTTCGACCCCGTTGCCATTCATCTGGGGCCGCTTGCTGTGCGCTGGTATGGACTGATGTACCTCGTTGCGTTCATCGCGGCGATCGTCGTCGGCCGGTTGCGGCTGCGTTTGCCGTACGTCGCCGCACAGGGCTGGACCGCTAAGGATATCGACGACATGCTGTTTTACGGCGTGCTCGGTACGATCCTCGGCGGCCGGCTCGGCTACGTGCTGTTCTACAAGGCGAGCTTTTACTTCGCGCATCCGCTCGACATCTTCAAGGTGTGGGAAGGCGGCATGTCGTTTCACGGTGGCTTCCTCGGCGTGACGCTGGCGATGGTGCTGTTCGCCTATCAGCGCAAGCGCTCGTGGTTGCAGGTCACCGATTTTGTTGCGCCAATGGTGCCGACCGGGCTCGCGGCAGGGCGCCTCGGCAACTTTATCAACGGTGAGTTGTGGGGCCGCGTGACCGATCCGTCAGCGCCCTGGGCGATGCTGTTTCCAGGTGCCGCGCCGGACGACGCCACGTGGCTCACCGCCCATCCGCAACTGGCCGCGCAATGGCATCTGAACGACGTGTTCGCGCAATATCACATGCTGCCGCGTCATCCGTCGGAGTTGTATGAGATCGCGCTGGAAGGCGTGGCGCTGTTCTTCGTGCTGTTCTTCTTCTCACGCAAACCGAAACCGATGGGCGCGATTTCCGCGGTGTTCCTGATCGGCTACGGCCTTGCGCGTTTCACGGTGGAATTCGCGCGTGAGCCGGATGACTTCCTTGGGCTTCTGGCAATGGGTCTCTCAATGGGCCAATGGCTCTCGCTGCCAATGATCCTCGTGGGCATCGGGATACTGGTGTGGTCCTATCGCCGTGCGCGGCGTGAACCGGCGCAGACGGTCGGTGCGAATTGAGCGCTACGTTTTATCGTAGTGAGCTGAGTAGCCAATGAAAAAAAGCCACGGCATGCCGTGGCTTTTTTTCATTGCAGCGGTACTTCTGGCGTAAAACGCGCTACTTCATCTGCACCGAGCCCGACACATTGACTGTTACCGTCGACGTGCCGCCTTCGATCGGCACCGGCGCGGATGCCTTAGCATCGGCACCCATTGCACGTGCGCTCATCATCATCATCGGACGGGGCATGACGCCGTTGTGGCCGACGTTGACTTCACGAATCGAATAGCCGTTGTAGCCGAACGCCTGCGCCGAAGAAGCGGCTTGCTCACGGAACGACTTGATGGCTTCACCGGTGAGCTTCTGCTCCGCGGCACGCTGCGCTTCAGGCGACAGCGAGAACTGCACGTTGCCGACCTGCATGATCGATGCCATCTGGCCTGCGAGTTTCGACGCCGCGGCGAAGTCGTGCGACTCGAGCACAACTTCAGTACGGCCGCGCCATGCGGAAATGCGGCCGTCACGATCGGTGGACGGGTAGATAGAGAAGGAGCCGGTGCGAGCTGTTACGCCGTTCACGCCCTTGGCTTTTTGCAGCGCTGCGTCGGCGCGTTGGTTCAGCGTGGAGGTGAGCGCGGACGGATCGCTCGCTTCCTGCTCGTAGAACAGCGTGATATCGACGACGTCTTGCGGCACCTCAGCGCTTGCCTGTGCATTCAGCGACAGCACGCCGGCGGGCTGATACTGCGTCACGCCTTGCGCGCGGGCCATGGCCGGCGTCAGTGCGAACGCGGCAGGCGCGGCGCATACGAGAGCGAGAGCGAGTGCACGTGCGGTGTTTTTCGTCATTCTTGGACTCCTTGCTTGAACAGGTTGTGCACGATTGGAGCGAACGCCATGCGATGGCACAACGTTTGCGAGTCCGTTAGGCGCTTGTAACCTGAGCTTGGTTCCCCAATTTGACGTTTGCTCAACGTTTGCTTTCATCCGCGCACAGACTTGCGCGTGAAACAAGCCGCAACGGGTCACATGTGCGTATGCAACGTTAAACAAGACGTTTGGTGATGAAGCGCCATTCAGCTTCGGTCACCGGTGTGATCGACAGGCGGTTGCCTTTGACGAGCACACGCATGTCCTTCAATTCCTCATGCTCGCGCAGCGCGGCAAGCGGAATCAACGGGATCTTCTTCTTGAACACCACATCGACGAGTAGCCAGCGCGGCGTTTCCTGCGACGACTTCGGGTCGTAGTAGGGGCTCTTCTTATCGAATTGAGTGGGGTCCGGATACGCGGTGGACGATACCTCCGCGAGCCCCGCAATGCCTGGCTCCGGACAACTCGAGTGATAGAACAGCACACCGTCGCCGACCTGCATCGTGTCGCGCATGAAGTTGCGCGCCTGATAGTTGCGCACGCCAGTCCACGGCAACGTATGGTGCGGTGCCTGGGCAAGATGGTCGATGCTTGCTTCGTCCGGTTCGGACTTCATTAGCCAGTAGCGCATGAATCGAATTGAACGTTAAAGGTTTGATACAGCAAGAAAAATCGAGGCCCAAAGAAAAACGGCACCGAACCGAAGTCCGATGCCGTTTGAATAGGTCCCCGCCTTAGCCGCTAGGCCGGCATCCTGAACCGGGGGTTCAGAATTGGTCGCAGTTAGCAGCACTTCGGGTACATCAGACAGAGTGACGCGCACACCCGTGCTACAAATTTCCACAACCGTGCACATGGCATTGGTTCAAGGAATATATGACCTTGGCGAACCAGGCAGGGAAGTCAAACCGATTGAATTCAAAACGTTTGCATGAGTCTTTGCTCATGCACCTCGTTTGAATCCGCAGCCGATCTCAGGACCGGCTACAAGATACTTTTACATGCTGTACTGCTGAATCACAGTACCCAGTTGCTCGTTCATTTGGTGCATTGTACGCCGGATTTCTTCAGCGGGAAATGCTTCTCCGTGCCGCACGCTGCTTTGCAGCTTAAGCAGTTCCGATGCCAGCGACAGCGCGGCCATGACGGCAATGCGATCCGTGCCGCGTACGTTGCTGCTATTGCGGATCTTCGACATCTCGGCGTCGACGCGTGCAACCGCTTCAAGCAGCGCGCCTTCAGTTTCCGGCGAGCAGGCGAGACGATAGGGCACGCCGAGAATCGATACTTCGATCTGCTTGGTGGTCATGCATTTTCTCCATGGCGGGTGACGTCGCTCTCCGCTTCTTCCTCATGCGGCGCGGCCTCGAGCAGATCGAGCTGATTATCAGGCTCGCTGTGCGCGCGGGCCCGCGGCAATTTTTCGAGGATCGCATTGAGGCGCACCTGTGCGTCGTCGATCTTTGCCGACAGCGCGTCGCGTTCCGCCTGCAGCGCATCGCGCTCCTCGCGCATCAGCGCGAGTTCCGTGCGCGTGGCCTCTGCTTCGGCACGCGTTTGGGCGAGCTGATCTTCGAGCGCGAGCCGCGCTTCATTGTGGCGTTGGCTGATCGTGATCAGCTTGCCGATATTCTGTGAAAGTGTTTCGAGTTCGGTGAGCATCTGCTGCGTCCTCTAAAGACATCGCATTTTAGCGCGGAATGTCGCAGGTTCCGACAATTGTCTCGTTTCGAGACGTAACAACATCGCTTTGTGCCGGCTTTTATCGACCATATGATGAAAAACAACTCATGCATCGGACAATAACCTGCACTTAACAGAACAGTTTGCGCACGGATTAACCATTCTTGACGGACCTGAAGGCCGCTCCTAAACTGGCCGCACTTTGGTGCTCGCGCGCGCTTTTCCACAGTGTGCGCAGTTAAACGGGAAGCAGGGCGCGCGCCTCGTCTGAACGCGCTAACCTGCGCTGCCCCCGCAACGGTAAGCGACCGCATTCGTCATGCAGGTCGATCCTGATCGCGTGTTTGAAGCTGAACACGCGAGTGTGCCACTGCGCGTCACGCGTGGGAAGGCGGGATCGATGTGTCGCCAGCCCGGATACCGGCCAGAGGGAGAGGCTCGTTCCCGCGCAAACGTAAAACAACGCGGGCGCCTCGTTACGCATCGGCCTGCGGGGAAGCGGGCCGAGCACGCTATCCACAGGAATGTCATCCCATGCTGTCCCCCATCGCTCGCGCGGCGTTGCTCGCCTTTGCGAGCCTGCCGCTCGTCGTGCATGCGCAAGCTGCTGCTTCTTCTTCGTCGCCGTCTTCATCTTCTTCTGCCGATACGGAGGCGAGCGGTTCGTCACCCGCGGTGTTGTCGCCCGTTGTCGTGACCGCGGAGCGCGGGCCGCAACCGCTCGCCGATGCGATCCCACAGACCACGCTGTTCGATCAGCAGGACATCGCCGATACGACCGCCACCGATTTGCCCGGTCTGCTGCAACTCGCGCCCGGCGCGCAAATCTCGCGCACCGGTGGCCCGGGTTCCACGACGAGCCTGTTTCTGCGCGGCGCGTCGTCGACGCAATCTCTTTTGTTGATCGACGGCGTGCGAGTCGACTCCGTGAGCCTGGGCGCGCCGCAACTCGCGCAGATTCCGCTCGACCAGATCGATCACGTCGAAGTGGTGAATGGCAACGTGTCCGCGCTTTACGGCTCCGGCGCAATTGGCGGCGTGGTGCAGGTGTTCACCAAAGACGGCGGCGACCATCCGCCGCGTTTCAATTTTTCGGTGGGCTATGGCAGCTATCACACGCAGACGCAGCAAGCCGGTGTGAACGGCGCGCTGGATAAAGACGGCAGCACCACCTTTAGCATTTCGCTCGCGCGCTCGAAAGACGACGGTTTCTCCTCGCTCAATCCGTCCCAGGCACCCAACGCGAATCCGAACGCGAACGGCTATCTGAACGAAAGCATCTCGGCTTCGCTGCGTCACAAGTTCAGCGACAAGTGGGACGCGGGCGTCACCTATTTCCAGTCGAACGGCAATAACAGCTACGACAACGCGTACGGTGTGCCGACCGATCTGAACAACCTCTACACCAAAGTGCGCCAGGTGTCGGTGTTCGCGAACGGCAAACTGACCGACTGGTGGACCACGCACTTCATCGTTTCGGAAGGCGACGACCGCAGCGTGGCGAATACCAACGGCATCTACAACGGCCGCTTCGATACCGACAATCGCCAGTACACGTGGCAGAACGATTTCGCGCTCGCCGCGCAGCAGAAACTGCAGGTCGGCTATGAGCATCTGGACCAGAGCCTCGACTCGGATGCGTTCGCCGCACCCGACCGGCATGTGGATTCGGGCTTTGTCGGCTACACGGGGCGCTTTGGGCGCAATCAGATTCAGGCCAACGTGCGGCGCGATCAGTATTCCGATTTCGGCGGGGCGAACAGTTACTATCTCGGCTACGGTTTCGACATCACCGAGCATTGGAAGGCGACTGCAAGCTATTCGGATTCATTCCGCGCGCCGAGCTTCGACGATCTGTACTATCCGCTCAGCGGCAATCCGTCGATTCAACCGGAGCGCAGCCATTCGATCGAAGCAGCGTTGCAGTACGCGTCGAACGCGCTTGGTGTGATGCGTCTGAGCGCGTTCCAGACGCGTTATTCGAATCTGATCGACTACGAGCAGGTTACGCCCGGCATCTATCTGGCCGAGAACGTCGGCCGTGCGAAGGTGCAGGGGCTCGAAGGATCGTGGAGCGGCCATGTGGGCAAGACGGGCGTGCGCGCGTCGGTAACGCTGCAGAATCCCGTCGACCTCGATAGCGATACCGATCTCGTGCGGCGTGCCAGGCGCTTCGCGTCGCTGGCGGTGAACCGCAGCATTGGCGGGTGGCGTGTCGGCGGCGAGTGGATCGTCAGCGGCGCCCGTGAAGATAGCAGCGGCACGCTGGGCGGCTATGGCGTGGTGAATCTGTCGGCGCGCTATAACATCACGAAGGCGTGGTACGTCGCCGCGCAGATCCAGAACCTGTTGAACAAGGACTATGAAACGGCCTACTCGTATAACTCGCCGCGGCGCGGTGCGTATGTCACGGTCGGTTGGCAGCAGCAGTGATGAACGTATTTGCATGAGAACGCGCCGATGAACCGTAGCTCGAGCCCGATGTCCACGACCACGTTGCGCGTGATGAGCGCGAAGCGCGCGGCCGCGATCTGGCTCGTGCTCGCGGCAGTCGCGCTGGTTGTGCTGATGGCGTCGCTCGCGTTGGGCAGCGTGTCGCTCGCGCCAGCGCGCGTGTTGGCGGCGTTGCTGCCGTCGCACGCGTCGCATGTCGAGTCCGGCGATCTTGCCGGCGAGATCGTGCGCACGCTGCGTTTGCCGCGCGCGCTGGCTGGCTTCGCGTGCGGCGCGTTGCTTGCGCTGGCCGGTGCGCTGCTGCAAGTGCTGTTGCGCAACCCGTTGGCCGAACCCTATGTGTTAGGTGTGTCGGGTGGCGCGGCGACATTCGCGCTGGTCGCGATGATCGCCGGTTGTGCGTGGTGGATCGTCGACGCCAGCGCGTTCGCCGGCGCCTTCGTGTCGATCCTGCTGGTGCTTGGCCTCGCACGCCGTGAGTTGTGGCGAGGCGAGCCGCAGGATACGTCGCCGCGTTTGCTGCTGACCGGCGCGGTGATCGCGGCCGGCTGGGGCGCCCTCATTACCCTGTTGCTCAACCTTGCGCCGGACAATCGGCTGCGCGGCATGCTGTTCTGGCTGACCGGCGATCTGAACGGCGGCGCGATGCCATGGACGGCGCTCGCCGCGCTCGTCATCGTGCTGGTGGCGATCGTACCCGCTGCGCCGCGCCTGAATGTGCTGCTGCGGGGCGACGCCGCCGCGCAGGCACTCGGCGTTGCTGTGATGCCGCTGCGCTTGCGCGTGTATCTGGTGGCGTCGCTGGCGGCCGCCGCGGCTGTGACCACGGCCGGTACGATCGGTTTTGTCGGGCTCGTCGTGCCGCATATGCTGCGGCTCGCGTTCGGCAACGATCAGCGCATGCTGCTGCCAGCAGCGGCGCTCGGTGGTGGTGTCGCGGTGATGGGCGCGGACCTGATTGCGCGTACTGTGATTGCACCGGCGCAATTGCCGGTCGGCGTGATCACGTCGATCGTCGGCGTGCCCGTGTTCCTGTGGATGCTGTTGCGCAGGCGCCGATGATGAACGCACACAACGCCCCGCATTCGGCGCTTAGCGCGCAACGCCTGACCTTGCGTGCGGGCATGCGCACCTTGCTCGACGCGTTCACGCATACGTTCTACGCAGGCGAGATCTGGTGTATCGCGGGCCCCAACGGCGCGGGGAAGACGACCTTGCTATCCACGCTCGCCGGTCTGGCGCAGCCGTCGGCGGGGCATGTCGAACTCGACGGCGTGCGTCTCGCCGACTGGCAGCCGTTGCCGCTTGCGCAGCGTCGCGCGCTGATGCCGCAAAGCGCTGCGGACGCCTTTAGCGCGAGTGTGCTCGACATCGTGATGCTGAACCGTTTTCCGCATCTGACCGGCTGGGGTTGGGAGGGTGAGGCCGATCGCGCTGCTGCGCATGCCGCGCTGGACGTTTTGGGCCTCGCCGCATTCGCCGCGCGCGACGTGCTGTCGCTTTCGGGTGGCGAACGTCAACGCGTTGCTCTCGCAGGAGTGTTGTGCCAGGAAGCGCCGTTATTGCTGCTCGACGAACCGCTCTCGCATCTGGATCTGCACCACCAGATCGACTGTCTCGAAGCGCTGACCGCCTGGACGCGCGAACCTCGGCGTACAGTGATGTTTTCGTGCCACGACCTGAACCTGGCGCGCCGCTTCGCGACGCATGCGCTGCTGCTCGACGGGAACGGCGGCGCGTATGCCGGACCGGTGCACGATGTGCTGACGCCCTCGCTGACGAGCCGTGCGTTCGGCTATCCGTTGATTCTGATTCGCGACGGCGAGCATGAGGCGCTGATTCCCGCGCCGCGCTCGCGTCACGAATCGCCTGCGGCGCATGACACGCCGGCAGGCTAAGCGCTTTATAAAAACACTCTCTCTTTTAGAAACGTCTATGACTTCTTTGCCAGGTTTGCCGGAATTGACCGAAGTCGAACCGCTCGATCAAACGCTGCGTGCCGAACTGCAACACATCATCGATACCAAGACCAAGCCGCCCGGCAGTCTTGGGCGGCTGGAAACGCTCGCGCGCCAGATGGGGCTGATCCAGCGTACGACACACCCCACGGTCGAACGTCCGGCGATGATCGTGTTCGCCGGTGACCACGGTATTGCGCAGGAAGGCGTGAGTCCGTATCCGCAAGCGGTGACCGCGCAAATGGTCGCTAACTTTCTCACGGGCGGCGCGGCGATCAATGCCTTGAGCCGCGTCTCCGGCGTCGAGCTCGAAGTGGTCAACTCAGGCATTGCGACGCCGCTGCCGTCGACGGAGGGGCTCATCGACATTCCGGTTGCGGCCGGCACGCGCAACTTCGCGCACGAACCCGCCATGACGCACGAACAGGCACTTGCCGCGATGCAAGCGGGCGCGGCTCGTGTGCGGCATCATGCGGCGCTCGGCACCAATGTGATCGGCTTCGGCGAAATGGGCATTGCGAATACGTCGTCGGCCGCGTGTCTGATGAGCCGCTTGTGCGGCGTGCCGATCGACGAATGCGTCGGACGTGGCACGGGGCTCGACAACGCGGGGCTCGCAAAAAAGCGCAACGTACTCGCCTCCGCGCTCGCGCATCACCCCGTTTCCAATGATCCGCTCAAGGTGCTCGCCACCTTCGGCGGCTTCGAAATCGCCATGATGACGGGCGCATATCTCGCTGCCGCGCAAGCGCGTATGACGATCCTTGTCGACGGATTCATCGCGACCTCGGCGTTGCTGGTGGCCGATGCGTTCGCACCGAACGTCCGCGAGTATTGTGTGTTCGCGCATGCATCGAACGAGGCGGGGCACCGGCGCATGCTCGATCATTTCGGCGCGCTGCCATTGCTTTCGCTCGATATGCGTCTCGGTGAAGGCACCGGCGCGGTACTCGCGGTGCCGCTGCTGCGCGCGGCAGTGGCATTCGTGAACGAAATGGCCAGCTTCGAATCGGCCGGTGTCGCAAATCGCGATGTGTAATCCGTTATACGAAGCGCTGTTGTACGACGCGCAGTCATTCAGAAGCGTGCGTCCGGCTCACTCATGAATCCGCTCGCTGAACTCCGCTATTTCTTCACGGCACTCGGCTATTTCACGCGCGTGCCGGTGCCGCGCTGGGTCGGCTATGAGCCGCACTATCTGAATGCGGCGGCGCGTTATTTCCCGCTCGTCGGTCTATTGGTCGGCGGATTGAGCGCGCTGGTTTATCTCGCCGCGTTGCATGTCTTTCCCGCGGGCGTGGCGGTGCTCCTGTCGATGGCGGTGTCGCTTCTCGTCACCGGCGCATTTCACGAGGACGGACTTGCCGATTGCGTTGATGCGTTCGGTGGCGCCTATACGCGCGAGGACGCGTTGCGCATCATGCATGATTCGCGCATCGGTGCTTTCGGCGCCATCGCGCTCGTGATCGCGCTAACACTGAAGTGGCAAACGCTCACCGCGTTGCCGCCGATGCGCGCCGCAAGTCTGATGATTGCAGCGCATGCCGCGAGCCGTGTGTTCGCCATCAGCTATCTGGCCACACTCGACTACGTGCGCACCGAAGGCAAAGCCAAACCGGTTGCGCAGCGCTTGAGCGGCCCCGCGTTGCTCTGCGCAGCGGTGTTCGGTCTGCCGTTGTTGCTCTGGCCAAACGTGCTGGATTCGCCGAATTGGCGCTTCGCCGGCGTGACGCTCGCCATACTGATGGCGCTGCGCTTTGCATTGGGCCGCTATTTCGTCAGACGCATCGGTGGCTACACCGGCGACTGCCTCGGCTTCGCGCAACAGATCTTTGAACTGAGCATCTACCTCGTGGGGCTCGCATGGATATCGTCCTGATCCGTCATCCTGCCGTCGCGCTCGATTCAGGGGTGTGCTACGGCCACAGCGACGTGGCGCTCGCCGAAGACGTCGAGATATCGGCGAGTGCGCTTGCGTTGAAACTGGCGGCCTTGCAGATACCGCCGCCGCGTGTGTTGATGTCGAGCCCGTTGACGCGTTGCGCGACACTGGCCGCGGTCATGGCGAACGATTTCGGTTGCGCGCTCAGTCACGACGATCGTCTGAAGGAAATGAATTTCGGCGATTGGGAGGAGCAGCGTTGGGACGCAATCGATCGCGAGTTGCTCGACGCCTGGGCGGCTAACTTCGAGCACGCGCGTGCGCATGGCGGCGAGAGCGTCGCGCAATTCGTCGCGCGGGTACGGGCGTGGTTCGACGCGTTTGCGCAGACACGCGAGTTGTCGCCCGCGTACGTGGTCACGCATGCCGGCGTCATGCGGGTGATCGCTTCGCTGGTGTTGGAGGTGCCGGTGGAAAGCTGTCTGCGCTGGTCGTTGGAGATGGCGGGGATTGTCTGGCTACGCCGGGATGATGAGACGCAGCAGTGGTCGTTGGTGAGGTGGAATGTGTGAGGGAAGGGGCTTGGTCCCTGCAGCCCCCCGAATCGCGTCAGCTCAGCCTTATTCGTGACACTTTTTCGGGGAATTTGTCGCGAAAACAGAAATCGTGACACTTTAAGACGTAAAAAGTGTCGCGATTCGCGCGATTTGTGCCACAATGTCATGAAAAAGTGTCGCGATTAGGATTTATTGCGACACATTGGCAAAAGGGTGGCGCGCATGAACAGCAGTGGCATCAAGCAGGAATTGGATCTGATCGAGCAGCTCATCGCTGCAAGCGCCGAGGGGCGAGGCGTTCGTGCGCTTGCAGCGGCACTTGCTGCGCGCCGCCATCCCATGCAACGCCGCACGCTGCAACGTCGTCTCGACGTGTTGCTCGAAGCAGGCCGGATCGTCTCGGAAGGTGCCGGCCGGGCAGTGTCCTACAAGCAGACTGCGGCTCCTGGCGAGGCTGTTTTCCCCACACAGGTTATCGCTGGCGCAAGCACTTCCGGCGAGGCCTACGTGCCCGTATCGAGTGCGGGCCTCGAGGTGCGCGCGGAAGTGAACAGGCCGTTGCACGAGCGCCGGCCGGTCGGCTATAACCGTGCGTTTCTCGAACGCTATCGTCCGAATCAGGACGCGTATCTATCGCAAGCACAGCGTGAACGCCTGCATGAATGGGGCCGTACGTCGGCGGATGTGCGGCCGGCCGGCACCTACGCACGCGACATCATGAGCCGGCTTCTGATCGATTTGTCGTGGGCGTCGTCGCGGCTCGAGGGCAATACTTACACGCGGCTCGACACCGTGCGGCTGATCGAGCAAGGGCACATTGCGGAAGGCAAAGACGCTCAGGAAACGCAGATGATCCTGAATCACAAGGCCGCGATCGAAATGATCGTCGAGAGCGCGGACGAAGTGGGCTTCAATCGATTCACCGTACTGAACCTGCACGCGATTCTCTCCGACAACCTGATGTCTGACCCGTTCGCCAGTGGCCGTTTGCGCGCGCGCGAAGTGGAGATCAGCGGCACCGTATTTTTTCCGCTCGCGGTGCCGCAGCAAATCGCGGAATGCTTCGAGGCGGTGTTGAACAAGGCCGCCCAGATCGACGATCCCTTCGAGCAGGCTTTCTTCAGCATGGTGCACCTGCCCTATCTGCAGCCGTTCGAAGACGTCAACAAACGGGTCTCGCGTCTGACCGCGAATATCCCGCTGATCCGGCAGAATCTGTGTCCGTTGTCGTTCATCGACGTTCCCGAAAAGGCCTACGTCGACGGTACGCTTGGGGTGTACGAGGCCAATCGTGTCGAGTTGTTGCGCGACGTTTTCATCTGGGCATACGAGCGCTCGTGTCAGCGTTATCTGGCGATTCGACAATCGATCGGCGAGCCGGACGCGTTTCGCCTCAAGTATCGCAATGCATTGATACAAGTGGTGCAGGAGGTGATTCGCGGTGGCCTTGCCGGTACGCGTGACGAGATTGAAACGCTCGCACAGAATCAGGTGGATGCGGCGGAACTATCTTCGTTCGTCGATGCGATCCAGTCCGATCTCGATCAACTCTACCTGGGTAATGTTGCGCGCTATCGGCTGCGGCTTTCCGAATTCGAACGCTGGCCGTTCAAGCGGGCGGACGCCGTTTCGCGCTAACGCGGCACTGCCTGCTTCACGACTTTCGCAGCGGCATCACTGCGCACCATTCTTCCTCCGCGAGCGTGCTACCTCCAGGTCTTCGCACATTTGCTTCGCCCCTTGCGCGATACGCGGCGCCGGGCGGTTGATCAGATCGCCGTCGATGGCGAACAGATTGTTGTTCGCCACCGCTTTGAGGCTCGGCCAAGCGCGCCATGTGTCGAGTTGCGGCAAGGCGGTGTCCGGTTTGGTCGCGCCGGGGGCGGCGGTGACGATCGCTTCCGGATTCGCTGCGAGCACCGCTTCGGTCGAGACGGTCGGCACCAGCGGCTCGAGTTTCGCAAATACATTGCGGCCGCCGCATAGCGTAATCACGTCGCTGACCATATGTTCGCCGTTGAGCGTCATCAACGGTTGATCCCACACCTGATAGAACACGCTGACAGGCGGGTGGCCCGCATACTGCGTGCGCAGTCGTGCGATGTCCTGACGGTATGCCGCCGCCGCGGCGTCGGCAGTCGGCGAGGTACCGAGCAATTGCCCGAGCTTCGTCAGCGACACGGCAACATCGTCGAGATGATGCGGCTCGCTGAAGAACAGCGGCACATGCATCTCACGAAGACGATCGAGTTGGCGCTGGGCATTGCCATGCCGCCACACGACGATCAGATCGGGCTTCAACGCGACGATCCGTTCGAGGTCGAGCGCCTTGTTGTCGCCGACACGCGGCAATTGCTTCGCTTCAAGCGGGTAGTCGCTGTAGGACACGGCGCCGACCAGTTTCGCGCCGCCGCCCGCGGCGTACAGCAGTTCGGTAACATGCGGCGCGAGACTGATGACGCGCTGTGCGGGAGCGGGCAGCGTGACGGTTGCGCCGGTGTCGTCGGTGACGGTGATCGCGGCATACGCGTGCAGCGTGCTCACACAAAGTGCCGCGGCGACGACGAGGCGTGAGAGTCGAATCAACGAACAGCCTCGCGCAGACTCTCTTCAAAGCGTGCCCATTCCGTGTCGCTGGCAGGCAGCCCGAAACGCACACTGCCCGTTGCCGTGAAGAGCCGTGTCCACACGCCGCGTCGCGCCAACGCCTGATGCAGTGCAGCGGCGCGTGCATCGTCGGTCCATGCAAAGAGGGGCGTGCTGTGTGTGGCGAAACCATGTGCGTGCAGCAGACCTACCAGACGGGCGTTTTCGCCCTCGAGCAGCGTACGCATCTGCTGCTGCCACGTCACGTCGGCAAACGCGGCTTTGACGGCATGACGAGCCGGGCCGCTAACCGTCCATGCCCCGAGCGAACGATGCAATGCATCGAGCAAAACCGGCGCACTGAGTACGAAGCCTGCGCGCACGCCGGCGAGCCCGAAGAATTTCCCCGGTGAACGCAACACGATCAACCCATCGCGATGGGTGCTTGCCGTGAGCGACGCCGAAGGCATCGTATCCGCGAAAGCCTCGTCGACCAACAGCGTGCCGCCGCGTGCGGTGAGTTGCGCATGCCAGCGCAGCAGCTTGCTGGCGCTCAGATGCTCCGCGGTGGGATTGTTAGGATTCACGACCACCACATGAGTGAGCGCGTCGGGCAAAGTGTCCCAGGATACATCGAGTGGCACGACCTCATGTCCTGCCCGCTCGAATGCGGGCGCATATTCGCTGTACGTGAGCGGTGCGATGCCGACCCGAGCACGTGGCAACAGCGAGGGCAGTGCGCGAATCGCTGCCTGGCTTCCCGCGACGGGTAGCACATGGGCTGCATCGGGCGCGCCGTAGTAACGCGCGGCACAGGCGGCAAAACCGTCACCGTCGTCGGGCAGGCGGCGCCAGGCATCGGCGGGAACTGGGGGCACCGGATAGCCGTGCGGATTGATACCCGTCGACAGGTCGAGCCATTGCGCGTACGGAATGCCGTAACGCTCGGCCGCTTCGTGCAGATTGCCGCCGTGAACCACGGCGTCGAGCGCGGTGCCGGTATCGGCCCCGTGGCCAGCTATTCGATCAACCATGAAAGGGCACACTCAGCAACGCCAGCACGATCAGCACTGCCAGCCAGAGAATGACCGTCCGTTCGACCAGCATCAACGCCGCCGTGACATGAGTGGCCTTCGCGGGGTGTCCGAAACCGAGCGTCGGGCGGTGTTCAAGTGCGCCGTGATACACCGCGGGCCCGCCGATCAATACGTTCAGACTGCCCGCGCCCGACGCCATGACCGGCCCGGCATTCGGACTGTCCCAACGCGGCGCCTGTTCACGCCAGCAACGCAGCGCGGTGCGCGTGTCACCGAGCAAAGCGTAGCTCGCTGCGGTGAGGCGAGCGGGAATCCAGTTGAGCACGTCGTCGATGCGCGCGGCTGCCCAGCCGAAGCGCAAATAGCGCGGCGTGCGGTAGCCCCACATGGCATCGAGCGTGTTGGCCAGACGAAACCCCAGTGCGCCCGGACCGCCCGCGATCGCGAACCAGAACAGCGCGCCGAAGATCGCGTCATTGCCGTTTTCGAGCGCCGATTCGACGGCGGCGCGCGACAGCGCCGCTTCGTCGGCATGAGTGGTTTCGCGCGACACGATGCGCGAGGTCAGCAGACGCGCTTGTGCCAGATCGCGCCGCGCCAGTGCCTCGGCGATCGGCGCAATGTGGTCGTGCAGGCTGCGCGCGCCAAGGGCGAACCACAGCAGCACGACATGCACCGCGCAGGCCGCAAAAAAAGGCAGCACCGAGACGAGCCACCAGGCGATCAGCACCGGCGGCATCACCGTCAGCGACCAGGCGAGCAGCCCCTTGAGACGCAAGCGCCGGCCGGTGTTGTAGTGCGTTTCGAGGCGCATCGCCCATTTGCCGAAGCCGACCAGCGGATGCGCGGTGCGCGGCTCACCGAGCCAACGGTCGACGGCGACACCCGCCGTTGCCAGCGTCACGATCAAAGGCAGCGACAGCATCACGCGCCTCCCGCTGTCTTCAAGGCGAGGGGCAAGCCCGCGACCATCATCGTGACCTGGGTGCTCAACGCGGCGATGCGCTGATTGAGCCGCCCGAGTTCGTCGACATAGAGGCGTGTTTCCGCGCCGAGCGGCACCACGCCCAAACCGATTTCATTGCTGACCACGATGATCTTGCCTCTGGCGTTGATGAGCGCTGCTTCGAAAGCGGCAAAGTGCGTGTGATAGTGATCGACCGGCAAGCCGTCGCCGTCAGGTGGGCACAGAAGATTGGCGAGCCACAGCGTCAGGCAGTCGATCAGAATGCAGTGGCCCGGCGCGTCGATTTGCGTGACGGCGCCGGCGAGATCCACGTCTGCCTCGTGCAAAGCCCAATGCGCCGGACGCCGCTCGCGATGATGCGCGATACGCGCGCTGAATTCGGCGTCGTCGGCTACGCGCGCGGTGGCGATGTACGTGACGGGCAGGGCGCTGTCGTTCGCCAGATGTTCGGCGTGCACGCTCTTGCCCGAACGGGCGCCGCCGAGAACGAAGGTGAGGTCGCGGGAAATCATCGCGTGATTGTACCGGCGTGCAGCGCGTGCCGGCACGATGGGATAATGCCGCGTTCATCGCCCGCATTCATTGTCCGCATTCATTGTCTATTCACCGCCCAAGCCGATATTCCGTGACCGCCATTTCGAACCCGCATGACGTCGTACCTGTGCCGCGCGGCACGCTGATGATTCAGGGCACCACGTCCGATGCCGGCAAAAGCACGCTCGTCGCGGGCCTGTGCCGGCTGGCGCGCCGAGCCGGCGTGCGGGTCGCGCCGTTCAAGCCGCAGAACATGGCGCTCAATAGCGCGGTGACGGTGGATGGCGGCGAGATCGGCCGCGCGCAGGCCTTGCAGGCGGTGGCGGCCGGCATTGCTGCTCACACCGATCTGAACCCGGTGTTGCTCAAGCCGACGAGCGACCGTGGCGCGCAAGTGATCATCCACGGCAAGGCGCGCATGAATCTCGATGCACGCGCGTATCACGACTACAAGCCGGTCGCCGTCGAGGCGGTGCTGGAATCGTATGCGCGTCTGCAAGCGGCGTACGACACGATTTTTGTCGAAGGCGCGGGCAGTCCCGCCGAGGTCAATCTGCGCGACCGCGATATCGCCAACATGGGTTTTGCTGAAGCGGTCGACTGTCCGGTCGTGCTGGTGGCCGACATCGACCGGGGTGGGGTGTTCGCGCATCTGACCGGTACGCTCGCGTGTCTGTCGGACAGCGAGCAGGCGCGCGTGCGCGGCTTCATCATCAATCGCTTTCGCGGTGACGTCAGTTTGCTCAAGCCCGGGCTCGACTGGCTCGAAGCGAAGACCGGCAAACCGGTGCTTGGCGTGGTGCCGTATCTGCACGGTCTGACGCTCGACGCCGAAGACATGCTGCCGCCCGAGCTGCGCGCGGCGCACAGCGGCGATACGAGCCGGATGTTGCGGGTAGTCGTGCCGGTATTGCCGCACATCAGCAATCACACTGATTTCGACGCGCTGCGCGCGCATCCGCAGGTCGATTTTCATTACGTGCGAAGCGGCACGCCGCCCCCGCCGGCCGATCTGATCATCCTGCCGGGCTCGAAGAATGTGCCGGGCGATCTGGCCTTTTTGCGTGCGCAAGGCTGGGACGCGGTGCTGCAACGGCATCTACGCTACGGCGGCCGCGTCATCGGAATTTGCGGCGGCATGCAGATGCTCGGACGTGATGTGGCCGACCCGCACGGCGTGGAAGGCGCGCCTGGAACGAGCGCGGGCCTCGGCTGGCTCGATTACTCGACGGTGCTGACGCGCGAAAAAACGCTCAAGAACGTGACAGGGCGTCTCGCGTTGCCGGGGGCGCCCGAGGTGGCCGGCTACGAGATTCACATGGGCGAGACGCGGGGCCCGGCGCTCAGCTCGCCCGCGCTGCAATTGGGCGAAACGCCAAACGCGCATCCCGACGGCGCGATCTCGGCCGATGGCCAAATCCTCGCGACCTACGTGCACGGGCTGTTCGACACGCCGGCCGCGTGCGCCGCACTGCTGGCGTGGGCGGGACTGAGCGACGCCGAGAAAATCGACTACCCTGCGTTGCGTGAGGCCTCGCTGGATCGTCTGGCCGACACGCTCGCCGAGCACCTCGATCTTTCGAAGCTTTTTGCTGTGATTGGTTGAGCGAGGTTGGCTGGATGGTGGCGATTAAATCCCAGTGGGAAATAATCAAAGCCTAATGAGCAGTTTTTCACCTCACTTGGTTCGAATACAGTCTTGACGTCGACGCCCGATACGGGTCGTCTCCCTCTCGTAAAGGACTCGTCATGAATTCGAACCGCTCCGCCGATCTGGCCGCCTTGATCCTTCGTCTGGCCTTGGGCGTTCTCTATCTCGCGCACAGCTTGCAGAAGATCTTTGTTTTCACGCTGCCGGGAACGGCGCAGTTTTTCGTTTCGCTCGGCTTGCCGGGCTGGCTCGGCTATGTGACGGCGTTCGTCGAATTGATCGGCGGTATTGCGCTGCTGCTCGGCGTGCAGGTCCGTTGGGTCGCGCTGGTGCTGCTGCCGTTCATGCTCGGCGCAACGTCGCAGCATCTGCATAACGGCTGGGGGTTCGCGTCGCCGCACGGCGGCTGGGAATATCCGGCTTTCTGGGCGGTGACTTTGGCTGTGCAGTCGCTGCTTGGCGCCGGCGCGCTGGCGCTGAGCGGTGCGAAGGCGCCGCGCGCAGTGGCTGCCTGATACGTTTCAATCAGGCACGAAATCGCGCCGGCGCTTCGCCGCGCCGGCAACAAAAAAGCACGCGCCGTGTGGCCCTACGTACCACAAAGGTGCCGGTAAACGGGCAGGTCTGGTGATTACTGCGAGCCTCTTCGGGGGCTCGCTTTTTTACGGACATTGAAAGTCCATAGGAGCCTTGGCCAAGCGGTGTCGAGCGCTGCTGCGCTTGCGATTGCGGAGCTGCGCGGCGTCGACGAAAGAACGGTCGTACAGGGCTGCACGCGCAACAGCTCAAAGCTCTTTGGCCTGTCGCAAATGGCTTGACGTCCTTCTTGTCCGTGCGATGGCTAAGCGGTACTTCGCACGAAGACTAAGAGCAAACCGTAGTCACCTTTATCCGCTGCACGCAAGGCGGTTAAGTAATCCGACCGGGCGTTATCCGCTTTAACCAATGTCCCGCCGCCGCCCCACGAGAACGGCTCTTGTTTCATGCTGCGTAAGAGTGCATCAGCCATCATTCGTGTGTGTCGACCATTACCGTTTGGAAAGGGATGAATCCATACCAGCTCGCGGTGAAATCGTGCGGCAATCTCATCGGGCGGGAATGTGCCGTTGTCGACCCACCACCGCGTGTTATCGAAAAGATTTCTCAGTTTGACGCTGACCTGCGTCCAGTCACATCCGATGTTCTTGTCGGACTTGCGGAACGTGCCTGCCCACGACCAGGTCTGGTCGAACATTTTCTTGTGAAGGTTGCGACAGAACTCTTCACTGAGGACATTGACCTTGCGTTGACGGCGAGCCCATTGCACGGCTTGCAGGATGTTCTCCTGCTCCCAGTCATTCAGCTCACCCTTGGTGGTCAGGTGCGTTGGTATTAGCCCTGCAAGCTCGTCAGGGTCAAGCGGTGTTTGGCCGTCCTGTTCGTCTAAATCTATCGCCATAGATCGGACCAGCGGCCCCGGAGCAGTTCTGCCGTTCTCTGCTCAACCTGTTTGCGAAGTCGGTCGGTTGCCGGACGTTGGTCTTCCAGACTCATGGTGTGCGCAACTCCACTCACTTCCTGCAGGGCGATTGAGCGCGCCTGGTCTTCGACCACTTGAGTCAGTGGCTTTCTGGGCACCAGAGCATAGACCAGCTCGCAGTCCAGCCCGTCAGCCAACTTGCGCAGTTGTCCAAGCGTGATTCGCTCCTCAGCTTCGGCCGACTCCGACTTGTGCAGGGTCGAACCGGTAATGCCTAACCTGTCGGCCTGTTGTCGCTCGGTGAGCCCTAGCGACTCTCGGATGGCCTTCAGCCATCCACGCGGCGGGGGCCGACGGTTGGTCAAATCCGAGTACGCGGCGATCGACGCCTGGACCTGTTCAAGCCGGAGCTGCCTCATTCTGGAATCCATTTTGCTGGCCTATAGGCTATCAAAAACGGAAAAAATGATAACCTATAGTGAAGCAATTATCAACTCTATGCTTCAGTATAGCGAAGCTAATAGTGCGCGTTGCGTCGCCATAATGACGCACAATCGAATAACTTGCTTCGTCATAAGGCAGCAAAAAAAAACCTCTCCGGCAAGAAAAAGACCAGCAATTTCCTTTGGGACGCGGGTCTCAGCGTTAATTAGCTCAAAAACCAATACCTTGGTGGTATCGGTAGCGTGTGGTCGCGCGCTTTTCTATTGCGCTGAGCTAAAAGTGTTTCAGGTGTTCCCGGCATTTCCGGCCTGCGCCGCACCCCCCGCGCCAGTCAATCAATACAACACGATCTGCGTGCAGCGAAACAGCGCCATCGTCTTGCCGTTCGGATCGGTGACGGTGGCGTCCCACACCTGCGTGCTGCGACCCAGATGGACCGCCTTGGCAACCGCGCGGATCGTGCCTTCCGTCGTCGTGCCGAGAAAATTGCTTTTCAGCTCGATGGTCGTGAAATTGCGCGCCGTCTCGGGCAGGTGGGCGAGGCATGCATAGCCGCAGGCGGTATCGGCGAGGCCGATCACCGTGGCGGCATGCAAAAAGCCGTTCGGCGCCAGCAACTCCTCGCGCACGGTCAATTCCGCGGTCAGAGTGCCTTCCTCCAGCGCCAGAACATGCACGCCCAGCAAGCCGGGCAGCTTGCCCTTCTGACGTTCGTGCAGGCGCTCGATGGAGTATTCCGGACGAAGTTTGCTCATGAGATTCGGGTCCTCGATGGAAAAAACAGCGATGTAAGGCGGTCAATAGCCGTTTGGGGGCTTCGGCCCCGGTGAATTTGTCGATATTATCAACGGCTGGATCGGCGGGTGAACCTGAAACCGGTACGGATCAGGGCACATCTGCGCAAGTCAGAGCAAACTGCGCGGTAAACCGGCTGGCGGCGCCCAGCCTTCTTTCCGGGAGAATTCATGACGGTAATCGTGGTGGCGAATCCGAAGGGCGGCGTGGGCAAAAGCACGCTGTCCACCAATCTGGCCGGCTATTTCGCCTCGCAAGGGGAATGGATCGCGCTGGCGGACATGGACAGACAGCAGTCTTCGCACGCGTGGCTGTCGCTGCGGCCGCCTGCGTTGCCGGCCATCGAGACCTGGGAGGTCGACCTGGAAAACCCCGCCAAACCGCCCAGAGGTCTGGAACACGCGGTCATCGACACGCCGGCCGGGTTGCACGGCAATCGCCTGAATATTGCGCTGGACCTGGCCGACAAGGTGATCGTGCCGCTGCAGCCCTCCATGTTCGATATTCTCGCCACCCAGGATTTTCTCGAGCGGCTGGCGAAGGAGAAGGCGGTCAGGAAAGGCGCAATCGAGATCGGTGTGGTGGGCATGCGCGTCGACGCGCGCACGCGTTCAGCGGAGCAATTGCATCGCTTTGTCGAGGGGTTGAAGCTGCCGGTGCTGGGTTACCTGCGCGACACGCAGAATTACGTGCAACTGGCGGCGCACGGCCTGACCTTGTGGGACGTCGCGAAAAGCCGCGTGGAGAAGGATCTGGAGCAGTGGCAGCCGATCATCCAATGGACCAACGGCGCCGGTAAGAAGGCTTGAAGTGAATAGCAGGCGGCGAGGCCGCCCGCTACATGGAACCGTGCCGCGCGGTGAAAGGCCGGTTCACATCCCGCTCAGGTCCAGTTCTGGGTCGGCACGTGATCGCGGCTGCCCTTGATCTTGTTGTTGTCGTCGACAAATACCAGATCCGGTTTCCAGCCTGCCTTCAGCTCCGCTTCGTCGACCACGGCGAACGCCGCGATGATCACCAGATCGCCCAGTTGCGCGCGCCGCGCGGCCGAACCGTTCAGCGAAATCATGCCGCTGCCGCGTTCGCCCTTGATCGCGTACGTCGAGAAACGCTCGCCGTTGTTGATATTCCAGATGTCGATCCGTTCGTTTTCGACGATGTTCGCGGCTTCCAGCAAGTCCTCGTCAATCGCGCACGAACCTTCGTAGTGCAGTTCGCAGTGCGTGACCGCGACGCGATGGATTTTCGACTTCAGCATGTTGCGTTGCATGACCAATCCCTTGTGGCTTCTTATGCGCGTTTGCGCAAACTAAGACGGCTTCAGATTTCGAGGTTGTCGATAAGACGGGTGGTGCCGAGCTTGGCGGCCGCCAGCACGACCAACTCCGCATTCGCGTCTTGCGCGCCCGGCGGCAGCAGATTCGAGCGCTTGCGCACCGCGATGTAATCAGGCTGCCAGCCGCGCGCGGCCAGTGCCGCCATTGCCGCCTGTTCGAGTTTCGCGAAGTCGCGATCGCCGGCGAGCACCGCATCGCGCACGCGATTGAGCTCGGCGGCCAGCATCGGCGCCTCGGCGCGTTCGGCCGTTTGCAGAAAGCGGTTGCGCGAGCTGAGCGCGAGGCCGTCGGTATCACGCACGGTTTCCGCGGCGATGATGTCGGTCGGCAGCGCGAACTGGTGGCACATGCTGCGCACGATCATCAACTGCTGGTAATCCTTCTTGCCGAACACCGCGACGCGCGGCTGCACGCACGACATCAGCTTCATCACCACCGTGCACACACCCTGGAAGAAACCCGGCCGGAATTCGCCTTCGAGGATGTCGCCCAGATCGTGCGGCGGATGCACGCGGTACTCCTGCGGCTCCGGGTACAGATCCCGTTCCGTCGGCGCGAACAGCACGTAGACGCCTTCTTTCTGCAGTTTCTCAATGTCGGCTTCGAGCGTGCGCGGGTATTTGTCGAAATCTTCGTTCGGGCCGAACTGCAGGCGGTTCACGAAGATGCTCGCCACCACCGGATCGCCGTGCTGGCGCGCGAGGCGCATCAGCGACAGATGGCCCTCGTGCAGATTGCCCATGGTCGGCACAAAGGCGGTGCGATTCTGGCCGCGCAACTGGTCGCGCAATTCATGGATCGAGCTGATGACTTTCATGATCGGACAGGGATTTCCTCGCGCGGCGCGAGACTCGGTTGGCGCAAAAACTCAGGTTTTCGCGTGGCCCGCGGCCTCACTGGTAATGACAGGTTCGGAGCGCGGGATTGTAGTGGATTTGTTCCCGGGGTGCACCGAAACGAGGCGTGTGCGGCAGCGCTGGCGCATGCAGGCCTCGTTTTGCGGCATCAGGCCGGCAGATAGGCGAGGCGCACATAGATCGGTGCGAACGGCTCGGCCTGCGTGATTTCGATGAGCGACTCACGGCACAACTCGAGCATCGCGATGAAGTTCACCACGACCACCGGCACGCCTTTGCTCGTGTCGAACAGGTCCGAGAACTCCATGAAGCGCGCGTTCTGCAGTCGCCGCAGGATCGTGCTCATATGCTCGCGCACCGACAACTCCTCGCGCGAAATCTTGTGATGCTGAACCAGCTTGGCGCGCTTGATCACGTCGGCCCACGCGGCGCGCAGGTCTTCGCTATCCACATCCGGGAAACGCGGCGTGATGCTTTGCTCGATATACACCTCGGCGCGCAGGAAATCGCGGCCAAGCTGCGGCAGATGGTCGATGCGCTGGGCGGCAAGCTTCATCTGTTCGTATTCGAGCAGGCGGCGCACCAGTTCGGCACGCGGATCTTCGGCTTCGTCGCCGCTATCGGCCTTCTTCACCGGCAACAGCATGCGCGACTTGATCTCGATCAGCATCGCGGCCATCAGCAGATACTCGGACGCGAGTTCGAGATTGGTCTGGCGCAACTGGTCGACGTAGCCGAGGTATTGGACCGTGACATCCGCCATCGGGATGTCGAGCACGTTGAAGTTCTGCTTGCGGATCAGGTAGAGCAACAGATCCAGCGGGCCTTCGAACGTTTCGAGGAACACTTCGAGCGCGTCCGGCGGAATGTACAGATCCGTCGGCAGCTTGAAGAGCGGCTCGCCGTACAGGCGTGCGAAAGCGATGCCGTCTACAGTGTCCGGCGTCGAATCGGTGGCGGGCGCGGCAAGCGCGGCGTCAGGCGCCTGTGCGGCGCCCTTTGCCTCGTCGGCGTGACTCACGCGCTTAGAAGTTTTGATAGTACGAGTAAGGCGTCTGCTCCACGCGCGAGGCTGTCTGCTCGGCGCGTTCTTCGAGGTCGATCGGCTGTTTGTCCCACAGCAGCGACCGGCCACGGCGCTGCTCAGCTTCCAGATTCGGTTTTTGTTGCTTGAGCTGGTTCAGGAACTGCGTGATGTCCGATTGATACATGGCTAGACGTCCGTGGTTTGGGGAGTGGCGGCTGCTTGGCGGGAACAAGCGCGAACCCGCGCGGCATCGCTCCTATTCCATAATTTTACCGCATGCGCCGCGCGTGGTCGAAAAACGATGGCCGGCGCGAGCGGCCCGCCTGCAAAAACGCCTGGAACCCGCGCTGCTGCGATGCGTCAAAGGCGGGCGCGTGGCTGGCGGGGCGGTGTGAATTCGCGCTGTGCGTCCGGGCGGACATCATTACCCGTGCCGCATGGGGCGCGGCGTACCGGCCGAAAGGCTCGCCACGCTTCACGCTGCAAACGCTCCTTTAAGAGATGGCGCGGCTTCACCGATGTGGTCAAATAGCGAGCTTCGGCCGCCGCGGCGAGCCCGAGCGACAGAATTCATCAACCACGGCCGGAGGTCCCGTTTGGCGGGGTGTGCGATCGAAAAGCCGCATAGGCGGCGCGGCAAAACCGGTGACGAGCGAGGGCCTCTGACGCCCATTCGGCGCTGGCTGCACGCGTGGCTGGCATTCGGCATCGTCATGCTCATGCTTGCCTCGGTCGACACGCACGCGGCGCGGCGCCCGCCAGCCAGCTACAAGGTCGATATCGAAGCCACGCCGCGCTCGCTGCGCAAGCTGCTCGAAGCGCATCTGGACGTGGCGCGCTTCGCCAAGCGTCCCGACATCAGCGACGACCAGTTTGAGTTTCTGATTACGGCCACCCCGCAACAGGTGCGCGATCTGGCCGCCACGCAGGGCTATTTCTCGCCGGTCGTGCGCACCGACGTGCGCACCGTCGACGACCAGAAGCGTGTGACCGTGAGCGTCGATCCCGGACCGCAAACCCTCATCACGTCGATTTCGCTGTCGTTTCGCGGCCCGGTGCTGACCGAAGACCCGGCGCAGGAAAATGCCGCGCGCTTCGCGTTTTCACTACACGAGGGCGACCCGTTTTCGCAAGGCGACTGGGACGACGCGAAAAACGCGTCGCTCAAGGCGTTGCAGTCGCGCCGTTACCTGGGCGCGAAGATCTACCACTCCGAGGCGCGGATCGACCCGCGTACGCACGAAGCGAAATTGTCGGTTACCTATGACAGCGGCCCGACCTTCACGATGGGCAAGCTCGACGTGTCCGGCACGCGGCGCTATCCGGAACAGATCGTCGACAACGTGAATCCGATTTCAGCCGGCGATATTTACGACGTGCAGCGCATTACCGAATTGCAGCGGCAGTTGCAGAACACCCCGTACTACGCGAGCGTGGCGATCGACGTGGACAGCGATCCCGCCAAACCGGTCGAGACGCCGATGCACGTGAAGGTGTCGGAATATCCGTACAACAGTATCCGCGGCGGGGTGGGTTATTCGACCGACAACGGCCCGCTGATCCAGGGTTCGTATTCGTATCTCGACACATTCGGCAAAGCGTGGCCGTTCACGGTCGACGGCCGCATCGACCAGATCCAGCAGTACGGGCAAATCCAGCTCGCAATGCCGCCGGGGCCGCGCGCGTGGACCAATAGCGTGCTGGCTTCCTACACCACGACCGACGTGTCCGACACGCGCATCTACAGTATCCGCGGCGGCGTGCAGCGGGCCCGTACGTCGCAGTTCATCGACTACAACTACGCGATCCTCTATTACCAGGATCGGCTCGATCAGAATTCGGCCGCGCCGACTACCAGTCGCGCGCTGGTGCCGTCATGGTCGTGGACCCGCCGCAATACCGACGATCCGCTGTTCCCGCGTTCGGGCAACCTGATTCACGTCGAAGCGGGCTTTGCGGTCAAAGGCGTGCTGACCGATCAGACGTTCGCCCGCGGTTACGCCCGCGGCCAGCAGTACCTGCCGATCGGCAAGGAAGACCTCGTGCTGTTCCGTGCCGAACTCGGCGGCGTGTTCACGAGCGGCAGTTCGAGCGGGATTCCGGCTTCGCTGCTGTTCCGCGCGGGTGGCTCGAATTCGATCCGTGGCTACAGCTATCAGAGCATTGGTAATAACGTCGACGGCTCGGTGCTGCCCACCAAGTATCTCGTGACCGCGTCGGCGGAGTACCAGCATTGGTTCAATCACGACTGGGGCGCAGCCGCGTTCTTCGACGTCGGCACCGCTACCGACACTTGGGGCGAGAAAGTCTTTTATCCCGGCGCCGGCGTCGGCGCGCGCTGGCGCAGCCCGGTCGGTCCGGTCAATGTCGATGTCGCCTACGGGATCCGCAACCGGAGCGTGCGACCGTACCTGACCCTCGGCATCGCCTTCTGATGGAAACCTCCTTTTACATGATCCACGCATGACCACGGACGTTTCCGCCCAACCCCCCGCGCAGCCGCCCGGCGCTCTTCCGCCAGGAGAGCCCGGACAGCAGCCTCCGCCCGATGCGCCGCAGCCCAAGCGCCGTCGCGGGCGGTTGTTGCTGAAAACGCTTGCGTGGATGGTCGCCGTGCTGGTGCTGCTGGTCGCCGTGGTGATCGGCCTGGTGTATGGCGCGCTGACGACTGAGCGTGGGACGGCTTACGCGTGGCAGGCGGCCGTCAAACTGCTGGGTGGCAAGCTGACCGGCACGCTCGAGAGCGGCGCTATCGCCCACGGCGTGCAACTCCGCCAGGTGCGCTGGCGCAGCCTCGACGGCAGCGGCACCGATATCCAGATCGACCGCGTGGCCGGCCGCTGGGAACTGACACACAAGCCTTGGCGCTTCGCGATCGACTATCTGCATGTCGGTACGATCGACGCCCGGGTCGGCTCGTCGTCGTCGAGCAGCAGCGGGCCGCTGAAACTGCCGCAAGACTTGCGCTTGCCGATGCAGCTCGAGGTGCGCGACGTGCAGGTCGACAAACTGCTGTTGCGCGAGGGCGGGTCGACGACCGAGCTGTCCCGTTTCATGTTCCATGGCCGCAGCGATGGCCGGCACCACGAGGCCGCGATCGAGCGGCTCGACACGCCGTTCGGCGCCGTGACGGCGACGGCGAAGCTCGATGGGGTGCGGCCGTTTCCGCTGACCGGCGATCTTGGCTATTCGGGCAAGGTCAACAACGAGGCGGTGCAGGTGGGTGGCCATCTGAGCGGTTCGCTGGAGAATCTCATCGCCGAACTCGATGCTAGCGGCATGAAGCTCGCCGGCCATGCGCGAGTCGAGGCCACGCCGTTCGGCGACGTGCCGTTGCAACGTGCCACGTTGACTTTTGATCACGTCAACCCGCAGGCGTTTGCGCCAGGCGCACCGCTGGCGGATCTGGCGGTGCGGGCTGAACTGCAGCCGGTGGGGCAGGCTGCTGCGGGGGCGGCAGCAAAAGCCGCAGCGGGGTTCTCCGTCGCCGGCCATGTCTCGATCGTCAACGCCAAACCCGGTGCGATCGACCAGAACCTGCTACCTGTGATCGATGCCAACGCCGACGTGCGGCTCGACGCGCAGGCGCAGCGTATTTCGAACCTGAAGGTGCGGCTCGTGAAGAGCGCCACGCTCACCGGCGGCGGCGCGCTGACCGGCAGGCGCGGCCAGTTCGATCTGCAGGTCGCCGGACTCGACCTGAACGCGCTCGAAGCGACCGTGCGGCCTACCCAGCTTTCCGGTCCGATCGGCATCCGTCTGAACGACGACGTGCAAAGCCTGACCCTCGATCTCGCCGACCCGAAAGCGGGGTTGCGCGCGCAAGGCAAGGTGACCTTCGATCCCGCACGCATGAGCTTCAACGACGTGCGTGTCACGTCGGGCAAGGGCCGCATCGATCTGTCCGGCGCGCTCAAGCACGACGCGAATTCCACCTACAACCTGAAAGCGCAACTGACTGATTTCGATCCGTTGACGCTGACTTCGCAGATGCCGTCGCGCACGCCGGCGACCCCCACGGCGGGGACCGCGAAGGCGACGAAAGCGCCGCAGGCCACGAAACCGGAGGCGGCCCAGGCGAACGAAGCGGCGGCACTCGCGGGCAGCACCGCCGGCGCGAAAAGCGCGGCGCCCGGCGATAAGGCCGCAGCGGTGGTCAAGAACACGGCCAAGGCGGTGGTGAAGGCTGAAGTCGTTCAGCGCAAAGTGCCGCCCAGGCCGTCCAAAGCGCCGCCCGCACGCAAGATCGAGGCACGCGTGAACGGCACGCTCACGGCAGCCGGCATGCTCGGCCCGGTCTTCAGCACCAAGGCCGAATTCAAACTCGGCCCGAGCGTCTATGACGGCCTGCCGTTGACGGGCGGCGGCGTGGTCCAGTTGTCCGGCTCGCGGATTCTGCCGAGCCGCGCGAATCTCTCGGTGGCGGGCAATCAGGTGGACTTACAGGGCAGCTTCGGCGCGCGCGGCGACCGGCTGCGTTTTCGTGTCGATGCGCCGGAACTTGAACGCCTCGGTTTCGGCCTCGCCGGTCTTATCGCCGCGGATGGCGACGTCACCGGCTCGTTCGCGCATCCGAATGTCGTGCTGAACTACAAGGCAGACAGTGTGGTGTTCAGCAGTAACCGCATCGGCCATGCGGAAGGCCATGCCGAATTGCGCGACGGCGCGAACGGCGCGCTCGTTTTCACGACCGACGCGCGCAATCTCAGCGCCGGCGGCGTCGATCTCACCACGCTTACGGCGCGCCTGTCGGGCACGCGCGCCAACCATACGCTGGAGGCGGCGGCCACCGGCAAATTGCAGGACCGTCCGCTCGATCTGACACTCGCTGCCAACGGCAAATTGACCGAAGCACGCGACGGTACGCGCTGGGATGGCACCGTGACCCGCCTGCAGAATCGCGGCACACCGGCGCTGAATCTCGAGTCGCCGCTCGCCGTGAGTGCCGGACCGAATCACCTGACGCTTGGTGCGACCCGCCTCACGCTCGAAGGCGCGGTGCTGAGCCTGAAATCGTTCGCGTTCGACCACGGCAAGATCCAGTCCGCGGGCACCTTGACCGACATTTCGCTCGTGCGCCTGCAGGATCTGCGGCGGCAAATCACCGGCGAACCGCCAGCCGTCAAAACCGATCTGATGTTCGACGGCGACTGGGACTTCGCGCTCGGCAGCACCGCGAGCGGCCACGTCCAGTTGAAGCGTCGCAGCGGCGACGTCACGGTCGAGATCGGCCGTGGTCTGGCGTCGCTGGGCATCACGGATATGAGCGCGCGCGCCGAATTCAGCGGCGGCAACCGGCTAAACGCGACCGTGCACGCGCAGGCCAGCCGGATTGGCGTGATCGACGCCGACGCGCACACCACACTCGTAATGCGCGACGGCTTCCTGACTGTCAACGAAGAGGGCGCGGTCAGCGGGAATGTGAATGCGAACGTGCCGTCGTTGAAAACGACCGGCGGGCTGTTCGGGCCGAGCTATCTGCTCGACGGCCACCTCGCGCTGAAACTCGCGCTCGGCGGCACGGTCGCCAAGCCGAACCTGACGGGGTCGCTGCTCGGCGATGGCTTGTCAGCGACGATGGTCGACCAGGGCGTGCAGTTGAAGGACGGCGTGGTGCGCATCGCGCTCTCGCAAAATCTGGTGGACTTCCAGCAGGTCGAGTTTCACGGTGCGAGCGGCACGTTGCGCGCCACCGGCCGTGTGCGCCTGGATGGCGCGCAACCGGATCTGTCCGCGAGCATCGTCGCGGACAAGCTGGAATTGTTTGCGGCGCCGGACCGCAATCTGTCGCTGTCGGGCAGCGCGAGCGTGGCGAACGCCGGGGCAGAGGGCGGCATGGCGATCAACGGCAAATTCGTGGTCGATCACGCGCTGTTCGATATGCCGGAGCAGTCCGCACCGAAGCTTGGCGACGACGTGGTGGTGGTGCGTCCGGACGGCACGGTGGCGGGCGAGCGGCCACCGCCGCAAGTGGCGGGCACCAACAAGCCGATCGGCCCGTTTGCGCCACGCGCCAATATCGACATCAGTCTCGGCAACAGCTTCCGTTTCCGCGGTATGGGCGCGGACCTCGGCCTGACTGGCACGATCACCGCGATGAGCGCGCCGAACCTGCCGTTGCGCGCGGTCGGTAATGTCCGCGTGACGCAGGGCTCGACCTATACCGCGTTCGGCCGCAAGCTCAACATCGAGAATGGCTTCTTTACGTTCAACGGTCCGGTGGCCAATCCGGGCATCAACATCCTGGCCATGCGCCGCAATCAGCAGGTCGAGGCGGGCGTGCAGGTCACGGGCACCGTCCAGTTCCCGGTCGCGAAGCTGGTGTCCGAGCCGAACGTGGCGGATAACGAAAAGCTCTCGTGGCTGCTGTTCGGACACGGCACGGATCAGGGCAACAACCTCGGTCAGCAAAGCACCATGACGACCGCGCTCGCCTTGCTCGGCAGCGCGAGCGGCAAACGGATCGCGCAGACCTTCGGGCTCGACGAGTTCTCGATCGGGCGAAGCGAAGTCGGGCTGACCGATCCGCAAGTGGTGATGGTGTCGAAGGCGATCAACGAGTGGCTCGTGGTGGGCTACGAGCAGGGTCTGCAGTCGGCGAGCAATGCGATCAAGGCGACGGTGAACCTCACACGCTATTGGTCGGTCGCGGCATATGGCGGCACGTTCGACGGCATAGAACTGCTGTACACGCGGCGCTTCGATCGGGTCCGGTGGTGAGTTGATGGAGGCTACGGCGGTGGCCGTGGTGTGAACAACGCCACGACACAAAAGAAAACGGCACGCCTTTTAAAGCGTGCCGTTTCTGTTGATGCCTGCAGCGTTCGACGCCGCGCGCGTTATTTCACGCGCATGCCCGGCTTCGCACCGCTGTCCGGCTCGAGGACGTAGAGGCCCGGCTCGGCTTTCTCGTCGGTGGCCGAAGCCGCCAGCACCATCCCTTCGGACAGGCCGAACTTCATCTTGCGTGGCGCGAGGTTCGCGACCATCACCGTTAGCTTGCCGACAAGTTGCTCCGGTTGATAGGCCGACTTGATGCCCGAGAACACGTTGCGCGTCTTCTCTTCACCGACGTCGAGCGTGAGTTGCAGCAGCTTGTCCGAGCCTTCCACCGCCTTGCAGTCGACGATCTTCGCGATGCGCAGATCGATCTTGGCGAAGTCGTCGATCGAGATGATGTCAGGCGTTTCATCCTTCTCTGCGGCGGCTGCTTTCACTGCCTTCGACTTGGCCTTGGCATCCGCCGGCGCCGCGGCTTCCGGCGTGGCTTGCAGCGAATCGCGATTCGCTGCGATGAGCGCCTCGATCTGCTTCGGATCGACGCGGGTCATCAGATGCTTATACGCGTTGATCGGGCGCGTGGAGGAGAGCGGCACGTTCGCGTCGGCCCACACCAGCGGTTCGATGGCGAGGAAAGCTTCGACCGCTTCCGCCAGCTTCGGCAGCACCGGCTTGAGCGCCAGCGACAGCAGACGGAATGCCTCGATGCTCACGCTGCAGGTCTCGTGCAGCGCGGCCGCATTCGCCGGGTCTTTTGCCTGATCCCACGGCTTGGCGGTGTCGACGTACGCATTGACCGCGTCGGCCAGTTCCATGGTCTGACGCAGCGCGCGGTTGTACTCGCGCGCCTCATAGTTCGCGGCGATTTGCGGCACGGCGGTGCGCAGCGTGGCGAGCAACGGGTGCTGCATGGCGCTGTCTTGCACGCGGCCGTCGAAACGCTTGATCAGGAAACCGGCGGCGCGGCTCGCGATGTTCACGTACTTGCCGACCAGATCGCTGTTCACGCGCGCCTGGAAGTCGTCGAGGTTCAGGTCGAGGTCTTCCATCGTGCTGTTCAGCTTGGCGGCGAAGTAATAGCGCAGCCACTCCGGGTTCAGGCCCGTGTCGATCACGCTTTGCGCGGTGATGAACGTGCCGCGCGACTTCGACATCTTTGCGCCGTCCACGGTCAGGAAGCCGTGCGCGAACACGTTGGTCGGCGTGCGGTGGCCCGAGAATTCGAGCATGGCCGGCCAGAACAGCGTGTGGAAATACAGAATGTCTTTACCGATGAAGTGGTACTGCTCGGCGGTCGAGCCCTTGCGAATCCACGCGTCGAAGTCGAGGCCGCGTTTTTCAGCGAGGTTCTTGAAGCTCGCGTAATAGCCGACCGGCGCATCCAGCCAGACGTAGAAATATTTGCCCGGTGCGCCCGGAATTTCGAAGCCGAAATACGGTGCGTCGCGCGAAATATCCCAGTCGGCGAGCTTGGCTTCGCCGGCGTCGCCGAGCCATTCGCGCATCTTGTTGGTGGCTTCCGGCTGTGCCAGACCGCCCACCCACGCGCGCAGGAAATTCTCGCAGCGCGGATCGGACAGGCGGAAGAAGTAGTGCGTCGAGGTCTTACGAATCGGCGTGGCGCCCGAGACGACCGAATACGGATTGATCAGATCGGTCGGCAGATAGGTCGAACCGCACACTTCGCAGCTGTCGCCGTATTGATCTTTCGCGCCGCACTTCGGGCATTCGCCCTTGATGAAGCGGTCCGGCAGGAACATTTCCTTGACGGGGTCGTATGCCTGTTCGATGTCGCGCGCTTCGATCAGGCCGGCTTCCTTGAGCGCCAGATAGACCGATTCGCTCAGCACGCGATTCTCTTCGGAATCGGTCGTGTAGTAATTGTCGAACGAAATCCCGAAGCTGTCGAAATCGCGCTTGTGTTCCTGCCAGACGCGGTCGATCAGTTGCTTCGGCGTCAGACCTTCCTTTTCCGCGCGCAGCATGACCGGCGTGCCGTGCGTGTCGTCGGCGCCCACGTAGTAGACCTCGTGCCCGTGCATTCGCAACGTCCGGACCCAGATGTCCGTCTGGATATATTCAACCAGATGGCCGATATGGATTTGCCCGTTCGCATACGGAAGGGCCGACGTGACGAGAACCTGGCGACGGCCTGACGGCGCGCCTGCGGAGAGATCGGTTGCGGGTGCTGACATAAGGATGGTGGGAGCCTGCGGTGGGACGAAACGTTGATTCTAGCAGGGCCGGCGCCCGGCGCGGGCTGGGCCGCTTGGGCCGCGGCTGGGTCGCTGCCAGGGCAGGACGGTGTGTCCCCCAGGGAGACTTCCTGCGGAGCGAAAACCGAGCGCCCAAAAAAAACCGGGGCTATTAACCCCGGAGCAACAACGACAAGAGGAGAATGGTGACGCGGCGGCTTCGCCAGCCACGTACCGTAAAGACAGACCGCGGATTTTCGGCAGAGTTCGAAATTTTTTTCGTTCTCGCGCGAGATTTTGTTTCCCCCGCTTTTTACGGCTTGCCGGACGCCTCCGGCTAAGGTGGCAAGAGCCAGTGGCAAGAACCACCCGGCGCCCGGTTGCTTCTCCCTCTTAAGTCTGTGCCGTTATTGCGTGGCGTGCTGAGCCGTAGCGCGCAGATAGATTTCCACGCGACGGTTTGCGGCACGGCCGGCTTCGGTGTTGTTGTCAGCGACCGGCTGGTTCTGGCCCATGCCGCTTGCCGACAGGCGTTGCGGCGCGACGCCGCGTTGCCCCAGATAACCCGTCACGCTTTCAGCGCGGTTGACCGACAGCGTCTGGTTGTAAGCCGGCTGACCCGTGCTATCCGTGTAGCCGATTACCTGGGCGATCAGTTCCGGATTCTGCTGCATGGTCTGCGTCAACTGATCCAGCACCGGCGCGAACGACGGCTTGACCGCGTAGCTGTTGGTATCGAACGTGACCGAGCTCGGGATGTTCAGCTTGAGCGAGCCGTCCGGCTGCTCGGTGATCTGCGTGCCGGTGCCCTTGGTGGCGCCCGACAGCTTGTTGTGAATGGCTTGCCAGTTGTAGCCGGTGATACCGCCCACCGCTGCGCCGGCGCCCGCTCCGATCGCCGCGCCCTTGCCACCGCCGAAGATCGCGCCGATCGCCGCGCCGGTGGCGGCGCCCACGCCCGTGCCGACGGCGGTGTCCGTACCTTGTTGGCTTGCACAGCCTGCCAGCAACGAACCTGCAACGGCGAAAACAGCCAGGCGAGTCATGATTTTTGCATTCATTTTTTGATTCCTCTTGAGTGAAGCGAGTAAAGCGGGTGGAAGCGATCAATCTATCCGTCGAACGTGACGGCCGTAAAGCGCGTTACTCGACAATATGAGAATCCTGCGTCTTCCCTGTTCCCGGTCCGACAGTGGAGAAGGGTCTTCCGGCAAGGCTTGGCGTCAGCCACTACAATGATGAATGAAGTACGCAGCGATGCGACCCCATGGCGTTCCGCCTGCCCGAAGGGTGCACGGCGTGCCTGGTTTTAGCAATGCTGTCTAACAATTTTTTTCAAATTCTGGCGCGTGGCGAAGACTTGGATTCCACCGCGCCGCAAGTGTTCCCCACGGAGTGTCAATGAGTATCGATCGGGCTTTGGTCGACGCTGCCCTCGCGGCCGTCACTGACCCCAACACGGGCAAGCCCTACGCGGCTGCCAAAAACGTTAAGAACGTGGCCGTGGAGGGTGACACGGTTAGCCTCGAGGTGGTACTCGGCTATCCGGCCAAACGGCAGTTTGAAGCGATCCACACGCAATTCACCGACGCGCTGAAAGCCGTTCCCGGCGTGGCAGGCGCACGCGTCCAGGTGTCCCAGCAGATCGCCGCGCACACCGTGCAGCGCGGCGTGAAACTCTTGCCGAACGTTAAAAACATCGTTGCTGTGGCGTCGGGAAAGGGTGGGGTCGGCAAGAGCACGACCGCGGTGAACCTCGCGCTGGCACTGGCGAGCGAAGGCGCGTCGGTCGGCATCCTCGACGCGGACATCTACGGCCCGTCGCTGCCGATGATGCTCGGGATTGTCGGCCGTCCGGAATCACCCGACGAAAAGTCGATGAATCCGATGACCGGCCACGGCTTGCAGGCCAACTCGATCGGCTTTCTGATCGAGCAGGACAATCCGATGGTGTGGCGCGGCCCGATGGCAACCTCAGCGCTCGAACAGTTGCTGCGGCAGACCAACTGGCAAGACCTCGACTACCTGATCGTCGACATGCCGCCGGGCACCGGCGACATTCAGCTAACCTTGTCGCAGCGCGTGCCGGTGACGGGCGCCGTGATCGTCACGACGCCGCAGGACATCGCGCTGCTCGACGCGAAGAAGGGTCTCAAGATGTTCGAGAAGGTCGGCATTCCGATTCTCGGCATCGTCGAGAATATGGGTATGCATATCTGCTCGAATTGCGGCCACGAAGAGCATATCTTCGGAGCGGGCGGCGGCGAGCGGATGGGCAAGGAATACGGCGTCGACGTGCTCGGCAGCCTGCCGCTCGACATCGCCATCCGTGAGCAGGCCGACTCCGGCAGACCCACCGTCGTGGCCGACCCGCAAGGGCGTATTGCGGAGATCTACCGGTCGATCGCGCGCAAGGTTGCGATCCATATCGCCGAGCGGGCGCGCGACATGACCTCGAAGTTTCCCAGCATCGTTGTCCAGAACACCTGACTAGCCGTTCGGACAAGGGGTTAAAGCGGGGCCAAGTCGCCAATTTGCGTCTGGTCTCGCGGTATCATGTCGACTTCACAAGTTCGGCTCGGCGGCCGCAGGGGCGGCCACCAGGTCGGCAAGAGGATCGCATGGGAAAACGAATCGACGGGCAGGCGGTGCATGCGTTCATCGTCCTGGCTGCCAGCAGTGTGCTGTTATGCGGTTGTAGCACGTTCCTGAGACCACAGGAAAAGCGTGCCGACGCGCAGTTGCTGCCCACCGTGGGCAATCAGGCACGCGGTCTCGTCACGTTCATCGAGCGTTCGGACGGTGTGCAGGTCACCTACAATCTCACGGGCTTGCCGCCCGATAGCGATCACGCGTTGCAAGTGCATGAGCGAGGCGACTGCAATGCCGCTGACGGCTCCAGCGCCGGCCAGGTGTTCTCGCCGGCAGCCGAGCGTCTGAAAGCCGGTGCCCGGGTCGAAGGCGATCTCGGCAACATCCACGCGGACGCGAACGGCGTGGCCACCGGCTTCATCGTTGCGCCGGACGTGTCGCTCGACGGTATCCGCTCGGTGTTGCAACGCGCGGTCCTGTTGCATCACGACGCGACCGACCCTTATGCGTATCCGCAGCATGGCGCGGGCCCCGCGCTCGCATGCGGGTTGATTCGCCAGTGAGGGCAATGCCCTGCGGGTCTCATCCGGTGCAAGCGGTTAGCCGTTTGAATGGCCTTGCGGCAAGCCTTTTGCGGTGCAGGGGACGGCTCTCAGGCCCGGCCCGCGGCAGCATTCTCCTGATCGCGTAAAATAAGCGCCTTTCGGCCGGGGTCGCCGAGCCCGGGGCGCGTAGCCGGCGGCGCCCGGCCCGGACCTTACGCCGGATCGTTACCCGTCACACATCTGTCACTCAAGTCGAGCAGCGTTCACCTATGACTATCAAATCCGACAAGTGGATCCGGCGCATGGCCGCGTCGCACAACATGATCGAGCCGTTTGCACCGGATCAGGTCCGCGTCTCCGAAGACGGCCGGAAGATTGTCAGCTACGGCACCTCGAGCTACGGCTACGACATCCGCTGCGCCGACGAATTCAAGATCTTCACCAACATCAACTCGACCATCGTCGATCCGAAGAACTTTGACGAGAAATCGTTTGTCGATTTCAAGGGCGATGTCTGCATCATCCCGCCGAATTCGTTCGCGCTGGCCCGCACCGTCGAATATTTCCGCATTCCGCGCAGCGTCCTGACCGTGTGTCTGGGCAAATCCACGTATGCGCGTTGCGGGATCATCGTCAACGTGACGCCGTTCGAGCCGGAATGGGAAGGACACGTCACGCTCGAATTCTCGAATACGACACCTTTGCCTGCGAAAATCTACGCGAACGAAGGCGTCGCCCAGGTGCTGTTTTTCGAAAGCGACGAAATTTGTGAGACGTCGTACGCGGATCGCGGCGGCAAATATCAAGGTCAGCACGGCGTCACGTTGCCCAAGACGTGACGTCGGCAGCGTACTGACCCACCAGCTATTCGGGTGACCGCTGCTTAGTCAAATGCAGCGGTCGTTCTTTTTGGAGAATCGCCCATGAAGTTTCGTTTTCCCGTCGTCATCATTGACGAAGATTTTCGCTCCGAGAACATCTCGGGTTCCGGCATCCGGGCTTTGGCCGAAGCTATCGAGAAAGAAGGCGCGGAAGTGCTCGGGCTGACGAGCTACGGCGACCTGACTTCGTTTGCGCAGCAGTCGAGCCGTGCATCGTGCTTCATCCTCTCGATCGACGACGACGAGCTGCTGCCGTACGTCGACAACGTGGTGGTGGAAGGCGAGACGCCGGAACTGGCGGCCGCGATCATCGCGCTGCGCGCGTTCGTGACCGAAGTGCGCCGCCGCAACGCCGATATTCCGATCTTCCTGTACGGCGAGACGCGCACCTCGCGCCACCTGCCGAACGACATCCTGCGCGAGCTGCACGGCTTCATCCACATGTTCGAGGACACGCCGGAGTTCGTCGCGCGCCACATCATCCGCGAGACCAAGGTGTACCTGGATTCGCTCGCGCCGCCGTTCTTCAAGGAACTGGTGCAGTACGCGGACGAAGGCTCGTATTCGTGGCATTGCCCGGGGCACTCGGGCGGCGTGGCGTTCCTGAAGAGCCCGCTTGGCCAGATGTTCCACCAGTTCTTCGGCGAGAACATGCTGCGCGCCGACGTGTGTAATGCCGTCGACGAACTCGGTCAACTGCTCGATCACACCGGCCCGATTGCCGCCTCCGAGCGCAATGCGGCGCGCATCTTCAGCGCAGACCACGTGTTCTTCGTGACCAACGGCACCTCGACCTCGAACAAGATCGTCTGGCACGGCACGGTTGCGCCGGGCGATATCGTGCTGGTGGACCGCAATTGCCACAAGTCGATCCTGCACGCGATCACGATGACCGGCGCGATTCCGGTGTTCCTCACGCCGACGCGTAATAACTTCGGCATCATCGGCCCGATTCCGCGCAGCGAATTCGAGCCGGAAAACATTCGCAAGAAGATCCTGGCGAACCCGTTCGCCCGCGAAGCCTTGGCCAAGAATCCGGACCTGAAGCCGCGCATCCTGACCATTACGCAGAGCACCTATGACGGTGTGATTTACAACGTCGAGATGATCAAGGAAATGCTCGGCGACTGGCTCGATACGCTGCACTTCGACGAAGCCTGGCTGCCGCACGCCGAGTTCCACGAGTTCTATCAGGACATGCACGCGATCGGCGCGGGCCGTCCGCGCATCGGTGCGCTGGTGTTCGCCACGCACTCCACGCACAAACTGCTGGCCGGTATTTCGCAGGCTTCGCAGATCGTCGTGCAGGATTCGAAGAACAGCCGCTTCGACAAGCATCGCTTCAACGAAGCGTATCTGATGCACACGTCGACCAGCCCGCAGTACGCGATCATCGCCTCGTGCGACGTGGCCGCGGCCATGATGGAAGCGCCTGGCGGCACGGCTCTGGTTGAAGAGTCGATTGCCGAAGCTTTGGATTTCCGCCGCGCGATGAGCAAGGTCGACGCCGAATACGGCGACGACTGGTTCTTCAAGGTGTGGGGCCCGGAGACGTTCGCGGAAGAAGGCATCGGCTCGCGCGAAGACTGGATGCTGCGCCCGAACGACGCATGGCACGGTTTCGGCCCGCTCGCCGAAGGTTTCAACATGCTGGACCCGATCAAGGCGACCATCGTCACGCCGGGTCTGGATATGGACGGCGGCTTCGGCGAGTCCGGCATTCCGGCTGCGATCGTCACGAAGTATCTGGCCGAGCACGGCATCATCGTCGAAAAGACCGGCCTGTATTCGTTCTTCATCATGTTCACGATCGGCATCACCAAGGGCCGGTGGAACTCGATGGTGACTGAGTTGCAGCAGTTCAAGGACGACTACGACAACAACCAGCCGCTGTGGCGCGTGCTGCCCGAATTCGTCTCGCATCATCCGATGTACGAGCGTGTCGGTCTGCGCGATCTGTGCGAGCAGATCCACAGCGTGTATCGCGCGAACGACATTGCGCGCCTGACGACCGAGATGTACCTGTCGAGCATGGAACCGGCAATGAAGCCGTCGGATGCGTTTGCCAAGCTCGCGCACCGCGAGATCGACCGGGTACCGATCGACGAACTCGAAGGCCGCGTCACGTCGATCCTGTTGACGCCGTATCCGCCGGGTATTCCGCTGCTGATTCCGGGCGAGCGCTTCAACAAGACCATCGTCAACTATCTGCGTTTCGCGCGCGAGTTCAACGAGCGCTTCCCGGGTTTCCACACGGATATCCACGGGCTTGTCGGCGAAACCATCAACGGGCGCATCGAATACTTCGTCGATTGCGTGCGCGCCTGACGATGTGGGTGGTGAAGTCCCTGCTGGGCGCTGATGGCAGGCGGCGCGCGTTTGGCGCGTTGGCCCTGACGTCGGCGCTGTCGGTGGCTGCACTCGGCATTGTGCCGCTTCAGGCGCATGCCGAAGTCGCCGCTGCCGACCCGATCGACGCGTCGATGCGCACCTGTCTTGCGCGCAGTGACATGTCGTCGACGGCGGGGCAGGTGCAGTGCATGGACACCGCGCGGATCGGCTGGAAGGCCGCGTTGGACGGCGCGTGGCAGCAGCTTCAGGCGAAGTTGCCGCCGGCGCAACGCAAACCATGGGAAAAGAGCCAGGCAAGCTGGCTGGCCTCGCGCGATGTCGAGAAGCAGTTGCTGGCGGCCGTGTTCGCGACGACGCATGGCTCGATGTATGTGCTGGCCGAAGCCGATATGCAATTACAGCCGGTGCGTGACCGCGCGCTTGCGCTGCGCAGTGCCTTGGCCAGGACCAGCGCCGGCGGCGGGGACCCACCGCGCCCTCCGCGCGCCTGTACCGCGGACGCGCAATGCGAACACGCGATGTTCGATCTGAACCGCTATTACCGCCGCTTGCAATCGAAGATGCCGGCGCGCTCGCGTCCGACGCTCGCGCGCGCCCAAAAGGCCTGGAGCGTGTATCTCAACGCCGCCACGCCGGTGATCGACGAAGGCAGCCGTATCGATATCATCGGTGCGCGGGTGGCGACGCTCAAGCGCTTGTCGGAGACGGTCGGCAACGACTGAGTGTTCGCGGCTTACGTGACCAGGTAGGCTTCGGCTTGCGACGAGGGCCGCGCAAGTGCCGGCTCCCCTAGCAGGTCGCGCATGGCGTCTTCGATACCGAGCGACATTGTTTCGAGCGCGAGGTCGTTGTCGTCGGTACCGAAGGGCTCTTCGATCTGCGAGGCGATTGCTTCGTGCGCCATGAAGGTGTACGCGACGAACACTGCGAAGACCGGCGTGAAGATGCCGATGCTGTCGACCAGTCCGAACGGCAAGGACGCGCAGAAGAAATACACCGTGCGGTGAATCATCACTGAGTAAGCGAAGGCCAGCGGCGTCGACACGATGCGCTCGCAACCGCCGATCACATCCGACAGACCATTTAGGTTTCGATCGAAGGCGAGCACCGCCATCGGATCGATCGCGCCTGCTTGTGCGTGGCGCTGCACCCATTCGCCGAGAAACAGCAGGAGTGTTGCCGGTTTGTAGCGCGACGCTATGACGCGGTCGAAAAGCGCTTTGGGCAGGCGTGCTGCGAGATCTTCACGCGGGTCGCTATTGCGGAGCTGGTGACGCAGGGCATGGGGGAGGGCGCTCAGGGCGGCGACGAACTCCTTGATGTCTTCCTTCGGCAACTGTTTATTTTGCAGCGTGAGGGCCTGGCGGGTGAGCGAGCGGGACTCGTTCAGCAACTGGCCCCAGAGCTTGCGGGCTTCCCACCAGCGGTCGTAGCTGGCATTGTTCCGGAAGCCTAGAAAGACCGCCAACGCTATGCCTATCAGGGAAAATGGGGCGGTGGTATTGAGATTGAGCGAGACCGGCAGCAGGTGGTCGTGGGCGGCTACCGCGACGATCGCGATGCAGAAAATGAGGAATAGCCTCGGCAGCAGTTGCGGGAGGACGGAGCCTCTCCAGGCAAGCAGCATGCGGAACCAATGGAGGTGGGGGCGGATGATCATCGCAGCGGGTTTTTGCCTTCGGCGGGTGGGGTTCTATTATCGCTAAAGGTGTTGGACCATGGTTTTTTTTGCCTTTGGCGGCGGCATTGTCCGTGTTCTTAGGGCTTTGGCCTTTCCTTGAATTGTTAGTGGTCTATTAGCGTTGCCCCTGTGCGGGGCGGCACTTACTTTCTTTGCCGCCGCAAAGAAAGATAAGCAAAGAAAGCGGCTCAAACCACTCCTGCTAAGTGGGCACCGTGGTTTGCATAGGGTAGTGGTGCATCTGGAATCCGTGTTCTCGCGCGTTCAGCGCTTGTGACAAAGGACTCATCAGCTCCCACTCCGCACTGCGTGCGTCGCGGACGGGTCTGCAGGGGAAACCACGGGCTTCGGTTGAGGTCAGTGGGGGGCCGTCGGCTTCGCCTCGGCGAGGCGCGAGCGTCAAAACGTAGCGGGTGGTTTTATGAAGTACGCTTCGGCGCGCGCAGCGCCGCCGGAAGTATGACGCCCTTGTCACTGGCGTATGCACGTGCACGAACACAGATTCCAGATGCACCACTACCCGTAGCAGACCACGGTGCCCACTTAGCAGGAGTGGTTTGAGCCGCTTTCTTTTGCCTACTTTTCTTTGCAGCCGGCAAAGAGAAGTAGGTGCCGCCCCGCACAGGGGCAACGCTAATAGACCACTAACAATTCAAGGAAAGGCCAACGCCCCAGGAACACGGACAAAAGCGCCGCGAAGGCCAAAAAACAACCCTTAATCCCGCGGCGAAGAAGCCGCCCCATGACTTAACCAATCGAGCACAGCAGTAGCATCATCATCCGCGCCCTGTCGCGCCTTAGCGACCGTCTCAGCCACATCCGCGCTAGGCACAGCGCGCCGAATCGCCACACCAACGGCAAGAATATCAATCATGACGAGATGCAGAATCCGCGAAATCATCGACAACTGCGACTCGCGAATCTCAATGTGATCGGTCTCCAAAGCAACAGTAGCCCGCTTGGCCAGCGCCGTGTTGCTGGACGTAATGGCAATCACCTTCGCCCCCGCCTGCATGGCGACATCCAGCACACGCAATAACTCAGGCGCACGTCCCGACTTGGACACGGCCACAATCACATCACCCTTGCCCAGCAACGCAGCAGACGCCGCCTGCATATACAGATCGCCGTAGGCAATCGTCGGAATACCAAACCGGAAGAACTTGTAATGCGCGTCCTGCGCGACGATATTCGAATTGCCGAGCCCATAAAACTCGATCCGCCGCGCGCCGTTCAACAGATCAATGGCCCGCTCGACCTGGTCGAAATTCAAATGCTCGCGCAACTGCAAAATCGCCGACACGGTGTTGTCCAGCACCTTCGCGCCGAAGTCCGTCGCGGTATCGCCCAGATGCACCTGGCTATGACTCACCGGAATCGTGCCGGTCAAACCCGTCGCCAGCTTCAGCTTGAAATCCGACAAACCCTGGCAGCCGAGCGAGCGGCAAAAACGGATCACCGTCGGCTGGCTCACGTCGGCCTTGCGCGCGATGTCCACGATCGGATCGTTGATGATCGAACGCGGATGATTCAACGCGAGATCGGCCACGCGGCGCTCGGCCGGCGTCAACGCGTCGCGCATCTGGCGAATCCGCTCGAACACGGCCGATGAACTGCCGCCCGCGCGGTTCGACAACTGCTCTGCGAGAATCGCCGACACACCCAGAAACGCCGGGTATTCAGCGGTAATCACGTAGGTCGGCACGTTCTGCAAATACGCCTCGAAGCGGCCCTTCGCCTCGAACCGTTTGCGAAACGACGAACGCGAGAAGAACTCGCCGAGCCGCGGCACGACGCCGCCGCCAATGTAGATGCCGCCCAATGCGCCGAGCGTCACCGCAATATTGCCGGCGAAGGTGCCAAGAATTCCACAGAACACGTCGACGGATTCGGCCGCGAGCGGCTCGCCGTCCAGCGCGCGTTTGACGATCTCGACCGTGTCGACGTTGGCCGCCACACGCTTCTTGTCGCGGCCCGCCAGCGCACGGTAAATCACTTCGATGCCGGGGCCCGCGGCCACGCGTTCGAACGAGACGTGCGACCACTTCTTGCGCGCGTATTGCAGCACGATGTCTTCACGTTCGTCGGCCGGCGCGAAGGTGGCGTGACCGCCTTCGCTGCCGAGCGCGATCCAGCGGTCGTCGGCGGGAATCAGGCCGGACACGCCCATGCCGGTGCCCGGGCCGAGCAGGCCGATCACGCTGTTCGGACGGCGCGAGCCGCCGCCCACCTGCACGCGCTGCGCGTCGGTCAGGCCGGGCAGCGCCATGGCCAGTGCGGTAAAGTCGTTCACCACCAGCAACGTGTCGAAGCCGAGCGCGCGGCGCGTGGCTTCGATCGAAAAGCTCCAGTCGTGATTGGTCATGCTGACCTGATCGCCGTCGACCGGGTTCGCAATCGCAATCGCCGCGTGATTCACGCGGCCGATCTTGGTGTCCTTCAGATACTTCTTGATGACTTCGGCAACGCCCGGATAGTCCGCGCACGGATAGACCTGCACCGAGCCGATTTCGCCCGGGCTGTATTCGAGCGCGAAACGCGCATTGGTGCCGCCGATGTCGGCGAGCAGCCTCGGTCCATCGGCGTGCTGGCCCGCGCCCGGAACAGCCTTAGTTTGCACACCAGTAGACATCGAGTCTCACTCCCTTGTCGTTTGCCAACTGCGAGATGGCATTTTTTTGTAGCGAAGCGGCGGCGGCATTCAGCACGTCCATCTTGCGCGGTCCTGCGATCAGCAAAAACAGGTGCTTCACTTCTTTCAGTGCAGAGAGCGACCAGCTCACGCGCGCATGCGGTGCGCTGCCGGGATGCAAGGCAACGAAGCGCTCGGGGGTGGCGATCGCGTAGTCCCATTCGGGCGCATCCGCGAAAATCGACGCGGTGTGGCCGTCTTCGCCCATGCCGAGAATCGCGACGTCCGGCACGGCGCTAAAGCGCGGGTCGGCGTTCAGCGCGGCAACGTGCGCGTTGAGGTCTTGCGTGGCATCGACCAGCGGCCAGAAAGCAGCATTTTTTGCGGCGTTCTGCAACAGCGTGTCGTGCACGAGTTGCGAATTGCTCGCGCTGTCCGTGTCCGGTACCCAGCGGTCGTCGACCAGCGTCACGGCAATGCGCGCCCAGTCGAAGGATTGCGTGGACAACGTCTGCAGAAACGGACGCGGGCTGCTGCCGCCGGACACTGCAAGCATTGCCGGGCGCGCGTCGTTGGTTGACGTAGCCGTCTGTGCGGCGAGCGACGCATGTAACGCGTCGCCAACCGCCTTCGCCAACGCGTCGGATTGGGCGCGTTGATCGTCGAAAGCGTGAAGCTCGATCACTTCTCCTCCGTGCTGCTTTCTTGTTAGATCTGCGGAACGTGCCATGCTGCTCTCACGCGATGCCTGCAAGTGGGATGACTTGCAGGCGCCTTCGTGATACCGGCGCCATTCCGTTCAGTTCGTCGGTGGGTCTTGCAGGCGCCGTGCCGTGCTTCGATCGGGATCGCGCATGGTACGACGCCGTAATTCAGTTGATTCAATTCTCTTCTTCGAGCCAGCAGGTGCCGTGCTGCGCCAACATCGCGCTCGCCGCTGCCGGCCCCCACGTGCCTGCTGCATACGGCTTGGGCGGCTTGTTGGCAGCAGCCCATTCGTTGAGGATCGGTTCGACCCAACGCCATGCCGCTTCCTGCTCGTCGCGCCGCACGAACAGCGCGAGGCGGCCGTTGATGACATCGAGCAGCAGACGTTGATACGCCTCCATTTGCCCTTCGCGGAAGAAGCGGTCGAACGCGAGGTCGAGGTGGACGCTGGCGAGGTTCATGCCTTCGCCGGGCTGCTTCGCGAGACAGTAGAGGCGAATGGTTTCGTTCGGCTGCAAACGGATCACGAGACGGTTCGCACCGCCACGCAACGCGGACGCGCCCAATGCCGAATGCGGCACCGCACGGAAATTCACCACGATCTCAGCGACGCGATCCGCGAGACGCTTGCCCGTGCGCAGGAAAAACGGCACACCGGCCCAGCGCCAGTTTTCGATTTCCACCTTCACCGCAACGAAGGTTTCGGTGGTGCTGTCCGTCTTCACGCCAGGCTCGGTGGCATACGCCGGCACCGCGCTGCCGCGGATCACGCCCGCATGATACTGGCCGCGCACGGCGACCTTGCCGATATCGCGCGGATCGATCGGCTTCAACGCGCGCAGCACGCGCAGCTTTTCGTCACGGACCGAGTCGGAATCCATTGAATGCGGCGGTTCCATCGCGACGATGGAAAGCAGTTGCAGCAAATGGTTCTGCACCATGTCGCGCAAGGCGCCGGTGTTGTCGTAGAAGTCGCCGCGCGCTTCCACGCCGAGTTCTTCCGCGATCGTGATCTGAATGCTTTCTACCCATTCGCGGCGCCACAACGGTTCGAACAGCACATTGCCGAAGCGCAGCGCGAGCAGGTTCTGCACCGGCTCCTTACCGAGGTAGTGGTCGATCCGGTAGATCTGTTCTTCAGCGAAGATTTCGCCGACTGCATCATTAATTGCGTTGGACGACTTGAGGTCGTAGCCGAGCGGCTTTTCCAGCACGATGCGCGAATTTTCGTTGAGCCCCACCGACGCGAGCGCGCGGCAGATCGGCACGAACAGCGACGGACCCGTGGCCAGATAGAACACCCGGATGCCGGGGCGGCCGCTCAAGGCGTCGCGCAGCAGCGTGAAGTCTTCGGGGTTGCCGAGATCGATCTTCACGAACTCGATACGGTCGAGGAAGCTCGCCCATGCTGTTTCATCCACACCGTTCTTCGACACGTGCGGTTTGACGTGCTCATTGACCCAGTCAATGTAGGCAGCACGATCAGCCACATGCCGTGCTACCGCGACGATCTTGCCACTGTCGGCCAGCATGCCGCCTGCACGGTGCGCTTCAAACAGTGCCGGCAGGATCTTTCGCATGGCCAGATCGCCGGTTCCGCCGAAGAGAACGAAGGTGAAGCTTGAATCGGTTTGCATGTGTCTCCGTCGATATCCTGGGGTCGCCGTGGGGACCGAAAAAGGGCGACCGTAGTCCGATAAAATATTTTTTGACACTGAATTGTAGTTTAACTACAATCCAAATCAAGAGGTAGCGCTAATTCGATGAAAAAAGCGTGCGCTGTGAGGCTAGATGCGCGTTTTCCCGAATCGGCAGGCGTCCCCTTCATGTTAACGGACATTGCGTGCGAGCACGTGCCAGCATGCCCCCGGCAGCCCTTACGGAAGGCCGGAAAGCTAACCTGGCGTCAGGGTTAACGTGCAAGGCACCTCGAGTCTGCCGCGCACGACGCGGGCAGGCAAAAATCAAAAGAGGAGACAGTCAGTTGCATCCCGAACCACTCATCTCTTGAGCTTCCAGCGGCCGGATATCGGTCCGCCGGCACATGCCTTAACGCATGCGCCCGACCGTGCTCGATCGCCCAGTGTTTTGCCTGTTTGAACCAACCACAGCACCCTGGCGACATCAGGGGCCATTTGTTTTTTGTTCAGGTGTCTGGAGGAGATAAGCAATGAAATTTCGCGCGATCATGGGCGCTTTGTGCGCCGCAGGTCTGATGTGTGGCGTCTCGGCTGTGCAAGCTGCCGAGTCGATCGAAGTGTTGCACTGGTGGACTTCGGGCGGCGAATCGAAAGCCGTCGGCGTCCTCAAGGACGACATGACGAAGCAGGGTTACACGTGGAAGGACTTCGCGGTTGCTGGCGGCGCGGGTGCGGCTGCCATGACGGCACTGAAGACGCCGGTGATCTCGGGCAACGCGCCGAGCGCTGCGCAGATCAAGGGTCCGCTGATCCAGGACTGGGCTTCGCAAGGCGTGCTGGTGCCGATCGACTCGGCCGCAGCCGACTGGAAGAAGAACCTGCCGCCGGAAATCGACAAGATCATGCACGCGGACGGTCACTACGTGGGAGCACCGTTCTCGGTGCACCGCGTGAACTGGCTGTACATCAACAAGGCAGCGCTGGACAAGGCAGGCGGCAAGGTGCCGACCACGTGGCCTGAGTTCTTCGCGGTGGCCGACAAGATGAAGGCCGCGGGCATCCAGCCGATCGCGATGGGCGGTCAGCCGTGGCAAGACCTGACGCTGTGGGAAGACGTGGTGCTGTCGCAAGGCGCAGGCTTCTACAAGAAGGCGCTGGTTGATCTCGACGAGAAGACGTTGACGTCGGACCAGATGGTCGGCGTGTTCGACACGGTCCGCAAGATCCAGGGTTACTTCGACGCGGGCCGCACGGGCCGTGACTGGAACCTGGCAACGGCGATGGTCATCAACGGCAAGGCCGGCATGCAGTTCATGGGCGACTGGGCCAAGGGCGAGTTCGCCAACGCCGACAAGAAGGCGGGCTCGGACTACATCTGCGCTGCGGTTCCGGGCACGGAAAAGGCTTACACGTTCAACGTCGACTCGTTTGTGTTCTTCCAGCAGAAGGGTCAGAAGACTGCAACGCCGGGTCAATTGGCACTGGCCAAGACGATCATGTCGCCGGAGTTCCAGGAACAGTTCAGCCTGAACAAGGGTTCGATCCCGGTTCGTCTGGGCGTGTCGATGGCCAAGTTCGACGACTGCGCGAAGAAGTCGTACGCGGATGAACAAGTGGCGATCAAGTCGGGCGGCTATGTGCCTTCGCTGGCACACGGCATGGCGCAACCGGATGCAGCAGCCGGCGCGATCTCGGACGTGGTCACGAAGTTCATGAACTCGCAGCAAGATTCGAAGACCGCGGTTGCCGCGCTCGCGAAGGCTGCGAAGACCAAGTAAGTGACGTAAGCGAAGTGGCGCGCCTGGTGGTTCCCCTCGTGGGTGCCGGGCGCGTTCTTCGGATTGCTTGCAGCCGTTGCGTTACTTAGGGCGAGACACTTCACCCCTGGTTTCATCGAGTCACACCTATGCCGTCCCGGTCTCGCGTCTTTCGTGAGTGAGCGCCCCGGCGGTACAGTTTCAGCAGGAGTCGAGTAGTGACTGCTTCTATCAGCGGAAACGGGAAAACGGCCACCGTGACCCGCCGCACGTCGCCGATGGCGGCCCTTGCCGATCGCTGGATTCCGAAGCTGGTGCTCGCACCCAGCGTCGTGATCAGCCTGATCTTCGTGTATGGCTTCATCGCCATTACCGGCTTTCTGTCGCTATCGAATTCGCGACTGATGCCACGTTATGAATTTGTCGGTCTCGACCGTTATCGCGAACTGTTCGATAACGATGTGTTCTGGACTTCGGCTGCCAACCTCGGCTGGTTCGGCATCCCGTTTATCGGTATCTGTATCGGCCTCGGTCTGTTCCTCGCGATCCTGCTCGATCAGCAGATCCGCAATGAAGGCGCGCTGCGCGCCGTGTTCCTGTACCCGATGGCGCTTTCGTTCATCGTGACGGGTACGGCGTGGCAATGGATCATGACGCCGAGCGTCGGCCTCGAGAAGGTGTTCCACGACTGGGGCTGGACGAGCTTCTCGTTCAGTTGGCTCGGCGACCCGGACAAGGCGATTTTCTGCGTCGTGGTCGCGGCGGTGTGGCAATCCACCGGCTTCGTGATGGCGCTGTTCCTCGCGGGCCTGCGTGGTGTAGATGCTGAAATCTTCAAGGCTGCGCAGATGGACGGCGCGGGCTTGCCCACCATCTATCGCAAGATCGTGATTCCGAGCATGCGTCCGGTGTTCTTCTCCGTGCTGCTGATTCTCTGCCACATCACGATCAAGACCTTTGACCTGGTCGTCGCGCTGACCGCGGGCGGTCCGGGTACGTCTTCATCGCTGCCGGCTATTTTCATGTACACGTTTTCGTTCAATCGCGGGCAGCTGGGCGTCGGCGCGGCATCGTCGATGATGATGCTCGCCACCGTTGTGGCCGTGCTCGTGCCGCTGATGTATCTGGAATCGAGGAGCACGCGCAATGCAGCCTAAGATGACGATCAGCCGTGCCGTCATTTATGCGGCCTTGATTCTGTTTGCCCTGTATTTCCTGTTCCCGCTGTACGTGATGCTGTCCACGTCGTTCAAGGATGTCGACCAACTGCGCACCGGTAATTTGCTCACGCCGCCGACGCACTGGACCATCGACCCCTGGATCAAGGCATGGAGCGGTGCGTGTACGGGTGTGCGCTGCGACGGCATGCAGCCGTTCTTCATGAACTCCGTGCGCATGGTGATTCCGGCCGTGCTGATCTCGTCGATCATCGGCGCGTTCAACGGTTATGTGCTCACGCACTGGCGTTTCCGCGGCGCGGATCCGATCTTCACGATGATCCTGGTCGGCTGTTTTATTCCGTTCCAGGCGATCCTGTTGCCGATGGCGCGTTTCGAAGGCTTGCTCGGCCTGTCGAATTCGATAACCGGTCTGGTGGTGGTGCACGTGATTTACGGTATCGCCTTCACCACGATGTTCTTCCGCAACTTCTACGTGAGCATTCCGGCTGAACTCGTGAAGGCCGCGCGGATCGACGGTGCCGGTTTCTTCACGATCTTCACGAAGATTCTGATGCCGGTGTCGCTGCCGATTTTCATGGTGTGCCTGATCTGGCAATTCACGCAGATCTGGAATGACTTCCTGTTCGGGATTGTGTTCTCCGGTGTCGATTCGATGCCGATCACGGTGGCGCTGAACAACCTCGTGAACACCTCGACCGGCGTGAAGGAATACAACGTGGACATGGCCGGCGCGATTATCGCCGCTTTGCCGACGCTGCTCGTCTATATCGTCGCCGGCCGCTATTTCGTGCGCGGTCTGACGGCGGGCGCAGTCAAGGGCTAAACCATACGCATCGCGGTGGCGCTTCTTCCGGGAAACGCCGCCGTCATCCGACCAGAGTTTTCAAGCAGTACCAGAGACAAGAGGATTCACAGCATGGCAAGCCTTTCCATCCGTGACGTGTACAAAACTTACCCGAATGGGGTGCCGGTTCTGAAGGGTGTCAACATCGACATCGAAGACGGCCAGTTCCTGATTCTCGTCGGCGGCTCGGGCTGCGGGAAGTCGACGCTGCTCAACATGATCGCCGGCCTCGAAACCGTGACCAAGGGCGAGATCCAGATCGACGGCAAGACGGTGAACAACCTCTCGCCGAAAGATCGCGACATCGCGATGGTGTTCCAGTCGTACGCGCTGTATCCGTCCATGACGGTGCGCGAGAACATCTCGTTCGGCCTGGGCATCCGCAAGGTGCCGAAGCAGGAGCAGGCGCAGATCGTCGACCGCGTGTCGAACACGCTGCAGATCACACACCTGCTGGACCGCAAGCCGGGTCAGCTCTCCGGTGGTCAGCGTCAGCGCGTGGCCATGGGCCGTGCGCTCGCACGCGATCCGGTGATGTTCCTGTTCGACGAACCGCTGTCGAACCTCGACGCGAAGCTGCGCATCGAAATGCGCTCGGAAATCAAGCTGCTGCATCAACGCCTCGGCACGACGATCGTCTACGTGACGCACGATCAGATCGAAGCCATGACGCTCGGCGACCGCATCGCGGTGATGAAAGACGGCATCGTCCAGCAGTTCGGCGCACCGCAGGAAATCTACGACTCGCCGGCGAATCTGTTCGTGGCTGGCTTTATCGGCGCGCCGCCGATGAACTTCATCCAGGGCAAGCTGGTGGAGCAGGGTTCGGGCGTGGGCATCGAACTGGATACGGGCGGCATGCGCGGCGTGCTGAACCTGCCGTTCGACTCAGCCAAGGTGAAGTCGCACGTGGGGCGTGAAGTGATTCTGGGCCTGCGCCCGGAGCGGATCACCGACGCACGCGGTGCGCATGGCGACCACGCAAATCTGCAGCCGATCGAAGTGAAGGTCGACGTGATCGAGCCGACCGGACCGGACACGCTGGTGTTCGCGCAGGTTAACGGCAAGCGCATTGTGAGCCGTGTGCACCCGGCCTCGAATCCGCAGCCGTTGACGAATACGACGCTGTTGTTCGATGCGTCGAAGGCGGTGTTGTTCGATCCGACTAATGAAGAGCGGATTGCCTGAGGCGGGTAATTCGCTGAGCGATCCGCTTTGAAGAAAGCCCCATGCGTTGCGAGACGCATGGGGCTTTTTTTCATTTGCCAGGTGCTGTTTGGATCGGGTTGCAGTGGGCTCGGAGCATGGCGCTCCGCGACGTGACGTCAAACGTCCTTGATGCGCAGATCCGGATTGTTCCGCGCCAGCTCGGTGACCCACTCGGTGAAGGCGCGCAGCCGTGAACTCAGATTGCGGCGATGTGCGTACAGGATCGACAGCGGCGTACCGGGGCTCGTGTAGTTCGTGAGAATTTCCTTGAGCGCGCCTTGCGCAATCAGATCCGCGACCATGAAGCGCGACGGCTGGATGATGCCGTGGCCGAGCGCGCTCGCGCTGATGTAGACGCTGCCGTCATTCACCGCGAGCACGCTCTTCAACGTGACCTTGACGATCTCGCCGTCCACCTCGTACTCGAATGGAAAGGTCTTGCCGCTGCGCGCGGAAACGTAGTTGACCGCGCGATGCTCGCTGAGCTCCTCGAGTGTGGTCGGCGTGCCGAATTGCTCCAGATAGGCGGGCGACGCGCAGGTCACGATCCGCGCCTCGCCGATGCGCCGCGCGACGAGACTCGACTCTTCCGGCGTGCCCATGCGGATCACGCAATCCACCCCGTCCTGAATCAGATCGATATTGCGATCCGCCAGCCCAAGCCGCACGTCGATCTCGGGGTATTGCCGGTAGAAGTCGTCGAGCGCGGGCAGCAGCAACGCTCGGGCGAGCGTGCCGGACGTATCGACGCGAATCGTGCCGCTCGGATGTTCGCGCTTGTTCGACAGCGACGACTCGGCATCGGCGACTTCGGCGAGGATGCGCACGCAGCGGTCGTAGAACAGCGCGCCGTCTTCGGTGACGCTGACCTGCCGCGTCGAACGGTTCAGAAGCCGCACGCCGACGTGTTCTTCCAGAGCCTGAATGGTCCGGCTGACTTTGGCGCGGGGCAGGTCGAGCGACTCGGATACTTTGGTGAAGCTGTTCGCCTCGACCACACGCGTAAATATCTCCATCGCTTCGAAACGGTCCATGTTTTGCCTTATGAGTGATGGGCGGAAGTGGGTTTCGAAGTGAAGTGTATCGCTTGGAAATAGTGTTGGCGCGCTCGCGTGGTTATGTCGGGTCCGTGCCGGGTTCGTACGATCAATCCCGATCAGGCGCGCCAAGTGGGAACAGCGGGCGATACGGGCGTGCTTCGTCGACTGCGCGTGCGAACGATGGCCGGGCCAGCAGCCGCTTCCGGTAGGCGAGCACGTGCTCAAAGGCCGGGCCGATGCGATGCGTCCAGTCGGCGTAGAAGAGGAACGGCGCGGCGCCGCAGTCGGCGAGGCTGAACACATCGCCGGCCGCCCATTCGCGCCCGGCCATCACCGTGTCGAGCCAACCGTAGGCGGTGTCGAGCATGTCGCGGGCTTCGGTCACGGCGCGCGGATCACGCTCCGGCTCGGCGCGCAGACTGTCGTACACGATCTTTTGCTGAGGCGTGGAGATGTAGTTGTCGAAGAAGCGATCCATGCTGCGCACTTCCAGCGCGGTGCGGGCATCGGCCGGCAAAAGCGGCACCGGACCCGGGTGATACAGGCCGAGATACTCGATGATGATGCTCGCCTCCACCACGGTCCGGCTGCCGTCGACCAGCACGGGAAAGCGCTTGATCGGCCAGAGCGCGGCGAACTCAGCCATGACCTGCGGGTCGTCGTGCGCGAGCAGGCGCAGTTCGAACGGCGTGCCGTTTTCGTAAAGCGCGGTCAGCACCTTCTGGCAGTAGGAGGAGAAGGGGTGGGCATAGAGCTTCAGGGTCATCGTGGTCACCTAGGGCGGTTTGCGAGGAGCGCTGTGGCGCGCTGACGGCCGGAGGGGCCGTTTACCTGACGACGAACGGCAGCGGTGGGAATCGACAACCTTGCGACAGCCCAGAAAATTTTAGTGGAAGGCGAATGTTGGTCCGAATCCGGCAAAGACCGGACGCTAGAAAAAGCCTGTGCGCGGCGATTTGTTACGACAAAACGTCACAAACTTTCAAGAAACATAGTGTAACATTTGAAAAAATTGTAAGAAATCGACGTGACCGCGACGTAGCCGGTTTGCCGCCGTAATCAGAAAGACCACCGGGGCGTCACGCAATAAATAACGAATAACTCGACGCACGGAGCCTTTGCATGTCAACGATCACCACGACGTCTGTGAACAGCGCGACTGCCAACGCGCAGAACCAGGTGCAGCAAGCGGCGCAATCGATTATCAATGGCTCCACCGGCAACTCGACGATGGACGTGGCGTCGCTGGTGTCGGCCCTCGTGAATGCGAAGACGGCTGGCCAGACGGCGGCGCTGAAGGCCAAACAGACGAGTGATACCACGACCTTGTCCGCGTACGGCGCCCTGAGTTCCGCGTTGAACGCCTTGCAGGCCGCGATCAAGAGTCTCTCGGACGGAACCACCCTGTCGACCTTCGGGGCCACCGCGAGCGGCAAAGGCATGGACCCCAAGGCGGGTCCCGGCGCGGTCGCCGGCAGCTATTCGATTGACGTCAAGCAGATCGCTGCGTCGCAGAGTCTGTCATCAGCGGCGTTCGATTCCACCGCCAAGTTGGGCACCGGCAAGTTGACCATCGCGGTCGGCGCCAAGTCGATGGATGTCACGGTCGACAGCACGAACAACACGCTGAGCGGCATCGCCAATGCGATCAACAAGGCGGGCAACAATCCTGGCGTCACGGCCACCATCGTGACCGGCACGGGCGGCGCCCACCTGGTGTTGCGCTCGACCACCACCGGCGCGGCCAACACGATCAACGTGTCCACCAGCGGCGTCCAGAACGACGCAGGCCTGTCGAGCCTCGGCGTAACCTCCACGCCGGGTGCGAACGGCGCGGCGTCCACGATCGTATCTTCGGATACCAGCAAGGCCTGGCAGCAAAGCGAAGCCGCTCAGGACGCGCAGTTCACCATCGGCGGGATTGAGGCGAGCAGCTCCACGAACGCGGTCACCTCGGCAATTTCCGGCGTCACGCTGAATCTGTCGAGCGCCGCGGTCGGCACCACGCAGACACTGACAATCGCGCCGGATACGACCGCGCAGAACACGGCCATCACGAACTTCGCCAATCTCTACAACACTGTCGTCACGACCATCAACTCGCTGTCCTCGTACGACAAGTCGTCGAAGACCGGCGGCGCGCTGCTCGGCGATTCGACGCTGACGACGATCAAGAATACGTTGGCGTCGATCGTTGGCGGGGGCGTCGGCACGGGGTCGTCAGCGGTGGGGCTCGCTTCGATTGGCATTACGCTGAAGGGCGATCCGGCGGACGGCACGCTGGTCATCGACAGCAAGAAGCTGAGTACGTCGCTCACCAGCAGCCCGGCGCAAGTCGCCACGTTGTTCAACTCGACCAACGGCATCGGCGTCAAGCTGAACAAGAGCATTGCCGACTTCGTGAAGACGGGCGGCATCATCGACACCCGCAGCACGGCGTTGAATGCCGACCTGAAGAGCATCACCACGCAGCAGACCACGCTCGCCAATTACAGCGCGCAGTTGACGAAGCAGTACCAGAATCAGTTCACCGCGCTCAACACGCTGATGGCGACGATGAACAACAACTCCCAGTACCTGACGGCGCTGTTTGGCGGCTCGAAGAGTGCGGGGGCGTTGGCGACCAACAAGTAAGGCTGCTTTAAAGCGCGCGCCGCCTGAATCCGGGCGGCGCGCTTTTGATGAGGGCAGTTTGATGAAACAAGCTTAGTGAGGCAGCCGGACGTTGAACCTGAACGTCGCCAGCCTCGCGAGCAGGATAAAAGCGGTAGCGATCAACACGCTATAAACCGTATCGACGTCCATATAGTCCAGCAGCACGTACAGCCAGCACCCCACAAAAGCGCATGTCGCGTACGGCCGCGAATCACGCAAAATCAGCGGCACCTCGTTGCACAGCACGTCGCGAATCACGCCGCCGAATACGCCGGCCAACACACCCATCATCACCGACGTGAACCACGGCATCTGCGCGTCGTGCGCGATCGACGTGCCTGAAATGCTGAACAAACCCAGCCCGATCGCATCGGCCACCAGCAGGACCCGCTCGGAGAGCAGGCGCGACGTCATCTTCAGGAGCGTTGGCGCAAACAACGACATCACGAAGATCGCGATGAGATAGGTCTGATGCTCGACCCAGTAAAAGGGCCGCCGCTCCAGCAGCACGTCGCGCAAGGTGCCGCCGCCGAAGGCCGTCGCGACAGCCACGAGGAAGGTGCCCACGGCGTCGAGCCGGCGGGTCCTCGCTTCGATAAAACCGGAGATCGCGTACGCGAAAATAGCCAGCGCTTCCATGATGGTCAGCGCCAGCGTCAGCCTCGGATGGATCACCGGGACTCCGTCAGGACTTGGGGGAAGCCGGCAATACGCCCGGCTGTAACAGCACGACCACTGCACCCGCGCCGCCGTCATGCGGACGCGCCTGACAGAAAGCGATCACCTCAGACTTCTGCACGAGCCACGCGCGCACTTTGCCCTTCAATACGGGTTCTTTCCCGATCGACCCGAGGCCTTTGCCGTGAATCACGCGCAAACACCGCAGGCCACGTTTCACCGATTCACGAATGAACTCGGCCAGCGCCTCGCGCGCTTCCTCGCGACGCATGCCGTGCAGATCGATTTGTGCCTGCACGATCCAATCGCCGCGCCGCAGTTTGCGGACGACTTCCTGGCTCACGCCGGGACGGCAATAGGAGAGCGTTTCGTCGGTTTCGAGCAGGATCTCGGGATCGAACTCGTCGGAGATCGCTTCATGCAGCACGGCTTCTTCGTCGAGTTTGGTTTGCACCGGCAGCGGCGACGGAGGATTGCGCGGCAAGCTGGCGCGCGGCGGGACCGCCAGTGGCGCAACTGCGCCGATTTCGCGGCGAAACAGATCGGCGTCCGCCGACGCTTCGCGTTGCGCCGCCGCTGCAGCCGCGCGCTCACGTTCACGCCGTTGCGTGTCGCCCTTTAACGCATCGCGCAACGCGCCGAGGCCGGCTAGACCTGCGGCCGGCTCGATCTTCGGTTTGACGGCGGGTGCGGATACCTCGGGCGCGGGCTGGGCAACGGCACGCGCGCGCTTCGGTTCGCTAGGATGGGGCTGATTCTTCGGCATATCGCTAATACACAGAAAAGTAGATCGATCGCGCGAATCCGACGCGAACAGGATGCAAAAAAGGCCGCTGGCTTCTCAGCCGCGGCCTTCTATCAAGCAGGCGGCCGGGCCATGCCCAGCCGCCATTTTACCGTTGCGCTTATGGTTACAGATGAGGTTGCAGATCAGCGGTCGGCTTCGGCGCTCATCACGTGCTCACCAATCTCTTCGATGGTTTCCAGGTAACGCTGCGCGTCGAGCGCGGCCATACAGCCCGTGCCTGCGCTGGTGATCGCCTGACGATAGACGTGATCCTGCACGTCGCCCGCCGCGAACACGCCCGGCACGCTGGTCGCCGTTGCGAATCCGTTCAGACCGCCCTTGGTGATGATGTAGCCGTTCTTCATCTCCACCTGGCCTGCGAAAATGTCCGTGTTCGGCTTGTGGCCAATCGCGACGAAGATGCCTTGCAGCGCGATGTCCGTGGTGTCGCCGGTTTGCGTGTTCTTGATACGCAGGCCGGTCACGCCGGACTGGTCGCCGGTCACTTCGTCGAGCGTGCTGTTCCACTTGATCTCGACCAGGCCTTCCTTTTCTTTCGCCAGCAGACGGTCGATCAGGATCGGTTCGGCGCGGAACTTGTCGCGGCGATGGATCACCGTCACCTTCTTGGCGATGCCAGAAAGATAGAGGGCTTCCTCGACTGCGGTATTGCCGCCGCCGATCACGGCCACATGTTGTTGTTTGTAGAAGAAGCCGTCGCAAGTGGCGCAAGCCGACACGCCCTTGCCCATGAACAATTCTTCAGACGGCAGGCCGAGATACTGCGCCGATGCGCCGGTCGAGATGATCAGCGAGTCGCAGGTGTATTCGCCCGAGTCGCCAATCAGGCGGATCGGCTTCTCATCCAGCTTGGCCGTGTGGATGTGGTCGAAAATGATTTCGGTGTTGAAGCGCTCGGCGTGCTCCAGGAAGCGCTGCATCAGCTCCGGGCCTTGCACGCCGTTGCCGTCTGCCGGCCAGTTTTCGACGTCGGTCGTGGTCATCAGTTGGCCGCCCTGGGCGAGACCCGTGACGAGTACCGGCGACAGGTTGGCGCGTGCCGCGTAGACCGCTGCCGTGTAGCCGGCGGGACCGGAACCGAGAATCAGAACTTTGGCGTGTTTCGTGGAAGTAGCGGGCATGATCGAAATCCTTTTACGGCGCCCGGCTCGCCCATGCGAGGCCGCGCGACTTGAGCTGAAACTATAGATGGGTATCAGAGCGGCATTATAAAGGGCGGCACGCCGGCCTGCTCCATGAAGCTTTCCGATCGTGGCGATAGCGTTGCTGCGGGCTTCGGCGGCCTTTCGTGTGGTCGATCGGCTAAGTTACCGTCATTTACAGCCTCGCGTGAGGCACTGCGTTTACAATAGGCCGCATCGATGGATCCGGCAGCCGGGACCGGGTCTGGAGCCGCCTTAAGCGCCGCTTCGGGCCGCGACTCCAGCGGCAAATCGGCCACACAAGCAACAGGATCAATGGCAAAAGCTCCCTATTCCGCGAGCGCGCAGGCATTGCCGCACCGCATGTCGCGCCTTTTCACCGAAATCCGCTGGATCTTGCAGGTCGCGCTCGGCGTGTTCCTGCTCATGGCGCTCGTCAGCTACAGCCGGCACGATCCGAGCTGGACGCATGCCGCGCAGGTCGACCACATCGCCAACTGGGCGGGCCGCGTCGGCGCGTGGACGTCCGACATCCTGCTGCTGCTGTTCGGGCTGTCCGCCTACTGGTGGATCGTGCTGCTCGGCCGCCATATCTCCGCCAATTACCGCCGCATCACTCGCCACGAGGAACTGCAGGATGACGCGCCGCGCGATGCCGGCTGGCTCGCGGACGCGTTCGCGTTCATGTTGGTGTTGCTCGCCTGCGACGGTATCGAAGCGTTGCGCATGTGGTCGCTGAAAGTGCAGTTGCCGCGGGCGCCGGGCGGCGTGATCGGCGAGGCGGTGGCGCGCGGCATATCGCATGCGCTCGGCTTCACGGGCGGCACGCTGGCCCTACTTATCGTGCTCGGCATCGGTTTGTCGCTGTATTTCCGTTTTTCGTGGCTGTCGGTGTCGGAAAAGGTCGGCGAGTCGATCATTTCGGCGGTCACTTTCGCCAAGCTGCGCCGCGAGGCCGGCCGCGACCGTAAATTGGGCGAAGCTGCCGCGGTGAAGCGCGAAGGCAAGGTCGAAAAGGGCCGCGTGCGGATCGAGGAGCACGAGCCGGTCATGATCGTGCCGCCCATCGTCACGCCCGCCAAATCGGAACGCGTCGAGAAAGAGCGGCAAGTGCCGCTGTTCACGGACCTGCCGGGCGACTCCACCTTGCCGCCGATCTCGCTGCTCGACGCAGCGCCGGCCGCGCAGGAAACCATTTCCGCCGATACGCTCGAATTCACCTCGCGCCTGATCGAGAAGAAGCTCAAGGACTTCGGCGTCGAAGTGAGTGTGGTCGCCGCGTATCCGGGCCCGGTTGTCACGCGTTATGAAATCGAGCCGGCTACTGGCGTGAAGGGCAGCCAGATCGTCGGTCTGGCGAAGGACCTGGCGCGTTCGCTGTCGCTGGTGTCGATTCGCGTGGTCGAAACGATTCCGGGCAAGAATTTCATGGCGCTGGAGTTGCCGAACCAGCGCCGTCAGACCGTGAGTCTCTCGGAGATTCTCGGCTCGGCGGTTTATGCGGACGCGGCTTCGCCGCTCACCATGGGCCTCGGCAAGGACATTGGCGGCAAGCCGGTATGCGCAGACCTCGCGAAAATGCCGCACTTGCTGGTGGCCGGTACGACCGGCTCGGGCAAATCGGTGGGTATCAACGCGATGATCCTCTCGCTGCTCTACAAGGCGAGCGCCGATCAGGTCCGCATGATCCTGATCGATCCGAAGATGCTCGAAATGAGCGTCTACGAAGGCATTCCGCATTTGCTGTGTCCGGTGGTCACGGACATGCGCCAGGCGGGTCACGCGCTCAATTGGGCGGTGGCCGAAATGGAGCGCCGCTACAAGCTGATGAGCAAGCTCGGCGTGCGTAACCTCGCCGGCTACAACAACAAGATCGACGAAGCCGCCAAGCGCGACGAGAAGCTGCCGAATCCGTTCAGCTTGACGCCGGACGATCCGGAGCCGCTGTCGCGTCTGCCGAACATCGTCGTCGTGATCGACGAACTGGCCGATCTGATGATGGTGGTCGGCAAGAAGGTCGAAGAACTGATCGCGCGGATTGCGCAGAAGGCGCGCGCGGCAGGCATCCACTTGATTCTGGCGACGCAGCGTCCGTCGGTCGACGTGATTACCGGCCTGATCAAGGCCAACGTGCCAACGCGCATGGCCTTCCAGGTGTCGTCGAAGATCGACTCGCGCACGATTCTCGACCAGCAGGGCGCGGAATCGCTGCTCGGCATGGGCGACATGCTGTACCTGCCGCCGGGCAGCGGCTTGCCGGTGCGTGTGCACGGCGCGTTCGTGTCGGACGAAGAAGTGCATCGCGTCGTCGACAAGCTCAAGGAGCAGGGCGAGCCGAACTATATCGAGGGCATTCTCGAAGGCGGCGTGACGGGCGAAGGCGACGAAGGCTCCGCGGGCGCAGGGGGATCCGGCTCGGGTGACGGCGAGGCCGACCCGTTGTACGACCAGGCGGTCGATGTGGTGCTGAAGAACCGCCGTGCGTCGATTTCGCTGGTGCAGCGGCATTTGCGCATCGGCTATAACCGCGCGGCGCGCCTGCTCGAGCAGATGGAGAACTCAGGCGTGGTGTCGGCGATGTCATCGAACGGCAATCGAGAGATTCTTGCGCCGGCGCGGGAAGCGGAATAGGCAATCCATACGGCTAGTCCACCGGACCAGCCTCAAAGCACCGCGTATAAGCCCCGCTTAAGGCTTTGTGCTTAAGCTGTGACCCAAGGCTGAGGGCTCGTCCCTCGGCTGCGCGGTTCAAGCCAGCCGCCACGGCCACCCGGCCGCTGCCCACAAAGCCCGCCGCTGTGACCGCCCAACAAATTCAATCAAGGGAGAAAACACCATGCAGCTATTCGCGCAGCAGCACGCTCGACAGAGTGCTCAACCCAACCGTGTCAGCCAACTCGTTCGTACGATCGTACGTGGCGTCGGCAGTGTCGCGATCGGAGCGTCGATGCTCGTCGCGTCACAGGCATTCGCGAGCGGCACCGAGCAACTGAAGGCATTTGTCGCGCAAGTGCATTCCGCGCGCGGTACCTTTGTGCAGCAGGAAGTGCGCGCGCCGAGCAAGGCGCAAGGTGCAAGCGGCGCGAGCGGCGTGCTGTCCACGGCTGGCAAGACCGGCACATCAAGCGGCACGTTCACGTTCGCGCGTCCCGGCAAGTTCATCTGGCAATACGAGAAGCCTTATGCACAACTGCTGCAAGCCGACGGCGACAAGCTGTACGTGTACGACAAGGATCTGAACCAGGTGACGGTGCGCAGTCTCGGCGGCGCGCTCGGCGCGAGCCCGGCGGCGATCCTGTTCGGCAGCAACGATCTGGACAAGAACTTCACGCTGCGTGACGCAGGCGTGAAGGCCGGCATCGACTGGCTCGAATTGACGCCGAAGGCGAAAGACACGCAGTTTCAGCGCGTTGGCATCGGCTTCAAGGACGGCAATCTTGAAGCGATGGAACTGCACGATGTGTTCGGTAACGTGACGCTGCTGACGTTCTCGAACATTCAGAAAAACCCGCCGCTGCCGGCCGATGCATTCAAGTTCACGGTGCCGAAGGGCGCGGATGTGATCAACGGTTAAGCGGGTTGTTGCAGTAAGCTGATTTGCAGGAAGGCTGCGCATGGAGCGCAGCTTTTTCATTGCCGATTGCCGATTGCCGATCGCGCTGCGCGCCCGACGCGCTATTCGCCCTTTCCGAACCTGCGCCGGCTGAGCAGAACCGCTACTCATCCACTTCCAGCACCTGCACGGGATGCGCAGCCTTCATATCGTCGATAAACGCTTCGACAATATCCGTCCGATGTTGCCGCGCCCGCGTGACCATATGAAACGCCACCCGGTACTTCATCTGTGCGGGATTCAACGCGGCCAACAAGCCTTGCTTCACGAACGGCGCCGCGAAATGCCCCGGCAAATAGCCAAGATGATGCCCCGACAGCACCAGCATCGCGACCGCTTCCATATTGTCCGCGAGCGCGGTGACGTTTTGCGGCGTGGTCGAACTTTCGGCTTCGGGCAGCGGATAACTGCGCCACGCCCATTCGTGAGCCGCGGCTTCGGCAGGTGACACCTCGCCGGCAGAAGCAAACAGCGGATGCCCCTTCGCGCAATACGCGAACTGATCTTCGGCGAACACCTCGGTGTATTCGAGCGACGGCACGCGATGCCAGAAATAGCCGATGCCGATCTGAATGCGGCCGTTCAGCAGCAGTTCTTCGAGTTCACCCGGCGAGCGCACCAGAATCGAAAACCGCACCGACTGATCGCGCGCCCGAAACCGGCCGATCGCGTCGCTGATGCGCGCGCTCGCCGATACCGGTGTGTGGCCGATCATGCCAATATCGAGCGTGCCGACCAGTTTGCGGCCGACATTGCGCGCCTGCATGCCGAAAGTATCGACGGCGGACAGTAGAGCGCGGGCTGCGTCGATAAATTGCTCGCCGCGCGCGGTCAGGCTGAAGCCGCCGCGGCCGCGTTCGCACAGCCGGTAGCCGAGGCGTGTTTCCAGCGTGGCGAGTTGTGTGCTGATGGTCGACTGGCCGACGTTGAGCGTGGCCTGGGCCGGCGAGACACCGCCGGCGTCGACGATGGCGAGGAAGACGCGGATCAACCGCAGGTCGAGATCGGTGAGTTGGGAGAACATACGGCAGGATACATCGCTACGAATCAATGTGAAGTTTATTCTGTTCGTATTTTAACTTGCGGGAAACTGCTCAAGAATCGAGATTCGCCCGGCAAGGTGCGCTTTTTCTATTGATCCTTCGGCCGGTTGCACGTATTTGCTTACTGCCCCTCTTTTCATTGCCGAGACACGATGAATACTTCCTCCTTCATTTCCCCCGATGCCGGTGAACGGCCGCAGCCGCTGTCCGGCAACGCAATGCCCCGCTGCGGCGGCATTGCGACGATGATGCGGCTGCCGAACGTCGGCTCGGCCGAAGGGTTCGACGCCTGCTTCGTCGGCGTGCCGTTCGATCTCGGCACCTCGAACCGCACCGGCGCGCGCTTCGGGCCGCGCCAGATCCGCAGCGAATCGGTGCTGCTGCGTCCGTACAACATGGCGACGCGCGCCGCGCCGTTCGATTCGCTGCGCGTGGCCGACCTCGGCGACGTCGCGATCAATCCGTACAACCTGCACGATTCGATCAAGCGCATCGAAACCGCCTACGACGAAATCCTCCAGCACAACTGCAAGCCGATCACACTGGGTGGCGACCACACGATCGCGCTGCCGATCCTGCGCGCGATTCATCGCAAGTACGGCAAGGTCGGTCTGATTCACGTCGACGCCCACGCTGACGTCAACGACACGATGATGGGCGAGAAGATCGCGCACGGCACGCCGTTCCGCCGCGCGGTGGAAGAGGGCTTGCTGGACTGCGACCGCGTCGTGCAGATCGGTCTGCGTGGCACGGGCTACGCGGCTGAAGACTTCGACTGGTGCCGCGATCAGGGCTTCGAAGTCGTGCAGGCAGAGGCATGCTGGAACCAGTCGCTGGCGCCGCTGATGGCACGTGTGCGCGAACGCATGGGCGACGGTCCGGTGTACATCACGTTCGACATAGACGGTATCGATCCGGCTTTCGCGCCGGGTACGGGCACACCGGAAATCGCCGGATTGACGGTGCCGCAGGCGCTGGAAATCATTCGCGGCTCGCATGGCTTGAACATCGTCGGCTGCGATCTGGTTGAGGTCGCGCCGCCGTACGATCCGTTCGGTACGACCGCGTTGCTCGGCGCGAATCTCGCGTTCGAATTGCTGTGCGTGTTGCCGGGTGTCGAGTATCGGGCGTCGAAGCGGTGAACTGACCACGATTGATGGCGCATGAAGAGAAAAGGCCTGCATTTGCAGGCCTTTTCTGTATTGCGAGGATGCTTGCACGACTCAAGCGTATGCAGTTTTCCGAGTCGACACCAGCGCCAGATAACACACCGCGCCGATCACCAACGCGGGCAAGGTAGCGCCCAGATTCGGCAGCCATTGATTGATCGCCTGATACGCCACGATCCCGATTGCCCACGACGCGAACGCGCTCAAATGCCAGCCGCCCGAGAAGCCATAGCGGCCGCGCACGTCGCCGAGCACGGCGGCTTCAATGCGACGCTTGCGCACGATGAAGTGATCCACCAGCACCACGCCGAACAGCGGCGCGAACACCGAGCCGATCAGTAGCAGGAAGTTCTGATACTTCGCCATCGGCACGAGCAAGGCGATCGCCGTGCACAGCGCGCCGAACGCCGCAGACAACAACGGCACGCTGCCGCGCGTCCAGAACGTGCCGGTCGAGACCGCTGCGGAGTGGATGTCGGCGAACGCGTTGTCCACTTCGTCGATCAGGATCAGCAGCAGGGCGAGGCCGCCGCCTGCTTGCGCCAGCGCGCCGGTCAGCAGCGCATCGCCACCACCGGCCGCGAGACCGTAGATCGCACCGAGTGCGTAAAACCAGATGTTCGCAATGCCATAGCCGAGCAGCGTGCCGCGGAAGGTCTCGCCGGGGCGTCGGCCGAAGCGCGTGTAGTCGGCGATCAGCGGCAGCCACGAGAGCGGCATCGCGACCACCAGATCGATTGCGCCGCCGAACGACATCTCGCCGGTGCCCGGACGGCGCATCAACTCGGCCAGATCGTGTTTGGCAAGCAGATTCCACGAGAGCCACGCGGCGCCCGCCAGCAGCAGCCAGATGCCCCACGTGCGCAAAAACCGCCGCACGAACGACAGCGGGCCGCTGATCGCCAGCAGCGTCGCGAGCAAACCGAAGATCACGGTCCAGATCAGCGGCATCGAGAAACCGAAGGCCTGTTTGGCGAGCGCATCGGCGGAATCGCGCATCACGATCACCTCGAACGAGCCCCAGCCGACCAGTTGCACGGCGTTCAGCACAGCAGGCACCGAAGCGCCGCGCACACCGAGCGTCGGCCGCAGCGACGACATCGCCGCGAGCCCCGTATCAGTGCCGATCACGCCGGCCAGCGCCAGCAATACGACGCCGATCACGCTGCCGATTACGATCGCCAGCAACGCATGCGGTAGCGACAGCCCCGGCACCAGCAGCGCGCCCGCCTGCGCGACCAGCAGGCCGATGCCGAGCGAGAACCAGAGCGCGAAAGCGTCGCCGGTGCGGAACGCGCGGCGCGAGTCGGGCACCGGCGTGAGCGGTGCGTAGGTGGAACCGGCGTCGCCGGCGAGTGGATCTTGTGCCATCTAATCTTGTCCCTGTGTCGACCGGAGTTAGCGCTTTAGCTGTCGACCAGAGTTTGCGCTTTAGCGCGTTACTCCGGTCCCATGCAAAGCTCTTACTCCGGTCCCATGCAACATAGTTGCGGTTGGTGTTGCCTCTAAATTCGCGTGCGATGCCGGTGTTGCCGGCCAATCCGCGCGCGATGTTAGCCTGTCAGGCTGTCGGCGAGATTACTGGCTAGTCGGCGCGCTCATCGCCCGAGCGCCGTCGCTGTCATAATGCGTGACGTTGCCCGCACTCTTGCGTGCCGGCTTTGTTCATCCGGCAGCACGCCGCCTTCACACGGACCGCGTCCGGAAAAGCCGAGATTATCCCCAAAACGTCATGTTTGAAGAAACCCGTGCCAATGTTCCGCTCGCCGAACGCCTGCGGCCCCGCAATATCGACGAAGTGATCGGCCAGAAGCACCTGCTCGGCCCGAACAAGCCGTTGCGGGTCGCATTCGAATCCGGCGAAGCCCATTCGATGATCCTCTGGGGCCCGCCCGGCGTCGGCAAAACCACGCTCGCGCGGCTTATGGCCGACGCGTTTCATGCCGAGTTCATCGCGTTGTCCGCGGTGCTCTCGGGCGTGAAGGATATCCGCGAAGCCGTCGAGACCGCGCAAATTCATCGCGCGAACGGACATCAGACGCTCGTGTTCGTCGACGAAGTGCATCGCTTCAACAAGAGCCAGCAGGACGCGTTCTTGCCACACGTCGAGTCGGGCCTGTTCGTGTTCGTCGGCGCGACGACCGAGAATCCATCGTTCGAGGTGAATAGCGCGTTGCTCTCACGAGCCGCCGTCTACGTGCTGAAGAGTCTCACCGACGAAGAACAACGCGAGCTGCTCGACCGCGCACAGAAAGAACTCGGCGGCCTCACGTTCACCGACGAAGCCCGCGACGCCCTGATTGGTTCCGCCGACGGCGACGGCCGCAAGCTGCTGAACAACCTGGAAATCGTCGCGCGCGCGGCGGCCCAGCAGAAGAGCACCGAAATCGACGGCGCTTTGCTTGGCAGCGCGCTCGCCGAGAATCTGCGCCGCTTCGACAAAGGCGGCGACGCATTCTACGACCAGATCAGCGCGTTGCATAAATCGGTACGCGGCAGCAGCCCGGACGGTGCGCTGTATTGGTTCTGCCGCATGCTCGACGGCGGCGCGGACCCGCGTTATCTCGCACGGCGCATCGTGCGCATGGCATGGGAAGACATTGGCCTCGCCGACCCGCGCGCGGCGCGCATCGCGCTCGACGCCTCCGAAACCTACGAACGCCTCGGCACGCCTGAAGGCGAACTGGCGCTGGCGCAGGCGATCATCTATCTGGCGGTCGCGCCGAAGTCGAACGCGGGTTACAACGCGTACAACGAAGCGCGCCGTTTCGTGAGCAAAGACCAGTCGCGCGGCGTGCCGGTGCATCTGCGTAACGCGCCGACCAAGCTGATGAAGGAACTCGGCTACGGTCACGAATACCGCTATGCGCACGACGAACCTGATGCTTATGCCGCCGGCGAGACCTATCTGCCGGACAACATGCGCGACCCCCATTGGTACGAGCCGACGTCGCGCGGTCTTGAAGGCAAGATCGGCGACAAGATGGCGCGTCTGGCCGAGCTCGACGCGCAGTGGCGCAGCGAGAACAAGCCGAAGAAGGGCTGAGCCTTTTCGCCTGGGCTTCTGCGGCGGTTTCAGATGCCGTGTCGCCATTCCGCACGTCTTGACCATCTACCGCCCCGGCCGCCCGCGCCGGTGCGCTAAAATCGCTGCTTCATACAACGAACACCCGCCCCATCCCATGCTCGACATCCAGTTGCTGCGCAAAGACCTCGACGGCGTCGCCAAACGCCTCGCCGACCGCGGCTATACCCTCGACGTGGCGGCCTTTGCCGCCCTCGAAGCGGAACGCCGCGACACCCAGACCCGTACCGAAGAGATGCAGGCGCGCCGCAACACTCTGTCGAAGCAGATCGGCGGGATGAAAGGGCGGGGCGAGGATACGTCGGCGCTGATGGCCGAAGTGGGCGGGATTGGCGACGAGATGAAGGCGTCGGCGGCCAAGCTCGACGATATCCAGAAGCGTCTGTCCGACCTGCTGCTCGGCGTGCCGAACCTGGCGCACGAAAGCGTGCCGATGGGTCAGGACGAAACCGGGAACGTCGAAGTGCGCCGCTGGGGCACGCCGCGCCAGTTCGATTTCGAGGTGAAGGATCACGTCGACGTCGGCACGCCGCTCGGCCTCGACTTCGAGACCGGCGCGAAACTGTCGGGCGCGCGTTTCACGTTGCTGCGCGGCCAGATAGCGCGGCTGCATCGCGCGCTGGCGCAGTTCATGATCGACACGCACACGCTGCACCACGGCTATACCGAGGTGTACACGCCGTATATCGTGAATCCGGAGATTCTGTACGGTACCGGCCAACTGCCGAAATTCGCCGACGACATGTTCCGCGTCGAGAAGGGCGGTGACGAGAACACGGTCACGCAGTATCTGATTTCGACGTCGGAAATTTCGCTGACGAACACGGTGCGCGACAGCATCGTCGAAGCGGACACGTTGCCGATCAAGCTGACCGCGCATTCGCCGTGCTTCCGCTCGGAAGCGGGCTCGTATGGCCGCGACACGCGCGGGCTGATCCGCCAGCATCAGTTCGACAAGGTCGAAATGGTGCAGATCGTCGCGCCGGAAGCGTCGTATGACGCGCTGGAGCAGATGGTCGGCCACGCTGAGGCGATTCTGCAGAAGCTTGAGCTGCCGTACCGTGTGATTACGCTGTGCACTGGCGATATGGGTTTTTCGGCTGCCAAGACGTATGACCTGGAAGTGTGGGTGCCTGCGCAGAATACGTATCGCGAAATCTCGAGCTGCTCGAACACGGAGTCGTTCCAGGCTCGCCGGATGCAGGCGCGCTTCCGCAATGCGCAGGGCAAGCCGGAGCTGGTGCATACGCTGAACGGTTCGGGGCTGGCGGTCGGCCGCACGCTCGTGGCTGTGCTGGAGAATTTCCAGAACGCGGATGGTTCGGTGACGGTGCCGGTGGCGCTGCGTCCTTATCTTGGTGGGGTGGAGCGGCTGGAAGTGCCGGCGGCTCGATTGGCGCCGGGCTGATGCAGCGGCTAAGGCCGCTGCCGATTGCCAAGTCCCTTTGAAATTTTTTGGCCGAGGGGCTTGGAAATCGGATTCAGCTGTTCTATAATCTTTCTCTCCCAAGCAACGACCCGCTTGGATCTGACGAAATAGCCTTGTTGCTGTGAGTTGGAAGACCCGGAAAGGTGGCAGAGTGGTCGAATGCGCTGGACTCGAAATCCAGTGTACCTTTAGGGGTACCGTGAGTTCGAATCTCACCCTTTCCGCCAAATTTAGAAAACAGGCCCTTCGGGGCCTGTTTTCGTTTCTGCCCGCGAAAAAGAGCCGTTCTTTTGAGCAGGGTTCGCCGCGTGTTGCCCCCACGCATCTTGCACACGCGTGGCGGTCTGCGGGTGGTTTGCCGAGTTGAAGGGAGGCATGGCTGAGCTTGCCGCTGAGCGCGAAGGCAAGATAACTCTGCGCAAGGTCGATGTCGAAATGCCGGACGTCGTACAGGGCCCCGCTGAAGAGATAAAGACGCGGCGAGAAGGCCTACATGCGTCGCAAGCCGCGATGGCGCGCCGGCTTCGTGTCAATCCCACGTACCTACCAGAACTGGGAGCAAGGGAAAGCAAAGCCGAATGCTCAGGCTGCTGTCTTGATCAAGCTGGTTGAGAAATACCCAGATACGTTGGCAATGTACGCTTCTCTTTAAGAACCGCCTTTGGGCGGTTTTTTATCGCGTGTAATTTTTCACCAAGCCTTTGTTTAGCGGATGCACTCGCTAGTCGAACCTGAACAATCCGGAAGCTCTTGTGTGGTGAGGCTTTACGGTCGAAATGGTGTATGGGAATTGCAGGGACCTGACATATTGATACATGAAGCTACGGCCTCTTTATGCCTTCGTTGTTGCTGCCTTGCTCAACCTCAGCAATGCCGCTGATGTGATGGCGTGACGCCGGTTGCACACAAGGCGAATTGTTCAGGGACGACTATTGAATTGCCTCTTGCGCATCGACTGTCCTACTAACTGATTCATTGCTAGTCGAATATTCGAAACATCGCTAGATCGTGAGCAGCTAAGAGAAAGAGCAAAGCGTATTGCGATTCGCTCAGCAGTTGCGGCCATTGCGTTATATGTTCCTTGGCCGTCCGGGACCGCGCCCCGCTGTCGTCGTGAGTCGCGCGCACCGTGACCGAGATTTATCTACCCAGCATAAAATCTGTTAATTCATGTCATGAAGTTGACTTGGAATTGCAGCACGGCTGATATGATCAGACTAGGCCCTCCCTTTTTGTGCCCGGTCAGCTCGCCGGAAATGGCCCATCTATATTTCATCAAACTCGTGGCGTGGCCCGGGAGCGTGCCAGTGGCATGGTGAATTTCGTATCGAGAATGGACATTGCCGGTAAATCGATCGACTACCGGGTCGCTAAAAGTCTTCTCTCGCTCACGACAATACGCACGTAAAAAGTAACTTGGGGTGGAAATGGATGCGCAGGATATTGTGAGAGCCATTCAGGGCGGGCTGATCCAGCAGGACCGTTTGTTGAAACTGGATACGCCGCTCGGGAGCAGTGTGCTGTTACCACAACGGGCGGTGGGCTGGTCGCGAATCGGGCGGCATTTCGAATTCACGCTCGACGTTCAGTCAACAAACGGCAATATCAAGCTTAAAAAACTGATCGGCCAACCGGTAACCCTTTGGCTTCAGCAGGCGGATAAATCCTATCGTCCCTTTCACGGCTATGTATTCGGCGTGCGGCGACTAGGATCAGACGGCGGATTAACCAGCTATTCGATCCGTTTTGCCTCGTGGATGAATTTCCTCAAATTCCGCCGCGACCAGCGTATCTGGCAGGATAAGTCCGCCGACGTCATCCTGACCGATGTGTTCAATGCCCACCCCCAAGCGAAAGGCCAGTTTCAGTTCAAACTCTCGACACCGTTACCGCCGAGGTCTTATTGCACGCAATATGAAGACGACTGGAATTTTGCTCATCGGCTGATCGAAGAGGAGGGACTGTTCGGCTTCTGGACACAGGGCGAGGATGGCAAGTCGCATACGCTGACGATTACGGACCGGCTCGACACGTTTGAACCGCTCGCCCCGCAGACGGTGCAGTTTTCCCGCTACGGTACGAGCAGCGAACTGGACGCGCTGGTTCACTGGTCGAGCGAACGCACCCTGCACAGCGCGGTGCTGACAACCCGGACAGCCGATTACAAAAGCCCGTCGTCGCTCGCCAATCCGAAAGGCACCAGCATCCCCACGGTGTCGCACGAATTGCCGGACGAGCTGGAAGTCTACGAATACACGGGACCCTATAGTTACCAGAAGCAGGAACGCGGCGAGCACCTGTCGAAGATTCGCATGGAGCAATGGGAGTCGGAGGCGAAGCGGTTTTACGGTGTCGGCGGTGTGCGCGGCATCGACGCCGGGCGCTGGTTCGAACTCACCGGGCATCCAGAGCACGACCCCGACGCTGCCGACAGGCGGCAGTTCGCGATCATCGAAACGGTATGGCTGATTGAGAACAACATTCCGGCATCGAGTCATCATGCGAACTTCCCGCACAGCCTGCAAAACCGGTTAGCCCAGGCGCGTGAAAGCGCTCAGGACAGCCCGGCTTCCAGCGGGCCGCACGCGGATGGCTCAGGCGGTTTTTTCCGCGTCGAGATAGAGGTCCAGCGCAAGTCCGTCCCCTATCGTAGCCCGTTCGAACATCAGAAACCCGCCATGCAGTTGCAGACGGTGACCGTGGTGGGACCGGGCGGGCAGGAGGTCTATACGGACGAACTGGGCCGCGTGAAAGTGCAGTTTCACTGGGACCGCGTCGGCCAGCGCGATGACAGGAGTTCGTGCTGGGTGCGTGTCGCGCAGCCGTGGGCAAGCGGCGGCTTTGGCGGTATCCAGCTACCGAGAATTGGCGACGAGGCGGTCGTATCGTTTCTCGACGGCGATCCAGACCGGCCGCTCATCACGGCGCGCGTGGGCAACGGCGCGAACCGGCCGCAGTGGAACCTGCCCGACCAGCACATGCTGTCGGGGTTCGTCAGCAAGGAAATCGGCGGCAGCCAGAACAACGTCTGGTTGAAGGACGACACCACTGGGCAGGTGCAAACGCAGATACGTAGCGATCACCTCGAGTCGGGCCTGCACGCGGGCTATATCACGCGGGTAAGTGAGCCGTCCGGTCGCGGCGAGAAGCGCGGTGAAGGCGTGGAGCTGCGCACCGATGGGAATGCAGCCGTGCGTGGCGCGCGCGGGCTGCTGCTGACAACCCATCCGCGCTCGGGCGCAACCGGAGACGCGTTCAGCGTCGATGAGGTGAACCTCCAGTTGGCGAGCGCCCAGGATACGGCGGCGAGCCTCGCGCAGTCGGCTCAGACAGCGGGGGCACAGGATGGCGAACAGAAGGCAGTCGCCAGTACCCTGAAAGCTCAAGCAAAAGCTATCCAGGGCGGCGGTGCGCTAAAGCAGTTCGAGCAGCCGCATCTCGTGATGGCAAGTCCCGCAGGTGTCGCCACCAGCACGCCGGAGCAGATTCATCTGAGCAGCGGCAAGACCACCTCGGTCACAACCGGCGAGCACGTATCGATCAGCACAGGCGGCGGCTTTTTTGCCAGCGCACGCAAAGCGTTTCGCCTGTTCGTCACCGAGGCAGGCATGCGACTGATTGCGGCGGCAGGCGACATCGATGTGAAGGCGCTAAAGGACAGTATCAACCTGCTGGCGAAGCTGAACGTGACGGTGACCGCGACCAAGATCACGATCAGCGCGCAGCAGGAGGTCGAGATCAACGGGGGTGGCAGCTATACCCGCTGGACAGCCGGACAGATCAAAAGCGGTACGTCAGGCGGCTTCGAGGTGCACTCGGCAAGCCGGATTTTCACCGGACCGGACAGCGTGAGCACACCATCCATTCCTGCGCTGCCGCCGGAGAAGGAGCAACTGCATTTCGCGCTCGGAGCGTTGCCGGGCGAAGCGCATCAGTTCGCCAGTGAACCCTATGACCTCTACAAGGGCGGGGCAAAGATTGGCGAAGGCGTAACAGACGAATTCGGACGTGTCGTAGTGAAGGATCATGAGCTCGGCACGCCGGCGTATCAGGTCCAGCTTGCCAACGGCAGTCACTACGATCTGAACGTCAAGGATGCCCTTCAAGGCGATCCTGACCATGCCGACCAGCGGACCAATCGCGGCGAACGGCTGGCCTGATGCAATACATCCAGACACACTGATGACAAGGACCTGAACGTGGCCGACACCCTACAGTCCCAGAATCCGGCAACCGTCGCGATTGACGAACAGACCCGTACCGCGCAGGGGTCGGTGCAATGGTTACTGGAAAAACGCCAGGATATCGCGCCGATTACCTATGAGAACACGCTCGATTTCATGATCTGTGGCGAAGATGGATTCAGGTCGATCGCGAACGACCTGAAAAATGCTAAATCGACCGTGGAGATCATCTGCTGGGGGTTCGACCCAGGTATGGAACTCGTGCGCGGCGGCGACACGTGGCCGCGCGGGCGAACCTATGGGGCGTTGCTTGAAGAGATCACGACCCGCAAGGAGAACCCGGTTACGGTCAGGTTGATGGTCTGGTACGCCGAAACTGCCTCGGCCAAACAGAACAACGTACCCGGCTACTCCGACAATGGCCACAATCCATTCACCAATCCGGCGGCCTGGATAGTCGGCACTTCGTCGTCTCCCTACGACAGCAAGAAGCGCCAGGAATACTGTATTCAGTGGTGGAAAGACAATCTGCCGAAAGGCAATGTCAGCGGGAAAAATCCGCGTCTTCAGGTTGCATTCCGCTCCATCGAAACCGCCGATGCCCAGCACGCACTGGCCGACGAGGAGGACAAGCCGGTTTACGTGGCGGGGAATCCGGCTGATGAAACCGGTCTGATGGAAAATTATCCGACGCATCATCAGAAACCAATCCTTATCGATTACGCCTACGAAGAAGGGCGTTACGCAGTGGGTTACGTCATGGGACTGAACTCAGTGACCGACTACTGGGACACCACCGCCCACAAGATCGACGACCCGATACGGGAGGCGTTAGCCAAGGGCAAGCTCAAGGACGAGCAGGCGCACGAGGAGGCGACGCAAGGGCAACCCGCGACGAAAGGCTACGTGCACGGCAGACCGTACCAGGACTACGCGTGCCGCGTGGTCGGTCCCGCGCTCAAGCGGTTGCATCATAACTTCGTGAGCGACTGGAACATCTTCGCGCCAGACCATAAGGTCAACGAGCTGACGGACATACCGGCCAACATCCCGAAGGCGCCCAAAAATCCGGCACACGGCGTACAGATCGTTCGTACCCATCCGCGCGAGAAAGACAAGACGATCAAGGAACTGTACTATCAGGCGAGCAGTTTCGCCCGCAACTACATCTACATCGAGAACCAGTATTTTTTTTACCCCGCCTTCGCGCGTCAACTGAAGAAGACGCGGCAAACATTCTGCGAGGCCTGGGCGGCAAAGTCGGGCAAGCCCGTTTCGCAGATGCCGATGCTGCATCTGTTCATCGTTATCCCTCATCCAGAGGACGACGGGATGATTCCGCGCACGTATGACACGCTCACCGAGCTTGGCGCGAGCGACGGAATGTCCGCGCAGCGGAAGTACGTTGATGACGGCAATATCAGCCAGAACTATGCGGACGCAAAAACTATTACTGATACCGTCCAGACGCCGGACGGCCCCATCAGCACTGAACGCAAGGTGCTAGACCGCCCAAGCGCGCAGCAGCTTGCAGCCACAACTGGAATGAAAGTGAGTGTTGCCCGGTTGCGCACGAGCGGCCCGCACGGCGATGGCATGGCGTACCGCGAAATCTATATCCACTCCAAACTGATGATCATCGACGACGTGTTCCTTACGGTGGGTAGTGCAAACCTGAACCAGCGCAGCATGTCGTCAGACAGCGAAATCAATATCGGTGTGACCGGACTGGAATATGCTGGTTCGTTGCGCCAGGAGGTCTTCAGTCTGCATTCGGGCGGCGACATTCCCGGTAGTGGTAGCCCTACCGATTTGCCGGACGTTTTCAAGGCGTGGAATAAACGCATGGCACAAAATCGCGACATCCAGTTGGCGGGAAAGCAAAAGATGACAGGGTTTCTCCTGCCCTTCGAAGATCAACGTGCCACGAACACAATGCACGCCTCGGTGACGATGCCGTCTTCAGGAAATGCGGAATATGCCTAACATGTATCGATTCCGTATTGGGCTCATCGCCCTCGTTCTGCGATTTCTGGTCGCTAGCCTCGGTGTAATGGCCGCTGGCGCGCAGGCCAGCCCCTTTACTGCCCTCACCAGCAAGCTGAGCATCTCCATGTCCGACCTGCCGCGCTACGAAAAACTGCCGCTGTTCAATCCGCACCGCAAAGCCTTCACCTGCGTGTACCAGGACCAGCACCTCCCCCCTCTCGATCCGCAGGCCGAACTGTGGTTCCAGCAGGCATTGGCTCTCGATGATCCGAATGTCTATGTCACGAAACGTGACTACCCGAAGATTTATCAGTTGTACATGCAAGCGGCTGAACGCAATCACTGGAAGGCCATGCTCAATCTCGCCTCGCTGATTCTGAGCGACAATCCGGGCGTTCCGGAACACGATCCGGAAGCGGCGATTCGCTGGGTAGAGAAAGCGATGAAACTGGGGGTTCCTGACGCGTACGACATGATGGGCAGTTATCACCAGAACGGGATAGTCAAAGGCGGAAGTGCTACAAGCGCTTATGCTTTCTTCCAGCGCGCCGCCGATATGGGCAGCCCCTCCGCGCAGACCTTCCTGGGCTATAAGATGGCGGGTACCTATGACGACCCAGGTGAAGGGTTTTGGGGCAACTTACCCATTGCGACTCAGATGTTGGAGTGTGCGTTTGCGCAAGGCTATGGGGATGCCGCCGAAAAGCTGAGCCTGATCTACGCACGTCCCAATACCCCGGAAGCGAAGTTACGGGCACTCAAGATTCTGCACGAAGGCGTCAAACTTGGAAGTGCAAAATCCGCAAACAGTATTGCTCCCGAATTCAACGGCCTGGGTCTTAACGATGGCACCAATCTCGTCGGCCACATTGACAAGGCCCGTGCCCAGCGTTACAGCAAGCTTGGCGACGCGCTGGAGTTTTATGGTGGCCGTCTGAAGCTTCCCAATCTCGACAAGGTACTGCCCCTGCCTCCGGCCCCTTTGCCCAAATGGGACGGCGACGTGCAGACATTGATCGACGGCGCAAAGGCCGTGACACCACCGCCCAAACCGCAACAGGGCGCAGCACTGCAAGGGCGCGAATTCATTCCGCACGGATACGCTGTGTCGTCGGTGGAACAAAGCACGATGGCGGTTGCGGGCAACCAGATCGTGCCGCGCGACGGCTACTGGCTCGCGCTATACGGTCCAGCATCTGCTCCCAAGACCCAACTGATTCCCGCCCGCCGGAACACACCGGAGCGCTACCAGGCGGGTGAGCGTTTCGAGGCATCGTCTTCCGGCTGGCTCACCGCCGAACAGGTGCAATGGCATTACCTCGGTGAGGCCTATGTCCTACCCCCACAGCGGGACGATTTCCTGAAGCACATGATTGACGCAGGGTTCCTGCGCGAGATTCCGCAACCGGCTTCGCAAGTCAGGTGCAGTGGACAGCAGCGCTGTCCCCAAACCGGCATATGGGAAGGCCATGTTGCCAGCGATCATCCGATGGCCGTGCTGTACAACCGGTGGGATCAGCAGGCGTTCGTCGAGAAAGATCACGCATTTCCGCATCCCGGTGAGCGTTTCATCGACGCGGCGATCGCCGATGTGCAATGGACGTATCTTGGCAGTCCGAACGCGGAAACTGGCATGGCCGGTGTACGCGAGATCGATTTGTGATTAAGTCGGATCGGCAGGCCGTAGCACCGGCCAAAGTTGGAGGAAGTTGATGGTTCGTCAGGTCATTGTGGTTGGCGATACGCTGGCCCCTCACGGAGGCACCGTTACGACCGGTTCGAATGCCGACATCGTGGACGGCAAACCGGTTGCCCGCAAGGGCGATACGGTCGAGTGCAAGGAGCACGGTACCCAGACGATCGCGGAAGGTGACGGGAACAGCATGTTCGGTGGTGCTCCGGTTGCACTGCACGGGCATCGTGCGACGTGCGGCTGCACGCTGGTGAGCCGCTGTTCGACGGTGACCATGTCTTGACCTCGGGCGCAGTGGCGAGGAGTAGCACAACAACTTGTTCGATTGCGTCCAGCCTAATAGGCATTGCTTCGCGTCGCGCTTCACACTTGAGCGGTTGGACGCCGTAATCCTCGTTCGAGGAATTGACGTTCGGTGGCGCTCCTGCGAGGGCCACCGAGGCATCCTTAACGTACGTTCTTGCCGATCTGCGGTCGTCGGAATCGTGATGATGGCGGCCAAAGCCGCCATCATCTACTTAGTGCTTCGTTTCACTGGCAGGCGCGAGGCTGAGAGCGACAGCCTTGGTTTTGTCATCATGTGAGCAACAAGCCACTATGTGTCCCGTCAGCATGCCCCGATACAAGTCCACATCGATCTTTGCCCGTCTCTCCGACTGACTGGCAATGCCTTCCAAAGCCTCGACCAACTGCGCATTGTCTTCGGGTGACCATTCGCCAATCCGGATCGACTGCGCAATCGCCGCCAGCCGTCCAAACTGCTGCACATAGAAATCCCCAGCGCTAGCCGCTGCGTCGAGCAGCCCTTCGATGAACTCATCGCGCGTACGGGGTTTGGAAAAAGAAGAGGGGGTATTCGAAGTCATAAAAGCGCTCCCGATGGGTGATCAAAAAGCGCCCGCATCCGCTGTCATCGGGTGAGCGGGCACAAGACAAGGTTGACAGACCGGTACCCATCCACCGGCAGACCCCGAAAGGTCTCCTTGCCATGGCCCGCCCATAGACGTGCGAAGGCAACACACATGAAAACGCCGCTTGCGCGGCCTTGTGCGGATGGGGTGATTGTCGGGTAGCAGCGGCGCATTGCTGCGCCGCCGCCCCCTAAGAACCGGACGTGCGAGTCACCTCGCATCCGGCTCAAGCCATTCTTCAGCACCAGACCGTGGCACCGAACAGTTTGATGGAGCGGT
>CABFVV010000038.1_pt1 | contig 86945 bp, 71 predicted proteins | sample 8864751 | NCBI WGS metagenome assembly CABFVV01 (sample SAMEA5735770, study PRJEB23740) | soil metagenome | biome: forest; feature: forest soil; material: soil | place: USA | collected 2013-10-13 | depth 0.1 m | reverse complement strand
CATCGTCTTCGAGTCCGCTACGAGCGCCTTGCCAGGATCCATGAAGCTTTCTTGAAGTTCGCCGCTTGCCTCATCTGTTGGAATACCCTCCAGCGATCTATGCAGGAGCCTTTTTGAAACCGTCTCTAAGTCTTAACCAGGAAAATGACAATCCTGTAATCTGCAGGACGGCTTTGGGTAACGAAGTGGCCGTTATGCTGAGAACTAACCTCCCGCGATTAGGCGCGCGCGTACCCACGCGATTCCAGCCTCGCGAGGAGTTCGACGTCTAGCAGATGGAGTGCCCACCCATGGTTTCTCGCCCACTCACACCGCCGTATTGCGTCCGAAGCTTGTCATCCGGCATGCGCCAGGGAACACGATGAACCAGTTGGCGTCGATACGCATCTTCGCCAAAGTCGCGGAGTACCTGAATTTCGCCGAAGCCGCCAAGCAATTGGGTATTTCCAATTCGGTTGTCACGCGCAGTGTCGCGACGCTCGAGGAACACTTAGGCGTTCGGCTAGTCAACCGGACTACGCGGCGCGTATCGTTGACGGTGACAGGCCAACTGTATTGGGAGCGCTGCATCGAGTTACTCAGGCAGCTCGATGACATGGACGAATGTATTGCCTCCGCGGTGGAACAGCCGACCGGTTCGCTGCGGATCGCGGCGTCGTCGCTGTACGCGACTACGGATCTACCGGACGTGCTTGCCGCTTACCGTGCCCAGGAACCCCGCATGAGTTTCGACCTGACAGTGTTCGACAATATGAGCGACGTCGCGGCCAGCGAGTTCGATGTCTGCTTCAGTGCGGAGCGTCACCTGCGTGATTCGTCGCTGGTGTGCCGACCGCTCGCGCAAACACGCGACGTGATTGTTGCAAGCCCAGACTATCTGGCGCGTCGCCCGGCGCCAAGTACGCCGGGTGAACTGGCCTCGCACGACGTGCTCGTCGCGTCGGATGCGCCGAGCCGCTACTGGGAGTTTCGCGACGCCCACGGCACACAACGCGTCGTCGTGCGGCCGATCCTGAACATACAAAGTCCTCAGGTCGTCAAGCGTGCGGTGCAGGCGGGACTCGGAATCGCGCGCTTATCACGTTCGTTCGTGCAGAACGAACTGGCCAACGGCAGCTTGCGTGCGTTGCTCGGCGACGTGACGCTATGCGGCGACGAACGCACTGTGTGGCTGCTGTATTTCGGGCAGCCGCACATGGCGGTTGCCTTGCGCAGTTTCGTCGATTTCGTCGTGGAGCGCTATCGTCTGAAACCGCTCGAAAGCAAGGCCCGAAGCGACGTACGCGTGGGCCCCGCACAACACCAATCGAGCAATACTGAATTGCTGTGGGGCGAGATTTTGTAGGTCCTAAAGTGCGAACACCTGACGTCGGCTGCACCTGGACGCCGCGCGAAAAGCGCGGGCGATGCACCGGCGCGGCGTTCTTACCCACAAGGATCCGCATTGATGAAAAAACTCCTGATTGCCGCGGTTGCCAATACCGCGCTCGGCTGTACGTTTGCCCCTATCAGCGCGATGGCGCAAAGCAGCGTGACGCTTTACGGTCTGATCGACGAGGGCCTGAATTACACCAACAATACCGGCGGCCATTCGAACATACAGATGGAAAGCGGTTTTGCGCAAGGCAGCCGCTGGGGCCTGAAGGGCTCGGAGGATCTGGGCGGTGGAAACAAGGCTATCTTCCAGTTGGAAAACGGATTCGACGTCAACTCAGGCAAGCTCGGGCAGGGCGGCCGGATGTTCGGGCGTCAGGCCTACGTCGGCCTGAGCTCGGCGCAATTCGGCACGCTGACGATGGGCCGGCAATATGACTCCGTCGTCGACTTCCTCGCGCCGCTGACGGCAAACGGCAACTGGGCGGGCTATCTGATGTCGCATCCGTACGATAACGACAACACCGACAACTCCTTCCGTTTGAACAACAGCGTGAAGTACACGAGCAATACGTACGGCGGCTTTACGTTCGGCGGTCTGTACGGCTTCAGCAACCAGGCAGGTGGCTTCGCGAACAATCGGTCTTACAGCCTCGGCGCGCAGTACGTGGGCAGCAATGTGACGGTGGCCGCGGCTTATATGCAGATCAACAATCCGGGCGGCACGACAGGCGGTTCGCTCGCAACCGACGACACCGACTTTTTTGCGGGCCGTCAACAAGTCTGGGGCGCGGGCATTAACTACACGATCGGACCGACGATGCTCGGCTTCGTGTATAGCCATACGAGCCTGAACGACGCGACCGGCTCGGTCTACGTCGGCAACTTCGCGAACACCGCAAGCAGCCTGAAATTCGACAACTTCGAACTCAACGCCAAGTATCAATTGACGAAGGCCGCGTATGTCGGCGCGATGTACAACTACACGATTGCCCATTTCAACAGCAATGCAGGCAATTCAAAGCCGAAATACCAGCAGTTCGGCTTGATGGCGGACTACAACCTGTCAGTGCGCACCGACGTCTATGTGCAGGGCTTGTACCAGCACGCATCGGGTGGCGGCACGGTGTCGGCCCCGTTGAATACCGCGTTTATAACGGGCGCGGATGCACCGTCGTCGAGCGCGAATCAGGTCCTCGCGCGCGTCGGTATCCGGCACGCGTTCTAAGCGCTTGCGCTTTGCGGTCATCGGGCAGTGTTGGCCCGATGACCTTGCGCCACGCATTGCTTCGCTGGATCAGTTCGACGCCGATTCTGCTCTGCACGGCCGAAATGGGCCGCCTGATCGCTACCGCCGGTTCGGTCGCCATAAGATTGGCGCGACGCAAGTTCGACCAAGGTGAAAAGCGGGTCGATCGCCTACTTCCGCGTGATGTGCCCATCGCCTGGCGAGGCCGCCAGCGCGTCAGGCTCAGGAGCCAGCGCCGGAAGCAGCGCTGGCGCACTCGTGAGGAAGGCGCGCACGTGCATCGCAATCACCGCGTCGCTGGGCGTGGTGTTGTCGTTCGAATAAATACGGCGGCGAATCGCAAGGTGGGATACCGCGCCGTGCAGCAACCAACCCACCTCGGTCAGATGAGCCGGATCGGCCGGTACGCCGCGTCCCAATTCGTGCGCCGTCTCAGTGACAATGATCTCAAGCGCATGCGTCACGACGGCATTCGTGTACGTCGGGGCCATTTGCAGATCTTCAAGCGAAGAGTACAGGAACAGGCGAAGCCACTGCCGCGTCAGCAGGGTGTCATAGTACTCGCGATAAAAAGTATTGAGCCTGCTTTCAAGGGGCACACTGCGGTCTTTCAGTTGCACAAACCACATCGCCTTGAAGGTTCCCACAATTTCGCGCTTATAAACTTCGTCGATCAACGCGGCCTTGCTAGGGAAAAGGCTATACAGCAAACGTTGCGACACGCCACAAGCCTCTGCAATCGCGCGAGTCTGCGCGGTCAAGCCGTGCTCGGCGAAATATTCGGCGGCCTTCTCCAGCACGCGCGCCTGACGCTCGGCGCGTGGCAGACGCTGCGGTGCTTTCTTCATCGGCCGCTTGATCGGCGCGCGACCCGCTACGGTCTTGCTGCCCGGCTCTGCAACATCCCTGGGTTTGGCCTTCATAACGCTCCCGTGTCCATCGTTTTTAAAAATAAGTCTTCACATGACGACTTATGGTTTGGTAGAGTATATCGTCCGGGTACGCGGAAAAGTCTCGCCAGCCACCCGGACGCAGCCATTCATTATCTCAGGCTGCCGCGAAGCGAGCCCCAACTTTGATTGCCACCGACCGCAAACGGCTCAATCTGAAGCGTTTGAGGGCCTGTCGCACAGACCGGATTCCGTTTTCCGCCCATGTCTTTGTCAAGCCGCCAGCCGGTCATCATCGCGCTGATCGTCGCCAGTGCCTATTTCATGGAGAATCTGGATGCGACGGTGATCGCAACTACCGCGCTGATCTGCGGCTTTGTCGCTGCAGTCCTGGCCATACGGCATTTCGGACGCGCCGAACATCCCCTGATCGATCTTTCGCCCTGGCGAATTCCGACGTTCCGCGTGACCCTCGACGGCGGTTCGTTATATGTCGTATCGGTTAGCGTCTCACCCTTCCTGTTACCACTGCTGTTCCAGTTGGGCTTCGGGTTGAATGCATTCGCTGCGGGTTTGCTGGTGCTCGCGTACGCGGCCGGCAATCTGGGCATGAAGACCGTCACCACGCCAATAGTGTCTGCGCTGGTGCTGTTCTCGGTCCTCTACTTTATCGGCATAGAACCGGATGCAGGTCGGGAGGTGAGCGGCCATACGCGGATCGCACCGCGATAGCGCGGAATTAAACCGGGTGAATCCGCATGTCCTGATGGGCATAACCGTGGAAGTTGAACAGAGAGATCGTCCGTGCAGGAAAAAAGCGTTACCCCGTCCGCCTCGGTTAGTGTTATGCCAGTAGCTGACGTAGCAGTCCCCCGTAGCGCCTCGCAACAGATGCTGATCCTCGTGGGCATTTGCATCGCCGTGCTCGTGCTGCCGCTGAATTTCGGCGGTGCGGCCGTGTCCGCGCCGGCCATCGGCACCGCCTTGGGAGGCAGCCCAGTGGCGATCAACTGGATTCTCAACGCCTTCATGCTGAGCTTCGGCAGCAGTCTGATGGCCTCTGGAGCGCTTGCCGATCTGTTCGGACGAAAGCGTGTATTCGCCATAGGCGTGGTGCTCTTCGCGTTGACATCACTTGGGATCGCCGCGGCGCCGACTCTGTTGTGGGTCGATTTTCAGCGCGCGCTACAGGGCATTGCCGCCGCGTTGGTCCTGGCCGGCGCGTCGGCAGCGCTCGCACAGGAGTTCGACGGACATGGGCGCGCCCGCGCGTTCAGCATGCTCGGCACCACCTTCGGCATCGGCTTGGCGCTTGGCCCACTACTCGCCGGGTTTCTCACGGAGACGTTCGGTTGGCGTTCGTTCTTCCTCGCGGATGCCGCAATCGGCTTGACCGGATTTGCACTCGGCGTTCCGAAGCTAAGAGAATCGTACGACCCCAATGCCACGGGTCTCGATTGGCCTGGCGCCGCCAGCTTCACCGCCGCGCTGACACTCTTCACATTCGGGCTGTTGCAAGGGCCGGAAAGCGGCTGGAGCAGCCCTCTTATCATTGGACTGTTCTCAGGCGCCGTGGCGATGTTCATCGCGTTCGTCTGGATCGAAAAGCGTGCTTCCCGGCCAATGCTCGACCTGTCGCTATTTCGCTATCCGCGCTTCGTAGGTGTGCAGGCGCTCCCGCTAGCGACGGCATTTTGTTACGTTACGCTGCTTCTAGTCTTGCCCACGCGATTTATCGGCATTGAAGGACATTCTGCGATCGACGCCGGCTTGATGATGCTTTCGCTATCGGCGCCGATGCTCTTTGTGCCTATCACGGCTGCATTTCTCACGCGATGGATGTCGGCCGGTGTCATTTCAGCGGCCGGCCTCGTCATAGCGGCGGTCGGTATGCTTTGGTTCGGTGGCATCGCGCCTGACGCGCCATCCGGTGCCCTGACGCTTCCGCTGTTCATCATCGGAGTCGGCGCCGGCCTGCCGTGGGGTCTGATGGATGGCTTGTCAGTCAGCGTCGTTCCAAAGGAACGCGCGGGCATGGCAACCGGCATCTTCAGCACGACGCGTGTCGCGGGAGAGGGCATGACGCTCGCAATCGCCGGTGCGATATTGGCGGTCCTCACACGTCTAAGGCTATCCGATGCACTCGCAGCGTTCCCGCCCGTTTCGCGCGATGCCGCCGCGCAAGCCGCCCAGCGCGTGGCAACCGGCGATCTGCCCCATGCCGTCGCTCTTCTGCCCGCGCTGGGGCAGCCCATTCTCGCGCAGGCATACGATGGCGCGTTCCGCATCCTGCTCCACATTCTCGTTGCAATCACACTGGCCTCCGCGCTCGTCGTGCTGGGATTTCTCGGCCGCACGCCAGCCACTGCCAGCCCGACCGATACCGGCCGCACGCTTTTGGGCGGCGAAGGGGCGGTTGACTGAGAACACGTCCGGAGCGAATGGGTGATCTGTCATGCGCCCGCCTCGATCTGTGACGTTTCCTCACAAAGTCAATATTTTTCGTGCATTGTCGTACCTTCGGTCAGGGCGCCTAATCATCCTCGATGAGCATTCCGTAACGCGTAAATCTGGAGGAAGCCATGGATCTCGGGCCGCGCACACCTGCGATTTCCGATCGGTTGATGAAACGGATCGCCTGGCGGCTCGCGCCGCTGATGATTGTGATGTACATCGCGAACCAGCTTGACCGCGCGAACATTGGCTATGCGGCGCTGACCATGAACGCCGAACTCCACATGACGACGGCGCAGTTCGGTTTCGCCGCAAGCCTGTTTTTTCTCGGCTATATTCTGTTCGAAGTGCCGAGCAATCTGTGCATGCATCGGTTTGGCGCGCGGCTGTGGATGACGCGCATTCTGCTGAGTTGGGGTCTGCTCTCCTCGCTGACGAGCTTCGTCCCCGACTCCCGCTGGCTCTATATCGCCCGCTTCTTTCTTGGCGCGTTCGAAGCCGGGCTGTTTCCGGGCATGGTGTATTACCTCACACTGTGGATGCCGGCGCGCAATCGCGTATGGATGATGTCTCTGTTCGTGACGGCAATCCCGCTGACCGGCGTGCTCGGGGCACCGGTGTCCACCTGGCTGATGACGCATGCGAACGTGTTCGGCATCACCGGCTGGCGCGCAATGATTCTGCTGGAGGGGGTCCCCGCTATCATCCTGGCCGGGATTGCCTATTTCTGGCTGACGGACGACCCGTCCCGCTCCCGCTGGCTTTCCGCTGCGGAAAAGAGTGAAATCGCTGCGGCGCTGGCTGCCGAACGGGCCCAGGCGGTGGCCGCCACCTCGCCGTCCAGCGCCTGGAAGGCGCTCGGAAATCCGAAAGTCTGGGCGCTCGGTGTCGTCTACTTCGGCACCAACGCCGGCATCATCGGCTTGCTCTATTTCCTGCCGCAAGTCATCAAAACGTTTGAAAGCACTTTTGGGGTGAAGTACAGCCTCATGGATATCGGGCTGATCACGGCGATTCCATTCGGCGTTGCCGTTGTCGCGACGCTGATCTGGGGCCGTGTGGTTAGCCGCCACCAAGTCGGTGCCCGGCATGTGGCAGGCCCCCTGCTGGTGTGCGCGGCCGCGCTCTCGGTGGCCCTGCTGCTGAAGTCTCCCTACCAGTCGATCATCGCCCTATCGATCGGCTCCGCGGCCTGCTTCTGCAGCATCACGACCTTCTGGCAGTTGCCTAGCCGCATCCTCACCGATCGCGCCGCAGCGGCCGGCATCGCGCTGATCACGAGCATCGGGGTATCGTCAGGATTCTTGCTGCCCTATTTTATCGGTTGGGTGAAGGATACGACCGGCACGTTTGTTCTCGCATTTGTCGGCATTGCCGCGACGATGGTGCTCGCCTCGATCACGGTCACGCTGCTCGAAACCCGCTGGCGAAAAATTGGCCAGCCACAGCTTGCCAGTGAATAAGCGTGGCCAGCGCCTCGCCGTGCCAAGGACTATTATCGATGAATCCATTGCCCATTTCTTTTCGCCAGCAAGGATTCTCGATGCGCCGCGGTGTCCCTAGTCTCAGTGCGCTGCAAGCTTTTGAAGCCGCCGCGCGACATGAAAGTTTTTCGAAAGCTGCGGTCGAGCTATCGCAAACGCATGGTGCTGTCTGCAAAAAGGTCAACGAGCTCGAGGCTCATCTGGGCATCCCCCTGTTCGAGCGGGTACGCCAGCGCCTGGTATTGTCCGCGGCGGGCGCAGAGTACGCGCGGCGAATTCGCGTCCATCTCGACCAGATTCGCCGCGATACGCTCGAGCTGATGCGCCAGCAAAGCGAAGTGAAGATCCAGTTGGCCGTCGGCGTGACGTTCGCGTCTCAATGGCTGATTCCGCGTCTGCATGACTTCTACGAGTTCAACCCGGACCTGCAACTTCACATCATGGGACGCGATCAGCCGACGTTCTTCGACAATTCAAGCTTCGATGCCGCGATCTATTTCGGACAGAGCCTCTGGCCCGCGATGCCAGGACAGCCGCTCGTGAGCGACGACAGGATTCTGGCTGTCTGTGCGCCCGGGTTGATCGGCGGGCGCGAAAGCTTGAGTAGCGAAAGGATCAGCGCGCTGCCTTGGATTCACACCCGCGATCTCCCGCGCGCGTGGCTTGCATGGTCCGAAAGCGCGTCCACGCAGGTCACCGAACATAGTGCGGCGAACCAGCACTACGACATGTTCATCATGGCAATCAACGCCGCGATTTCCGGACTGGGCGTGGCCTTGCTTCCGCGTATCCTGATTGAACGGGAGTTGCGCAGCGGTGCACTCGTCCAGGTGCATCCTCATTCGATCCCGAATCCGGAGACTGTCTACTACTCGTTTCCCGAGCAGAAACGTGACTGGGAGCCGCTTAAACGCTTCGATCAATGGCTATGCGCGGCCGTGCGCGACTATCGTGAAGGCTGCCAACGCGACCGCACGGCAGCCTTCGAAGCAACGCTTGCGCCAAACTGAGGACGTCCAAACGAGGACGTCCGTGTTCACGCGAGTTCGCGCAGATCAGGGCTGTCGCGCAGGAGTTGCTGGTAGAGCCCCTGGAAGTTGAGCCATGCGACGTAGTCGGACCCGAGTTGCGCGCGCGTTGCCCGCGCGTCCTCGTCCGATAACGGCTCAATGGGACCTGCCGCCTCGGCCAGCAACTGCACCTGACAGCAACGTTCCATTGCGATGAAGCGGTACGCCGCGGCGTCGACCGATGAACCGACGGTCAGCAGGCCATGATTGAGCAGAACGGCGGCGCGCTTTGTGCCCATCGTCTCCGCGATTCGGCGCCCCTCTTCGGTGGCGAGTACGACTACGTCGCCGCGAAAAAGCACGTGATCGTCATAGAAGAGACAGGCTTCCTGATTGAGCGGAGCAAGGAGCCGTGCGCGCGCTGAAAATGCCCGGCCGGAAGGCGTATGTGTATGGGCTGCTGCAACGACATCGGGATTCGCGCCGTGGATACCGCAGTGAATCGCCGCAGCAGCGGCGTTGACGGGTCCGGTACCATGATAAACGTTGGCCTCCTCGTCGATGCAAACGAGATCGTCGGGATGGATTGACGAAAAATGCTGCGCGTACGGGTTGACCCAAAACCGGTCGTGAAACTCCGGGTCGCGGACCGTGATATGCCCGGCTATGCCTTCGGCCAGCCCGAATCGCGCAAAGATGCGAAATGCCGCTGCGAGTTTGAGCTTGCGATGTTGCCGTTCATCGTCGAAGCTGGCGAATACCGGCGGCTCCGGCAAGCGTCCGCCGATTGGTTTCGGAATCTGCAACTCGCGGACTTCCGCATGGCCCATGACATACTCCTTCGTGCTGGTCGGAGTCTTAATTTTCGTCTGCACAGAGGAGACAGTCCATCGACGATTTGTCACAAGATCGCTTCTTGCGCTCACAACGCGCGGCCAGGTAATTCGACCGTGGTATCCAGATACGCAAGGACGCGTCCGAAGCCGAAGCTTGAAACAGGCGTACGTAAAAATTCAATCGCAAGTGATTCGATAGTCATGCGATACTCGTTATTTGAAAGACCGCACCCGTGTCGGATGCTGTCCAATTAACTGAGGCATGCTGATTAACAAGGCAGGCCAACGATCATGTCAGCCACATCAGGCAACCACAAAATACCTCGCGGCCCCATACTTTCCCCATGGAAACAAATTGCGACGATGCGCTTTGCGCCGACGACAACGCGCAAAAGAAAACCGATGATCTTGCGCGCGACATCATTGAGCAGATCGCCGATAAGTGGACGATCCTGGTGATCGATGCACTTGGGACTGACGGCGAGATGCGTTTTTCGCGCCTACGCGAACACATCGGTGGCGTCAGTCAGAAGATGCTCACGAAGACGTTGCGCCAACTTGAGCGCGACGGCCTGGTTTCACGCCACGTGCATCCGGTGATACCGCCGCGCGTCGACTATCGGCTGACGCCGCTCGGAAGCAGCCTTCTGGACAAAATCTGCGGCATTTGGGATTGGGCCGAAAGTCACATGATCGAAATGGAAGCGGCGCGGCTGCAGTTCGATCGCGGAGAAAAGCTGGCCCCCACCTCGCGGTCACCCGACGGTGTGACGCTTTAGCCGGCAAGGTTGAGATCATGGCCGAGATCGCCGCGGCGTCGGAAGAGCAGAGCATCGGCATCGAACCGAACGACTGCAGCCTCGTGCGCAACATATGACAACAATGATTCAGGCGGTGCGCTTGCGTCGTGCCGGCGGGAGCGTCCATTCACCGCCCTCCTCAACGTGTTCCGTCAGCTTGTCGACGCAGTGAAAAAGCACTCGCTTTTCCTCCGCCGACAGAACGGACATGAGCTGCTCGTCGAAGATCTTGCCGATCCGATCGCACTTGCGGACAATTGTCTTGCCCTTCCTGGTCAAGTGCAGGTTGATGACACGTGCGTCCGTCGTGCCGGTAGAGCGCGTCAGCAAGCCGCGATTGGCTAGCGTGGTGACCAGCTTTGAAACCAGCGTCTTTTCAAGGTATGTCAGCTCGATCAGCGGACCGAGGGAGATACCCGGCTGCATATCGACGAAACGCAGCACGCGCAGGTCGCGCAGGGTGACATCGCATTCGGCTTCGTAGAGGCCAGACGCCACGCCCTTGGCCAACTCGCTTAGTACGTCGAGGCGGAAATTCAAATGCTCCAATCTTGGATACGGCGCCTTCGACATGTTGTTCTCCCATTCACGTACTCTGATTCAGTTGCACACTACAACATTTAAATTTTACGCGTTCCTTGCACGAAACATACCATCGTATAGTAACTCCCCGTACGTGCAGCCAAGCCGGGCGCTTGCCACACGGCACGAGCATGCCGCAATGCGCGCAACGCGGCAAGCGCGCACGATGACTGTGCAGCGAGCGGATCAATGCTGATTAGCCCGTCGCGCCTTCGTCAATCGCCTTGAGCACCAAACCGAAAAATTCGTCGGCATGCGCCGGGTTGAGCCAGCGCACCACCACCGCAAGTTCGCGTTCCGGTTCGATCCAGGTGAACGAACCGCCCGCACCGATTGCGAAATAGCTGGAGGCCGGTACGCTCGGAAAGACACTGCGCTCGTGGTTGAGCCAGACCAGGTAGCCATAGAACGGTGCGATCGCACACGGTGTCAGCATGCGCTCCAGCCACTCGCTGGAGACGATCCGCTCACCGTTGACGCTGCCCTGACCCAGGAAAAATTGGGCCACCTTGATCTGGTCCTGGGCGCTGATCGACAGGCCGCCACCCCAATGCGTGCCGCCCGGAACCGACTGCACGCGCTGCCCGCCCACCTCCACCCAGGCATTGTCGTAGCCGACCCATTGCCAGTTCCCGCTCGCGCCGAGTGGCCGCATGATCGCTTCGCGAAACACCTCTGGCAACGGGCGGCGGAACAGGTGCAGCAGCGCCAGCGAAAACTGGTTAATGCGCACGTCGTTGTATTCCCAGTAGGTGCCAGGAGCCCGTAACGGCCGTCGATCTCCCTTCTTGCCGTCGGGCTCCTTCCCGAATTTCACGTATCGGTAGTGGTCGGCCTCGTCGGGTAAGCCGAAACACACACCTTGCCATTCGCTCGTCTGCTGCAGCAGATGCGCCCAGGTCACGCTCGCGTTGTGCTCGCCGTCAAAGCCGATACCAGGCACGCGCACGTGCACCGGCTCATCGACATTGGGCATCAAGCCGCGATCGTGCGCAACGCCGGCGAGCAGTGCGAGATAGGTCTTGGCGATGCTAAAGGTCAGGTCGGCACGATCAGATTCGCCCCAAGAAGTGAGCGGCCGGCCGGCCCGCGTGATGACGCCGGACACGGGGCCACGCCCATGCACCGGTCCGAGCAGCCGGTTCCAGGGTGGCGGGTCGTCCGGATGTACGCCCCATACGCCATCGACCTCGCGGTCCCAAGGCGTTTCATGATCGATCGCGAATTGCACAGCATGCTGGAGATTGGCAGGTTGCATGAGGGTCCTTTACCGGGCGCAAAACAGCTTGACGAGGTTCACCCAATAACTCGCACCGATCGCAAGCGCGGCATCGTTGAAATCGTAGTGCGGATTGTGGAGCGGTGCTGCCGGCGTCGCCTCATCAACGCCCATCCAGATGTACGCGCCGGGCTTTGCGTGCAGCATGAACGCAAAATCTTCCGAGGCCATCGAAGGCACACAACCTCGCCGCACGCCGGAAGCGCCGACGGTCGCTTCGGCAGCCGCAGCTGCAAGATCGGCTTGAGCGGCAGTGTTGATGGTGGCCGGATACGCGTAGCGATAGTCAAGCGTCGCGTTTGCGCCCAGGGCGCGCGCAATACCCGTGGAGACTTCGCCGATCGACGAGCGGATTCGTTCCTGAACGTCGCTCGAAAAACAGCGCACAGTGCCGCGAATGACCGCACGGTCAGGTAGTACGTTCCACGCCTCGCCACCGTGAATTTGCGTGACGCTAACGACGCCTGACTCCTTCGGGGAAATTCGTCGGCTTATGATCGTCTGCAATGCGGTGACGATCTGGCTAGCGCACACCAGCACGTCGCTCCCCTCCTCCGGCATCGCTGCATGTGAACCCTTGCCGTCGACAACAATTTCGAACGTATCGAACGATGCCATCATCGGACCGTCGTTGATCGCAAAATGTCCGCGTGGGATGCCCGGCCAGTTGTGCAAACCAAACACGGCGTCGCACGCAAAGCGCTCGAAGAGTCCCTCTTCGACCATCATCCTGCCACCGCCCGCCGGACCTTCTTCTGCCGGCTGAAAAATCACATGTACCGTGCCGCGCCAACTGGGGTCGCGGCTCAACGCGACAGCGGCGCCGAGCAGCATTGCAGTGTGGCCGTCATGACCACACGCATGCATCTTGCCTTCATGTTGCGACCGATGCGCGAAGCGATTGGCTTCAGCGATCGGCAGCGCGTCCATGTCGGCACGCAAGCCGATGGCGGGTCCCGCGCTTCGGTTCATGGTGCCCACCACACCGGTTCGTCCGATGCCGCCATGTACCTCGAAGCCATACTGTCGCAATACGCCGGCGACGAGGTCTGCGGTTGCGACCTCCTCGAACGCAGTTTCCGGACAGGCGTGCAGTGCGTGCCGCCACTTCATCATCAGGTCGATCAGGTCGCTATCCATCGGAATTTAATCCCTTTCAGTGAAAAATTGAGGAGACAAGAAAACAGAGAATCGACGAAGCGGTGCAGCATCCGCGCAGATTCGAGTGGGCGAGGTTCCTGGCAAGCTGGCCGTGGCCGATTGCATTACGAGCGCCTGGATGCGCGGGCAAACCACGCGCGGCGCATCGGCTTGAGTGCGGCGATCGCGAGCACAGCGGTACAACTATCCAACGCGATAGCCGTGCCGAACACCGCGTCCCAACCGCCCGTACGCTGGTGGAGTAGCGCGGCCACCGGTCCGCCCAGGATCGAACCGACACCTTGCGCATAAGATAGGCACGCGTAGTTGACGATCGCATGTTTGCTGCCAAAGGTGTCCGTGAGCGTCGAAGGGAAAAGCGAAAAAATCTCGCCCCAGCCGAGAAAGACGACGCCCGACAGCAGCACGAACAACAATGGGTCGTGCCGCAACGTGAGCCACAAGGTCATCGCTATCGCTTCCATTCCGAATGCGACCAGCATCGTGTGCTCGCGCCCGATCAGATCGGAGACCCATCCGAACATCGGCCGCGTCACGCCGTTCGCTATGCGATCAATCGTCAACGCAAGCGGCAAGGCTGCGAGGCCGAACACGGTGACACCCGCCATGCCGAAATCTCGCGTGAAGACTGCCATTTGCGAAGTCACCATCAGGCCGGAGGTCGCCATCATCGACATCATCACAAACATCAGCCAGAACAACGGCGTGCGCAGCATGTTGCCGGGCCGCGTGTCGGGTACAACGGCGGCGGCTCTCTGCGGCCGCCAGTCCGCCATGTAGCCAGGCGGCGGCAGCCTCATGCCGAGCGCGGCAAGTATGCCGATCACGCCGAGGATCACGCCATAGACGGCCAGCGTATGTTGATAGCCGTACCTGGCGATGCTATGGGTGATCGGAAACGTCGTGAGCATCGCGCCCATGCCGAAGCCCGCCATCACTACGCCTATCGCAAAACCGCGACGGTCTGGGAACCAGCGTGCCATCAGCCCGATCGTGCCGACCACGACAATACCTACGCCGATTCCCCCGAGAACGCCATAGCAGAGGTAAACGGACAGCAGAGACTCCGCGCGGCTCGTCAGTACCCAACTGAGCCCCGTGATCGCGCCACCTGCGGCGAGCAACCAGCGCGGCCCAAAGCGCTCGATCAAATAGCCCTCAAGCGGCGACAGAAACGTCTGGCAGACAATGAGAATGGAGAAGGTGACCTGCAGACCCGGCAGCGACACGCCGAGCTGCGCTGTCAGCGGGCGCGTCAGCAAAGTCCAGATGTATTGGGGATTGGACGCGACCATCGCACATACGAGGCCGCACAATAATTGCCACCAGCGGCTGTGTAGTGAGAGTGCAAGCGGCGCGCGGGTGCGGGCGCCGAAATCCTGGGTGCTCATGCTTCAACTCCGTACGAATAAGTGACACGAAATGACCCAGGCCGCGCGCTTCTATGGAGGCTCGACACCACGCTCCTCGACAACGCGCTCAGTACATCGAAGGGTAAGGAAGAGAGAGACGAGACGCAGCCGCGGCATGTCCAGCACGTTAGTCCTCAAGATGCCGGGTGATCGCAGCGGAAATAAATGCGGCATCGTCCAGATTGGCTGTCGGCAGCCCGGCGCGATGCCCCCATATCGACGAAATAGGAAGGAGCCTGGCGTTTGGCATTTGCTCGACCTCGAGACGGTTGTCTTCCACCTGGAAATACAGGTCGGTTTCGCTTGGCATGATCAACGCCTTCGCCGTAATCGCTTTCAGCGCCGCGTGAAAATCGCCGTTATATTTGGAATTGGCTGCGATGTTTGCGTGTTGCCATGTCCATAGTTGAGCCAACAGGTTGTTGCCGTCGCGCTTCAGGAAATTCTGTTCCCACGACATCACCAGATAATCCTCGAGCGAGGAAAAACCGGCCTGCCGCCACGCCTCGTCACGATAAAACGTCTGCGACATCGCCATGGCGGCGTAATTGCGGCCCATGGCCCGCAGACCGCGTTCGGGACGTTCGACGAACGTTCCGTTTTGAAAACCGGGATCCGTCGTCAGGGTCGCGCGCACACCCTCGATGAATACCTGATTGTGCGGCGAGGTCTTTGCCGCGCCGCAGAGCACGACTAGCCGCCTGACCATCTGCGGATACATCGCTGCCCATTGATACGCCTGCAGCCCGCCCATCGACCACCCGCACGCCAGTTGCAAAACTTCGATGCCGAGTTCTTGCGTCAGGAGTTGGTGTTGAATCGCGACGTTATCGGCGATCGTAAGATTCGGCCAGCGGCTTCCGCTAAAGGGCTCAGTTGCGTTGCTGGGCGAGGACGACAGTCCATTGCCGAACAGATTCGGAATAACAACAAAGTACCTGTCGGTGTCCAGCGCCTTGCCCGGACCGACCATCCACTCGATGTCATAGTGGTGCGCGGAAAACGGCGTCATATACAGAATGACATTCGATTTTTCTGCGTTCAACTTTCCGTAGGTTTGATAGGCGAGCCAGGCATCTCTGAACGTGATACTCGATTGCAACACCACGTTTCCGGCATTAAATACAAAATGGTCTTCCATTGGTAGGTATCCTTATTGAATATAGTCGATAGCATGAGTGCCAGCGGCGCCGGCGCCCGTCATACTGCGGGCCGCACCGCGCGGGCGTCCGCTTCGGCGGACATCCCCGTCAACGGCGGGTCGGTGACGATGGACTTGAGCGCGGCGACCGGCTGCAACAGTTTCGTCAGATCGGGTCGCGGGCGCCGCAGCGCTTCATCGTGCCGCCAGGCCGTCTCGAATGCCTGGGCGATGTCGAGCAGGCGACGATCACCGCGAAACGGCCCGACCAGTTGCAGGCCGAACGGCATGCCGGCCTGGTCGAGGCCGCACGGCAGCGACAAAGCCGGATTGGTCGTCAGCGTGATCACATAGGTAAGCGCCAGCCAGCGGTAATAGTTCGCGAGCGGCCGCCCGTTGATCTCGGCCAGATAAGTTTGCGACCATGGAAAGGGCGAAATTGGCGAAGTTGGCGAGACGATCAGGTCGTAATCCTGGAACTTTCCCTGGAAACGGCGAAACAGGCGGGTCTGTTCGGCATGCGCCCAGACCACGTCGGCGAGGGACATTGATTGCCCCATTTCGTAGTTGCTTCGCGTGTTCGGCCCGAGCGAAGCGGGATCGCGCTGGTAGGCATCCTGAAAACCGGCGACGAAGTTCTGCGCGCGGATCACGTCGAAGCAGCGGTCGATTTCACCCACATCGATCTCGAGCGGCTCGCAGACCTTCACGTAGCGGGACAGCCCGGCAATCTTGGCACGGAAGGTCGAGCGCAGCGCTTCGTCGACCTCGCAGACGCCGAAGTCCTCCGTGTAGGCAACGCGCAGCGTGCAGAGGTCGACCCGTTCACGCTGTGCGAAGGCGGAAGGATCAGCATCCTCGCCCAACGGATCGCTAGCGTCGAGACCGACACTCGCCGCCAGCAGCAGGCGTATGTCGGCGATTTCGCGCCCCATCGGGCCGATCACCGAGATCGGCGTCCAGCCAAGCGGTTTGCTGTCGTTCGGCACCAGTCCAGGCGAAGGACGGAAGCCAACCACGCCGCACAGCGCCGCGGGGATACGCAGCGAGCCGCCCATGTCGGAGCCGGTACAAAGCGGCAGCATATCGGTGGCGAGCGCGGCGGCCGAACCGCCCGAGGAACCGCCAGCGTTCATCATTGGATTGAAGGGATTGCCGGTCGCGCCCCACACGACATTACGTGTGTTGGCGCCCGCGCCCATTTCCGGCACATTGGTCTTCGCCGCGACGATCGCGCCCGCAGCGCGCAAGCGGGCCACCATCACGCTATCGCGCTGCGGCACGTTCGAGCGAAACAGCGGCGAGCCATAGGTGGTGAGTAGGCCGGCCGTCTCCTCGAGATCTTTCACGCCAAGCGGCAGGCCATGCAGCAGGCCCAGTGGCTCACCGCGCAACACGGCCTCCTCCGCGCGCTTCGCCTCGGTGCGCGCACGCTCGAAGCAGGTCGCAGCGATCGCATTGACAGCGGGGTTCAGCGCTTCGATCCGCGCGATGCATGCCTCCAGCAATTCGACGGGCGACACCTGCCGGCTACCTATCAGGCGCCGCGCCGCGTCCGCGGAGAGCGAAACCAGTGAGTTGTCCATACTTGCCCTATTCCTTTACTCGTTGTCAAGCGGCGCCGAACGCGAAGCCACGCCCTGGCGCTGCCGCGAGCAAGGCCCGCGTATATTCGTGGCGCGGCGCAAGGAACACGTCCTGGATCGCCCCTTCCTCAACAATCTCGCCGCGCCGCATCACGATGACCCGATCGCAGATCTGGCTGGCCACCCGCAGATCGTGTGTAATGAACAGAATGCCGATCCGCAGACGCTGCTGAATGTCATCCAGCAGTTCGAGAATTTGCGCCTGGACCGAGACGTCGAGTGCGGAGACCGCCTCGTCGGCGATCAACACTTGTGGCTCGCATGCCAGCGCCCGCGCAATCGAGATGCGTTGCCGCTGGCCGCCGGAGAATTCGCTAGGGTAGCGATTCAGCGCATCGGGCCTGAGCCGTACCAGCGTCATGAGTTCTTCAGCACGTTGCCACGCCTGAGCGTACGGCACACCGAAATTCAACGGCCCTTCGACGATCGAGGCACCCACTGTCTGGCGCGGATCCAGCGACCGGTAAGGATCCTGGAACACAACCTGTACGCCGCGCCGGAACGGATATAGCGCGCGGCCGCGCGCTTTGGCCACCGATCGGCCCCCGGCGAAAATATCGCCGGCGCTCGGCTCGATCAGCCGCGCAATGCAGCGCGCGACAGTCGATTTTCCCGAACCGGACTCGCCCACGATACCGACCGTTTCGCCCGGATGCACCGTCAGCGAGACATCACGGGCCGCCCGCACCTCGCGCTTGCGGCTGGGCCAGGAACCCGTCACATACGTCTTCCCGATCCCACGCGCGTCTAGCAGCGGATAGGCTTTCTCCACCGGGGCGCGCGTACGCGGCACCAGCGTGGGGACGGCTGCCAGCAACATACGGGTATAGGGCTCGCGCGGCTGCTGCAACACCTGCAACCTGGCGCCCTGCTCGACCATGTCACCCAACCGCAACACAACGACACGGTCAGCAATTTCGGCGACGACGCCGAAATCGTGGGTGATGAACAGCACGGCTGTTCCGCTCTCAGTCTGCAATTCACGAATCAGCTTGAGAATCTCGGCCTGGGTCGTGACGTCGAGCGCCGTGGTGGGCTCGTCGCAGATCAGCAGCGACGGCTTCAGGATCAGCGCCATTGCAATCACGATGCGCTGGCGCTGTCCACCCGACAACTGATGCGGGTAAGACGCGTAGATACGCTCCGGTTCCGGCAGCCTGACGTGAGCGAATATCTCGAGAATGCGCCGGCGCATCTCGCCGACGCCGGCACGGCTATGCTGTGCCAGCATCTCGTCGACCTGCGCGCCGCACGTCATGATCGGATTGAGGGCCGTCATCGGCTCCTGGAAAACCATCGCCATCTTTTCGCCACGCAATTGGCGGATGCGGTCCGGGCTTGCTGTGAGCACGTCTTCGCCGAGCAGTTCGATGCTGCCGTCCACCGCCTTGAGCGCCGCCGGCAGCAAGCCCATCACGGCCTGCGCGATCACCGATTTGCCCGAGCCCGACTCGCCCAGCAGGCAGACAATCTCCCCCTGCCGCACGTCGAGCGAGACATGCCGGATCGCATGGGGCCGGTCGGCTCCGGCCGGCAGGGAAATGGTCAGGTTATTCACGGCGAGGACGGTTGTGGCCGGCCCGGCGGCGGAGGGTGCTGCCGTTTTGAAGTCGAAGTCGCGCATCGCGTCAGCCCCCCCGTTTGTTGAATTTCGGATCGAGCGTGTCGCGCAATCCGTCGCCCATGATGTTGACGGCCAGCACCGTCAGCGCCAGGAAAACACCTGGGAACAACACGGTCTGAGGATATTGGTTGAACTGCATGCGGCCGTCGGCCATGACGTTGCCCCACGTCGGAATATCCGGTGGCAGGCCAACGCCGAGAAACGACAGGATCGCTTCCACCAGGATCGCCGACGCGCACACGTAGGTTCCCTGCACGATCAGCGGCGCGATTGCATTCGGCAGAATATGACGCCACAGAATCTTGACGGTCGGCGTGGCCAACGAAATGGCGGCCTCGATGTAGGGTTCTTCGCGAATGCTCAGTACGATCGAGCGCACCAGCCGTGCGACGCGCGGAATTTCGGGAATCGTGATCGCGACGATCACCGTGACCAGCGTCGGCCGCCAGAGCGCCATCAGCGTAATCGCGAACAGGATGCTGGGAATCGCCATCAAGCTGTCCATGGCGCGCATGATGACGTCGTCGAGGCGGCGAAAATACCCCGCCGCCACGCCGACCAGTGCGCCAAAGGTGAGCGCCAGCAGTGCCACCGTGATGCCGACCGACAGGGACACGCGCGCACCATAGGCGACCCGGCTCCAGGTATCCCGGCCGAGACTGTCGGTGCCCATCGGGAAGAAGTGCTGGAACGTCGCGCCTGACAGATCACTGAATTCGGCTGTCGCGCCCGGTAAGAGGTTGGCGCTCGCGGGATCCATCGCGGTCGGGTCGATCGTGCCAAGCCACGGTGCGGCGACGGCTACGAAGACCAGAAGCGCCAGTGCGCCGCATCCCAGGCGCACCGACCAGTTCCGCAGCACGCGGCGCCACAGTGGTGTGCGCGAGCGTATAGCAGGCGCCACCTCCACGTTGGCAAGAATGGCGGCCGGTGCGGCAATGGTCGTCGGATCGTGATCGTCGCTCATGTCCAATCGTCCTTTCACTCAATAGCGGATACGCGGGTCGAGCAGCAGATAGCTCATATCGACCAGCAGGTTGATAAGCACGTAAACAAAGGAAAAGAACAGCGTGATGCCCTGTACCAGCGGGAAGTCGCGCGCCAGTACCGCGTCGACCGTGAGTTGCCCGAGCCCGGGGATCGCGTAGACGGTTTCGGTGACCACCACGCCACCGATCAGCAAGCCGACGCCAATGCCGATTACCGTGACGATCGGTACCGCGGCATTGGCCAGCGCATGGCGAATCAGCACGCGTGCTTCGGAGATACCTTTGGCGCGGGCGGTGCGGATGTAGTCTTCAGTCAGCGCCTCGGCAACCGCAGCGCGCGTCACGCGGGCAATCAGCGCAAGGTAGACGATCGACAGCGTAATGGCGGGCAGGATCAGGTGCGTGAGCCACGGACCGATGCCCGCGCTCAGTGGAGCGTACCCCTGCACCGGCAGCAGCTTCGCATGCAAGGCGACCGCCCATATGAGGATATAGCCGACCACGAACGACGGCACCGAGAATCCCATCACCGAAAGTCCCATCAGCATCCGGTCCAGCCAGCCTCCGTGCCGCGAAGCCGCGATCACGCCGAGCGGCACCGCGAGCAGGAGCGTCATCACCAGTGTCAGGGCGGACAAGGACACGGTCGGTGCGATGCGTTGCGCAATCAACCGGGTAATCGGCTGCTTCATGTAGTACGAGTCGCCAAGGTTGCCCTGCAGCAACTGCCCGGTCCATTTGACGAACTGCACCGGCAGCGGCCGGTCGAGCCCGAGGCTCGCGTGGATCCGCGCGATGTCGGCACTAGTGCCGTTGTCACCAACAAGCGCCGCAGCCGGATCGCCCGGCGTCAGGCGCAGAATCATGAACACGATAAGGGCGACAATGACCAGCACTGGCGCCGTCGACAATACGCGCCGGAAAAGAAAGAAAGCCATGTCGATTACGCTCCAAAGCCGGTTTGTGGATAGACGGGCTCGCGTTGCCCTGCGAGACGGCAGCCGGCCGGCAAACAGCCAGCCGCCGACACGGGTTAGCTCTTGCGAATGTTCCAGAACACGTTGACCGGAGCTGGGACCACGCCGCTGACGACGCCCTTGCGGATCACCGAGTAGAAATCGAAGTCGCCTAAGGGCGCCAGGATGCCGCTCTGGTACGTTTCCAGTTGGATCGCCGCGGCGATCTTCTTGCGCTGCACAGGATCGTTGGTGACGAGGTAATCGTTCTTGAGCTGCTCAATCTTGTCGTCAGTCGCCCAGCCAAACCAGCCCTTTTCGCCATTGCCCGTCAGCGGAGTGAAGAACAATGGATTCATCGTGTCGCCGGGCGCCCATCCGGTAATGAACAGGTTCCAGCCCCCCTTGTCGGCGAGCGCCTTGCTGGTTCGGCGCGTCACGAGCGTAGACCAGTCCATGGCCTGCAGGTCGACATTGAAACCGGCCTGCTTCAACAGTTGCGCCATGACGGGTGGAAACTTGTTGAGTACTGCGTAATCAGACGGATACATCAATACCACCGGCTTGCCATCGTAGCCCGCTTCCTTCAGCAGATTGCGCGCCGCCGCGAACTGAGGCTTGCCGGTGAAATAGGCAGTCTCGGTCGACGCCAACGGCGAATCGCATGGGTAAATCGACGAACACGTCCGGTACAGATCCTTGTTCACCAGTTGGGCACGCATCAACGCTTCCTGGTTGATCGCCATGATTGCCGCCTGGGCAATCTTCGGGTTGTTGAACGGTGGCACGAGATGATTCAGGTGCAGGTCGAAGAGCCCGGCGGGAGTCGGCTTCACCAATTCCAGCTTCGGATTGCCCTTGAACGCGGCGTACTGCTCGGCGGGCATCCATTCGATCATGTCCACTTCACCGTTCGCAATCGCATTGGCCTGCGTCTGTGCGTCCTTGAGCACGATCCATTCGACCCGGTCGACATAAACATGCTTGCCGCCTGCGGTACCGGAAGCCGGCTCAGGCCTCGGCACATAGTTCGGGTTCTTGATGTACACAATTTTCGCGCCCGGGCGATACTCGTCCTGTTTGAAGATGTAGGGGCCGGACCCGGTGTAGTCAGAGATCTGTTGGTCCGCCGGCGTATCGGCGACCCGCTTCGGCATGATGAATGCGGCGCTGCCCGACGGCTTGCCGAGCGCGTCGAGGACCATCGGAAAGGGTTGCCTGAAGGTCATGCGGAAGGACTTGGCATCGACCGCATCGAACGACTGCAGTGCCGCGAACATTCTCTCGCCGAACACGTCGCGCTTGCCCCAGCGCGTGATCGACGCGATAACGTCAGCTGAGGTGACCGGCTTGCCGTCGCTGAACGCGAGCCCCTTGCGCAGCGTGAACGTCCAGGTCTTGCCGTCCGGCGAGCTCGTATACGTGTCCACCATCTCCGGTTGCACCACGCCCTTGGCATCCACGCCGAACAGCGTGTCGTAGATCATGTAGCCGTGGTCGCGCGTGATAAATGCAGTAGTCCAGATCGGATCGAGAATCTTCAGATCCGCTTGCGGCACGATTCGTAACACCTTCGATGCTTCCTGCGCACACGCCGTCGTCGCAGCGCTCGCAATCAGCACCCCAGCCACGCACCGAGCAAACATTCGCTTCAACATGCTGCACCTCATAAGAAGAAATGACACAAAATGATTCCGGCTGCACGCGTGCGTCGGATTAGCGGCCGTGCTCGTTCAGATGCTCCAACCCCGGATATGGCGCCTGCGACAGGTTGATCTCCGATTCAACCGTGCTACATTAATTGCAACTTGCAACAATTGAAATTTACGCATTTATAGGCACGAAGCATGCCATCGCGCGGCAAATCCAGTAGGTATCGGCAAGTCGGGCACTTGCCCGAGCGGCAAGAGCACACTGCAATGCGCGGGACTTGTGCAAGTGCGCGCGAGCACGGTGCATCGCGCAGTGCAAGATCGCTGTCGCACCGATTCCGGGCGCGACAACGGTGCTCCTCGCCGGTGGCGAGTTTTTGCAGGCTATTTGAGGTACGGTTTAAGCCGATATTTTCAACGCACTCGAAAGGAACGCGTCAATGAACTATCCGAGGATCGCTGTCGGTGCATTAGGCGGCACGATATGCATGACCGCCGACAATGCCGACGCTGGCGCGTTGCCACGTCTTTCCGCTCAACAATTGGTGACTGCGGTCCCAGGTCTGGCTGATATCGCGCAGATTCACGCCGAGACGCTTTTGCAGTTACCCAGCCCTTCGCTGAACTTTGCGCATGTGCTGGACAGTCTGGTGTGGGCAGAGTGCATGGTGGCTGCCGGCGCCGCCGGGATCGTGCTGACCCAGGGGACCGACACGCTTGAGGAAACCGCCTTCCTGCTCGATCTTCTGTGGACGCATCCGCAGCCGCTGGTGGTCACAGGCGCGATGCGCACGCCGCTGGCCGCGGGGGCGGATGGGCCCGCCAACATTCTTGCCGCAGTGGCCTGCGCAGCGTACGGCGCCAGTCGCGGGCGCGGTGTAGCCGTAGTCATGAACAACACGATCCACGAGGCGCGCTGGGTGCGCAAAGCGAACTCGATGTCCGTCGAAACTTTCGAGTCACCGGTCGTGGGGCCGGCGGGCATGGTGCTCGAGGGTCTGCCCCAATATTTCCGTCCACCGTCCAGGCGCTATTCGCAGCGCTTTACAAAGCCCGACCTGTCGGTTCGAGTGGCACTCGTGGAAACATGTCTGGGCGAGACGGGTGAGATGCTCGACGCGGTCGCCCACGCGGGATATCACGGGATCGTCATCGCGGCCTACGGTGCAGGTCATGTTTCGGATGACGAAGCACAGCGCATCGAGGCGTTGGTGCCGCGACTGCCGATCGTCGTCTCCAGCCGCACGGGATCGGGATCGACGGCAGCGCGTACTTATGGCTTTTCTGGTTCCGAAATCGACCTGGCCCGCCGCGGTGCGTTGTTTTCCGGGTGGCTCGGGCCACGCAAGGCGCGCCTGCTTCTCTGGCTGCTGCTCGCCACGGGCGCGCCGCGCAACGCATGCGCCACCGCGTTCGAATTCTGGAAGCGTGTCGACGATACCGACTAGACGTTCTGATGTAACCGCGTTGGTACGGCGCCTCAATTCTGGAGGCGGCTCTCGCACCGATTCACAATCCCGAATTTCTTGCAATGGTCTTTCGCCGTCGACCGTTCGCGTTTCGCCCTGAGGCGGTGCGTCGCCGATCTAGTTGTGCCTGATGCACCTTCCTTGCGCGCATTTGCACACTTTCCGAACATGGCAGTGTGCTCACCTCCACTTGAAAATACCCACTTCGCACTTGTATATGGGGCTCTCGCACGATGGCACGCTTTGTGCGAATCGAATCAATATGGATATTTCAATTGTTGCGTTTTGCACCTATATTCCGCCGACAACCGACGAAAACAGCAATTAAGTGCTCCCCAGTCAGACACTTCACAACCGTCAACCAACCGTGTACCGACTCTGCGCGGAGCGGGCACGCAAGCGAAGCGCGAAGTGATTCAAGTTCAGCACGAGGATCAGCATGTCAGTACAACTAGCGTTGCGAAACATTCGAAAATCCTTTTCCAGTAAGCAGGGCTCGGTCGATGTGCTGGGTGGATTGTCGTTCGACATCAACGAACGAGATTTCGTCAGCATCATCGGCCCGTCGGGCTGCGGGAAGACGACCGTGTTCAACGTAATCGCCGGCCTCCTGGAACCCGACAGCGGCGAGATCGTCTATCGAGGGCAGGCGGTCACCGGCTTGCGCGGAAAAGTCGGCTACATGATGCAGCGTGACCTGCTGTTGCCGTGGCGCACCGTATTGCAGAACGTCCTGATTGGGCCCGAGTTGTCCCGCATGCCGGTTGCGCAAGCGCGCGAAATGGCGATGGAATACCTGAACACCTACGGCCTTGCGGGTTTCGAGAACGCCTATCCCCGCATGCTGTCCGGTGGCATGCGCCAGCGCGTCGCACTGATCCGCACCTTGATCAACGACCCCGACATCATCCTGCTCGATGAGCCGTTTTCAGCGCTCGACTATCAGACCCGGTTGTATCTGGAAGGCGTGCTGATGGAAGCGGTCGAGACGTTCCACAAAACGGTCGTGCTGGTCACACACGACATCGACGAAGCAGTCGCGTTGTCCAAGCGTGTGGTGGTGCTAGGCGGCCGGCCTTCGCAAGTCAAAAAGGTCTATGACATCGAGATCGGCGCGCGCACGCCGATCGGTGCGCGCAGCGATTCGAACTTTCCCGGCTACTTTCACGCGCTGTGCGCGGAACTCGATATTCAGACCGAGGTAAAGGCGGCATGAACCATTCCGCATCCGTCAATAACGCGAAAGTCTCCGCGACACGCAGCCAGACGCGTTCAGGCCCCGCGCTGAATACCGGATGGGGGCGCACAGCCCTGCAGCTCGTCGCGGTGATTGCATTCTTTGCGATATGGGAAGGCGCTGCGCGGCTTGGCTGGGTATCGAACTTCCTGGTCGGCTCGCCGACAAAAATCTACGACGCCCTGGCTCGCTCCGCCGAATCAGGCGACCTTTTCGTCGATATCGGCTACACCATGTTCGAAGCCATGCTCGGCTTTCTGTTCGGCACGGCGGTCGGCTCGGTCTGCGGCCTCGCGCTGTGGTATTCGCCGTTCGTGGCGCGACTGATCGAGCCGTTTATCGTCGCGATCAACAGCGTCCCGAAGATCGCTTTCGCCCCGATTGTGATTCTCTGGTTCGGCACCGGGCTCGTTTCGAAAGTCGCGCTGGCGATTTCGCTCACTGCGATCGTCGCGCTGATAGCCGCTTACGAGGCAGCGAAAGAGGCCGATCCTGATCTTCAGGCACTCCTCGTCACGCTTGGCGCGAACAAAAACGATGTGTTCCTGAAAGTCGTTATTCCGTTCACGCTGCCATATGTGATCTCGACATTCCGCATCAACATCGGCTTTGGTCTGGTAGGCGCAGTGGTGGGCGAATTCATTTCGTCGGAGAAAGGGCTTGGCCACATGATCTTTACCGCCTCAAGTCTTTACGACCTGAACACCGTGTGGGCCGGCCTCTTCGTGCTGATGGCGATTGGCTTCGTGTTGTATTTCCTGATCGACCTGGTCGAACGCAAGCTGCTGCCGTGGCGGCAGGTATCGAATGCACCGACGCTACGGGTTTGACGCCGTTGCCACTCGAGGTCGAATTGTTTGCTTTTCGCCCGTCAATCTAACCTTTCTCTGGACCTGAAGATGGCACTCATTGCAAAAAGAATGCTGGCTGCACTGACAACAGCAGTCGCTGTTTCTGCCGTTAGCATCGCAACGCCCGCCTTGGCCGCCGACAAAAAAGCTGTTATTTCGCAGGCTTTTCAGTCGATGCTATATCTGCCGCTCTACGTCGCTATCGACGGCGGCTTCTTTACCAAGGAGGGGCTAGAGGTGACAAAGCAGACCGCGGGCAGTCCGAGCGCGGCATTGTCGGCCGTGTTGTCGGGAAGTGCGGACTTCTCGCTGCATGGTCCCGAATGGACCGCGGTCGCCGCCGAAAAAGGCGCGGATGTCGATGTGATCGCCAACGTTGTGAACGGTGCGGCGGTGTGGATCGTCACCTCGCCGGACAGCAAATTCACCGGCATCAAGGACGTGAAGGGCCAGACGGTCGTGTCGGGTCAGATGCCGACTACCAGCACGTCGCTGTTCTTCAAGTTGCTAAAAGAGAACGGCATGTCGCCAGCCGACGTGAAACTAACCCAGGTACCGCTCGGCTCCGAGATCGGCCCACTGGTTGCAGGCCAGTCCAAGGTTGCGGTGATGTATGAACCCGGCCTTGATCAGGCCGTTGCCAGAGGCATGAAGGTAGTGCTCGGCTTTCCGAAATTATATGGCGAATACGCATTCTCATCGATCTCGGCGAAAAGGAGCGTGGACCCCGATGTGGCGGCACGGTTCGTGAAAGGTATGGAGCAGGCACTCGTCTTCATGCAGACCAATCCCACGGAAACCCTGGCGATCGCCCGCCGCGAGTTTCCAGGCCTTGATCCGGAGATCGTGAACGCTGCGGTAAAACGCATGCTGAACGAAGGCGTGTATCCCAGGAACGTCGACATCACCCCGCAGGCGCTGACGGTTGCAATGGATACGCAGATCTCACTCGGTAATTTGAAGCAGCAGCCGAATTACAGCACCTTCATCGTGCAGAACTACATTCATCAAGCACTAGCCGCGAAATGAGCCATTCTTCCCCCTCCCCCACCATCCGCGAAATCCGTGACGCGATTCGCGCGGGAACGCGCACCATCGATCAGACTGTGCAACAGGCATTTGATGCGGCGCAACGACTGCAGCCTGAGTTGCAAGCTTTCATCCATCTGCCGGCGGCGCCGATAGTCAATCGCGCCTCTCCCCACGCGCCGCTCGCGGGCGTCCCTGTCGGCATAAAAGACCTGATCGATACGGCCGATATGCCCACCGCGTACGGATCGCCGGCCTACGAAGGGCGCAGGCCCGACAAGGACGCATGGGTGGTCGCCCGTTTGCGCGAAGCCGGTGCCACGGTACTCGGTAAAACGGTCACCACCGAGTTCGCCTGGCGTCAGCCTGGCGCTACGACCAACCCGTGGAATAGCGATCACACGCCTGGCGGCTCGTCGAGCGGCTCGGCTGCCGCCGTTGCGGCAGGCATCGTGCCGCTCGCGCTCGGCACACAGACGTTCGGATCCGTCATCCGTCCCGCCGCGTATTGCGGTGTGGTCGGGGCAAAGCCGAGTTACGGCACGATTGCGCGGACCGGCGTGTTGCCGTTGTCAGGGTCGCTCGATCACCTTGGCGTTTTCACCACCAATGTCGCTGATGCCGTTCATGCGCTATCGATTCTGGCGGGGAGCGATGCGGACGATCCACATGCCTCGCATAACAGTCGCAAGAGGAAAGACCCAGGCGATGCGGCAAAACGGCCACCACGCATCGGCGTGTTGCGCGAGCAGATCGGTGGACCAATCGACAAAGCGCAGCAGCATGTGCTGAATCAACTTGCCCTACGTTTGCGTGCCGATGGTGCGGAAATCGTCGCTGCCGACTTGCCTGCCGAACTGGCCGACGCTGCGCGGCATGCTTCAATCCTGCTCGCAGTTGAAGCCGCATTGACACACGGCGAACTGGTAGACCGTTCGCCGGATCTTGTCAGCGCACCGATCACAGCTCTGGTCGAGGAAGGCCGGGCTGTGCGCGCGACCGAATATGCGAAAGCGAAGGCTGTGCAGGTACAGATGGCGGTTCGCTTCGACCAGTGGCTCACCGAATCAGCGGGACTGGACGCGCTGCTGGTAGCGCCCGCATCGGGCGAGGCGCCCCGCGGGCTTGACTATACGGGCGATGCGGCGTTCTGCACGCCCTGGACCTTCCTCGGCGTGCCGGCGGTGACGTTACCGGTTGGCTTCGGTCCGGAGGGGTTGCCGCTTGGGGTGCAACTGGTCGGTGCGAGTCAGCACGATGCCACGTTGCTGTCGCTTGCCGAGTGGGTGGAAGGGAGAACCGGCTGGAACATCGCAGTTGCTTCCCGCTGATGCCGGCTTCGTTGTGTATAGGAAGTATCACGTGATCATGCGAACCCGTAGCGGCTGAGCGGGTAGCGAAGATCGATTGATTGTTTGAGGAAACATGTCAGCAGAATTTTTAAATCCTGTGCGGGGCATCCGCGGGATGGCGGTCACACCCCATGCACTGGCGTCGCAAAGCGCGCTCGCGATCCTGCGTGACGGCGGCAATGCCATCGAGGCGATGATTGCCGCCGCGGCGACCATCGCAGCGGTGTATCCGCATATGAACAGCATCGGCGGCGACGGCTTCTGGTTGATTTCGCGGCCGGGCGAAGAGCCCGTCGGCATCGAGGCATGTGGAGCGGCGGCATCGGCGGCGACGATCGACGCCTATCGCGCACGCGGCCTGCAATCGATCCCGTTTCGTGGACCGCTGGCGGCGAATACGGTGGCCGGCACCGTGTCCGGTTGGGCGTTGGCGCATCGTTGGTCCACTGACACCCTCGGTGGCAAGCTCCCGGTCGCGCGCCTGCTGGAAGATGCGATCGCCTACGCGGGAGGCGGTATTCCGGTCACGCGCAGCCAGTCCGAATGCGTCGCGCTCAAGCGGCACGAACTCGGATCGGTCGCGGGATTCGCCGAGACGTTTCTGACGGGCGACAACCCGCTGCGCGTGCCGGCTGTCGGCGAGCGTTTTGTGCAGCCACGCCTCGCCGCGACGCTCGAGCGTCTCGCCCACGCGGGTCTCGACGACTTCTACCGGGGCGATCTCGCACGCAGCATCGCGGCCGACCTGCGTGCCCTCGAAAGTCCATTGTCGCTCGCCGACCTCGAACAGCATCGCGCAAGGCTGCGCACGCCGCTGGCACTCACGCATTCGCTTGGCACGATCTACAACATGCCGCCGCCTACACAAGGGCTTGTCTCACTGCAGATTCTCGGTGTGCTCGACCGTGTCTTGCGCGACGATATGGATCCGCTCGGGCCCGAGTACGTCCACGCATGCGTGGAGGCGACCAAGCTCGCGTTCGCCGTCCGCGACAAGCACATCACCGACCCGGATTACATGGACATCGATCCGCAGGCGCTGCTCGCGCCGCCGGTCCTCGACGCGATGGCCGAGCAGATTTCGATGTCGGCGGCGGCCCCGTGGGGCCGCGGTCTCGGACCGGCCGACACAGTATGGCTCGGCGTGATCGACGCCGATGGCGTGGCCGTCAGCTTCATCCAGAGCATTTATCACGAGTTCGGCAGCGGCCTCGTGCTTGCAGATTCGGGCATCAACTGGCAAAACCGCGGCTGTAGCTTCTCGCTCGATCCCTCTGCGCGCAATCCGCTTACGCCGGGGCGACGGCCGTTTCACACGCTGAACCCGGCACTCGCGCGTTTCGATGACGGACGCACGATGGTGTACGGAAACATGGGCGGCGACGGCCAGCCGCAATCGCAAAGCGCCGTGTTTTCGCGGATCGCGCACTTTGGCTGGAATCCGCAAGCCGCTATCGATGCGCCTCGCTGGCTGCTAGGCCGGACTTGGGGGCGATCCAATGAATCACTCAAGCTTGAAGCTCGGTTTCCCGCCGACACGTTCGATGCGCTGCGCCGTCTCGGCCATGACGTCGAGCAGATGCTGCCATACGACGAAGCAATGGGCCACGCCGGCGCAATCGTCCGGCACGGCAACGGATGTCTGGAGGCAGGCTATGACCCGCGCAGCGACGGGGCCGCGGCTGGCTGGTAAGCGCGCCGGCTAAACAGCGGGCGGCCGCGCCGCCTGCACCCTTTTGAATCGACCACCCGCGAGCGTTCGCGCCGACGGCAAGGACGGCGCACGTCCTCCATCTGTTGATATTTCAATCCGAAACGGAGAAGCACTTTGAACACCCGCACGCAATCATTGAAAGGCGCCGCCTCGCCCGTCGCGCAAACAGCCGCGCATACCCGCTGGATCCAGCTCGGACTCGGCCTCATTTGCATGATGACGATTTCGAGTCCGCAATATGTATGGACTCTGATGACGAAGCCGCTCATGGCGAAGCTCGGCATCGCGCTGCCGGAACTGCAAGTGACCTTCTCACTGCTGGTGCTGCTGCAGGCATTTTTCTCACCGTTCCAGGGTGCGCTGATCGACCGTTTCGGGCCGCGCATGCTGATCTCGATTGGTACGTTGCTGGCAGGCGTGAGCTGGGTGTTAGCCTCGTATGCGCACAGTGTGTCGATGCTGTACCTCACGTATGGCTGCATCGGCGGTCTCGGTACCGGCATCGTCTACGTCGGCGTGGTGGGATTCGTGGTTCGCTGGTTCCCCGATCGACGCGGCTTCGCCGCCGGCGTAGCGGCCGCAGGCTACGGCATGGGCGCAATTGCCACCACCTTTCCAATTTCTGCATCACTGGCAACGCACGGTGTCGAATCCACGTTGTGGCTGTACGGCATCATCTTCGCAGTGGTCGGCCTCCTCGCCTCGCAGGGCCTGCGGGTACCGCCTGCGGCGGACAGTATCGGCTCGGCAGTCTCCCGGACAGCGGTCGCGACGCGCGACTTCCGCCCGTCCGAGATGCTCAAGACGCCGCTGTTCTGGCTGATGTTCGTGATGATGACGATGATGTCCACCTCGGGCCTCATGGTCACGTCGCAGATGGCAAGCTTCGCCGCTGACTTCGGCGTCAGCAAGGTACTGGTCTTCGGGCTCGCCGCGTTGCCGCTGGCACTGACGATCGACCGCTTCACGAACGGTCTGACCCGTCCGCTGTTCGGCTGGATATCGGATCGTCTGGGGCGCGAAAACACGATGTGTTTCGCGTTCGCACTGGAAGGTGTGGCGATGGCACTCTGGCTAATGACGCGCGACAACGCGGTCCTGTTCGTCTTGCTGTCCGGCGTGGTGTTCTTCGGCTGGGGCGAAATTTTTTCGCTGTTCCCTTCGACCCTGACCGATACGTTTGGTACCCGATATGCCACCGCCAACTATGGCTGGCTTTACATCTCGTTCGGGATCGGCTCGATCTTCGGCGGCCCGCTGGCCGCGCTGCTGCATCAGCACACCGGCAGCTGGGTGCCGGTGTTCGGCTGCGCGATTGTGCTCGATCTGAGTACCGCCGCGCTTGCCATGTTCGTGTTGAAGCCGGTGCGCGCGCGTTTTGTCGGGGCTCGTGGATAGCGTATCTCTTCGCGCCGAATGACGGCCCTGCGCGACACGGTCGGCACGCTCCGACCTGGCTCGTGGGCAGTCTCGGCGACGATCTCAAGTGCATGTGTAGCGATACCGATCGCATAGGTCGGCGCCATCCTCAAGTCTTCATACGAAGAGTATAAGAAGAGCCGCAGCTACCGGCGCGTCGTAGTACTCGCAATAAAACGTACTGAGCCTCCTTTCAATCGACTATCTGCGGTCTTTCAACTAAAAAAACCGTATTTCCGCTTGACCGCCGACAGAGCCCTCCCGTCCCGTCAAATCGCTTTTTGACATCGTTGGGTTTGACCTTCATGACTCTCCGACCCCCAATAATTATCAGATAAGTCTTCACATGAAGACTTGTGATTTGATAGAGTATATCGTCCGTGGGCGCGATCCGCTGACTCGCCCCAATCCGCTTATCGAGACGTCCTGATCTTCATGGCCGCGTCACGCCAGATTTCTGGAATGGCCCGAGATCCACTCAAGTTACAGGAGCAAGTCTGACCGCGGACGACGCCCCTTCTACAAAACGGCATGTCACAACACCTGAAAACAGTACGACCGCTCGTTATTGCATCGGTCATGGCGTCAATGGCAATGGTCGCTATCGAAGCGACCATTGTGTCTACAGCGATGCCACAGATCGTGACTCAATTGGGCGGGCTGCATCTTTATAGCTGGGTCTTCTCCTCGTTTCTGCTCACGCAGACCGCGATGACGGTCGTATTCGGCAAGCTCGCTGACCTGTACGGTCGTAAGCCCACCATGCTCGTTGGCATCGCGATCTTTCTGGTGGGATCAGTGCTCGCGGGTTTTGCACGGTCCATGCCCGCAATGATCGCGTTTCGAATGATTCAAGGTGTCGGCGCTGGAGCGATCCAGCCTGTTGCGCTCACTATCGTGGGCGACCTGTATCCAGCACGCGAACGAGGGAAAATTCAGGGTTATCTCGCCAGTGTCTGGGCCATCGCTGCGGTCGTCGGACCGATGGCAGGTGGCATTCTCATTCGCGACCTTTCATGGGCCTGGATCTTCTGGATCAATATCCCAATTGGCCTCGCCTCCGCCGCCGGCTTCATCGTCTTTCTACATGAAGAGGAAAGGCGCGAACGCCCTTCGATCGATATCCTCGGTGCAACGCTCTTCGCTGCATGCATCGGCGCTCTCATGGTGGCGCTGACGAATGCCGGGACATTCGTCAGTACTTGGACCATCCTCGAGTTCGCTCTGTTCGTGATATGCGGCGCACTCTTCATTCTCCAGGAGCAACGGGCCGCCGACCCCATGATTTCGTTTTCCTTGTGGGGGCACCGGCCAATCGCGGCCTGCAATGCAGCTACTGTCCTTTCGGGAATGGCGCTAATGGGGCTGACCAGCTTCCTTCCCATGTATGTACAGGGCGTCTTGGGCAGGTCCCCGGTGGTGGCAGGCCTCGCGTTGACTATGATAATGGTCGGTTGGCCAACCGGCGCTACCATTGCAGCACGCTCCTTCCATCGGCTCGGACTGCGGCGCACCCTCATCGGCGGCAGCGTGTTCTTGCCGATTGGCGCCATGGTCTTCGCGGCCCTGACCCCACAGAGCACACCGCTGTTTGCAGGAATCGGCTCGTTGATTATGGGCTTTGGAATGGGAGTAGTTAGCGTGAGCTCGCTTATTCTGATCCAGGAAATCGTCAAGCCGTCGGAACGCGGCAGCGCGACGGCGTCCAACCTCTTCTCCCGTAACCTCGGCAGTACGCTTGGTGCAGCCGTGTTTGGTGCGGTTCTGAATTATGGGCTTGCTCATTCGACCGGCACCGCAGCGGTTACCTCCGATCAGTTGCGACAGCTTCTTGGCTCGGTACCGGCCGACGCTATCGTCAACGCTGCGGTGAGACTTGCGCTCCACCAGTCCCTCCATCTCACGTTCTCTTCCATCCTGATGATATCGATCGGTGCGGTCGTCTCCCTGATGCTTGTACCCACCATCAATCTCGTGCGAAGGAGCGAACCCGCAACCAATTGATACGCAGGCCTGTTCCTCACCCAATCCCCTTTGACCCAGCGCATGATCGTCGTCTGTGCGAACAACAGACCGCTCCCGGCCATCATTTCGACGAGCTCTCGAACGCGGAACCTGTAACGCGCAATGCCACGTGAAAAAGAAACCTGCACGAGGCGTGCACCCGTGATCAGCGATTTCTATCGATTGCCCGGGCCACTTTCGATTATCTGCACTCGGAACCACGCACCTATACTCAATTTCAAGCAGCACGGAACGGGCGCCTGCGGCGTGGCAGATGACCGGTCCATACATCGCCGATGCGCAACGCGCCGGGCGTGTATCTGACATTCAAACAGCGAATCAGGAGAACAGGCATGAGCAGAGCACCTGCAGCGGTCGTGGCGTACGCCCAGCCGAAGACATCAGTTCGCTGGAAGATTTTTCTCATCATGTTGCTGCTGGTCACGGTCAACTACATCGATCGTGCATCCCTGTCCGTCGCAATGCCGATGATCGCAAGCGAGTTCACGCTTACGCCGGTCATGCAAGGCATCATTATGAGTTCGTTCTTCTGGTCGTACACGCTGATGCAGATTCCAGGCGGAATGGCGGTCGACCGCTTCAAGCCGCGCCTGGTCCTCGCGCTGTGCACTTTGCTCTGGGGTGCCTTCCAAGGCCTCGGTGCATTGACGACCAATGCGATGTCCTTGCTCGCTACGAGGCTCGGACTCGGTGTCGCAGAAGCGCCCGTGGCCTCAGCGGGAGGTGCGCTCAATGCAATGTGGCTCACGCAGCATGAGCGGGTCCGTGGCGCATCGCTGATGGATGGCGGCTCGCCGCTCGGCGCAGCGCTTGGATCGGTGCTGATCACCTGGCTGATCGTGGTCGCGCACTCATGGCGAACCGCATTCGCGATCGCCGGCGTCGGCACGATCCTGTGCGGCGTCGGCGCCTGGTACTACATCAAGAATCAACCGCACGAACATCCCGGCGTCAATGAAGCCGAAGCGGAACACATCGAACTATCCCGGCGCAAGGAAGATGAAAAGGAAGCGAAAAACCTGTCAGGCAACTCGCTCGATTTCTTCAGGTATCGCTCAGTGTTGCTGATGTTCGTCGGCTTCATGTGTTGCACGACGCTTTACTACGGCCTGTTGACATGGATGCCCACCTATCTGCAGAAGGTGCAGGGCTTCAATATTCAGCAGATGGGCGGCGCCAGCTTCGTGATCTTCTTCTGCGGGTTTATCGGCGAACTCTGCGGTGCCTATGTTGCCGACAAGTGGCTCGCCAGCGGCGCCGCGCCGAACCGCGTCATGCGCACGATTTTCGGCATCGCCGGCGTGGTTGCCACGATTGCGGTGTTTTCGGTGGCACATGCGACAAGCCCCACGATGGTTGTGATCCTGCTGTCCATCACGCTCTTCTTTCTGCGGTGGGGCGGTCTGTACTGGTCGATCCCCGCGATGCTCGCCTCACGCAACAAGGTGGGCACGCTTGGCGGACTGCTTAACTTCGGCGGGAATATCGGCGGCATGGTGATCCCGATTGCGATCGGCGCAATCGTTCAATTCACCGGCTCCTATTTCCTCGCGCTGATGTGTTTCGCCGCAATGGGCGTCGGCCTGCTGCTCTGTTCGATCGGAATCGACTATGAAACGAAGATTCCGGTCTGAACGATCGTCGCGCCTCGCATGAACAACGTTGCTACTGAGATTGGATAATGGGAATAGCAAAAGTCGAAGACATCATTGGCCAAACCGTCCGGCGCGACATTGGCCGCATGAAGCGGTTCGTTGAAGGTCAGCTGGAAGCGGCCGCGCGTTCGATCATGAGCACGCCGAACGCCCACGTCGGTATCGTGACCGGTTTCTTCATACGCAATGCCGTCCCGCCCTCGCCGGAGACGGACGGACTGGGCGGCATGGCCCACCTGGCCGCCGCACTTTCGAACCTCGGCATACCGGTGACAGTGATCTCGGACGCGCCATGCTGCAAGGCCGTCTGGGCGGTCACCACGGAATTGCCGAAAGACGTGGCGTTCGAGATCACCTCGGTGAGCGCGGCATCGGTCAAGTCGCTGAGAGCCAGGCTAAGCGAGGCCGAACGTCCGATCACGCATATGGTCGCGATCGAGCGGGTGTCGCCCGCGAGCGACGGCAAGCCGCATCGCGAGTACGGCGCGGACATGTCCGACGATACCGCTCCGCTGCACCTTCTGTTCGAGGATCCCGAGTGGCCGCGTCCGTGGGTCACGATCGGCATCGGCGACGGCGGCAATGAAATCGGCATGGGCGTGCTACCCGAGGAAATCGTCCACGACGACATTCCCAACGGCCCGTTGATCAGCGCAGCCATTCCCGCGGACTATCTGATTGTTTCCAGCGTCTCGAACTGGGGCGGCTGGGGATTGGTATCCGCAATGGCGATGGTCGCGCCGCGAGAGGCAGCGGCGCGACTGCTCACCGACTTCACACCGGAGCGCGACCGGGCGTATCTCGCCGCGGCCGTCGACCTCGGGCAGGCGGTTGACGATAGCCGCGTCGACCGCCCCGCGACGCCGAAGATGAGCGTCGACCGGCTGTCGTGGGAACAGCATGCAGAAGTGCTCAGTCAGCTCAGAGCGCACGTCGACGGATACCTCGCAGCGCCGTCGCACGCGTGAGCGCGACGCCCTTTTTATTTCTTAACGTCCCAACCATGTCCGACCTTTCGAGCACCACTCTCCAACGTGCGCCGTCGTGGGCAGTCAGCTTGCCAGATGAATTGCAGACACCGTGTTTCATCGTATCCGAGCGCGGCATCGTCGATAACCTGTATGCGACTGCCCGTGCGTGTGGAGGGGTTGAGCGGCTCATGCCGCATGTGAAGACGCATCGCGCCGGATGGGTCGTCAAGCGGTTGATTCGCGAAGGCGTAACCGCGTTCAAGGCCGCTACCGTGGCGGAAGTGGCGATGGTGCTCGAGGCCGGCGCGAAACACGTCGTCTGGGCGTATCCGACCGTGAACCGCGCTCATATCCGTACCTTGCTCGCGCTGGCGCACGCTCATCCGGACGCACGGGTCGACGCGCTCGTCGACTCGGCGGCTGGCGTAGCCGCGTGGCGTCTCGCGACGAACGGGGCGCCGTTGACCAATCTCGCCCTGCTCATCGATCTGGATGCCGGCATGGGCAGAACTGGCGCGCCGATAGCAGCGGCGACGCTGCAATTGGCCCGCGAACTGGCCACAATCGGCTGCTTTGGAGGATGGCATGTCTACGACGGCCACATCCATGATCTCGACAGTGCCGCACGCCGCACGCGGGTGGCCGCCATCGTGGAGAAAGTGGCGGCGCTGACGCGCGCAGCCGATGCAGACGGACTGTCGACGAAACTCATCGCCGGGGGCAGCTATACGTTCGATCTGTGGCCGCGCACGCTCGCCGACTTCGTATCCCCGGGCAGTTGGACCTATTCGAGCGCTCAACACGACCTGGAGTTGCCCGCGCTCGGCTGGACGCCAAGCGCATATGTACTGGCAACGGTGATTTCACGCAACAGCACAACCGCCACGCTCGATGCGGGCTCGAAGGCCATCTCGCCGGACAAGCCGCTGGCCGAGCGCTTTCGCTGGGACGGCAAGATCGTCATGATGAGCGAAGAGCACGTTGTGGTCGAAGACACCGATCTGGCTGTCGGCGACCGGGTGATGCTGCTGCCGCGCCACGCTTGCACGACTGCCTATCTCTACCCTAGCGCGATGGTGCTTAACACCGAAGGGTCGTGGGAAGTGCGTGAGCAACTCGGGAGCCGTCGCTAGGCCGCGAGACCCGCAGCGGGTAGGCGTCGATTGACGTGATACAACGCGATTTGCCGCGCACGTCATGCGGCAAGTCGGAAAAACGCCACATCAAGGCGATGGGAAAAACATGAACGACTGTGGCACGCGCCGCGCATTGCGTGGTGTCAATCCAACCGACCTCAAACCAGGCGGGCACTATTCTTCAGCGATGGTCGCGGGCGACTTCGTCTTCCTGTCTGGCCAGACGCCGCGCGACGCCGACCGGAAGGTGATCGGCGACTCGATCGAAGAGCAGACCCGTGCGACGCTCGCCAATGTCGAGCGGGTACTGGCCGCCGCCGGCGCCGGACTGGATGACGTCGTCAAGGTCACAGTCTATCTAACCGACTTAACGCTTTTTAGCCGCTTCAACGCACTCTATGCAAGCTGGTTTGCCCAGCACAAACCGGCGCGAACGACGGTGGAAGCCGGTCTGCAGGGTGTGCTCGTGGAGATCGACGTGGTTGCCTACATCGGCACGCGCTGAAGCAGGCGGCGCACCGTACGCACGCACGTTAGAAGCCGTAGAGCCTTGCAGGATTTTCGACGAGGATTCGATGCCGCGTCGATTCGTCAGGTATCCACAGCGTCAGATCGTCCAGCAAGCGGGCGGCGTCCGGCTTGTTATCGGCCGCTTGCGTCGGATGAGGCCAGTCCGATCCCCACAGCATCCTGTCCGCGGCAAGCTGGGCAAACCTGAGCGCGACCCTTCCGGCGTCGGCGTAGACCGGCGCTCCGCTTCGCGACACGAGATAGGGTCCGCTCAATTTGACCCAGGTACGGCCGTTGGCCAGCAGCGCCTCGACCATCCGGAACGCGGCATGCTCCGCGCCGCCCGGTTGCGGAATCTGCCCCATATGATCGATCACGAGCGGCGACGACAGATTAGCAAGCAACTGTCGGTGCGCGAGTAGCTGTGCAGCGGTGGCATTGACCTGAATGTGCCAGCCGAGCGGTTCGATCCGCTTCGAGAGCGGCTCCATCATCGATACCGTGACGCCAACCAGGTATTCGAGGTTAAACCGCAGCCCGCGTACGCCCGTATCGTGAAGACCGGCCAGCTCACCATCCGTCACGGTGACGGGCACGGTCGCGATGCCGCGTGCGGTCTTTCCGAACTGCGACAGGGCATCGAGCAGGCAACGATTGTCGGTTCCATACGTAGACGGTTGAACGACGACATGTCGCTCGACGCCCAGCCTCCGCTGCAGCGCGCGATAGTCGGCGACCGTTGCGTCAGGCGGCTGCAATTGCGCAGACGGATCGACTGGATACCGCGCATCGTAGATATGGTGATGACTGTCGGTCGCCTTCGGCGGAACCGGAAAGCACGGCTGCCCGGTACCGGCGACGCGCGCCCGCTCCTCGAGGAAAGAAGATTCGCCGGATGAGGCCGGCGTAGTCGCGAGGTCGGTCGCCCAGTTGCTGCGGCCAGGGTCTATGCCGTCTTGGGGTCTATCACGGTGGCCTTGCTTCTTTTGCTTCAAACGGCATCTCCTTTAGCCGGCGGGTCGATCGGAGCTACGGACTGCCCTGCTGCAAAATGACCAACGACGCACTACGTTACGGTGCAACGAAAAGAGTGGACCACTATACGCATGCAATTTTTCCGGGAGATAATCAAAGTTAGCGAGACCATCTGATAGAAACCTTCGATCATGCGCATTTCTCTTCAGCAAATTGAGACCTTTTATTGGGTGGCGCGGTTAGGTGGATTTCATGCGGCGGCGCGTCATCAGCACCTCACGCAGCCGACCATTTCGGCACGCATCCAGGAGTTCGAAGAACATCTCGGCGTGCAGCTCTTCACGCGCAGTCGGACCCGCTCCGAACTCACGCTCGCAGGCCGCGATGCGCTCGCCAATGCGGAACAGGTGCTAAAGCTCGCCGAAAAGCTCGAACAGATAGCGAAGCGTACCGACCCCATGTACGGGCTTCTACGGCTCGGCGCGATTGAGTCCATCGCCCACGCGGGGCTTGCAGATCTACTGACGCAACTCAAGACGCGATATCCGCACATGAAGATCGAACTCACGATCGATGTGGGTGTCACACTCGGACGCAAGCTTGGCGCGCACGAACTGGACATAGCGATACTGAACGATTCCACCGATGCGCCTCACGTGGTCGAGACCGCCATCGGCTACACCGATCTGCATTGGGTTGCGTCGCCGCAACTCGTGCCCAACCGCAATGTCGCGCCTCATGATCTTGCGTCGGTACCGATCATCACCGTCTCGCAACCGTCATCGAACCATTCGCTTGTAATGAACTGGTTCCGCAGCGCCGGTTGCAATCCGGACAACATCAGCTCATGCAATTCCCTGACGATGATGTCGCGGCTGGTCGCGGCCGGACATGCGGCGGCCGTGCTGTCGCCCGCAATCATGCTCGCGGAGATCGATGCCGGGCTGATTCACGTGCTGAACACTGAACGGCCGATCACTCAGCAGGGGTTTTTTGTCGCCTATCAGGAAGAGTGTCTTAGCGGCGCGGATACCATCGTGGAGCTGGCAAAAGAGGTGCTCACACGCAGTCGCGTGCTGATTCCGGGGTAGTCGGCGCAAGGGCGCCGTTAAGAATTCAACGCACCGGCAAGCATGAATCAATCGGAGTACACAGTCATGAACGCATCACCGGTGGTGGTATCACGCACCTATGCGATGCCTGAGCGAAGCGATCGTCTGGATTTCTACATACGCGACCAAGCGTCGCGCCCCGCGATTGAAGAGCCGCACAAGCACGAATATTTTCAAATTCAGATCAACCTCGGCGGGGACACCGAACAGCATATTGGCGGAGTGCGCAGGCCCTTTCCTGCGGGTGCGGTCGCCTTTATCCTGCCGCATCGCTTGCATCTGATACCGCACCCCGCGCATTCGCGCTTCATTGTCATCAACTTTACGCAAGCGTTTCTACGCGCCAATACGGACGGAATCGCGGATCCCCTTGACCTCGAGGATGTGTCGATCACGCAGGCTCCCGAACTCGCCCCATTCAGGCTTCAGGAGTACATCGACTTCATTCTGGAGGACGCCGATCTCGCCGAAATCGAGCCGGTTCTGTCACGCATGCTGGAGGTCAATGAGATGCGGCGCTTCGGTTCAACCGCTCTTCTGCGCGGATACCTTCTTCAGCTTATCGGGATCGTATGCCAACGACATGCGGATCAGTTGCTTCGGCTCTCCTCGCGTAATGCCCAAAGACTCGGCCGACGAGACGCTCTGATCCGCGTGGACCGTCATGTCAATGCACATCTCGCGAGCGACGCACTGTCTCTGACCTCTGCCGCCGCCGCTGCGTTTCTATCGCCGAACTACCTTACGCATCTGATCAAGAAGGAGACAGGCAGGACATTTGTCGAGTGGGTGACCGAGCGACGCATCGCACGCGCAAAGGATCTGTTGGCAAACGACAACCGGCGCATCAAGGACATTGCGTTTCTGGTCGGCTATCGCGACGAAGCCTATTTTTCGAGGCGGTTTCGTCAATCAGTCGGTCAATCGCCGAGCGACTTTCGCGACATGCACCGGCGTGCGGTTCAACGAGACGGTGGCGCAACCGCGCGCGAAGGAGCACCGTAAGATCGTCCTGGTGTTCAGCGGATTTGTCCTGCACGGCGCGTTCGCAGGGCGATATCGTCGGTAGGCCAATACTACTCGCGAGGCTTACCATGACCGAATATTCAGTGACACCACCCACGATTACCTCCGTTGCTGTCAGCGGCTCGACGAGCCGCTTTCCCGTGCGCCGCGTGTTCTGTGTCGGGCGTAACTACGCAGAGCATGCGCGCGAAATGGGTGCCAACCCGGACCGGGATCCTCCGTTCTTTTTTTCCAAGCCTGCCGATGCCGTCGTGCCAGCGACCGGCGTGCTTCCGTACCCTCCCCTTACTTCCGACTTGCACCATGAGATTGAACTCGTCATTGCGCTCGGCAGGGAGGGAAAGGCCATCGCCCCCGAAAACGCGCTCGATTTTGTCTGGGGTTATGGAGTCGGAGTCGATCTGACACGCCGGGATCTCCAGGCGACGGCGAAGAAACTGAGCCGTCCGTGGGACTGGGCGAAAGGCTTTGACGCGTCTGCGCCGGTGAGCGAGATCAAACCGGCGTCGGAGTTAGGACATCCGTCCAGCGGACGGATATGGTTGTCCGTGAATGGCGAAGTCCGCCAGCAAGGCGATCTCAGCGAGATGATCTGGCCTGTCGCGGACATCATCAGTTACGTATCTCAGGCCGTGACTGTGAAGCCGGGAGACCTGATTTTCAGCGGAACACCCGCTGGCGTCGGCGCACTCCGCCCAGGCGACAAGGTCGCAGGCGGAGTGGATGGCGTTGCGAACTTCAGTTTCGAGGTGGGCCCGCTAGTCGGTTGAGCCTGCTTTAACGCGACGCAATCGTCCGACGGGGTCCGCCATGCTCAATCGATCCGGAGCGGATCCCCGTCGAATTCGACAAGGCAGCCGAAGCCGCCATGAAACAGCGCTTCACGCGCATCTTCCACCTTTCCCATCGCCTCGATCTCAGCCGCGTGCAGTTCGGCATCGTCTTGCGGCACGAACCCGAGATAGCGCACGTTGGCATTGTCCCAGCGATTGCGCGCGTTATTGGATACGCCATACACGACCGCGAAGTGAAAGTCCGGATAGTCGATACAGCGGCGCGCCACCTGCACCATGTCGCGATGGCTGATCCATGTGAAGAGGTGCCGCGGCGCGGTTGGCCGGTCGTCCGGACGGAACGAGCCGATCCGGATGCATGCAACCGACATGCCATGCTTGTCGGCGTACATCCGGCCAAGCGCCTCGCCGAACACCTTCGAGATGCCGTAGCGGCTATCGGGGCGCGGCTCGACGCTGTTATCGATCATCCGGTCGCGACGATGAAAACCCACTGCATGGTTCGAACTCGCGAACACCACGCGCTTGACGCCCGCTTGCCGCGCCGCTTCGAACACGTTGTAGCATCCCTCGATGTTCATATCACGGATGCGCTCCCAGCGATCCTCGTCAGGAATGCCCGCAAGATGCACGACAACATCGACACCCTTCATGGCCGGCAGAAGATCCTCGAGCCGCGTGATGTCCGCGGTCACGATTTCCTCGCCTGCCTGCGCCTCCGCCTGCGGCGCAATGTCGGCGAGGCGCAGTGCATAGTGGCCCTGGAAACCGGCGCGGAGCACGCGTCCAATGTGACCGGCCGCGCCGGTAATCAGTACTCGAGTCATTGATACCCTCTCTGTGATTCAGGTAAATACGGTTAATCGGTTTCGCCTTTCTGTACGGCGTAGCCGGCCGAGCGGCGGTGATGCGCTTCAAGATATGCATCGCGCGATGGCACCAGGTGCTCCCGGCATAACTTGATCAACGATTCCCGGTCGCCGGTTCGGAGCGCCTCGATCATCTGGTGATGCTCGGCGCGAGCCTTCTCCAGATACTGAGGAAACACGATCGATACCGAACGGATGGCATGCGTACGGCGCTCATACTCGTGAATCGCCTCGGTTAGAACCTGGCTTTCCGACAACGCAAAGAACGCATGGTGAAAGGCCATGTTCGCGCGGAACACACGCCGCAGATCTCCGGCGACGGCTGCTTCGTCGTGCTCCGCCTGTATTGCCGTTAACGCATCGAGCGCTTCGCTAGTGACCGGAAAAACGATGCGCCTCGCCGCGTCTGCTTCCAGCAGTTCGCGTAGCGCATACAGTTCGGTAACCTCGCGCGGCGTAAACGACTTGACCACCGCGCCCACATTCTTGCGGCGCTCCACCAGGCCGCGCCGCTCCACCTCCGCCAGCACCTGGCGTGCGACGTGGCGCTTCAGGTTGAAGCGCTCGCACAGATCGTCTTCCACAAGCCGTTCCCGTGGATGCAGAACGCCAAGGACGATCTGCTCCTCGAGCTCGTCTGAGACGCTGCGCAGCGTCTCGTCGACATTGCGGTCGCGTTCGACCGTCTTCGCAGTGGGTGCATCGGAGCGTTTGGGCTTGGCAGCGTTGCTCATAAAAGGGTCCGCAAAATGATCTAACCCGCGAGCCTATACGAAAATATGACCTTTATCCCTTGTTTCCGCTGCCGGGAACGGTCGCGTTAATCCGGGTAGCTTGCAAAAAGTCAAAGTCGCAGCCCTCGTCGGCCTGAGTGATCGTCGTCAGGAAGAGTTTGCGATACCCACGCTCCTCGGGATCGACCTGGCGGGCCGGCAACGCGGCCAGACGAGCTGCAATTTCCTCGTCGCTGAGGGCAAGTTCGATAGACCGTTCCGCCACGCTCAGGCGAATCCGGTCGCCCGTTTGTACGATCGCAAGCGGACCGCCGATCGCCGCTTCGGGTGTGACGTGCAGGACCACTGTCCCGGACGCCGTGCCGCTCATGCGTCCATCCGAAATGCGCACCATGTCTTTGACACCCAGGCGGCCGAGCTTGCGCGGGATCGGAATGTAGCCCGCTTCCGGCATTCCGGGTGCACCGACCGGACCGATCCGCTTGAGCACGAGTACGTCGTGCGCTTCCACGTCCAGTTCCGGATCGTCGATACGGCGAGCCAGATCCTCCGCGTCCTCGAAGACGACTGCCCGCCCTTCGTGCTCCATCAGGCTGGCGCTTGCCGCTGACTGCTTGATGATCGCGCCGCCCGGCGCGAGATTGCCACGCAACACCGCGATACCGCCTTGCGGAAAGATCGGGCGGTCAAACGGGCGGATTACGTCTTGCGGGAAGCTCGCGGGGGCGAGATCCAGCTCCTCACCGAGCGTACGGCCCGTCACAGTGAGCGCGTCGAGATGCAGCAGGTCTTTCATCTCGCGCATGACCGTGGTCAAGCCGCCGGCGCGATGCAGGTCTTCCATGTAGTGCTGTCCGGACGGTTTCAGATCGACGAGGACCGGCGTCTCGCGCGCCATCCGGTCGAGCTGCTCAAGGTCGATGCGAATCCCGAGCCGGCCCGCAATTGCCGTGAGGTGAATGATGCCGTTGGTCGAGCCGCCGATTGCGAGCAGCACCCGCAACGCATTTTCGATCGCCTTGGGCGTCAGGATGGCCGCCGGACTCAGGTCCCGCCCGATCATCGCCACGGCCTGCGCGCCGGTGCGCTCCGCAATGCGGATGCGATCGGCAGTCACGGCAGGCGCAGACGCGCCACCCGGCAGCATGATGCCCAAGGCTTCCGCAATACAGGCCATCGTGCTGGCCGTTCCCATCACCGAACAGGTCCCGACCGTCGCGACGAGCTGATTGTTGACCGCTTCGATCTCGGCTTCGTCGATCTGGTCGCCGCGAAAACTCGCCCAGAAACGACGGCAGTCCGTACATGCCCCCACCCGTTCACCGCGATGCGAGCCCGTGAGCATGGCGCCCGTCACCAGTTGAATAGCGGGCACGCCCGCCGCCGCCGCACCCATCAACTGGGCCGGGACGGTTTTGTCGCAGCCGCCGATCAGCACCACCGCATCCATCGGCTGGGCCCGGATCATCTCCTCCGTGTCCATCGACATCAGGTTGCGCAGGTACATGCTGGTCGGATGCGAAAAGCTCTCGGCGATCGAAATCGTCGGGAATTCGACAGGCAGCCCGCCAGCCAGCATCACGCCGCGCTTGACCGCCTCGATCAACTGCGGCGCGTTGCCGTGGCATGGGTTGTAGGCACTGCCCGTGTTCGCGATAGCCACGATCGGACGCGACAGCGCGTCGTCGGTATAGCCCGCGCCCTTGATGAACGCCTTGCGCAGAAAAAGCGAGAAACCTTCATCGCCGTAGTTCGTCAGGCCCTGCCGCAAGCCGCTTTTCTTCTCGCCCATTTTCGCTCCTAAATCTTCGATGAGATTATCAATAATCTTGACGGGAATCTTACCGATACTTATAGTCTGTCCGCAAGCGATTCTTTTTTGTGGCGGTCGATGCCGCCTGGCAACTCTCTCTAACAGCATTCCGCCGAGGTCTTCATGAAGCATGTCGTGGCCTATCGTTCGTTGCCTCCTGCCGTGCTGGGGCTTCTTCGTGAGCACTGTTCCGTCGAGCTGGTCGACGTTTCCTCCGGCGATCTCGCGCCATTCAGGCGCGCCCTGGGCACGGCTCATGGCATGGTCGGCAACAATCTCAAGATAACGCCTGAGATTCTTGATGCGGCGCCCTTGCTTGAGGTCGCGTCCACCATTTCGGCCGGCTTCGATGCGTTCGATGTCCCCGAACTCTCGCGCCGCGGCATCGTTCTGACGAACACGCCTGAAGAAGTCACCGAAACCACTGCTGACCTTGTGTTCAGCCTGATCCTCGCGACCGCCCGGCGCATTTCCGAACTCGCCGACTGGACGCGGCGCGGCCGGTGGACGCGTACTGTCGGCGAGGCGCAATTCGGTGTCGACGTGCATCACAAAACCCTCGGAATCGTCGGGCTTGGGCGCATTGGCAGCGCGGTCGCCAAGCGCGCCGCCCTCGGCTTCGGCATGGACGTGATTTATTCCAATCGCTCCCGCAACCCCGAAGCCGAGGAGCGCTACGGCGCGCAATGGCGGCCGCTTCCCGAACTGCTCGCGACTGCGGATTTCGTCTGCGTGCTCGTTCCGCTATCGCCCGCCACCGAGCGCCTGATCGGCAGCGCCGAGCTCGGGACCATGAAGCCGTCGGCCATTCTCATCAACTGTGCTCGCGGACAGGTCGTCGACGAGGCCGCCCTCATCGCGCATCTCCGTGAAGGCCGCATTCTCGGCGCCGGTCTCGATGTGTTCGAACGCGAACCGGTGTCGCCGGACTCGCTGCTGCTCGAGTTACCGAACGTGGTAGCGGTGCCGCATATCGGTTCCGCTACGCAACAGACGCGCGAGAACATGGCCATGCGTGCGGTGCGCAATCTCATCGACGCACTCGACGGCCAGCTCTCGTCGACCTGTGTCAATCCCGAAGCACGCCAAGCCCGCTTGTCCGCTCAACAGATCGCCAACTGAATGGCGCGAAGCACCCTCTCCCCCATCAAAAGGAACACGCGATGACCTCAGTCAACCGGCCCCGCGGCGTTTACTCGCCCGTGGTCACGCCGTTCACAAACGACCTTCTTCCCGATCACGACCGCTATGTCCGTCATTGCCGATGGCTTATCGAACAGGACGTCGGACTCGCTGTTTTCGGCACCAACTCAGAAGCGAATTCGCTCGCAGTCAGCGAGAAAATGAAGCTGCTCGAAACGCTGGTTGGCGCAGACATTCCGGTGGATCGCCTGATGCCGGGCACCGGCTGCTCGGCACTCACCGACACAGTCGAACTGACACGCCATGCGCTTTCGCTGGGCGTAAACAATGTGCTGACGCTGCCGCCGTTCTTCTACAAGGGTGTCACCGACGAAGGCTTGTTCCGCAGCTATGCGCAGATCATCGAGCGCGTGGGTTCCGACGCACTGCGTATTTATCTGTATCACATCCCGCCCGTGTCCCAGGTGCCGCTCAGCCTCGCGCTCATCGAGCGGCTGTTAGCTGCTTTCCCGGGCGTGATCGCCGGCGTGAAGGACAGCTCGGGCGACTGGAGCAACACGCAGGCGATGCTCGAGCGCTTCCAGCCGCATGGCTTCGATGTGTTCGCCGGCAGCGAGACCTTCCTGCTGGCCACCATGCGCGCGGGCGGCGTCGGCTGCATCACGGCAACCGGAAACGTCAATCCGGCGGCTATCGTGCAGTTGTATCGTCACTGGCAATCGGCCGACGCCGATGCCCGTCAGGCAGCACTGGATGCCACGCGTGCGGTGTTCGCCAAGCTCCCGATGATCCCTGCGCTCAAGGCAGCGATAGGCGTCTATTCGAACGACCCCGAGTGGGGCGTCGTACGTCCTCCTCTCGTCGATCTGACGCCAGTGCAATGCGATGCGCTCGCCGCCGCACTCAGCGAAATCGGCTTTTCGATGCCGGGAATCGAAGTCACCGCCTGATGCCCTGAAGAAACACCCGCCGGCTGCATGCGCAACCGGCGGTCTTTTTCTAGCTATTCATTGCTTCGGCTTCACGCCCAATCGTCCAGCGCGTATTCGTTCAGCGCGGCTTCATCGAAGTCGAATCCGAGGCCTGGACGAGTCGGCACGGTCAGCTTGCCGTCTGCGAACGACAGTTGCGTATCCACCAGCCGACGGAAATTCAGCACCTGATCGTCAGGAAAAAATTCGACATAACGCGCATTGCTCGTCGACGCCACCAGATGCACGTGCAGATCGTGGAACCAGTGCGGGCACATCGTCACGCCCACGGCCGCGGCCGACGCCGCAATCCGCCGCCATTCGCTGATCCCGCCGCATACCGCCGCGTCCGACTGAAGGATCATGGCCGCGCGTTTGTCGAGCAGCTCCTGATGCCGCCAGCGCCCTGCTTCTATCTCACCGGTCGCAACGGTCACCGGCGTGCGCCGGCTCAGTTGCGCATGGCTCTCGATGTCGTCCGGACTGAACGGCTCTTCTATCCAGTACGGGTTGAACGGTTCGTACCGGCGCATGTATTCGAGCGCGGTCGGAACGTCGGCCCAGGCGTTGTTGGCATCGAGCATCAGCAGCACGTCGTCGCCGATCGCTTCTCGTGCTGCCCTGATCCGCGCTTCCTCGCTGCGCGGATCGAGCCGCCCCACTTTCATCTTCACGGCGCGAAACCCCTGTGCCACGTATCCCGCCATCTCCTCGCCGAGACGCTCGGGCGTCTTGCCTTCGAGGTAGTAACCGCCGCTGGCATAGGCCGGCACGGTGGCGCTGCATGTGCCGCCGAGATAGCGGCTCAACGGCAGGCCCGCAGCGCGCGCATTCCGGTCCCACAAGGCGATGTCGATGATGGACAGCGCCCGCATGACCGAGCCGGCACGCCCTTGCAGCAGTGACTCGTCGTACATGGCGCACCAGGAGCCTTCGACATCGAGCGCGGAGCGCCCGCGCAACAGCGGCGCAAACAATTCGCGCACGGCATACGTGACCAGCATGCCGGCGCGGTTGCCGCTGTAGCAAAAGCCGATGCCGTAATGGTCATCGGCTGTTGTGACGCGCACGACCGTGTAGTCGCGGGCAGTGACGAGCCGGGTCGAGAATGCAGTGTGGCGGTCAAGCGGCACGCGGATGGTGCGCGCCTCCACCGAAACGATCCGCGAACGTGTCTGATAATCGGTTTGCTCAGGTTCAACGATGACGTGTTTCATAACAGTAGATCGACTCGAAAAAGATAACGATGCTCACGGGACCGATCGTGCGGCCGCGCGCACCGTCCCGCCTGCGCCGACCTGACGGCTTGCGTGGCAGGACGGAGCTTATGTGGCGGTCGTATGCGTCTCGGCTGTTTCGGCTGTCTCGCCTGCCGCGCGCCGGCCGATGACCAGCAGCATCGCCAGCACGCCGACCAGATCGACCGCCGCGCCGAGCATGAAGCCGCTGCTGTAACCGCCAAAGTACTGGACCGCAAAACCCATCATGGTCGGACCGACGATGCCCGAAATGTTGCTCATCAGGTGAACAAAGCCGCTTACGCCCCCGAGATGCCTGCCTGGCACTAGTTCGTGCATGGTGGCCCAGCACGCTTGCGACGAAGCCGTCAGGAACAGCACGGCGAACGCGACAAGCAGGACTGCGGGCATCACGGAATCGACCATGCTGACGCCCACCAGGGCGAGACCCGACAGCGCGAGCGGCACGATCGCCGAGACCTTGCGCGCCATCAGCTTGTTGCTCATGCGCTTGAAAAATGCGTCGGCGACCAGCCCGCCGCCGAAGTATCCGATTCCGCCGCATGCCCATGGCACCGCGCTCAGAAAGCTCATGTGCTTCATGTCGAGATGCAGCGCGTTGGTGAAATAGCTCGGCATCCACGAGATGAACACGAACAGCGTGTAGTTCACCGCGAACAGGCCGACGCCAAGCGCGAGCGTGCTCGGACGAAACAGGTAGCTGCGCAGCGGTGTGCTTTCGTCGCCGCCTTCTGCCGGGTGTGCCGCGCTGCGGCTCGCTTCGACCATCTCGCGTTCGGCCTCACCGACCCGCGTGCTTTGCGCCGGCTTGTCGGTCGCGAAGATACGCCAGGCGACGATCCACACCAGCCCGAACGCCGCGATGATCACAAACGACGTGCGCCAGCCGTAGGCAATGGCGATCAGCCCGACCACCGGTCCAGCAATCGCGCTGCCTACCGTCTGGCCCGAAAACGTAAAGCCGACCATGGTCGCGGTTTCATGCCGGGGAAACCAATTGGTGATGGTCCGGTTGGTCGTCGAATTCATCGGACCTTCGCCGAAGCCGAACAGCGCCCGTGAGATCAGCAGCGTGCCGAATCCAGTCGCGGCCGCAGTCAACCCGCAGAGAATGGACCACGCCCCCATCGCCCAGGAGAAGACCCGACGCGGTCCATACTTGTCGGCGAGTTGTCCGCCGACGAATGCGAAGATGGAATAGCCGAAGAAAAAACTGCTGAACACGACGCCGAGTTGCGACGGTGAAAGGTTCAGCTCCTTGTTGAGAACAGGCGCGACCACGCCGAGCGCCGCGCGGTCCATGTAATTGATCGCGCCCGCAATAAACAGCAGCAAGGCGACGACGTAGCGATACTTCCCAGTCTTCATGTTGTCTCTATTCCGTGTAATTAACGATACCGAACGTTGCTATCTGGCACTTCTTTCGAGTGCCATCAAGGTGCTACCTGTTGACAAGTCTGGCGGGAAGCTGCGTCAAGATGAGGCATGCGGAGACAATCAGCGACCCCGCAATCAGGAACAGGCTCGAATCGAGTGAGTGCGTGACCGTCTTTAGCCACCCCACAAGCGTGGGGCTTACGAAGCCTGCGAGATTGCCCGTCGAATTGATCAATGCGATGCCGGCGGCCGCACCGGTGCCGCCGAGAAAGGACGTGGGCAGTGCCCAGAACATGGGTAAAGCCGTAATCACGCCCGAAGCAGCAAGCGTCAGGCCAAGCAACGCAATATACGTATTGCTGCCCGCGTAGGCGCACATCACGAAACCTACAGCCGCCATGCATTGCGGCAACACGACGTGCCAGCGGCGTTCACGCGTGCGGTCCGCGTGGCGGCCGACCACAATCATCAGAATCAGGGCGGCAAGATAAGGCACGACAGTGAGCAGGCCGATGGTGAAGGCGTCCGTGATGCCCGAACTCTTTATGATGGTCGGCTGCCAGAAGCCAACGGCATAAGAGCCCATCACGATACCGAACAGAATCGCGCACAAGGTCCAGACTTTGAGCGACGTGAAGACCTCGCGCACGGAACCGTGGCTTTTGGTGCGTGCTTCCGCATCGATTTCCGATGCAATGAAGTCGCGATCCTCAACCGGCAGCCACTTTGCGTCCTTCACCCGGTCGTCGAGGAACCAGAAAATGACGGCTGCCAGGATCAGCGCGGGGACGGCTTCCAGAATGAACAGCCACTGCCAGCCGGCAAGCCCCGCGTTCCCCGCCAGGCGCTGCATGATGAAGCCCGATATCGGGCCGCCGACAATGCCCGCCACCGGATTGCCCGCCATCAGAAAAGCGATCATCTTGCCGCGCCGGTGCGATGGAAACCAGTAGGTGAGATACAGCACCAGTCCCGGGAAAAAGCCCGCTTCGGCCACACCCAGAAAGAAACGCAATACGTAGAACATCGTGGGCGTGGTGACCCACGCGGTCGCGGCCGAGAGCACGGCCCACGTAAGCATGATCCGGGCGATCCAGCGGCGCGCGCCGAGCCGGTGCAGCAGCAAGTTGCTCGGGACCTCGAAGAAGAAATACCCGATGAAAAAGATACCGGCGCCGAAGCCGTACATCGCCTCGCTGAAGTTCAGATCGCTGAGCATCTGGAGCTTGGCGAAGCCCACGTTGACCCGATCCAGATAGGCCACCACGTAGCAGACGAACAGCAAGGGCATGAAGCGCCAGGTCACTCGCGTGTAGATCGAGTTGCTTGCCGCGCTGTCAGGTATGTGTATTGCCGGGGTTTGGGTACTCAAGGGCTGTCTCCGCTAATTTTGTTCGACTAGCTACAGGGCGGCGGTTTTACTTATGGGTGTAAATGGCCGTTCGCCCTCGCGATGCGCTGCGCCACTGCGGACTCAACTCATGATGCCGATCTGCCATGGCACGAATTCGTGATCACCCAGCCCGAGCATTTCGCTTTTTGTGCGCTCGCCCGACGCGGCCGCAAGAATCGCGTCGAAGATTCTCTGGCCCGTACTCTGGACCGACGCAATGCCATCCAGGATTCCGCCGCAGTTCAGATCCATGTCTTCAGTCAGACGGGTGTACATCGGCGTGTTGGTGGCGAGCTTCAGCGATGGCACGGGCTTGGCGCCGAACATCGAACCGCGCCCTGTGGTGAAGGCAATAAGATTTGCGCCGCCTGCAATCTGACCCGTCGCGGAGACGGGGTCGAAGCCGGGCGTGTCCATGAAAACGAGTCCAGGTTGCTTCACCCGCTCGGCGTATCGATACACTTCCATCAGCGGGCCGGTGCCGCCTTTCATCGATGATCCAATCGACTTTTCGAAGATGTTCGCCAGTCCGCCCACCTGATTGCCAGGGCTGACCTGGCCATTGATCTGAACGTCTCGACCGACCGAATACTCGTCTTTCCACCAGCGGATCCGCTCAACGAGCTTCTCGCCGACTTCGCGGCTGACCGCACGCCGCGTGAGCGTATGTTCCACGCCGTAGATCTCGGGTGTTTCGGAGAGGATGGCCGTGCCGCCATGACGGACCAGCAAGTCCATCGCCGCGCCAAGCGAAGGATTGGCGGTGATCGACGAAAAGCCGTCCGAGCCACCGCATTGCAGACCGATCTTCAGGTGGCTTGCGGAAACCGTCGTGCGCTTCGCGCGATTGGCATCGGGTAACAGCGCCTTTACCGCAGCCACGCCGGCCTCGATGGTCCGGCGGGTGCCGCCGCTCTCCTGCATGATGAACGTGTGCAGTCGCGAACCAGCCTCCAGACCTTCCTGATCCATCAGTCCGGCCAGTTGATTGCGCTCGCATCCCAGCCCGACAATCAGCGCTGCGGCGAGATTGGGATGGCGCGCGTAACCCGCCATCGTTCGGCGCAGCAGCGCCATCGGCTCGCCGCTCATCTCCATACCGCAACCGATCGAATGCGTGAACGCAACCACGCCATCTACATTGGGGTAGTCGGCCAGCCGTTCGGGCGTGAACCATTCGGCGATCCTGTGTGCGACCGTGGCCGAACAATTGACTGTCGACAACACGCCGATGTAGTTGCGCGTGGCAACCTCGCCGTTATCGCGCGCGATGCCCTGGAACGTGGCGCGCTCGGCTTCGGGCACCATCTCGACGGGCCGATAATCCGCGCCAAATGCGTAGTCGCGGTCGAACTCGCGGAACTCGACGTTATGGCTATGGACCATCGTGCCTGGCGCAATATCCGTCGCGGCGAAACCGATCACCACGTTGTATTTGCGAACCGGCTCGCCTTTTTTGATGGGCGTCGCCGCGATCTTATAGCCTGCGGCCACCTGGCTGCGGCAAACAAAATCTTCGGCTGGAACCGGCGTACCGATCGCGACGTCGATGCGCGCAATCACCACATTGTCAGCGGGATGCAACCGGATCACTGGCCCGGTTGCGCTCTTGCTCGTCACCTCAGTCATCAGGCATTGCCCTTCTAAAAATTTTGCGCCGGGCGGTTAAAAAAAGAGGGCGAGAGTAATCGCTTTCTTACATAACCACTACGGCCGATGCGCCGCTGCTTGAAACTCAACAATTTCAAGCATCTTATGGCACTTCATTTCCAAATTCAAGAGAAAGCGCTTACTCGATTTCCTTTATACTACCGGTCGCGCCTCCGCATAGGCGGAAATGCCGGGCACCCGAACAGGAGACTGAGATGTGGCAACAAGCTGAGCGATACCCCGACCCCCGGGTGATTTCGCTAGACCCTTCCTTCGATAAATACCGCGTGGCCTTTTCGGCTGTCGAACGGCTGGCTACCGGCTACCGGTGGACCGAAGGTCCGGTATGGTTCGGCGATGGACGCTACCTGCTCTGGAGCGACATTCCGAACAACCAGATGCTGAAATGGGAGGAGGAAACGGGCGTGGTCAGCGTGTTCCGGAAACCTTCCAACTACGCGAACGGCAACACCCGCGACAGGCAGGGGCGACTCGTTACGTGCGAGCACGGCCGCCGCGTCACACGCACCGAGTACGACGGCAGCATCACCGTCCTTCTCGATTCCTTTGAAGGCAAGCCGCTCAACTCCCCCAACGATCTGGTGGTGAAATCGGACGGCTCGATCTGGTTCACTGATCCGCCGATGGGCATTTCTGGGCACTACGAAGGAATCAAGGCGGAGCAGGAACTCCCGCACTCCGTATATCGGATCGATGGCGTGACAGGCATTGCGTCCGTAGTCACGCGCGACTTGAAAGGGCCGAACGGCCTGTGCTTTTCACCCGACGAGAAGCTGCTCTACATCATCGAATCGCGCGGTGTTCCCAACCGGATGATTCACGTTTATGAAATGGACGCGGACGGTCGCGGCATCGGTAAAGGCCGGATGTTCTACGACGCGGGAGTCGGCACAATCGACGGAATGCGCGCGGACATCGACGGTAATTTGTGGTGCGGCTGGGGCATGGGCAATGACGAACTCGATGGCGTCATGGTCATTTCGCCACAAGGAAAGATGATTGGCCGGATCGCCCTGCCCGAGCGCTGCGCGAATTTGTGTTTTGGCGGACGCGCACGTAACCGGCTGTTCATGGCGTCGTCGCAGTCCATTTATGCAGTGCACGTCAACACGCAGGGCGCGCTGGGTGGATAACCCGGTCCGCCGCGAAACGTATCCCGGCCACCGGCATGCGCCGGTGGCGACACTTCACTTCGAAACACAGACTTGATAACCCTGACATGCAAAGCAAACCCGTATTGACCGTTGTAGAAGCTACCCGAATCCTCGAAGCTGCGCGCGCGGAAGCAGAGAAAAACCAGTGGGCAGTCACCATCGCGGTCGTGGATGACGGAGGCCATCTGCTGGCCCTGCTCCGCCTCGACGGCTGTGCGCCGATAGGCGCTTACATCGCGACCGAAAAGGCCCGTACGTCAGCGCTCGGCCGACGTGAATCGAAGCAGTACGAAGACATGATCAACGGCGGTCGAACCGCATTCCTGAGCGCACCGCTGGCCGGTACCCTGGAAGGCGGTGTCCCCGTCATGGTCGACGGGCACGTTGTGGGCGCAGTCGGCGTGTCCGGTGTCAAGCCGGATCAGGATTCGCAAGTGGCCCGAACCGCAGCAAACAGCCTCAACGGCTGATTGATTGATACTTGAAACTGTTGGAGCACATGATGGGTGAAATGATCGAGCGCAACGGGCTGCGTGTTGCGGCTGTTCTGAGCAAATTTGTAGACGACGAGGCGTTGAGCGGGACTGGCATCGACAGCGAAGCCTTCTGGAAAGGCTTCGCTGCCCTCGTCCACGACCTCGCCCCGAAGAACCGCGCGCTGCTCGCAGAACGCGATCGTCTGCAGACGGAGCTGGACCAGTGGCACCGCGCAAATCCGGGGCCGGTGCGCGATCTGAAGGCATACCGCGCATTTCTCGAGGGCATCGGCTATATCGTGCCGGCGAGCGCAGCCGTTAAGGCGACCACCGAGAACGTCGACACCGAAATCGCCGGGCAAGCCGGCCCGCAACTCGTCGTGCCGCTCTCGAACCAGCGCTACGCGCTCAACGCCGCGAATGCGCGCTGGGGCAGCCTGTACGACGCGCTTTACGGCACCGACGCTATCCCCGAAACCGACGGCGCGGAGCGCACCGCTTACTTCAACCCGGTCCGCGGTGAGCGCGTGATCGCGCGCGCCCGCGCATTCCTCGATGAAGCGGCGCCGCTCGCCAACGGCTCGCACGTCGACGCCATCGCGTACCGCGTGGAATGCGGCAAGCTCGCCGTCACGCTCAAGAACGGCTCGTCGGCATTGAAGGTTCCCGCACAGTTCATTGGCTATCAGGGCGACGCAGGCTCCCCTTCCGCCGTCCTGCTCAAGCATCACGGCCTGCACTTCGAGATCCAGATCGACGCAACGGACGCCATCGGCAAGACCGACGCGGCGCGCGTGAAAGACGTGCTGATGGAAGCGGCTGTCTCGACGATTATCGATTGCGAAGACTCGGTTGCCGCCGTCGACGCCGCCGACAAGGTCCAGCTTTACCGCAACTGGACCGGCCTTGCGAAAGGCGATCTGACCGAGCAGGTCACGAAGAACGGGAAGACCTTCACGCGCCGCCTGAACGCCGATCGCAAATACACCGCGCCCGATGGCTCGACCGTGAAACTGCATGGCCGCTCGTTGCTGTTCATCCGCAATGTCGGGCATTTGATGACGAATCCGGCGATCGTCGATCACGACGGTCGCGAGATTCCCGAAGGCATTCTGGATGCCGTGATGACATCGCTGGGCGCGATGCACGACCTGCAAAACAAGCTCAATTCGCGGACCGGATCGATTTACATCGTCAAGCCGAAGATGCACGGCCCGGCCGAAGTCGCGTTCTCCAATGAGCTGTTCGGCCGCGTCGAAGATCTGCTGGGGCTGCCGCGCCATACCATCAAGATGGGCATCATGGACGAGGAGCGCCGCACGAGCGTCAACTTGCAGGCGTGCATTGCGGCGGCATCGGCGCGCGTGGCGTTCATCAATACGGGCTTCCTGGATCGCACCGGCGATGAGATGCACAGCGCAATGGAAGCCGGTCCGATGATGCGCAAGGGCGACATGAAGTCGTCGGCGTGGATCGCCGCTTACGAGCGTAATAACGTGCTGGCCGGCTTAAGCTCGGGATTGCGCGGACGCGCGCAGATCGGCAAGGGCATGTGGGCAATGCCCGACCTGATGCACGCAATGCTTGAACAGAAAATCGCGCATCCGAAGGCGGGCGCGAACACGGCTTGGGTGCCGTCGCCGACTGCCGCGACGCTGCACGCGCTGCACTACCATCAAGTTGACGTTCAGGCCGTGCAGCAAGAGTTGGAAAGGACCGGCTACGACAGCGTACGCGATGAACTGCTCGATGGCCTGCTGACGATTCCTGTCGTCGAAAAGGCGCAGTGGTCGGATGAGGAAATCCGCGAGGAAATCGAGAACAACGCGCAAGGGATTCTGGGTTACGTGGTTCGCTGGATCGATCAGGGCGTCGGATGTTCGAAGGTGCCGGATATTCACGATATCGGTTTGATGGAAGACCGCGCGACGCTGCGCATTTCGAGCCAGCACATTGCAAACTGGCTGCGTCACGGGGTGGTGTCGGAAGCGCTGGTGAACGAAACGTTCAAGCGCATGGCGAAGGTGGTGGATGCGCAGAACGCCGACGACCCGCAGTACCAGCCCATGAGCGGTCACCTGGATACATCGCTCGCGTTCAAGGCGGCGAAGGCGCTGGTTTTTGAAGGACGGTCGCAGCCCAGCGGGTATACGGAGCCATTGCTGCACAAGTTCCGACTTGGCGCGAAGTGGTAGGCGCAAATCGCAGTCGAAACCGTGGGCCGCCGACCTAGGTGCTGCGAGGACGCGCCGTCGTACCACGCACAATCAGGTCGGTCGGCACGATGTACTGCGAACTGACGGGCCGTCCTTCGATCCGGGCGAGCAGATACTCGGCGCTGCGCGCGCCGATTTCATCGGCGGCAAGCCGCATGGTCGTCAGCGGCGGCGACGTGAAGCTGGAAAACTCGATGTCGTTGATGCCCGCGATCGACAGGTCGCCCGGCACGTCGATACCCGACTCGCGCGCCTCGGCCAGCGCGCCGATTGCAAGCAGATCGGTGCCGCAGATTACGGCCGTTGGACGCTCGGGACCGTTCATCAGCGCCTTCATCGCCATCTGGCCTTCAATGATCCTATGTGGCATCTCGATCAGATGCTCGTGGCGCAACTGCAGCCCGCGCGACTGCAGCGCCGCGCGCACGCCGATGATGCGATCAGCCGCGCGATCGCTGTGCTGCGTCATCTGGGTAATCATGCCGAAGCGCACGTGCCCGAGTTCGAGCAGATACTCGGCAAGGCGCCGGCCCACTGCGACATTGTCGAACCCGACATAGGGGTGATCGTGATCGACGGTCCAGCCGTTGACGAGCGGAATCTGCTCCTTCTCGATCAGTTCATAAAGCGCGGGCGAGTGGTTACGGCCCACAAGCATCAGACCGGCAATGCCGTCCGCGATAAGCGCGCGCACCTGCTTCAGCTCGTCCTCCTGGTCGTAGTACGAACAGCCAAGCAGCAACGTATAGCCGGCTTCTCCGATGCGCTTTTGCAGCGCGAACACACCAATCGCGAAGTTCTGGTTTTCCAGCGACGGAATCACCGCGCCGATCGTCTTCGAGCGCTGCGACGCCAGCGCGCGTGCCGCCGCGTGCGGCGTGTAGCCGAGGGTCTGCGCGATCTCACGCACGCGGTTCTGCAGTTCGGCCGCTACCGTCGCGTTGCCGTTCAACACGCGCGAAACGGTCGCAGTCGATACGCCCGCTGCGCGTGCCACGTCCATCACGGAAATTGCATTCGATTTGCGACGCGGCGCTCTTTTCTTTGTTTCTGTGGTCAACTTGCACCCTGCCCGATGTCGAGGCGCACCATCGCGCCTTCCCTGTGCCGCATACTATAACGCGGAGCATCGGGAAATGGCGGCCGCCGGGTGCGCACCTGCTCCTGGTCGATCCTCTCCGTGTTTCCGTCGAACGACACGAGACACCCGCAGTCACCGTGAAAGAGCGCCTCGCGCAGATCTTCTGTCTGCCCTGTCGCCATAATCTGCGCGACTTCTCCTTCGACGCGTTTCTCACCGCCGCCCAGTCTGGCGACAATCGCGTCTCAGGCGTCCATCACTGATCCGCCCACGCTGCTGCCCGCCGCGCCGGCGTTCCGCTGCCGAGCGCCTCGATCAGATAATCGACGAACGACGCGATCCGCGATGAGATCGCCGTATTCCGGTAATAGACGGCATGAATCGGCTGCCGCACGTCCTGCGTGTGACGTGTAAGGATCTGCATGAGCCGCCCCGCTTCACGGTCCTGCGTGGTCATGAAATCCGACAGGCAGACGATCCCGTTGCCTTCGAGCGCGAGTTGCCTCAGCGTCTCTCCGCTCGACGACCAGACCGTGGGCTCGATATGGTACGGTTCACCATCGGCGCCGAGCAGCGGCCAGACATTCAGCGATTCCGGCTGGTTGAAGCCGAGCAGTGCGTGCTTGCCGAGATCTTCGATCTTGCGCGGCTGGCCGTTCACCTCGAGATAGTTCGGACTCGCGAGAATGCGCAGCCTGCTGTTGCCGACGAGCCGGCTATGCAGCGTCGAATCCTTCAGCCGTCCGATCCGGATCGCGACGTCGGTGCGCCGCTCGAGCAGATCGATCACGCCCTCGTTGCTGTTGAGTTCCAGCTCCACCTCAGGATAACGCTCGCGGTATCCCTGCACGAGCGGGACAATCACATGCAGCATGAACGGCGACGCCGCGTCGACCCGCAACCGCCCCGACGGTTTCTCGCGCCGCGCCACCATCTGTTCCTCGGCACTTTCCACCGACTCGATGATCGCCCGTGCGTCCTGCAGGAACGCCCGCCCCTCCTCGGTCAATTCGAGCCGGCGCGTGGTCCGGCGCAACAGCGTCGTCTTCAGCTTCTCCTCGAGCCGGCCGAGTGTACGGCTCGCGGCCGACACAGTCAGGTCAAGCTGCTGCGCGGCGGCCGTGATCGACCCGGTGTCGACCACGGCCGCGAAGGTTTGCAATTCGTCCAGCGTGATTTTCATTGTTGATTTCAAATCAAAACAATTTCGTTTATAACCTGGTTTTTCCGCAAAAGTAAAGAGCGCACACTGCGCCAACCGCTCGCTCGATGGCCCCCTGATCAGTTTCCTGTTGCTGCTGATCGCCGCGGCAGGCGTCGCGTTCGTCGTGCTGCAGGTCGCCCGTCAGCGCCGCATGCAGGTAGACGCAAATGCATAGCACAGGCTACCGGAACGCATTCCAATATTTGATTTGAAATCAAATATGTTTGACGGATACAACCGTTTTTCGCATGGATGAAAAACGGCAGAATCCCATCGTCGATTGAGCAGTTCGCATCCAACAACTGGAGAACATCATGAGCACGATTCCCGCATTTGGCCTTGGGACATTCCGCCTGCAAGGTCAGGTCGTCATCGATTCGGTCCGCAACGGCCTTGAACTCGGCTACCGCGCGATCGACACCGCGCAGATCGCGGCGCTCGAGCGCAATGGCCGCGAAGTCAATCCGGACGGCCTCGCGCCGACCTGGGATTGAGATTTTTACGATCGTTCAAGGCTACCTATGCGAATCACTATTCCATCCCGTATCGGATTCGGCACTGCGCCGCTTGGTAACATGTACCGCGCGATTCCCGACGACGAAGCGCTCGCCACCGTCGACGCGGTGTGGCAAAGCGGTATCCGTTACTTCGACGCCGCGCCGCTCTACGGCGCGGGTCTTGCTGAACTGAGGCTCGGCGAAGCGCTCGCGGCCCATCCAAGAGACCAATATGTGCTCGGCACAAAGGTTGGCCGCCTCATTCTCGACGAACACGAATCAACCGCAGAGCGCGATCTAGGTGAGAAAGGCGGATTGTTCGAGTATGGACTCCCTAACAAGATCGTCTACGACTACACGGAAGAAGGTACTTTGCGTTCGATCGAAGCAAGCCTGAAGCGGCTGCGCACCGACCGGCTCGATTACGTGTGGATTCACGATCCCGCTGTCGATTTTCATGGCGACAACTGGCGCGCGGTATTCGAGGAAGCGATGTCCGGCGCCGCAAAAGCGCTGACACGCCTCCGTGACGAAGGCGCCATCAAAGGATGGGGGCTCGGTGTGAATCGAGTGGAGCCGTGTGAACTCGCATTGGAGCGCGCCGATCCGGACGGTTTCCTGATCGCGGGCAGATATACGCTACTGGACCATGAAGCGGCGCTGCGCAAGCTATTACCCGCCTGCGAGACACGCAACCTCGGCATCGTCGTCGGCGGCCCGTACAATTCCGGCTTGCTGGCGGGTGGCACTCACTTCGAATATCAGTTGGCGCCACAAGCGATGATCGATCGTGTAGCGCGCATTAAAGAGGTATGCGCCCGATTCGGTGTGGACATTCGCGCGGCAGCGTTGCAGTTCTCACTTGCCCATCCGGCGGTCGCCGGCATCATCCCCGGCGCCAGCCGTCCGTCTCGCATCGTCGAAAATCAAACACTGATAACCGCTCCCATTCCCGCAGCATTTTGGCAGCAGTTGAAGTCCGCGAATTTGATTGCCGCGCATGCGCCGACGCCCGATGAGGTTGCCCCCGCTCTCTGATCATACGAATGAAGAACGGTCGCTACGGTGTGGCCGTTCCGTTCGCAGCCAGCCTGACATCTCTGCCGTTCGTCCGAGCAGCCGCCCTGACTGGCAGCCATAGTGGGGGCACCGCACCACGATTTTATGAAATCCTGGCAGAGCCTGCAGAAGCCATAATCTCAACTCCGGCTACGCCTTCGTCCGGAAAGCATGGCAGCACGTGCTGCAACCGCGTGGGCCCAACGCAGTGGCCAGCCCCAGCTCGTACTTCATCGGGTGGACAGAAAGCTGAACATCCCTGCTCCTTCTCGTGATTACAAGCTCTTCGTTCCGTGCGCTGCCGGATGGCACCCGGTCATGATCTACCCCGCATGAACTCCCGCACCAGCCGGGAACGGCATGCAAACCTGCCGGCAAACTTCGGATCGTTATCAACGGTGATAGAAGCAGGCAATCCACGAATCTCACTCAAGCGCTGCAATAGGCGAGACACCTGAAATCACGGTCGAGCTTTCTGAAAAATAGAGTCTACCGGGCGCAAGTACGCAGCAGAAAACATTTTGCTTGCCTCTGTCCCTGAAGAGCGTTCAAACCCCTCGATTGGCGCATCGACGATCTGTACGCGCTAGAACGTATAGGCGACGTTCAGGAAGACGTTAAGCGGATTGAGCCGGAGCGTGGATTTGGAAACGATCTGCGTTCCCGTTGCGGTCTGCCCGTATAACGTAAGGTGGGTTTTCACCGGGACGTAGCCAAGAGAGGTTCCGACCGACCAGTGTTTTGTAATCGCGTAATTTGCCCCGACCTCGAATACAGGATTCCACGATGAACTGAGTGTCGCACGTGCCGAGCCGCCTGGACCAAGGCTATCAGTGACAAACTGGCTATTGGTTGTCCGAACCTGGGTGAACCACGTATAGTTCACGCCGAGCCCTATGAACGGACGGAATTTCGATTCGGCTGAAAACAGGTGGTATCGAAGTTCGATGGCGGGCGGCATGGGCCTTGTTGTGCCGAGCTTGCCATACTTCTGCAGCGTCCCGTCGCCAATCAGATTCACCTTCATTGGTAGTCCAAAAAGCAAGGCGACACCCATGTTGTCCGTGACGTAGTACTCAGTGGTAATTCCCACCGTATCGGTTGAACTCGCATGCGCTCCGCTACCAGATAGCTGCTGATTCACTGCTACCCCGCCAATGCTTTCCACGGTTAGTGGCGTTGCGTCACCCTGCGGCGCAATGTGAAGCCATCCTGTCGACAGCGTTATGCTTCCGGCCGACTGCGCATCGGCATTGTCGATAAGCCCAGCCGAGCAGATGCAAGCCGCCATACCGACCGAACTGATCGCGCGTTTGTAATTCCTCATGCCTCTTCTCCTGTCTCTTTGTCTGGAAATTTTTGTGAATCAGCGTATTTCTGTTCGAACTGCTAAATTGATTGTTGTCCGCCTTTCGCATAGCTACACCCCCGCCTACTCCCATCGCCCTGCACTCTAGTAAGAGTGCATTGCCAGGCGTTCCGTCTCGGGCGGGAACACGCACCACGTACCGTCGCGGTGCCGGAAGAAAAAAAATCCAAGCGGGCCTGTCGGTAGCAGTAGCTCGATACGCACGCACGGTTTCTGATTCGAGCGCGCGCGGCTGAATCGGGTAACCCGAACCGGCGTCGAGAAAGTCGGCCCGAGCCATTTTTCAACCTGCGAACGCAAAGACCTTTCCGATGCAATACTCATCCTCTTTCCCTTCCAAACGAATAGGTATACTAAATTTAATACACTGACAGACATTTCAACGTGGCATCGCGCCGGGTACTTCCGATCAACCTCTAATCCGGTCGCACGACCGAACACGTCCCTTTGAGGTCGTGGCTCGTGTCACGTTGGCCTGCCCTACGCATCTGTTGCTGCCGGGTCCGTCCCCGTCGGTTGCTCCGCCCGTGCTGGCCTCGCGGCGGCCGAGATCGAAAATGCGAACGGAAAGCGTCCGAGCGCGGAAGTCGCCAATGCTTCGAACGCGGGGTCGCCAAGTTCGACGTGAAGTGAAATTCCACGCGAGATGTCATCAATGAGGCTAACGGTTGCATCCTCGACGCCAGCCTCTACGAGGGCCGACTCCAGGGCGTCTGCCATTTCGCGGCGTTTTAGCGCGGGCTTGAAGATCTTGCCGACGCCCGTCAGCGGCATCGCATCCACGATCCGTATCCCCTTTGGCAACGCGGCGCGTTCGTTGATCTCGTGACGCAGAAACTCGGCCAATTCCGCTTCCGTTGCCGTTGTGCCCGGCTTTAGCTGGACATAGGCAACCGGCAACTCGCCCGCGTGCATATCGGGACGGCCTACGGCTGCCGCGATCTGGACTGCGGGATGGCGATGCAGTGGTTCTTCGATTGCCGCAGGGTCGATGTTGTGTCCGCCCCGGATAATCAACTCCTTCTGCCGGCCGGTGAGCCAGAAGTAACCGTCGGGGTCGCACCGTCCGAGATCTCCGGTATTGAGCCAGCGGCCGCCGTCACCACTTTCCATCCAGATGCCACTATTCTGCTCCGGCCGGGTATAGCCAACGAACACGTTTGGCCCGGAGATAACCAGCTGGCCGACCTCATCCGCAACGCAATCTCGTACATACCGGCCGGTTTCATCGACCACCACTGCTTTCATTGCCTGACCGGGCAGACGAAGACCAATCGAACCGACCCTGCGCTCGCCAAGCGGAGGGTTCACGCTGCTAACGCAGGTACCTTCCGTGAGGCCGTAGCCCTCAAGGATTCTTATTCCTGTACGATCCTGGAAAGTGCGAAGTAATTCCACCGGCATGGGGGCGGCGCCACACAGTCCATACTCGAGCGAGCTGATATCGTGCTCGCCAACTGGAACGTCCAGCAGCGATCCGTAGAGTGTCGGGACAGCGCTGAAGAAGTTGATGCGGTAATGCTCGACAATTTCCCAGAAACGCTTTACAACGCCTTCGCCCCGATAGCCTTGCGGTGTGCCGAGCACGACGTGGGCACCACGCGAGAACGCCAGCAGACCTGTCACCATCACGGCGTTCACGTGGAAAAGCGGCAGTCCGCAAAAAATCGCTTTTCCCGGACCAATGCTTTCGCCGAAGAATTGACCCGCGTTCCACGCATTGGCCACTTCGTTGCCGTGCCGTCGAACCGCAATCTTCGGCAGCCCGGTGGTACCGCCCGTGCAAAAGAACGACGACACATCATCCATGCTCAGTCGACGCGTGCTGCTGAGCGCCACCCCGGACTCCCCCGCGATGGCGGTGCTGAAATCGTGGATGCCGACATGCGCAGGAACGGCACCGTGAACGCCGCCAGGCCCATGCAGTTTCGAAGACTCGCCACGTTGAAGCATCCGGGCCGCAAATCCCTTTTCACCCGGCATGCGGTCGGCCGGATTCACGAGCACCAGATGCTGAAGGGAAGGCACCTTGCGCAACACCGCTTGCACCTTTTGCCAGAGGTCAGTTCCGGGCAACGGTGCCAGGGTCACGAGCACGCTCGCACCTGAGGCGTTCAGCAGTTCGCCGATGGCTTCGCCCTCAAGCAGCGGATTGATCGCGCAGACAATCCCGGCGGCTTCCCCGCCCCAGATCACCAAGTGCGTTTCAGGGAGGTTGGGCAGAACGTATGCGACAACCGAGTCGCGGTGTACTCCAAGGCGCGCAAACATGTTTGCGGTTCGCGTGACATCGCGCACGAGTTCACCATACGTCCAGCACTCAGCGTTCCGGTGGTCGTCGGCCGTTGCAAAGAACGAAAGTGCGGGTGCCACTGGATTGATGGCGGCGCCCCGGCAGATCATCTCGTAGGTACTCGACGGAAGATCCGCCAGTTGCCCCTGCGTTTCAATGGCAAGGACATCGTGTACGTTTGCGACGCCTTTCATGCCGCCTGTTCCATAACGACGTTGTGCTGTACGCCCAGATCGATCGAGCGGTCATGGCTGGCGATATGCGCCTCCACGACGTCACCCACGCGCAGATACTGAGGCCTTTCCTCCTGCATCTTCAGGAAAAGCCGCCACTTTTCCGCCTCAGGCAGTTGCGCCGCGGCGCGCTGCTTTTCGGGTGACGGAATAGTCAGCGCACAACCGGAGGGCGTGCCGGTCGCGAGCAGGTCCCCGGCGCGCAGGTCGTGTAGGGCGGAAAGCTCCGTCAAGGTCTCCGCCGGGCCGTAGACGAGGCCCGCCGTGGAGTCATTCTGGCGGACAGTTCCGTTTACCGTCAGCGTCAGCACGAGCTCCTTCAGCTTTGGAATATCCTGTTTCTCCAGGAGGCAAAGGTAAGGGCCGACAGGGCCAAAAGTGCGATAGCTCTTGCCCTTGTAGAACTGCATCTGTGGAATCTGGATATCGCGCGCGGAATAGTCGTTGACGATCACGGCGCCCGCGATGTAGTCATGCAGGTTCCCGTCAGTGACAGTTTCGCGCGACGTAATGTCGCGTTTGAGGACAAGACCGAGTTCGATCTCGTAGTCGAGGAACTGCACCTCGTTTGGCTTAACCACGGGCGAGTCGGCCGGAACGATGCAGCTTGTTGCCTTCGTGAAGATCATATTGAATTTCTTCACATCCGGGTCCATGCCGGACTCGATCATATGCTGGCGATAATTCGCGCCCTGGCAAATGAACTGCTGATTGGCGGTCACGGGCGACAACCATTGCACTTCCGATTCGGGAATCGTCGGACCGCTCAGCACGAACAGCCGTTCGACCGGATTGGCCTCGATAAACTCGGCGGTCGTCTTGAACTCGCCGGGAATCGGCGTGATAGTGCCATTAGCGACCACACCCCACTGGGCGCGGCCATGGTGCAGGTAATGCAGAACGTGAAGTGCCATTTATCGATCTCCGGATTCTATGGAAGGGGTTGGTTCAAGCGAAAAGCTTTGCCAGCATCCGCAGCTTGCTCAGAGTCAGGTCGGGGCTGCGGCGCAGGTTCCTGAAGAGCGCCACGATGCTCGAAAGCGTGAATCTGGGTTTTGTGAAACTGCGCGGCATTGTCGGTCCCCATTGCGCCATCGCCTCACGGCTCACGGCATGAACACCGGTCGGCGCATCGGCCGTAAAGAGATCGCCGTCGCAATAGTGCTCATGCTTGTCGCCCCACGGGTCCTGCCAGTAGTCGAAGATCTGGCTGCCCAGGATATGACGGCCAATTCCCCAAGCGTGCGTCCAGCCCTTCTCGCGCAGGACGCGCTGGCCCATGCCGACCGCGTCGGCATCCACGACTTCGTAGGCACTATGGCTGTAGATGGGCACGAAGCCTTGTGCAAGCGCGAGCGTATGGTGATCGGCCGGCTTGTCGCCGAGATCGAGCCGCATGAACGCGACGACCGGCGAGCCATCGGGAAGTACCTGCACATCGCTCGGGATGAATCCAAAATGCCGCGTATACCATGCGCAGGTTTCCTGGTAGTCGGCGAGTTCGAGCACGACATGTCCGAGCCGGATAACTTCGGGCGCGCACTCGGGCGGTCGCTGCGTCCCGTTAATTCGGACGGCCGCATCCACGGAGTTGAACGGCAATGGCGGCCGATGGGATAGCGTCGAAGCTGGCGCCTGGCCCCATATTGCATCGACGCGAAAGCCAGAAGGATCTGTCAGTCGTACTGTATAGCCGCCGCCTGGCAACTGCGACCGTTCGACCTCAGAGGCGCCGGGCACTTTTGCAAGCGCATCAAGATCGGCCATGTTGTCGACCTGTAGCCCGAAGCCGACGAACATGGATTTCGGCGCCTTTCGGACGACGTAGCAGAAATGCGAAGCACCCGTTCCCCGCAGTAGGACGAGCGCATCAGTGCGCGATACCGTTCGGAGCCCGAAGTCATTGAGAAATTGCTCGGCTTTCTCGAGATCTGGCCGGTCGAATATCAGATAGGCCAATGCCGACGCTTTCGTCGTGGGATCGGGGTGACGGGACGGCTGTACAGTAGTCAGTTTCATGGCAGAACGGAAATCAAACGGTTCGGATAGCGTGTTCGGCTTCCATAGCCGGCGCGCCGACGGGGTTCGTCAGCAAGGCAAGACTCTCGCGCACGATACGGTTCACGTCGGTGGCCGCACCGTCGTGGACGATCGTCTTGTCGGGCCGGACTACGGCAACCCACCCGACGGGCACCAGCCCCGGAAGAAATACGCCTTCAAGGTCTTCCCAACTGTCGAGCGCGGCAAGATGCAGCCGTTGCCCCCGATGGGCAATCTGGACAACGCGCCCCTCGGCACGCGCAAACGCTGCGGCCGTCGCGTGCTCTAGCACAGCCGCCGCATCCACGCCAAACCCGATCAGCGTGAGACCCTGCCCGAGCACGTCGTCGCTCAGACACGTGGTGCCATCGGAACCTCTCACCCAGCCTTGCGCGATGACTGCGCCACGAACAAGCCTGGTCGACGAGCGGCCCTTGGCGAACAGTCCACTGCGAAATGCGTTCTTCGGCTTGATCTGCAGTTCCTCAAATTGCGCGCGCAGGCGCGGCACGAGTCCCGCAAGTCGCATCAACCCATGAGTCAACAGCGCAACCGCGCCACTTCGCGGCATGACGAGCCTACTCATGAATTTTGCAAGGTTGATCATTGCCTTTGCATGCGGGCGCCGCTCCTCGTCATAGGTATCGAGAATCCTTGGGTCGGCACGTCCGTGTACCACCCATGCCAATTTCCAGCAAAGATTGGCGGCGTCCCGAAGGCCTGCTACCAGCCCCTGCCCGACGAATGGAGGCGTGATATGGGCCGCGTCGCCCGCGAGGAACACCCGCCCCTTGCTGAATGCGTCAACGGTGCGCGCATGGAAGCGATACACGGCCTTGCGCTCGATGATCATCTCTTCGACGTTGCCCCATGGAGAGAGCAACTCCCGGATGCGTGTCTCGGATTCCATTTCCTCGCGTCGCTCTCCAGGCTGCAGCATGAATTCCCAGCGTTCACGGTGGCCAGGCGCGACCATATGCGGGATTGGCCGACGGTGATCGCAGATGAATTCGATGTGATCGATCGGACGCGGTACGTAGCGGGCATCGACGATCAACCAGTCCTCGGCGAACGTCTTACCTTTGAATTCCTGGCCGATGAGCTGCCTCACCAGCGAACTCGCCCCGTCCGCGCCGACCAGATAGCGGGCACGGACCTCATGAGTGCGCCCGTCCCCGAGGTCCAGCGACGCGAGCACATGGTCCCGTTCCTCCGTGAAGCCCTTCAGTCCGACACCCAGCGCAATATGCGCACAGTCATATGTCTCGAGCCGGGCGCGCAGGCACCGCTCGAGATCCGGCTGGTAGAACGTGACGAGCTTCGGATGGCCATCCAGGCTGCCCAGCGAATTCACGCTGCCGAACAGGCCCAGCATGGGCGACCTCATGCGGACGTACGGTATGGCGATCGTCTCGAAATCGCGCTCGCCAACGCCCGCAAGCTGAAGGATGCGCAGCGCCTCGTTATCCAGTGCGATTGCACGGGGCGCCATGAATACTTCACGCGACTTGTCTACAACCATCACGTTCACACCGTGCCGTGCCAGCAGATTGGCGGTCGCCGCACCGACCGGGCCACACCCGACTATCAGCACCTCTATTGCCTCGGGCAGGTCACGCGTCGGCGGCTGAACCGGGTCCTGCAGGCCGGACGGCCCGGTGGTGTTTATTGCTCCTGTCTCCACTGTCACTCCATCTGTCTATTTGTTTGTCGGGCGTCAACCATGCGCCTTATTGACATTAAAGTCATCGATGACAACTTTGTCAATAGAAACATTCCAATCTATACTTGGATATGAGCAAAGACTGGAACTCGTCATGGCGAACTCTTTAAACCGGCCCGCGCCCAAGCGCTCCACCCGTGCGGACCCCGTTTCTCCGGTCGCCGTTCCCGAGGAGCGCGAGCCGCGCGGAGCGCGTCGCAAGCGCGAGACACGCGCCCGCCTGCTCGACGCTGCCCTCCGGCTAATGGCGGAAAAGGGCATGGAGGGCGTGGCGATCAACGAAATCACTGAGGCCGCCGACACCGGCTATGGCTCGTTCTATAACCACTTCGAGTCGAAAGAAGCCATCTACGCGACGCTCGTCGGCAACGTATTCGAGGAATTCGCCGACATGCTCGATCGCCTCACCGGCGGCCTGTCCGACCCGGCCGAGGTAATTGCCGTCTCGGTGCGCCATACCCTGATGCGTGCGCGGCGCGATCCCGTTTGGGGACGCTTCCTGATACGTGAAGGGTTTTCAGCTCACATCCTGAGCCGTGGGCTGGGCCAGCGGCTGCTGCGGGATATCGGAAACGGCATCGCCGCCAAGCGCTTTGTGGTCGCTGACCCCTTCATCGGCTTTCTTTCGGTGGGCGGCACGGTGCTCGCGGCAATTGCGGCCGAGCTGAATTTCGTCGCGCCGGGCGCGCCGGCGGCAGACCTGCTCGACGAGTTCGGCTTCAGCGGAGAGCATTTCGCCGAGCGTACGGCAGCAACGCTTCTGCAAACACTCGGGCTCAAGCGCACAGAGGCAGAGAAGATTGCAATGCGCGCGTTGCCACTGGTCGAGGCGGAAGTCGACGCGCAATGAGGCGGTTGAAGTCAAGACGCGTTATGGACCGGGATCATCGACGCGACACGAAGAGACAAAGGCCCTCGCCGAATTGCGGAAACAAGGTCATTCTCTTGACGTCACGTGCGGCTGATCGGCAGGCAATTCGCCCATCGCCTGGAAGAGTGCGGCGGTATCGCTCATGCGTTGACTCCCGGCGCGGGCGGCGCTAAGCCGTGCGTTGAGAAACCGCTGCTCGCTGGCGTGCTGTGCCGTTGACGGCAGGGAACCCAGGCGGGCGCGCGACGCCGTTTCGTCGAATGCAGCTTGGGCTGCCTGTGCCGCTCTTTCGGCAAATGCCAGCGTCTGCGCGTCATTGTCCAGTGCGGCAAGCGAATCGGCGACATCCTGGAATGCCGACAGAACTGTCGACTTGTAGTGCAGAACCGTCGCATCGTAGGTATCAATCGAGGCTCTGCGTTGCGCGAACAACGCCCCACCATGGAAGAGCGGCTGGGACAGGCCCGCACCGATCGCCCAGAGCCCGCCTGCACCTGAGAGCATCGCGGGCCAGCTAAAGCCCCCGCGACCCATCGAGGCCGTCAGTGACAGGCTCGGAAAGAGTTGCGCGGTCGCAGCGCCAACGTCGGCCGCGGCGGCCTTCACGGCGGCATCAGCTGCCTGAATGTCCGGACGCGAACGCAGGAGGTCCGAAGGCACGACGACCGGCACGTGGTCGGGCAACGCCAGGCTGTCGAGGTCGGGAACGGTCGGTGCGTTATCGGGCGTCCGGCCCATCAGTACCGCCAGCGCGTGGACGGCTGTGGCGCGCTGCTGGCGTAAGGCCGGAAGACTCGCCGCGATCGAATCTGCCTCCTGCGTCGAGTTGAGCGCCTGCACGTGCGAAATGGACCCGAGCGCGTACCGTTGCTGATCCTCGTTTGCAGTTTCGCTCGCCACGGCGATGAGCCGTTCGGTGAGCGCGATCTGGCGATCGAGCGCCGCCACATTGATCGCCGTGCCGACGATGTTGGCGGCGAGCGCGCGCCGGGCCGCTTCCAGTTCAAATGCCTGCACATTCACGCGATCGGTAGCCGCCGCGTTGGTGTAACGCGTCGCGCCGAAGAGGTCGAACGTGTAGTGCGCTTGAATCTGCCCGGCGAAGAAGTTATAGCGGACCTCGCTTGGGCCGATGCCGGGCACGACCGGTGAACGCGCACGCTCGACCTGGGCGGCAGCGTCGACCGACGGCAGCGTGGACGAGCCGATTTGCCCGCGCAGTTCTTCTTGCGCGGCGGAGAGCGTCCGCTGCGTGGCCGCAAGCGTCGGGCTGTTGCGCAATCCTTCGTCGACGAGCGCATCGAGCGCGTCGGACCGGTAAAGCCGCCACCATTGCAGAACGGCAGTCGAGCCGATATCGAATTGCTGCGCAACGCCATCCGCCACGACAGTCTTCGACGGCTGCACCTGCGCGCCGTAATGCGTGGGCGAAGGCATCACCGGGGGCTCCCCGCTGGGAGCGAACGAGCAGGCCGTCAGTGCGAGCGCCGTAGCCACGGCGATAACGGATGTCTTATAGGCAAAGTTCATGATGAAATCTCCGTATGCTCGACGACGACCGGTTGTATCCCGCGCTCGTCGCGCCGGATGCTGAAGCACGTCGCATAGAGCGCCGGCAGGAAGAAAATGGTCAGTGCCGTGGCGATCGTGATACCACCCATCAGCGCGGTCGCCATGGGCCCGAAGAAAGCTGAGCGCAAGAGCGGGATCAAGGCGAGCACGGCGGCTGCGGCCGTCAGCATGATCGGCCTGAAGCGCCTCACGGTTGCACCGATAATCGCGTCGAAGCGCCCATGCCCCGCCGCGATGTCCTGGTCGATCTGGTCGACCAGAATCACGGAGTTGCGCATGATGATGCCGAACATGGCAATCACGCCGAGCAACGCGACGAAACCAAAGGGCTTGCCGAACAGGAGCAGCGCGGCCACGACGCCGATCAGCCCGAGCGGTGCTGTCAGCACGACGATAAACGTCCGCAGGAAACTCTTGAGCTGGATCATGAGCAGCGTCAGCACGGCGATGATCATGAGCGGCATCTCGGCGTTGATCGAGGTCTGGCCTTTCACGCTTTCTTCGACGGAGCCGCCCACCTCGATGCGATAGCCGACCGGCAGCGTGGCTTTTTGCTCCGCGAGCGCGTGCTCGATATCGCGGGTCACGTCGATGCCCTGCGCGTTGCCCCGAATGTCGGCCTGCACGGTGATCGTCGGTTGCCGGTCGCGCTGCCAGATCACCCCATACTCGAGCGTGTTCCGAACGTGTCCGAGGGAACCGAGAGGAACCGGGCCATTCGGCGTCGGGATCGCCAGGCTCATGAGCTGCGCAGGATTGACACGCTCGCTCTTTGGCGCGCGCAGATCGACGTTGATCAGCTTGTCCTGCTCACGGAACTGCGTGACCGTGTAGCCAGAAAGCGTCATGGCCAGGAAGTTCGATACGTCCTCCGACGACACGCCAAGCTGGCGCGCCCTGTTCTGATCGATCTCGAACGAGAGCGACCGTTCCGCCGGCTCGTCCCAGTCGAACTGCACATCGCGCGTGCGGGAATCGGCGCGGACCTTCTCGGCGACCTCTTCAGCAATTGAGCGCACGGTCGCAATGTCGTTGCCGCTCACCCGGAACTTGATCGGGAAGCCCACGGGCGGGCCGTTCTCGAGTCGCGCCACACGCGTGCGCACGCCGGAGAACTCTCTCCCGAGTTTGGCATCGAGCCAGTGCATCAACTCGTCGCGGTTTTCAACGCTTTTGGCCGTGATCACGAACTGCGCGAAGTTTGGCTGCTGAAGCTGCTGGTCGAGCGGCAGGTAAAAGCGCGGTGCGCCGGTGCCCACAAAGTCTACGAAATGCTCGATTGCAGGCTGGCCGTCGAGCGCCTTTTCCAGGCGCTTCGCTTCGCGCAGGGTCGCCTCGAACGAAGCACCTTCCGGCAGCCGCAGGTCCACAAGCAGCTCTGGCCGTTCAGAGTTGGGGAAGAACTGTTGCGGCACGCGCGTGAAGGCCGCCATCGCGATCGCAAAGAGCACGGCAGTGACGCCGAGCACGGCCCAGCGACGCTCGATACACCACGAGACCCACCCCGACAGGCGCCGGTAGAAGCCGGTGCTGTAAACATCGTGCTCGTGATGGTGCCCGCCACTCTCGTGGCTCTTGCGCTCGGGCAGCATGTGGAAGCCCAGCAAGGGGACCAGCACGACGGCAGCGAACCACGATACGATCAGCGCAATGGCCGACACTTCGAAGATCGAACGTGTGTATTCGCCCGTACTCGATTTCGCGAGTGCGATTGGCAGGAAGCCCGATACCGTCACGAGCGTGCCAGTCAGCATCGGGAATGCCGCGCTCGTGTAGGCAAAGGCCGCCGCGCGCTTGCGACTCCACCCCTGCTCGAGCTTCACGGCCATCGTTTCGACGGCGATGATCGCGTCGTCGACGAGCAGCCCCAGCGCGAGCACGAGCGTGCCAAGGGAGACCTGGTCCAGCCCGATATTGAACACATGCATGCAAAGCGCCGTCACGGCGAGCACGATCGGAATCGAGATCACGACGACCATGCCGGTGCGCAGGCCGAGCGAAACGAGGCTCACGACCAGCACGATTGCTACCGCTTCGCCGACCGACCTTACGAACTCGTCCACTGAATGCTTGACCGCGTGAGGCATGCTCGAGACGGGAGCCAGCTTGAGTCCCGCCGGCATGGCCGCCTGCAGTTCGGCGGTTTTCGCGTCGAGCGCCTTGCCGAGGCTGATCACGTCGCCGCCTTTTTGCATCGTCACGCCGATGCCGAGCGCCGCCTGCCCCCCGACGCGCATCTGGGTGACGGGCGGATCGTCATAGCCGCGCGTGATCTTCGCGATGTCACCGAGCCGGAACGTGCGTTTGTTCACGGTGATGAGCGTGTCGGCGAGCGCCTGCACGTCCTTGAACGCGCCGCTCGGTCGCACGAACACCCGGTCGTCCGCCGTCGTAATGGTGCCAACGGGCGTAACGGTATTTTGTGCGTCGATTGCCTGGGCGAGCTGCTGCGGCGTGATAGAGAGCCCCGTCAGCTCTGCATTCGATATCTCGACGAAGATGTGCTGGTCCGGGTCGCCAAAGTAGTCGACCTTGGCGACGCCGGGCACGCGCAGCAGGACCGTGCGCAACTGGTCTGCGTAGTCGTGCAGTTGCGCAGGCGTAAAGCCGTCGCCTTCAAGCGCGTAGATGTTTGTGTAGACGTCACCGAACTCGTCGTTGAAAAACGGTCCAACCGTCCCCTTGGGCAGCGTCGCCGAGATGTCGCCCACTTTCTTGCGCACCTGGTACCAGGTCTCGGGGACCTCCTTGACCGGGGCCGAATCCTTCATGGCGAAGAAGATCATCGACTCGCCGGGCCGTGAGTAGCTCTTGATGTTGTCGACATACGGTGCCGCCTGCAACTGACGGCCGATCCGGTCCGTGATCTGTTCCTGCACCTCGCGGGCAGTCGCGCCCGGCCAGTAAGTTTTGACCACCATGGTCCGGAACGTGAACGGCGGGTCTTCCGACTGGGCAAGCTGCGTATAACCGATCACGCCGAACAGGGTTGCAAGCCCGATCAGAAAGATCACCAACTGCTGATGGCGCAACGCCCACGCGGAGAGATTGAAGCCACCTTCGCCATGTGCCTCGGAGTCGGACGGGGTGACGGTCGCGCTTTCATGCGCGGTTTCACGGTCGCGTGGGTTCATGACGAAAAATCCTCGGGATGCAACGGGGCCACCACCTGCACGTGTTGGTCTGCGCTCACTGCGTGCACGCCCTGCATCACGACGCGGTCGCCGTCGTGCAGGCCGCCGGTGACAGAGACCGTGCGTTCGTCGTAGCGCGCGATGCTGACAGGGCGCAGCTCAAGGGTGTCGCTGCCCGCGTGCACCACCCACACAGCGGGGTCGTCGCCTTTGTGAAAGAGCGCCGTCACAGGCAGCGCGAACGGACGTGCCGTTGCCGCGTCGCTGGCGGCATCGAACGCAACATTCGCCGTCATGCCGAGGCGAACTTCGGGGCTCGGCGCGGCCAGCGTGAGCTTCACGCGCCAGGTGCGGCTTTGCGGGTCGGCGGCGGGCGACACCTCGCGCACGCGCGCCTCGAAGGTCTTACCAGGCAGCGCAGACAGGCTCACGCGCGCATTGCTGCCGACGGTCAATGCGCCAATCGTCCGCTCGGACGCGTCGCAGACAACATCCACGTCTCCCGTCCAGTCGAGGTGATAGACGGCTTGATCTGCCTGAATGTTCTGGCCGGTGTCGGTGTCCTCCGACGTGATGACGCCGTCGTGGTCTGCCGTGAGCGTGGCGTAGCGCAGGTGATCCGTGGCGAGCGCCATCTGGGCGAGCGCCGAATCGCGCTGCGCGAGGGCGGAAGCGTAGGCGTCCTGGGTCTGCTCCATCTGCGCGGGTGCAATCAGGTTTGCCTGCGCCTGAGCTTTATCTCGATCGAGCTGCTGTTTGGCGTACACGAGACGATGTTCGGCGGCGTCGAGCTGCGCTCGCGCGCTGGCCAGGTTGTTGCGCAGGTCGGTAGGGTCGAGCAGCGCAACGGTCTGTCCCGACTTGACGGTATCGCCGATGCGCACCCGCCGTTCGGTGACCTTGCCTCCAATCCTGAACGAAAGAGGCGTCGAATACCGCGCCTGTATCTGAGCCGGCAATGAGGCGCTCGCCGTGCGCCCGTCGGGATGAACCGTGACAGCAACGACGGGCTTGAGCTCGGGAGCGACGGTTTCGCGCTGGTGGCAGGCCGCTAGCAGCATTGCGCCGCAAGCCGCAATCAGAAGACGTCCCCGGAGGGATGGTCGGACGACGGACGGCAGGAAAGGACGCGCAAGCGTCTGCGCGTTAAGACCGGAAAGTTTCACGATGTTCACAAGGCAGGTGATGGTCCAGCAATAAAATGGGCGAGGCATCGGAAGACACGGTGCGTCTGGCAGCATGCTTTGCAAAGTGCGCGAGCACTAGATCCGGCATACCTACAACTTAGTATTCCTACTCGCTTTGTCTGATACAAGCCGCTTGCAACTCTTCGTACTTCGTCATCGCACGCGGCCACTCCCCACGAAACAGCTAGAGAACGAGCGTAAAACATGTCCTCGCCCCCCAGCCCGGCGCTGGTGGATCTGGATGGCAGTGGACGACTCATTTTCAGCGCTGCAACTCCCTGTTCCAGGCACCGTCGCAACTCAATTCGTCTGTCCATGCGGTCGCTGATCCGTTCGCGACAGTGACATTAAACCCATAACTGATTATATTGTCAACTATGACGTGTAAATCTAAAATATGACGATACAGAAATCTGGAACCGAGATGCCTGATACCCCGAACTCCCGTGCAACCCGGCAGCGCAAACAAAAGCTGCCAGCTCCGGCCGAGGCGACCGAAGGGCGGCAGCCGCGCGGCGCCCGCCGCAAGCGGAAGACTCGAACCCGCCTGCTCGACGCTGCGCTCAGGCTAACGGCCGAAAAAGGGATAGGTTCAGTGACCATCAACGACATTACCGAGGCCGCCGACGTCGGTTTCGGCTCCTTCTACAATCACTTCGAGTCGAAGGAAGGGATCTTCGCCGCGCTCGTCGAGTGGGTGTTCGAAGAGTTCGCCGATACGCTTGATCGCCTGGCCAGCGGACTGTCCGACCCGGCCGAAGTGGTCGCTATCTGTGTCCGCCATACGCTGATGCGCGCCCGCCGCGAGCCGGTGTGGGGACAGCTCCTGATCCGCGAGGGTTTTTCGGTGCATGCGCTGAACTGGGGTCTCGGTCAGCGTTTGCTGCGCGATAGTCAAAGTGGCATTTCCGCGAGACGCTTTGTCGTCTCGGACCACTTTCTGTGTCTCATTTCCGTTACGGGCATCATCTTCGCGGCGATCGCCGCTGAAATGCACTTTTCCGCCTCCGTCACACCAGCCGTCCAAGGGCAGAAGCCATCTGGACTCGGAGAACAGCACTTCGCGGAGCGCGCTGCGGCGGTCGTGCTACAGGCACTTGGACTCAAGCGCGTCGAGGCAGAGAGAGTTGCGCGGCTGCCGTTACCGGGTTACCCGGAAATCAAAGTCTGTCGAGCAAAACCGCGGGTTCGCTGATCGGGTGGACAACTTTCAGACTCAGGGCGCGGGTAGAGGGGCGGCGAGACCAAGGGCGAGGCAGCCGTGATCGGGAGAAACGGCGCTGACAACGAAAGACTGGAGAGACGGCTGCCGGATCTTGTGTCGCCCGGCACCGTGGTCTCTTCGCCCCATACCACGGCGCTTCGAACATCAGTCAGCTATGGCCTTTCGCCCTTCGCCTTTGGATTCGTAGCAATCCAGCCGTCCAGCATATCTGCCCACGCCTGGAGCATCGCCCTCCTCTGCTCTGCATACTCCGCCTTGTTGTAGACCGCGCGCACGCCACGCTGTTCGTGAGCGAGGCATTTCTCGATCCAGTCGGTGTTGAACCCTGCTTCGTGCAACAGCGTGCTGGCCGTCCGACGCAGATCGTGCACCGTGAAAGGATCAAAATCTGCCCCGCCGTCGCGTATCAGCTTGACCGTGCGGTCAATGACGCGGTTCAGAGTCGCCGAACTTATTGGGGAGGCCGTCTCATAGCGGCCGGAATGCACGTACGAACTCGCTCCGAAGCATGTCTTGAATGCGACCAGAATGTCCAGAGCCTGTTGACTCAGATAGACAATGTGGGGGAGACCGGCCTTCATCCGTTCCTTCGGAATTGTCCACCTTTAGTCCCCGCGCCTGCACGAAACGATAGACCTGCAGAACGATGTCGCGCGCCCGCACGGCAGGGGCCGCGGCGCCCCTCCCCTTGATCTTCTCGCAGCGCGCCATCAATCGTGCGGGCGTGATCTCTTCCAACTTCAGCCGGCCAAATTCCGACGTGAGATTCCGCTCTTATACCAATTTGCGCATCGCTCGTGTGGAGTCGGCAAGAGCAGTCTCCACAAAGTATTTCTCCGCCCACTTACCAAACGTTAGCACCTCGGTCGCCTCGACCCGTTTCTCGACTTTCGAACGTGAAGGACTCTCTCCGCGCTGGATTGCTCCGTAGACTTGGTCGCGTAGAAGCCGGGCTTCCGGGAGGCTATAGCCATTGCGAATCCGAGTTCGTCTGGCTTGCGTGGCTTCCGTGCTTAAAGTGATGGATCGTAGCGGCCGATAACCAGGGTTTCCCGGCGACCGTTCACCCGGTAGTCCGTACCGGAAGCTCACCGCGCCTGCAGGAATCACTGCTGCATATTGCCCCCGCTGATCGGCAACCTTGTAGATCTTCTTGGCCGGCTTCAGCGCTCGCAACTGCATGTCTGTGAGCATAGGGACTCCTCGAACGTATACCGTCAACCGATACCGTCAGACTGATTTGACGGTATCGGACAAGGCCGTCCGAGGAAGAAATGTCGGTACCGTCACCGATACCGACATTTCCACCAGGTATTGCCCGGATCACAGCAGACCACACCGGACAATAACCTCATCTTTTTTAAAGGAGAAACAGGAAAAACCGGACCTCCCGGAACGACCCGGGAGCACCTTGAATCACTCCCACTCGATCGTCAATCGGTGGCCGGGATCCTTCTGGAGACGGCCTTTCCGCCCAGTCGGGTAGCGACGATACCGTCAGCCATACCGAAAAATCCAGTCGGCAGTTATCGGCTTTGGACAGACTGCATCGGAGAGTCAATGTGCGCTTTCGTTCAAACATTACGAAAACTGGGCATCCGAATACGACTTCTGCGGAGTACCGTCATCGATACCGTCAGCGACCATCCAACGCGATCCAGGCAGAGCTTGAGTAAGGCATGATCCGAGTCGCCCAATATTGCCGGCCTTCGCCAGCACGGGATAGCAGCGCCAGAACGACCTGGCATCCCCGCGCTGTTATCAGCAATGCGAGAAGTGCTTGGCCGTTCCCCGCGAAGACCGGTTTCGATATCGAGCGGCACGCTCGGCACCGCCTCGAGCTCCACGACCTAGCTGTCGGAATCGAACAGCATGAAACCGCGCTCCGGGTCAATCTACACGTCAAGATTACGTTCTCGCGTGGCGTCGTTGTGGACGACGCCGCCGAACAGCTGCGAATTGTGCCGTTCCAATGCGATGCGCGTAATCGAACATTGCACCGTGCGGACGCCGACCAATACATACACAATCAGGAGAGCCAGTCAGGTGCATGAGGCAAGGTTGCATTCTGGGCAATATCATGATTGACGAATAACGTCGCACCTTCAGCCGCCAAAAGCTCTTCGACCCTGTTCATCGACGCAATTGACTGCTGTGCGTCGACATTGAAAGAAGGAACGCATCTGCATTGGAAGTTACGCCGATTGTGAGCAATATCGCCACTCAACACGACTCGCCCGGTCTCGGGAAGATTCAGCAACAGCGAGCAATGGCCAGGGGTGTGGCCGGGCGTGAAAATGATACGGACGGCGCCGTCTCCATAAACGTCGTGGTCGCCCTCGATCAACCTGAGCCTGTTGTTACGCAGCATGCCGTACAGGTCAGGCCTAAATCCGAAAGCGTCAGGATCCGGGCCAAACATGGCTTCATATTCAGCCGTCTGCACGATCCACTCGGCCTTCGTGAACAGCCGACAATTGCCTACATGGTCGTAATGCGCATGCGAAAGCGCCAGCGTACCGATTTCATCAGGCTCAACCCCGATTTCCTGAAGTTGCGACGCGATCGTCTTGCTGATCGTTCCGCGGATACCGTGGGCGATGATCCGGCCTTCCGGCTCGCCGATCAGATCGTCCTGGGTGCCGGTGTCCCATAGCATCCATTGTCCGCGATGGCGGATGAGATACGCATTGCAGCTTAACGTCATCGGCTTGCCGACATTGAATCCGGGAGAGTAAATCGAGGCATCGTCGACCTGCGCTATGCCTGCGTCGAGAACGTACAGTCGCTCGATCGTCGCGTCATGGCTCATGGCTGCCCCGTTCTCAGCGAAGATGAATGGCGAGCTCACCGAGCCCTTCGATCGCGGACACCACTTTGTCGTCCGCTTTAAGCCATTGACGCTCGTCGCGCGGCACCTTTTTCCCCCAGATCACCCCCGGCGGCGTCCCAGTAAACAGAATGTCGCCCGGCTCGATCGTCATGATGCTGGCCACGTAGCGGATGATCTCGCGGCAGTCGAAGATCATTTCGCCGGTGCTGCTGTCCTGCCTGATTTCGCCGTTCACCCAGGTTTGCAACCTCAGGTTGTTCGGGTCCGGCACGCGATCCCGGGTAACGAGCCAGGGGCCCAGCGGAGCAAAACCATCCGACATTTTCCCCGCCGTAAACTGCGTCGTGATGTTCTGCAGACCTCGGGCGCTGAAGTCATTACCGACCGCGTAGCCCGCAACAACGGATAGCGCATTCTCCTTCGACACGTTCTTGCATTTCCGCCCGAACACAATCACGAGTTCCGTCTCGTAGTCGAACTCCTTGTCTACCATAGTAGGCAGTTCAATGTCGCCGTCATGGTGATTGAGTGCGTTCGCAAACTTGCTAAAGATTGGCGGCGCCTTGGGAATGGGCGTTCCCGTCTCCGCCGCATGCGCCTGGTAGTTGAACCCCACGCAGATGATCTTCCGCGGCCGCGTGACAAGGGGAGCGAAAGCAGCCTCACGTACCTCAACCGATTCGATTCCGCCGTCCTGCCGAAGGCGGTTCACGATCGCCGATACGTCGGCAGCACGGTCGTTCTGAAGCAAATCGTCCATATCAGCCGGCGCCGGCAACTCGAAGTTAGCGCCAGCCTGCGTGATATTCACGATCCGGCCGTCGAGCTCAGCGCCGAGGGCAAATGCACCACCGATGCGGAGATTGGCCAACTTCAGGTCGAGCTCCCCTACTTCAAGATTCGGGTTTGCGTTTTCCAATTTGCACTCCTTATGAAAACTGCTAAAGCGGGATGAAGAGATGGCACGACCTGGGCGATCAAAGGAACGAGACACCCGCGAGGCTGGTTCCCGGCACTTTCCGGGATGTGCAAGTAGAATATATCTACGATAGGAGAATGTCAACGGCCACCCTTTCTGGGCGGCCACAGCTTGCCCGACTTACTTGTCGTCGCGCCGGGAGATGACCAGGTAATAGGAGCAATGCTTTCTGGAGCGATTGCTGAAGGCGTGCTCGACCCTGGCCTCGAAGAACAGAGTGTCACCTTCCGACAAGCGAATTTCCTGGCCCGGCAACGAAACGATCAACTCCCCTTCTGCCACTGTCACGTGCTTTTCTGTTCCGCTTCGGTAAGCCGGCATCATGCCTGTGGACACGCCGGCCGGCAGCCAGTGCTGGAGCAACTCGACCTGGCTACCAACCATGGTCGGAGAAAGAATGTGGCGCTCGAAGCCGGTTTCGCTGTCCCGGAAAATATGCCGCTGTTCACGCCGAACTACCGCTACGGCTTGCCGATCCTCGACGCCGCCGGTAAGGAAGCTCAGTGTCGTCTCGAGGGCGTGCGCGATCCGTTTTGCTACCCCGATGGTCGGACTCTTTTCGCCTCGCTCGACCTTTGAAAGCATGGCCCGGCTCACGCCAGATCTCGTCGCCAGCTCTTCGAGTGTCAGCTCGCCGCGCTCCCGCAGCGCGCGCATGCGGCGCCCAAACTCCTGATTTAACTCGTCGTGGTCGCCTGCAGCTTCAGGTGGAAGTTCCATAAGACTGTTCATCTATGACTGTTCATAAGGGGGTCGGCGAGAGTCTAGCGCATCGTCACAAGCTTTTTTGAAAACGCTTGATGGCTCACTTTCTGTCTGCTAGTGTATCTTCCATAGTAGATTGTGTCTACCATGTAAGACGATTTAGGTGGTTTCCGAAGAAATTCGCTGTGCAATGCAATAAAACCATTGTTATCCGGGCCAGCGCCTCGCTACCCAAGCCACGGCTCGAGCCCGAATCAGGAGACGACATGACTCAATCGATCGACGCACTGTTCGAGCAGGACCGTGCGCATTTCATGCATCCGTCCACGCACGCTCACGATCACCAAAGCGGCGCGCTGCCGGGCAAGATCGTGCGCGGCGGCAGCGGCATCCGCATCGAAGATCATGAAGGCCGGCAATACATCGACGCCTTTGCGGGACTTTACTGCGTGAACATCGGCTATGGCCGTACCGAAGTCGCCGACGCCATGTATGAGCAGGCAAAGCAGCTTGCCTATTACCACACCTACGTCGGCCATTCGTCGGACGCAATCATCGAGCTGTCTTCGCGCCTCATGGAGTGGGCGCCGGCCGGCATGAAGAAGGTTTACTACGGCATGTCCGGCTCGGACGCGAACGAAACGCAGATCAAGATCGTCTGGTACTACAACAACGTGCTGGGCCGCCCGAACAAAAAGAAGATCATCTCGCGCGAGCGCGGCTATCACGGCTCGGGCATTGTGACGGGCAGTCTCACGGGCCTGCCGAGCTTCCATCAGCATTTCGATCTACCGATCGAGCGCGTGAAGCACACGGTCTGCCCCCACTGGTATCGCAAGGCGCCCACGGGAATGAATGAGGCCGCGTTCGTATCGTACTGCGTGGACGAACTCGAAAAGCTGATTAAACGTGAAGGTGCCGACACAATCGCAGCCTTCATCGGTGAGCCTGTAATGGGCACCGGCGGGATCTTGCCGCCTCCAGCCGGCTACTGGCCCGCGATCCAGCAGGTGCTGAAAAAGCACGACATTCTCCTGATCTGCGACGAAGTCGTGTGCGGCTTCGGCCGGCTCGGCTCGAAGATGGGTGCGCAGCACTTTGGCATCCAGCCCGACCTCATCACCGTTGCGAAGGGACTCACGAGCGCGTATGCGCCGCTCTCAGGTGTCATCGTGGGCGAAAAGGTCTGGGATGTGATTGCGCGGGGCTCGCAGGAGCACGGACCGATGGGACATGGCTGGACCTATTCCGGGCACCCGGTGTGTGCGGCCGCGGCGCTCGCCAATCTCACGATCATCGAGCGCGAAAAGCTGGTGGAAAACGCCGCGCAAGTTGGCTCTTACTTCGGCGCGCAACTGCGTGAAGCGTTCGGCTCACACCCGCTGGTGGGCGAGGTGCGCAGCACGGGCATGCTGGCTGCGCTGGAATTCATGGCAGACAAGGAGGCGCGCAAGCCCTTCGACCCGGCTCTGAAGATCGGGCCGCGGGTTGCCGCAGCCGCGCTGCAGCGAGGTCTGATCGCGCGCGCCATGCCGCACGGCGACATCCTCGGTTTCGCACCGCCGCTCGTGATGAGCCGCGACGAGGCAGACGAGATCGTTGGCATCGTGAAGCAGGCCGTGGACGAGGTTGCGGAGCGGGCTCTCACAGACGCGGGTTGACCTCGCCGCTTCGCTCCGCATTCTGTTGGTAATTGTCGCGTTGAACGGAGGCAGCTGTGCCGAAGACTCAAGAAGTGATTGTCAGCTTTCGAAGCGTTAGGAAAACTTACGATGGCGAGTCGCTCGTCGTCAAATCGCTCGATCTCGATATCTACCGCGGAGAATTTCTCACCTTGCTCGGACCCTCGGGCTCCGGCAAGACGACCTGCCTGATGATGCTTGCAGGCTTCGAATTTCCTACCGGTGGCGAGATCCACCTCGACGGCAAGCTGCTCAACAACGTCCCCCCTCACAAGCGGGACATTGGCATGGTGTTTCAGAACTATGCGTTGTTTCCGCACCTGACGGTAGGACAGAACGTGGCGTATCCCCTCAGTGTGCGCAAGGTGCCTGCTACCGAACGTGCCGCGCGTGTGAACGAAGCCCTGAGGATGGTACGCATGGAAAGCTTCGAGAAGCGCTATCCGGCACAACTGTCAGGTGGCCAGCAGCAGCGCATCGCGCTCGCACGCGCACTCGTGTCCAAACCCAAGCTCGTGCTCATGGACGAGCCGCTTGGCGCGCTCGACAAGCAACTGCGCGAGCACATGCAGTACGAGCTGAAGTCCCTGCACGCAGAACTCGGCCTGACGTTCGTCTACGTCACACATGATCAGGACGAGGCGCTCACCATGTCAGACCGGGTCGCGGTATTCGACAAAGGTGTCGTGCAGCAGCTCGACACCGTAGACCGTATGTACGAATCGCCATGCAACGAGTTCGTGGCGAACTTCGTCGGCGACAGCAACCGGTTGCGCGGGACGATCGCGTCAGTGGACGGCGAATTTTGCGACTTCCGGCTTGACGACGGAACGCGGCTCGTCGGCCGCAATATCGGCAACGCGGCGGCGGGCGCCTCCGCCATCGCATGCATTCGCCCCGAGCGCATGAACGTAGTGTACGGCAGCGATCGAGCGAACGACGCAGCGGCAAACGCGCTGGCGGGAGAGGCTCGCAGTCTGATCTATTTCGGGGACCACGTGCGGATGCGCTGCGCGTTCAAAGGGCAAGACGAATGTTTCGTCAAGGTACCGATCGGTACCGGTGCACTTGAACGATTTGCACCCGGCGCGCCCGTGACACTCGCATTCGCGCCTGAACATCTGCGCGTTTTTGCGTAGCTGTCTACACGATTTCTACGCTGGCCAGTCCGACACAACGATTCGTTTTCGTCATTGAGGAGAAGGAACCATGATCACTCGAGCAAACTTTGCCGCGCCCTGCACGGTGCTCGCGCTCACGCTGGTGATGTCCGGAGCACCCGCATCCGCTGCGGAACTGACGGTTGTCAACTTCGGAGGCAGTTGGGGGCAAGTGCAGAACATCGCATTCAACGAGCCGTTTGAAAAAGCGACCGGCAACAAGGTCACTGTCGTCGAGTACAACGGCGAGCAGGCCAGGGTGAAGGCCATGGTCGAGGCAAAGCACGTCAACTGGGACGTCGTCGAGGTCGAGTCGGGTGAGCTGAACCGCGGCTGCGATGAGGGCTTGTATGAACAGCTCGACTGGTCGAAGATCGCGAAGAAGTCGGATTTGGTCCCTGAAGCGCCGCAGACCTGCGGGGTCGGCTTCGTTGTGTGGTCGATGGCACTTGCCTATAACGCCGACAAACTCAAGACGGCGCCGACCAGCTGGGCCGATTTCTGGGACATCAAGAAATTCCCCGGCAAGCGCGCAATGCGCAAAGGCGCGCGCTACAACCTCGAATTCGCGCTGATGGCCGACGGGGTTGCACCAAAGGACGTGTACAAGGTGCTCGCCACGAAGACCGGCCAGGATCGTGCGTTCAAGAAGCTCGGCGAGCTGAAACCCTACATCCAGTGGTGGGAGGCGGGTGCGCAGCCGCCGCAGTTCCTCGTCGCCGGTGATGTCGTGATGTCGACCGCGTTCAACGGCCGCATCGACGCCGCACAAAGAGAAGGCCAGAACCTGAAGGTCATGTGGAACGGCAGCATATACGACCTCGACTACTGGGTGATTCCGAAGGGCACGCCGAACAAGGCGCTCGCCGAGCAGTACATTGCGTACACGCTCACGCCCAAATCGCAGGTGGCGTTCACGCAACATATCGCGTATGGCCCGGCAGATGTCGTGGCGCTCAAATCGCTCGACGCCAAGACTCTCGCGAACCTCCCCAACTCGCCGACCAACGCCAAAGACGCAACCCTGCAGGACATCGGCTTCTGGACCGATCACGGCGACGAACTCGAGCAGCGCTTCGCCGCATGGGCCGCGAAGTAAGCGTGCGGATGTTTTTCTGACCCAACCGGCCGCGCGGCGCGCATCGCGTCGTGCGGCATTCCGCCGGGTCGCGGTCCGGCCGGAGAAAAACGTTGAATACGATGACGATCGCCCCTTCCTCGTCGACACTGTCGACGGCCGCGCTCAAGCGCGAACTCCGCTTAGCCGGGGCTCGTAAACGGGCGATGGCGCTCCTCTTGATCGCGCCGCTCGCGATCTTCGTTTTGCTCATCTTCGTCGTGCCGATTGGCGCGCTGCTCACACGCGCGGTGCAGAACCCCGAGATCGCGACGGCGCTGCCGAACACAGTCGCGGCGTTGTCGGGCTGGGACCGTCACGTGCCACCACCCGACGCGGCCTACGCCGCGCTCGCAGCCGACATGACGAAGCTCGCCGGCACCGACGGAATGGGTACGCTCGCGTCGCGTCTGAACCTGGAAATTCCCGGCTTTCGTTCGTTCGTGGCGAAAACGGCGCGCGCGATGCCGCTCAAGGGCAGCAGCGACCAGCCGCTGACGCCCGCGCAGACGCGCGAGAAGCTGATCGAGTTCGATGCGCGCTGGGGCGACGCCACCTACTGGCAGGCGATCGCGAAAAACGGCAGCCAGATCTCGCCGTTCTATCTGCTCGCCGCACTCGACCACAAGCAGGACGGCTTCAGCCATATCGTGCACGCAGATCCCGAGCAGTCGATCTACCTCACAATCTTCGGCCGCACGTTCCTGATCGGCATGGCGGTCACCCTGTTCGCGCTGCTGCTAGGCTATCCGCTCGCGTACTGGGTCTCGCGACTGTCCGAGCGCCGCGCGAATCTCGTGATGATCCTCGTGCTGATTCCCTTCTGGACCTCGGTGCTCGTGCGGGTCGCGGCGTGGATCGTGCTGCTGCAAAACGACGGGCTCGTCAACAAGGCGCTGATCGGCAGCGGGCTGATCGCGCAACCGCTGGCGCTGCTGTTCAACCGCGTCGGCGTGTACATCTCGATGACGCACATCCTGCTGCCATTCATGATCCTGCCACTCTACAGCGTGATGAAGTCGATTCCGCCGACCTACCAGCGCGCGGCCGTATCGCTCGGCAGTCATCCGTTCGCGGCGTTCTGGCGAGTGTACGTGCCGCAGACCTATCCGGGTGTCGCCGCCGGCGCGCTGCTCGCGTTCATTCTCGCGATCGGCTACTACATCACCCCTGCACTGCTCGGCGGCCCGGACGACCAGATGGTCAGCTACTACGTCGCCTACTACACGAACGATACGATCAACTGGGGCATGGCGTGCGCGCTCGGCGGGCTGCTGCTCGCGGCAACGCTGGTGCTGTACGCGGTGTACGGCCGGTTCACGCGCTCAAAACTCAGCCTCAGTTGAGCCGACGATTACGCGAAACAAGGAGAATCTGACCATGAAACTTGCCAGGCCGCTGTTCGCGCCGCATATGTCGTTCGCCGAGCGGGCGTGGTACGTCGCGCTGCGCGTGCTCGTCGTGCTGACGCTGCTGTATCTGATCCTGCCGGTCCTCGCGATCGTGCCGCTGTCGTTCTCGTCGAGCACATTTCTCGTCTATCCGATTCCGGGCTTCTCGATGCGCTGGTACGAGCACCTGATCAGTTCGGACGAGTGGCGGATGGCCGCGAAGAACAGTTTTATCGTCACGCCATCGGCGACCGTCGTCGCGACCGTGCTCGGTACGCTCGCTGCGATCGGCCTCACTAAGGCCGACTTCCACGGCAAAGGTCTGCTGATGGCTGTGCTGCTCTCGCCGATGATCGTGCCGGTCGTCGTGGTCGGCGTCGGCATGTACCTGTTCTTCGCCCCGCTCGGACTCGCGAACACCTATACCGGTCTGATCGCCGCGCATGCGGCGCTCGGCGCCCCGTTCGTCGTCACGACCGTCGCGGCAACACTGCAGGGCTTCAACCATAACCTCGTGCGTGCGAGCCTGTCGCTGGGCGCAAATCCGGTTGAGACGTTCTTCCGCGTCACGCTGCCGGTGATCGCACCTGGTGTGATGTCAGGTGCGCTTTTCGCCTTTGCGACATCGTTTGACGAAGTGGTGGTCACGCTGTTCCTCGCGGGCGCCGACCAGACGACGCTGCCGCGCCAGATGTTCACT
>CABFVV010000037.1_pt1 | contig 87178 bp, 72 predicted proteins | sample 8864751 | NCBI WGS metagenome assembly CABFVV01 (sample SAMEA5735770, study PRJEB23740) | soil metagenome | biome: forest; feature: forest soil; material: soil | place: USA | collected 2013-10-13 | depth 0.1 m | reverse complement strand
CCATTCCGCGCATCGTTTCCACTGCCAAAGATCATGAACACGATATCCATAACGCCCGTCCCTCAAACCCCGTTTACACGGGATCCAAATTCAACAGCCTGCTAGTGTTCCGTCCCAGAAATAACTTGTCATAAATTTCGATTGTTCTATGATCAATCCAGGGAACAGGAGTTGACCATGGGACGCAAGGGAATCGAGGTTGTGGTGTCGGATCTGGAAAGAGAGCAATTGCTGTCTATGAGTCGATCGCGTTCGCTGCCTCATTCGCTGGTCCGCCGGGCAAAGATTGTCTTGATGGCCGCAGACGGTCATAGAACGCAGGATATTGCAAGGCAGTGCGAAGTAACGCCGCCGGCGATCACACACTGGAAGAAACGGTTCGTTGCGTGTGGGCTTGCCGGTCTGCATGACGAGGCGCGCCCCGGGCGGCCGCGCGCGCATGATGATGAGGCAGTGGCAGAACTGCTGGCGAAGGTGCTGCATGAGAAGCCGGATGGCACGACGCACTGGAGTGTGCGTTCTGCTGCTGCACAGACCGGAATTTCGAAGAGCTCGGTGGCCCGCTATCTGTCGCTGTTCGGAGTGCAGCCTCATCGCTCGAAGAGCTTCAAGCTTTCTACTGACCCGTACTTCGTCGAGAAGGTGCGCGATATTGTCGGGCTGTACCTGAGCCCGCCGACCAACGCCCTGGTGCTGTGCGTCGACGAGAAGAGCCAGTGCCAGGCGCTGGAGCGTACACAGCCGATGTTGCCGATGGGATTGGGGTACCTCGAGGGCGTGACGCATGATTACGTGCGGCATGGCACCACGACCTTGTTCGCTGCGCTCAATGCCGCAACAGGAGAAGTCATCGCACAATGCAAACCGCGCCATCGACATCAGGAGTTTCTCGCCTTTCTGAACTACATTGACAAGGCAGTCCCGTCAAACCTTGACGTGCACCTGATCGTCGATAACTACGCGACACACAAGCATCCGAGGGTCAGGGCGTGGCTCGCCAGGCATACGCGCTACCACATGCACTTCACGCCGACCTACTCGAGCTGGCTGAATCAGGTCGAACGCTGGTTTGGCCTGATTACGCAGCAGGCGATCCGCCGCGGGTCATTCAGAAACGTGCGCCAGCTCATTGCCAGTATCGAGCGTTATACGGAGCAGTACAACCAGCACAAGCGGCCGTTCGTATGGACCGCAACAGCCGATTCCATTCTCCAGAAAGTGGCCCGGCTATGCAAAGTTATTTCTGGGACGGAACACTAGCATAAACAAAAACGGCGGCCCGCAGGCCGCCGTCCACTACTCACACAACACCGTCAAACTGTCGCTTCGGTTTCAGCTTCGCTCACCACTTCGTCCACATCGCTGCTGCGGATCAAATGATCGAACGCGGAGAGCGATGCCTTCGCACCCTCGCCCACAGCAATCACGATCTGCTTGAACGGCACCGTGGTCACGTCGCCGGCGGCAAATACGCCCGGCACCGAAGTCGCGCCGCGTGCATCAACAACGATCTCGCCGTGCTTCGACAACTCGACCGTGCCCTTCAGCCATTCGGTATTCGGCACAAGACCGATCTGCACGAAAACGCCTTCGAGTTCGATGTTCTTCGTTTCGCCTGAACGCAGGTCGTTGTAGACCAGACCGTTGACCTTCTTGCCGTCGCCGGTGATTTCCGTGGTCTGTGCCTGCGTGACGATCGTCACGTTGGCAAGGCTGCGCAGCTTGCGTTGCAGCACTTCGTCGGCACGCAATTGCGCGCCGAATTCGAACAACGTCACTTCACGGACGATACCCGCGAGATCGATCGCCGCTTCGACGCCCGAATTACCGCCGCCGATCACCGCAACGCGCTTGCCCTTGAACAGCGGACCATCGCAATGCGGGCAGTACGCCACGCCGTGGTTACGGTACTCGCGCTCACCCGGCACGTTGATTTCGCGCCAACGGGCACCCGTCGCCAGAATGATCGTCTTCGCCTTCAGCACCGCCCCGTTCGCCAGACGCACTTCGTTGATGCGGCCCGGGATCAGCGCTTCAGCGCGCTGCACGTCCATGATGTCGACTTCGTAACTCTTTACGTGCTGTTCGAGCGCCGTGGCGAACTTCGGTCCTTCGGTTTCCGTTACGGAGACGAAGTTCTCGATCGCCAGCGTATCGAGCACCTGGCCGCCGAAGCGTTCCGCCACGACACCCGTCGCAATACCCTTGCGCGCCGAGTAAATCGCCGCAGCTGCACCCGCTGGGCCACCGCCGACGATCAGCGTATCGAACACCGGCTTCTTTTCCAGTTCCTTCGCCGCACGCGCACCGGCATTGGTGTCGAGCTTCGCGAGGATTTCCTTCACACCGCTGCGGCCCTGGCCGAACACTTCGCCGTTCATGAACATGGTCGGTACCGCCATGATCTGGCGCGCTTCGACTTCGTTCTGGAACAACGCGCCGTCGATCGCCACGTGGCGGATGCGCGGGTTGATCAGCGCCATCACGTTCAGTGCCTGAACAACTTCCGGGCAGTTCTGGCATGACAGCGAAAAATACGTTTCGAATTGATAGTCGCCGTCGAGACTGCGGATCTGTTCGATCACCGCGTCGTCGAGTTTGACCGGATGGCCGCCGACCTGCAAAAGCGCAAGGACGAGCGACGTGAATTCATGCCCCATCGGAATGCCGGCGAAACGAATACCGGTTTCCTTGCCCGGCTCGCCGATCGAAAACGACGGCTTGCGTTCGCTGTCGCCGCGACGTTCGACCACCGTGACGCGTTCCGACAACGTCGCGATATCGTTCAGCAATGCCAGCAGCTCTTGCGATTTCGCGCTGTCGTCGAGCGAGGCGACGATCTCGATAGGCCTGCTAACCTTTTCGAGGTAGGATTTCAACTGAGTCTTAAGATTGGCGTCCAGCATGGCTATTCGATTCCGTGACGAGGGGTGTTGGGTCCCGGGCGCCGCACGCATCCGGGTAGGAGGCGCACAGTCCGGGGACGTGCGAACCGCTGTATCAAGCGGTCCGCACGGCAATGCGCCGTGAGGCGCTTACTGCGAAAGGCTTTTAGACCTTAGATCTTGCCGATCAGGTCGAGCGACGGGGTCAGCGTTTCTGCGCCCGGCGTCCACTTGGCGGGGCAAACTTCACCCGGGTGAGCCGCGATGTATTGCGCAGCTTGAACCTTGCGCAGCAGTTCGCCGGCGTCACGGCCAATGCCGTTGTCGTGAATTTCGGCCAGCTTGATCTCGCCTTCCGGGTTGATCACGAACGTGCCACGCAGTGCCAGGCCTTCTTCTTCGATCAGCACGTCGAAGTTGCGCGAGATTGCCAGGGTCGGGTCAGCGATCATCGGGTACTTGATCTTCTGGATCGTGTCCGACGTGTCGTGCCATGCCTTGTGCGTGAAGTGCGTATCGGTCGAAACGCTGTAGATTTCGACGCCGAGCTTCTTGAATTCGGCGTAACGGTCTGCCAGGTCGCCCAGTTCGGTCGGGCAAACAAACGTGAAGTCAGCCGGGTAGAAAACGAAAACCGACCACTTGCCCTTCAGGCTCTCTTCAGTGACGGTCTGGAAGTCGCCATTGTGATAAGCCTGTGCCTTGAACGGTTTAACTTGACTGTTGATGATCGGCATTTACTGAGTCCTCTTTCGGAGTGGTTGGAAAGTGGAGTCAGTATGTCAGACGTCACTTAATAGGTAAAGCGGTGTGTTTAAATTATTTCGATAGTTTATTACTATTTGGCTGGCTACCGGCGACTATTGCGTCGCACCAATTCTGGGATCAGTCTCTCATGAGCCGCCAGAGGGTCGTGCGGCCGATGCCCAACGCCCGGCTTGCTGCAGCGCGATTGCCGTCAGCCTGTTCAAGAGCGCGTATGACATCCTCGCGGGTGGGTGAACGACGGCCCGAGGCGTCGCCGTTGGCGTGGGAGGGAGCCATGGCGCCATGCACGTCCGCGGCTGTCTGCCGCATCCGCCCGAACTCCGGAAACACTGCCTGCAGGTCCTGCCAGCCCTCACCGGCCGAGTCGCCCAGATAAATCGCGGCGCGCGCCAGCAGATTTTCCAGTTCCCGCACATTGCCGGGCCACGCATAGTGCTCGAACAAAGGCGCGAGGAACGCCAGCACCCGCTCGAGCGCGGCTCCCGACAGCCCATATTGGAGCGCACTGCGGTTCAACAAATGCCGCGCCAGTTGCGCGACATCGCCGCGTCTTTCGCGCAGCGGCGGCAATTCTATCTGAAGCAGATTCAGCCGAAAATACAGGTCCGCGCGAAACGCACCCTGCTCGACCAGCGCGTGCAGATCGCGATGGGTGGCGGCAATCACCCGCACGTCGACGGGGGTTGCGCGCCCGGAGCCGAGCTTCATGACCTCGCGCTCCTGCAACACCCGCAGCAACCTGCTTTGCAGCGCCGCCGGCATCTCGCCGATTTCGTCGAGGAAGATCGTCCCGGTGTGGGCGATTTCGAAGAGCCCCGGCTTGCCGCCCCGGCGCGCGCCGGTGAACGCACCTTCCTCGTGGCCGAACAGCTCGCTTTCGATCAGCCCTTCAGGGAGCGCCGCGCAATTGAAGGCGACAAACGGATTGCCGCGCCGCCGGCTGGCATTGTGGATGCCCTGCGCGACCAGTTCCTTGCCGGTGCCGCTTTCGCCGCTCAGCAGCACGGTGGCATCGTGAGCCGCGCCAGCCCGCGCCAACCGCCGCACCCGCTCGAGCGCCGCCGAACTGCCGATCAGATCGTCCAGATGGTGCCGCGCGACCAGATGCTTGGGCCGCTGGCTGGTGCGTAGCGAGCGGTCGATCCGCTGCGCGACCAAGGCGTCCTGCACCGTGACCACTGAGCCCGAACGCAAGCCCTGCTCGAGGATCGGCACACAGTTGACGATCAACGCGCGGCCGCCGATCTGTTCGATACGCTCCTCGACCGGCAGGTCATGCTCGAGCGTCTCGCGCAGTAACGGGCCGACAGCGCGCGTCAATTGCGCCGGGACGTCCTGGTCGCGGTCGAGGCCGAGCAGATCGAGCATCGCCGGATTGACTGCTTCGAGCTGACCGGCGTCGTCGAAGGCGGCCACGCCGTCGCGCAGATGGGCGACGATCGTGTTCAGGCGTACCCGCTTCGACTCCTTCTGGCGGCTCACACGCGCCAGCTCGACCGAGCGCTCGAACGCTTCTTCGACCGCGCCCAGCGAGTACAGGAAGACGCTCTCCAAGCCAGCTTGCTGGGCAAAATCGCAGGCCATGCCGGGGCCGATGATGACGCTGCAGCCCTCTGCTGCGAGCCCCGTGACCGCGAGCCGCACTTCATCGATCGAACGGTAGGCGCGCTGTTTCAGGCCGACGTTCAACCACGCGCTCAGGTCCGCGAGTTCGTGCGAGATGGTTTCGTGCAGGACAAGGCCAATCTTTGCGCCGGGCCAGGTCGTCGTGGCGCGGGTGATTGCGCTCAGCACGTCGAAGCCGTTCACCTTGACCATCACCACCGGCACGCTCAGGTTGTCGCGCAGGTAGGCGCCGTTCGATCCGGCTGCCAGCACGACATCGACCGAGCCCGCGTCTACATAGGCTTGCAGGGCGGTGACGGCGGCACCGTAGCCTTCCCGGACCGAAAAGAACCTGGCCCGCCCTGTGTAACGCGGCGCGACCGTCTCGCAAAGCGATTGCAACCGGCTGATACTGACCAGGGCGACGCCTGGGCGGCCGGGATTGGAATTGGCAAGGGACGACGTGAAAGTGGACACTGCGACGCTCCGCTCGTAGCTGGAACGTTCCATGAAACGTTTCATGGAACACATCGGCTATTCTGCCATGAACTGCGGCACGGCCCCTTTCCGCCTAAGCTGTTGATTGTCCGGCACAAATCGTGAAACGCGGCAAATGGCATGCTTCCTGCAAATTCAGCTCAGCGTTCTATCACTCACTTCCCATCTGGAGACACACCGTCATGAGCACTTCCGCTAATCGCCGCGCCGCGTTCCGCGCCAAAGTCAACCAACGCCAGGGCCTGCTCGTGCCGGGCGCCTTCAACGCGATGAGCGCGCGCGTGATTGAAGACGCGGGTTTCGAAGCGATCTACATCACGGGCGCGGGCGTCACTAACATGTCGCTCGGCCTGCCCGACCTCGGCTTCATCGGTCTGGCCGAAGTCGCCGAACATTGCGCGCGGATTCGCGACGCGGTTGCGCTGCCGCTGATCGTCGACGCCGACACCGGCTTCGGCAACGCACTGAACGTGCGCCAGACCGTGCGCGTGCTCGAGCGCAGCGGCGCCGACGTGATCCAGTTCGAAGACCAGATCATGCCGAAGAAATGCGGCCACTTCTCCGGCAAGGAAGTCGTCAGCACGAGCGAGATGGTCGGCAAGATCCGCGCCGCCGTCGACGCTCGCGAAGACGGCAACCTGCAGATCATGGCGCGCACCGATTCGGCCGCTGTCCACGGCATCGAAGACGCGATCGAGCGCGGCCATCGTTTCATCGAGGCCGGCGCGGACATTCTGTTTATCGAAGCGACTGAATCGCTCGCCGACATTGAGCGGTTGCCGGGGCTTTTCGACACGCCGCAATTGATCAACATCGTGATCGGCGGCAAGACGCCGGTTCAATCGCGTGAAGCGCTCGCCAAGCTCGGCTACGGCATCGTCCTGTACGCAAACGCGGCGCTGCAAGGCGCGGTGCTCGGCATGCAACGCGCGCTCGGCACGTTGAAGAGCAATGGGCGTCTCGATGAAGACGCGTCCCTCGTCGCGCCGTTCAGTGAACGCCAGCGCCTTGTGAACAAACCGCTGTACGACAAGCTCGATCGGGAATATGCGGCGAAGGACTGAGCGGCAAGAAAGCCGTGTTTCCGGCGCGGTCTTCGCCGCGTTGGCCTGGCGCGCCGCTGTCTGCAGCGGCTTGTTGCGTTACGATGCTGGGCTGGCTGACGCCAAACAGGCCGCGACCTCGTTGCCCGTCCATCGAGGGATGCCGGAAACACGTTTTCGAAAGGTTGTCGCAAGAACATGAAGTCAACACAATCGCGCGGGACATGCCGGCACGCTAAAGACGCCAAAGGCGTCATCGAATCCACACGCAACGGCAAGGTGTCGAGGACGGCGCCATGACCGGCGGCGCACGCAATTCACATGTCGGCTGGCTGCCGTATATCGTCGCGGCCACCTTCTTCATGGAGTATCTCGACACCACGGTGATCGCCACTGCCTTGCCGCAGATGGCGCACTCGTTCGGCGTTGGGCCGAACAGCCTGAGCCTTGGCATGACGGCCTACATGCTGGCGCTGGCGATTTTCATCCCGGTGAGCGGCTGGGTCGCCGACCGCTGCGGCTCGCGCACGGTATTCTTCAGCGCGATCGGCGTATTCACGGTGGCTTCGGTGTTGTGCGGCTTGTCGCAGAACGTGACCGAATTTACCGCCGCGCGGCTGCTGCAAGGCATGGGTGGCGCCATGATGGTGCCGGTGGGCCGTTTGATCGTGGTCCGCAGCACGGAAAAGAGCCGGATGATGCAGGCGATCTCGACCATCACCTGGCCGGCCATTGCCGCACCGGTGGTCGGACCGCCAGTGGGTGGCTTCATCACCACCTATGCGTCATGGCGCTGGATCTTTCTGCTGAACGTGCCGTTCGGTCTCGCAGCGATGGCCGTCGCGCTCGCGCTTGTCCCGAACCTGCGCGGCACCGAACGCAAGCCGCTCGACGTCGTCGGCCTTCTGCTGAGCGCCACGACGCTCACGGCGATTCTGTATGGCGCTGAACTGGCGAGCCAGCCCGGCGAAAATCCCTGGGTGGCTGGCGCGTTCATCGTCGGCGGATTGCTGATGGGCGTGGTGGCGTTCCAGCATGCGAAGCGTCACCCGCATCCGCTGATCGACGTCTCCACGCTGAAAATCCCGACCTTCTCCGTGACCGTGGTAACCGGCTCGTTCACCCGGATCGGCATTGGCGCGGTGCCGTATCTTATGCCGCTGCTGTTCCAGGTCGGTTTCGGGTTGTCGGCGTTCAAGTCGGGTCTGTTGTTGCTCGCGAGCGCGCTCGGCAATCTCGGCATGAAGGCGCTGACCACGCGCATCCTGCAACGCTACGGTTTCCGCATGGTGTCGATTATCGACGTGGCGGTGGCCGGCATTTTCATCATTGCCTGCGGGCTGTTGACGCCGAACGTGCCGCTCGTGCTGGTGCTGTTCGTCGTGTTCATCTACGGCGTGGCGCGGTCGATGCAATTCTCGACGCTTGCCACCCTCGCCTACGCCGACGTCGCACAGCCGCAGATGAGCGCGGCAAGCACGCTATGGAGCGCCGCCGCCCAGATGACGATCGGACTGGGCATTGCCTTCGGCGCCGTCTCGCTGCGCGCAGCAGCGTTCTTCAACGGCGAGACGACCGGCCGCGTATTCACCCTGGACGATTTCCGCCTCGCGTTTCTGTTTGCCGGCGTGCTAACACTGGTGTCCGTGACCGGCTACCTGGGTCTCGCGCGCGACGCCGGACAGAGCATTGGCGGCGGCTCGCGCGGCACTGAAGATCCGGCGAAGGGTTGAGCTCGCAGCGGACTGGAAGGATGGAAAGGTTTGAAGCGGAGTTGAAGCAGCGGCGCAGCGCCCAAGCGGCGCCGCATCCTTTGATTGCTTGATCAGAACAAGCGGAGACGCGCAGTGCAAGCAAACGATTCGACGATTTCGAGCAACAAGGCCGACCTCGACATAGAGATGGTCTACGCGTTTCTGTCGCAGGAAACGGCGTGGGCGAAGGGCATGCCGCGCGAGACGTTCGACCGGGCGATAGCGGGGTCGCTATGTTTCGGCGCGTATATCGAAGGCAGGCAGATCGCGTTTGCCCGCCTGATCACGGACCAGGCGACATTCGCGTACCTGTGCGATGTATTCGTGCTGCCGGCGTATCGCGGCAAGGGATACGCATCGGCGTTGATGAAGCACATATTCGGCAGCCCGTCGCTGACCGGTTTGCGCAGAATCGTGCTGGTGACGACAGACGCCCACCACGTCTACGAACCGCACGGCTTCAAGGGACTGGCGACGCCGGAGCGTTATATGGAAGTCCACAACCCGGACGTTTACAAAACGGCTTAAGCAAAGACCCCTTCCCTAACCCACTTGGTCATAATCCATTTCTCGCCTTCCAGAACAGGCGCTCCCCCATGCAAGCTCAAGGGATCGAGCTGCCGCTCCCCGTTCATATAGCGGAAATAGACAGCGCCACCGCGCCTGGGGGCGACAGAGACGCCGGCATCGGGGAAAAAAGTCTCCCCTCCAGCCGCCACGTCGTTGAGATACACAACCAGTGTGGCAACCCGCTGACCACCGCGCTCCATATGCACGGCGCTCCCCGTCTGTGACGGCGGAAAATAATCGAAGTGCGCCCGATACTCAGCACCAACGCCATACCTCAGCACCTGCAACCCTTCGCCATTCTCGACCGGCCAGTTCATCAGACTGGCAAAGCGCATTTCGAGCCGCTCGAGGAAAGGGTCCGCGCCTCGGTGATACCAGGCGCCTTCGCTGGTGCGATTGGGAATCACGTCATTCGAGCCGTTCTCCGGATTGACGGTGGTGGACCGCTTGAGCAACGGACGCGACCGTTCGATCATCTCATCGCACTCCTCGTCTGACATCACGTCGGCAAACGCGACGATCTGCGGGCGCTCGCAGCGCATCAGCACCTTGACGTCGCGGTCATAGGCGCGAATCACATTGCCGGCCGCGACCGGCGCCGGATCGTAGCGGTATTCGCCCGCAGCCGCCTCGATACCGGACGGCGCGGCAGCAACGGCCGCGCGAGCCGCCTCGGCGGCATCGAACGATGCGTTCACCGTGGCTTGCGCGAGTTCCGACTCGAAGCCGACGCCTACCATGGCATCCACCAACGCCGCCGGGCTAAAGCCGCGCTCGACATGACTGTTCAACCAGGTTTTCACGGCATCATTTACGACAGGCATACGTCTCATCCCACATCCAGAGTTCGCTCGCTCAGCACGCGCGGACCGGGCGTGCTGCCGATCGGGCGATGCTGACTAAAGCGAAGGATGATAGGTGGCCGTCCCGCCACATTTCACGCGACGATTCGGAAACGGGCCCTAGCTGAAACGCATTGAGCGTCGGATTCAACGCATCGCGAGCTACGAAATATCCTACTCACCGACGCCCGGGCGGACGAGGTGGTCCTGATCGCCGCTAGCCGTTGCGGCACTGTCATTTGCGCGCCACGTTCGACGGGTACTTTCCTGCGACAACCTAACCCGTCCCGCCCCGATGCCACAGCCTTCCGTGCGCGACAGCGACTGCCACAGCCACAGCCACAGCCGCACCACACAAGGCGGCCGCTTTGCTTAAAGCCGCCTCCACCAGTGCACTGCTCAACGCCTTTCTCATGGCGCTGCAGATTGCCATCGGCCTGACAGCGCATTCGGACGGGCTGGTCGCGGACGGTGTCCACACCTTGAGCGACCTGACCGCCGACGGCGTCGTGCTCATCGTGCTGGTTCTCAGCACGAAACACCTGAACGCAAGGTCGCGTGAAGGGGATGGCAACACCGTGCAAGCCCTGGCATCCCTCTTCATCGCCGCCCTGCTGATTGTCACGGCAGCCGAAATGCTCTGGCACAGCATCGGCCAAACCGCCACGTTGAGCGGCAACACGAAGATGCAAGTCGGCGCGCTCGCCGTCAGCGGCTTCGTCACGATCGCCAAGGAAGCGTTGTTCCGCTACATGCGCGCCGAAGGCCAGCGCACCGGCTCGGCGATTCTGCTGGCAAGTGCATGGCATGCGCGAATGGATGCGGTGTCGGCGCTGGTCGCGACCCTGGGGGTGGCCGGCAGCATCGCGGGCATACCGATGCTCGACCACGTGGCAGGCGCGGCGATCGGCCTGATGATCATGCGCATGGGCTGCGTCGGCGCGCGCAGCGCATTGAAGCAACTGTCAGCCGGTGCTCCGGGAAAAACCGCCGCACCGCACGCGGCCGAATAGCGCGCGCCTCAGCCGTAGGCGCGCTCGCGCATCCACTTCGTCATGATCCATTTGTCGCCGCCCAGCACCGGCGCGCCGCCGTGCAAGGTCAGAGGATCGAGTTGACGCTGGCCGTTCATATAGCGGAAATACACCGCGCCACCCTTGACCGCCGCGACTGACATGCCCGCTTCCGGGAAGATCGTCTCGCCGCCGTCGGGCACGTCGTTCAGATAGATCACCAGAGTCGACACGCGCTGGCCGCCCTGGGCGGTATGCACCGCGCTGCCGGGCTGATCGGGCGGGAAATAATCGAAGTGCGGGCGATATTCGCCGGTCGTGCCGTAATGCAGAATCTGCAGCCCCTCGCCGTTTTCAACCGGCCAGTTCATCAGACTCGAGATGCGGCGGTCCATCTTTTCGATGAACGCGTCTTCCCCGCGCTGGTACCAGATGCCTTCGCTGGTGCGGTTGCGGATCACGTCTTCCTTACCGGTGGCGGGATTGACCGTGGTGGAGCGTTTCAATCGATGACGCGAGCGCTCGATCATCTCGTCGCATTCGTCAGGCGAAAGCACATCCCCGAACACGATCACCTGGGGCCGCTCGCAGCGCATCAACACGCGGACGTCACGATCGTGCGCACGGATCGTATTGCCGCGCGCAACGGGCGACTCGTCGTATTGGTAGGTCTGTGACGCGGTTTTGACCAGGGTGGCCTCGGTCGCTACGGCCGCCGAGGCCGCTCCCGCGTCCGCCGGGTTCATGCCGAACGCTTTGCGCACTTCCGCGCGCGCGGCTTCCGTGGCGAAACCGGCTTGCACCATCGCATCGATCATCGAGTCGATGCTGCAACCGCGCGCTACGTTGCTGCTTAGCCACGCTTCCCATGACGCATCCACTACCGGCATAGAACTCCCCGCTTGTCGATATCACGAAATACTGCATCAACTGACCGGTTCATAGCAAGACTGGGGGAATGCGCCGGGCTGATCCCAGGCTGCCCCCCGGCTGACCCGTTACGCGCGGCGCTGCCGGCGTCGATAGAGGTCGAGGCCTTTTCTCGCCTGCGCCCTGATCGCGCCCTGCACGAAAGGTGTCCAGCCGAGCAGCAGGCCCTTGATCCCCAAAGCCTCACGGGCCCAACGCCCAAGGTCGAAGGTATCGCGGTGTTCGACGATGCGGCCGTCGCGGAACCCGAAGCGGGCGTCGATGCTGTTCACCACCGTGCGGCCCGTCTGACGGAATGTGTAACGGGCTACCCAGTGGGCGCGGCCGTTGAGCTCGTCCGCTTCGACGCCGTCGAACGTCAGCGAGAAATCCTGCGCGCGCGACACCAGCATGCGCCACATGTCGCGGGCCTCTTCGCCGCGCAGCTCGCCAAAGGCCGGATCGCTGAAGACCACATCGTCGGCATAGCAGGCAGCCATCGTTTCCGCGTCGCGTTGCTGGAACGCGGTGTAAAAACGCTCGATCAGTTCGGTGTTGGGATGGCTCATTTTCTTGTGGTTATGCGTTACCCGGTCAGCCGGTCGTGGAAACGGCCCGGAAAGGAGCGCGCGCCAGGATTTGAGTTTGAGCGCGCACGAGCAGCACACGATATCGGAAAATGCGGCGGCCGTGGTCGAGCCGGCTGCTTCGAAGGCAGAGCGTTAGCCGGTGAACGTCAGCGCGTCGGCGCAGCGATGCTCAATTTCTGCAGCGAAGAATCGATTAAGCGCACGGCACGATTGCTCCGCTAACCGTTGGCCGCAATCCCACGGACCCGTGCAGTTTCACCTCTGCGACCCAGCAGCCAGATTCCCGCTGCAATTGACGCCGCCGCCGCAGCAGCCAGATAGAGCGCCGCGGCAAAGCCACTGGCAAAGCTGGCATGCGCGGCCGACACCACCGTGGCCCTGAGAGCCGGCGGCAGATGCGCGGTGGCCTGCGCCATATCTCCCGCCAGCAGGCGCGACATGAAACCCGCGTCGAGCGCAGCGCTGATATCCGGCGTCATGGGCGTGCCCGCCACGAACACAGCGTGCGTGCGGGCCGCGAGTACCGCGCCCAGCACACCCACCGACGTGACGATGGCCGTGAAGCGCGTTGTCGTGCTGATACCGGACGCCATGCCGGTTCGATCCGGCGGCACGCACGCCATGATGGCCTTCTGCGTATCGCCATTCATGATCCCCGCGCCCAGCCCGGTTACGACCATGCCGAGCGCCACCAGCTCATAGCGTGCGTCGCCGGCGACCAGCGCCGTCAGCAGATTGCCGGCCGCGATCAGCAACAGCCCGCTCGACAGCAGGGCCATGCCCGACAAGCGCTTTGCGAGCGCCGCGCCGATGTACGGCCCGAGCACCATCGCCAGCGCGAACGGCAACATGCCGACGCCCGCCCTCACCGCTGACAGGCCGAATGCGTTCTGCAGATACAACGGCAAAAACGTCATCATCACCTGAGCGCAGGCAGCGTAGCCGAACATCGCGAGCACGGCGGCGACGAAGCGTGGCTGGCGAAACAGCGCAAGATCGACCATCGCATGCGCCCGCGAGCGTTGCACCTGAACGAATGCGCCAAACAGCAGCACGCATGCCACGAGCCTGGCGCCGGTTGTCCAGCTCGCAAGCCCGTCGGCCGGCACCTCGATCAACGCCCAGATACCGAGCGCAAGCGCAAGGCCGAACAGGATGCTGCCGGCGGCGTCGAGCGGACCGGGCTCGGGATTGCGCGACTCGCGAATCGAGCGCAACGCGCACCACGCGAGGACGGCGCATACGGGCAGATTGAGCAGGAAGATCCAGCGCCAGCCGAGCCATTGGGTAATCACGCCGCCGACGAGCGGCGCCACCGTCGTCGCAAGGCCCATGCAGGTGCCCCACACGGCCCATGCCCGCACGCGCGCGGGTCCTTCGTGGAAGGTGTTCGCGATCACGGCGAGCGCCGCGGTGAGCAGCATCGCGGCGCCGACGCCCTTGACCGCGCGCGCCACGTTCAGCATGGCCGCCGATGGCGCCGCCCCGCAACCGAGCGACGCCAGAAAGAACAGCGCGAGCCCGAGCAGCAGCATCCGCTTACGGCCGACGCGGTCGGCCAGAGCACCCGCGGGCAGCAGACACGACGCGAAAGCGACCATATACGCGCTGACCACCCATTCCACATCGGCAAAACTCGCGTGAAACGAGCGTGCAATCGACGGCAACGAGACGGCCACGACGTTGGTATCGAGCACGATCAACGCACAGGTCGCCGACGCGGTGGCCAGCACGAACGCGGGGTTGACGGGTTTTGAGTCTTTGGAGTCTGACGACTGCACCGGCAGTGCGGGACGGGGGGACGTGGATGACATACAGGCAGGTGGCGTCGAATCGAGGTCATGCGATGGTAGCGACGCATCTATTGCCTGTCATTGGCATAGAATCACAAAATAATTAGCTCCGGCGGAAATACTGAAAACCATGCGAAAGCTCGAACTCCGCCATATTCACGCATTCGTTTGTGTCGCGAAGCATCTTCATTTCTCCCGCGCCGCGGATGAATTAGGCATCGCCGCCCCAACGCTAACCAAGCTGATCCAGGAAGCGGAACGGTTGCTCGGCGTGCGGCTCTTTCATCGCACCAAGCGGTCGGTGACATTGAGCGCGGCCGGCAGCGCCTACCTCGCCGAAGCGCTCAGCGCGCTTGACCACCTCACGCGCGGCGAAGAGCGCGCGATTCTCGCCGAGCGCGGCGAGTTGGGCAGGATCGAAGTCGGCTACGTCGCTTCGGCTGCCTATGCGGGCGTATTGCAACGGGCGGTCGGCGGCTTTCGCTCCAGGTATCCGGGCGTCGATGTCTCCATTCGCGAGGTGCCGATGGACGGCGCGGCCGAGATGCTGCGCGATGGCCTGCTCGACGCAGCCTACGTCCGCCCGCCGATGCCACTCGTCGACGGTATTCAGGCAAGCACCGTGCACCGCGATACGTTCGTCCTCGCGCTGCCGGAAAATTGCGCACTCGCCCGTTTACCCGACATTAAACCCGCGCAACTGCACGATCAGTGTTTCGTGCTGCCGGAACAGGAAGCCGGTACCTTCGAAGTCGCACGGCGCGGGCGTTTTTCGCCGCGGCTCGGGTCACGTCCCGGCACACTCCCGGCGGTGTTGGCCTGCGTATCGCTAGGCGGTAATGTGGCGGTCGTACCGCATACCCTCGCTGATTGCATCGCGTTGCCGGGCGTCGTCTACCGAGGCATCGCCGGCAAACCTATCGCCTCGGAAATTGCCATTGCCTATCGAAAGTTCGAACGGGCACCGGCTGTGCGGGCATTTCTCGAGTTCGCACAGGGCAGCTAAAACCGCCCGCGCTACCCTCGCGCCACGTTTCGTTATATCCTCTCGAATATCACGGTATGCTTTTGTGCAGCGCGGCAACTCGCCCGCCGATCGCGTACGACGAAGCGAAACAAGCAAGCAGGAGCCAGCAGCAGTGCCTAGTCGACCCACATTGCGACCCACCTCGTCCGACCCGGCGGGGCGCCGCCCGAAAGAACTTCCGTCGACCATCGTCGCGGTGAAGTCGGCGTCCGAACGTGGCCGCGCCGAACTGATCCGCGACGTCGTCGATGCTTACCGGCGCCTTTACGGCAGCGTGCAGCGCTTCGTACTGATGCTGACGGGCGACCAGTTGAACTTCGCGTCGGTGGGCACGTCGGGCTCGCACTCATTGAACCAGTTGCTGTCGATCCTGGCCGAACAGGCCAAGGCGGCGGGTTTTGCCCGTCTGCGCGATCTGAAAGCTTCGATCGAAGAAGCGCGCTCGGCCGAGCAACTTCGCGACGCGATCTTCTCGGATGCGTTCAGCAACGATCTGGCCGCGTTACGCAAGGTGGTGGCGGAACTCGAGCGGCTCGATACCGCGTTTATCGGTCTGTGCGTTGGGCATGTTCTGGATCAGCATGCACGGGCAGTCGGCGGCGCAGAGCCAGCCGTCGTCCGTCGTGCCGCCGGCCGCACCACCGCCGCAGCTCCCGCCACCGGTGCTGCCGCTGCTTCTGCCGCCGCTTCTGCCACGATCACTCAGCGCAAATCACGCGCTGAGCGGACGCTCGTCCACCCGAACGACTAATTCGTCATTGCCGCATATGAACGTTTTCTTTTGCCGATCGCTATATCTTTTCGAATATATCGCCAGCAGCGTCTGCATGGCGCGGATGTCCAGCAAGCACGTTCAATCAGCCTGACGCCAGATCCGGATTCGAGGTCCTCATGCACACACCACCGTTTCGTCTCGCCCAGCCTTCGCACCTCAAACTGTCCGGCGACGAGCTTGCCGGTACCGGCTTGCGCGTGGCCGATCCGTGCTGCACGCCCGCCAAGGTGTCGTTCTCGAACACCAAACGGCGCGCGCGCCTCGCCGAGCTCGATGGCCAACTGCATTGCTCGATCATCGGCACCTGTCTCAGCACGCACGAACTGCGCAAGCTGGTGCCTAAATTCACTGGCCTCGATCGCCGGGACGCGAGCGATCTGGAGATTCATCACTCGGCCGTCGAACTCGCGATCGATGGCGGCGCGGGCGCCAAAGCCCTGCACAAGTTGCTCGACGAACACTATGCGGCGGCGATCCGCCGCTTCGACAAAGCCGCCGACGACGTCGAGCTGCTGAAGCTCTGGGACGAAGCGCTGAAAAGCGGCGAGATCCCGCCTGCTTACTGGGCTTTGATGACGCATCCGTGCGCGACCCTGCATGTGCGCCAGAAAGCGTTCGGCGAATTGCACATGCTGTCGCATCTGGTCGGCGCGGCGAATCGCGCGGACATCCGCAGGCTGGTTGCGCTCGAAGCGGAAAACGCCGAGTTGAAAGAGAAAGTCGAGCGGCAGCAAAGCCGCTTGCAGGAAATCAGCACGCAGCGCGACGCAGCGATTGCCGCGCTCAACGAGCAGATCGCGCAACTCACCGCCGTGGCCACGCGCCAGACGACGGCGGATCCTTCCGATCTGGAAGCGGAGATTTCGAGGCTGCGCGACAAGCTCGCCGACAGCGACCAGCGGGTGGCGCTGCATACGAGCCGCCGCGAGGCCGCTGAACAGCGCACGCTGCAGGAACAGGGCGCTGCACTCGCGTTACGCAAGAGCCGTGATCAGGCGTTGGCGCAGCTCCTGTTGGTGCAGAACGAATGCGACGCGCTGGAACGCGCGACGGTGGATGCTGGGGACAACAGCAATGGCGCGCAGACGCGGCAAGCCAGCCTCGACAGCGTGCGCGGCAAACGGATTGTCTACGTGGGCGGCCGCCCCGGCTCGAATGCCGCGCTCAAGCGGCTGGTGGAGGCCGCCGGTGGCGATTTCGTGGTGCACGACGGCGGCGTGGAAGACCGCAAAGGTCTGCTTGCCGCCGCGCTGCCGGGCGCCGATATCGTCGTGTTTCCGGTCGACTGCGTCGATCATGATTCGATGAATACGCTCAAGCGAGTGTGCGAGCGCCATCAGATCGACTATCACCCGTTGCGCACGGCAAGCGTGGCGAGCTTTGTCGAATTGGTGGACCGGCTGCGTCCCGAGCATCTTGCCCAGTTGGGCAATTCGCCGCCCTCGGCGTTTTGCCTGCGCCACGGCTGAACTGTGAGGCCGTACTCAGGAACGAATCAGCCTGGTCAACTCAGCGATCTGTTTTGCGCAGCTTCGCTGGGCCTCGACTTCGACATCGCGGTAGAGATGAATGATGCGTTCGCCGACCGGCGTCAGCGTACAACCGCCGCCGCTTTGACCGCCCTGTTCCGAGTGCGTGGCCGGTGTTTTGAGCGAGCGGTTCAGCTCGTCGATCAGCAGCCATGCACGCCGGTACGACATGCCGAGGCTGCGCGCCGCAGCCGAGATCGAGCCGTATTCGCGCACGGCCTCCAGCAGTTCGACTTTGCCCGGCCCGAGCGCAACAGCGTCGCCGCTGCGGATACGCATTCTGAAGCGCACTTCGGGGCGCGGTTTCGCGGATTTTGTCGGGGGGCTTGGTTTGGTTTTCACGGTATCAGCCATGCGCGAAAGCATACACGAACCGCTTCGCGCTGCCATCCTGGCTGAATGGCCTTCAGGGGTGGCCGGGAAAGCAATGCCCATAGTCTTCGCAGCCCGGACAACCGGGCGCCGGGCCGGGCTGAAGCCCTAAGGAAAGCGCGCGTTGCTGAGCAAGGAATTTCTTCCAGCGCAGATTATCGACATTCAGCAGCACGAGCGCGGGGAAATAGCGCGTCAGCATCCATGTGACTTCTTCCCGGCCCGCAAGACCGAGGTCGCGCCACAGGTGATCCGGCCGCAAGCACGCATGAGCGATGATTGAGGCGAGGCAGCGCACGTCGTTCGTGTCGACGGCGGCGCCGGCATACGTGAGCAGCAGTGCGTTCAGCGTTTCGACGAATGCCGCGTGTTCGCTGGTGTCGACGGGTGGCAATCCAGGCAAGGATGCAAACACGGGCGCAGGTGCGTGCATAAAGTGCCGCTCCAATAGCGCGCGCCACGCGGGCTGCGGCAACCCAAGCAACACAAGTTCGTCGCGGACATCGCGGGCGGCAATCAGCCTGGCGAACAATTGAGTATCGGGTGACGCGGCGTCCGTGGCTGCGGCGAGCCACTTCGCCGTGCGCTCGGCAACCCGCGCATCAAGCGACACAAACAGCGGTTCGCGGCTGGGCGCGGCAGGTTCCGCAACAGGCGAAGGCGGTTCGTCAGACATGGCGGCGGCACGATGAAGAAAATCGAACCATATTACGCCCGTCATTCGAATCACCTACGCCAAAGGCTTCAAAACATGCGCCTCGATACGCGCGAGCCGTTTGACGTGGCGTGGCGCGGGCAGAATGTCCGAACCGGAAAACAGAATCGGCGCACCGTCTTCAGCATTTAGCGCGCCGCCATCGCATTCGTAAGCAACCAGCACGTTCTCGCCGACCGGCGTGTTGAACAGTTCATGCCACGAGAATGTCACGACGTAGCCATCGTGCCCCACCGCCACGAACACCGTACGCTTGAACTCGCCCGGCACCTCGTTCGGCAAACCCGCTTCCGAGATCAAGGTCGTCAGACGCACACCGCGGTACGGCTCAACGCTGCGGATGAACCGATTCGTCGTGTAGCAACGCAGATCGAATGGCCTGGCTAGCACGCTTTCGTAACCCTTGAGCCGCTCGAGGTCGAAAGACAGCGTCCGCTGGAACCGTCCGCTCAGGACGAGCGCACTTTCGACGGCAGGCGCGGCAATCACATTCACACTATCCATACGCGGTTATCTCCAGCATTGAAGCCTGAGCAGCTTGTTCACTCGTTATTTCCGTGTGTATATTACGCTGCGATGGCCGCCTCGGTGCAAAACCGCATCGATACGCAATATATCGCCAGGCATATCGGCCACTCCGCCGGCGTCGTCCACATCTATTGACCACACGGAGCGCGCAGCGACCCACAACGCAATGCGATGGCGTCGTAATATAGCGCTCTTAATAACGTACCGGGGTTAATCGCATGATTCGCAAGCTGCTTGCTTCTTTCGTGGTCGTCGCCGGCGTGGTGACGGCCGCGCCCGCCTTCGCGCAGGACGACACGGTCAACGTGCTGTACGCCGGTTCGCTCGTCAATCTGATGGAGCGCAGCGTGGGGCCGGCCTTCGAAAAGGCCACCGGCCAGCACTTCCGCGGCTATGCAGCGGGCTCGAACAAGATCGCCAACGAGATCAAGGGCAAGCTGCGCCGCGGCGACGTGTTCATCAGCGCGAGCCCGAAGGTGAACACCAACCTGATGGGTCAGGCGAACGGCGACCACGTCACGTGGTACGTGAACTTCGCCGAATCGCCGTTGATGATCGGCTATAACCCGCAAAGCAAGTTTGCTGCGGACTTCAAGAACAAGCGCTGGGATCAGGTGTTGCAGGAGCCGGGCATCCGTATCGGCCGTACCGATCCGAAGCTCGATCCGAAGGGTGCATTCACCGTCGAGATGATGACGAAGGCCGCGAAGCTCTACCATCAGCCGGACCTCGTCGAGAAGACGCTTGGCGACGCGGAAAATCCCGAGCAGGTTTTGCCTGAAGAAACGCTGGTGGGCCGCCTGCAATCCGGCCAGCTCGATGCCGGCTTCTTCTATTCGACCGAAACGTCCGACCTCAAAATTCCGGCGCTCCGTCCGGCGCCCGAATTGCAGGCCAAAGCGAGCTACACGCTGACGATCCTCAGCGATGCACCGAACCATGCGGGTGCGAGCAGCTTCGTCGACTTCCTGCTGAGCGCGCAAGGCCGCGCGTTGCTCAAGCAACACGGCGTGGACGTCATCAAACCGACCGTTACCGGCAATGTGCAAGCCATGCCGCCTTCGGTGCAAGCCGTGATCGACGCCGCGCAATAAAGCGGTGGAACAGGCGGTGGAACAGGCGGTGAAACAGGCGGTGAAGCGCTCCGCCGCGCGACCCCTGCTGTGGCTGGCCGCGCTGCTTGCCGTCTATTTGTGCGCGCCGTTTATCGCGAGCGTGCCGCAACTCGGCGCGGCCGATTGGCCGAATGTCGATTGGCGCGCGGTGTGGTCGGCGGTCGGCATATCGGCGGCGAGCGCCAGCGTGGCCTCGTTCGTGATTCTGCTCGGCGGCGTGGCGCTCGGCTATTTTCTGGCGCGCTCGAACTCGCGCAAGATGGCGCTGCTCGGCTTCGTCGTGCAGTTACCACTCGCCTTGCCGCCACTCACGAGCGGCGTGCTGCTGCTGTTTCTGCTTGGGCCCTATAGCTGGGTCGGCCGCTTCACCAGCGGGGCGCTGACAGATTCGTTTGCCGGCATCGTGCTCGCGGAAATCTTCGTGGCCGCGCCCTTCCTGATCATCGCCGCGAAATCGGCGTTCACCGCCGTGGACCCCGTGCTCGACGACGTGGCCGCGACGCTCGGCCATCATGCAAGCAGCCGCTTCTTCCGCGTAATGTTGCCGGTTGCCTGGCCGGCGATTCGCGCGGGACTTGCGCTGGCGTGGTTGCGTGCGTTCGGCGAATTCGGCGCGACGGTGATGGTGGCCTATCACCCCTATTCGCTGCCGGTGTACACGTACGTCGTATTCGGTGGCCAAGGCCTGCCGGCGATGATGCCCCTGCTGCTGCCGACGCTCGCGATTGCGATTGTCTGCGCGGCGTTGTCGATTTATAGCCTTCGGCAGAAAACCTCGTTTGAACAAACCGAAAACGGCGACGACTCGCTGGAACCCGGCACGGATCTGACGGCACGCCGGGGCGAAACTTCCGATCGTCGTCTAGCCTTTCATTTGCAGCGCCGCTTGGGCGCGTTCGAACTCGACATAGCGTGGACGCCTGCCACGCGACGGCTTGCGATCATCGGCCCGTCGGGCTCCGGCAAATCACTGGCATTACGTCTGATTGCAGGGCTCGAATCCAACGCATCCTGTTCCGTTCGGCTCGGCGCAACTGACTTGAGCGCGCTGCCGCCCGAGCGCCGCCAGATCGGTTATATGCCGCAAGATTACGGTTTGTTCCCGCACATGACGGTGGCGCAGCAACTCGCGTTTCCCGTCGACGCCGATGCAGCCAGCGCACGTTACTGGCGCGATCATCTCGGCCTCGCGCAACTGGTTGCGCGCTTACCGCATCAATTGTCGTTCGGTCAGCGGCAACGTGTGGCGCTGGCGCGGGCGCTCACGCGTCATAGCGAATTGCTGCTGTTCGATGAGCCGTTCGCTGCACTCGATACGCCGCGGCGGCGTCGGTTGCAGCAGTCGCTGCGGGCGTTGCAGCGCGAGATTGCGGCGGTGACCATCATCGTCACGCACGATCCCGACGAAGCGGCTTTACTTGCCGACGAGGTTCTGGTTGTCGAACAGGGGCGCGTGCTGCAGGCGGGTTCCATCGATGGGGTGTTCGAACGGCCGGCTTCGATGCGGGTTGCCGAATTGCTCGGTTTGCACAACGTCGGCGAGGGTTTGATGACTCTGCCTGGGCGAGTCGAGATTGGCAATGAGTTGGCGATCGAGACCGGTGATAGCGGTTTTGCCATTCCTGCCGGGCAACGGGTGATGTGGCGCATCTCTTCCCACGCCGTGGCTATTTCGGCCGATGGCGCCTATGCCGGCATGGTCGACGCGGTCGAGTTACGGCGCGGCGAGCGGTATGTCCGCCTGAATATCGCGGGGGTGCGCTTCGATATCGCGAACGAAGATGCCCGGTTGCGGGAAGGCAGCCCTTGCCGGATTGATATTGACGGTTCCGGCGTGTCGGTCTGGATTGTGAGCTGACGCGTCGTTTGGTTTGGCTCTGGCAGCGGCATGACGGCCCGGCCTCCGCCGTTGCCGGAAACAGACATCCGTCTAAGCCTCACCCGCGTGAGCCCTCTTCCGGACTTCGGAAAACGCCATATCCACGAGCAATTTTCCAGAATCGAAAACCGTGACGAGCGCCTCGTCCCAATCCCCTTCAACAGTGCGGTCATCCCACACCACCGGCAACGTCACCGTCCGATACTCGCCTGTGTGACGGTTCACCAGCAACGTAAGCCGCCCTTTCATCGACCGCTTGCCTGCATCCGTGACCGGGTCCTTGTGTACGTCATGCCATTCGTCCCCAAGCCGGATGGCCGAACACTTCATGGCGAACCGCTGTGTATCGCGGTTGATCTGCTGCAACAAAGCGCCCCCCATGCCGAAGACGATGTTGTCGGCCGCAAAGCCGGCCTCATCCATGCCCGCCAGGATCGCCTCGATCGAATCCGGATTCACGCCATCGCCCTGAATCACGCGCACGTGATTGAGCACGCGCCGCCCCTTGCCGTTCACCGTCGAGCCGAACGACGCCTCGAGCGCCCGCATGGTCTGCAGGACAATCGTCAGCGGATCGCCGGAGTCAGGCCGGATCACCAGCGTGCCGCCAGAATCGAGCACCGCCTGCTTTAACTCCGTGCCCCATACCTCGAGCGCGGCGAACAGGTCGTAGGAATCGGACACCACCGAAACGATCGCCCCCGGCTTGCCGAACTTCTCGATCATGTTGCGGAATGCGTCGGTTTCACGCTCGCGCCCCCATGATGTGATCGTGCTGTGCTCCGCGGCCGGCACCGAAAACGCCGCCATTGGCTCGTTGTAGTAGTGGTTCGCCGCAACCACGCCAAGCACCGTGTCCGAGCCCATGAAGCTGACAAGATGCGCCGAGCCGCCAATCGCCGCCGACTCCGCGCTCGACACCCCGCGCGCGCCGAAATCGTGCAGTTTGAATGGCAACTGCGTGAGGTCGTCGCTGCTTTTCTCCAGATACGCGCGGATCGTATTGCGCAGATGCCAGCTTTGCGTCGCGACTGTAATCGGATACCACACGCGCATCAGCATCGTTTCCAGATACGAGGCCAGCCAGAACACCTGCGGATCGTCGCATTCGACCGTAACCAGAACGTTGTGCGTGGGCACGACCGAGCCTTCCGGCACCGCGCGAATCCGCACCGGCAGATAGCCGTCGTAGTGTTCGACGATGTAACGCCAGCCGGCTTCGTTGAACGGTTCGCCATGCGCCGTGAAAAACGCCTTCGCCTGCTCGATCATCCCGGCGGTAATGGGGCGGCACAGATACTCCTTGATCAGCATCTGAAGGCCAAAGAACAGCGTGCGGTCATAACGTCCGCCGCGCGACTCGATGTATGAAAACATCGCCGACGCTTCCGGCGGATATTGCAGGTAGTGCGACGCCTTGTACGAATCCGTGTTGAGGATCGGATTGGACAGGATCGACGCCATGTCGATGAACGGATTTATATCGTTTTGCATGGATGATGTTGCGCTCGTGCGGATCGCTCAAAGGTAATCAGGCGGGTTGGGGTTTTGCCGTTGATCGCCGCTCATTGCGGCTTGCACCGTAAGAATAACTACACGATACACCGTCAAAACACGCCCGGAATCACCCTGAACCGCACCTTACCTCTGTACGTCCGATACCGCTCGTCGTCGGACAGGAGCCGCTCCTCCCGCACAATGCGTCCAACCTGCAGCGCAAACTGGCATCCGTAGACGATCACGTTCTGAATCCCGAAGTTCGCCAGCAAAAAACCGACGTCCGTCACGAAATACCCCAGGTACATGGGATGGCGCACGAACCGGTAAGCCCCGCGGGAAACAACCCCGCGATTGGCGGGCAAAATGCCGAACGACCTGCGCAGCGACACCTTCGCAAACAGTTGCCAGAAAATCCCCAGCAATTGCAACGACGCGCCGGCCGCCTCCAGAATAAGTTGGGTGCCGGGCGAAAGCCGCACAGCAAGAAAATAGAACGTGCCGCCCACCGAGCAGATGAAAGCGAAAGGCGTCCAGTCACGGTGGATGGGCACCCGCGCAAATAGCGACAACCCCAAGGTCATGAACGCACTTACCACGAGCAGCAGCAAGGTGATCCGTGTGGGCGCCGCGAGCCATTGCTTGACCGCCGCGTAAGTGAAGATGCTCAACATGAGCGCCGCGGCAGCGCGTGCGAGGATTTCGGTCAACGCTTCGCGCATGCCGCCGGCCGGCGTCACGTCGCCCAGATCATCTACGCGAGGTACTGCTCCCGCTGGCTCGCCGTTCGCGGCATCCTGCAGACGGCCCTCACTATCGAATACCCGCGAGGATGTGGTCTTTGTCATGGCATACTCATTTCGATATGCGAATTATTTTTCAAGCCCGCTGCATAAAGGCTTCCGGTCCGTCAGTGTCGCAGCGTAGCAGCCACACCAGCCGAATGTCCATATCATGCCACGCTCGCCGGGATTCAATTCCGGCGCGCGACTCCCGGTGGTCGGATTGGCTCAGTGCCCCGGCTTCAGTTGCGGCGGCACGGTCGGCCGCGCAGCAAACAGGCGGCCGAGCATCCCTTTGCGGGGCTCGGCGATGGGCGGCCACAGCATATCGCCGAGCAGGCGGATGCCTTGCGCCAGCGCGCTGTCGTGGGCGGAAGTGACGAGCGGCACACTGCGGTTGAGCGCCTCGTCGACCTGCTTTTCGTCACGCGGAAGCTGGTGCGCGACCGTCGCGCCGAGCGTCCGTTCGAGCGTCGGCAGGTTGATGCACGCGTTCTTGTCGTATTGATTCACCACAACCCGCACCTTGCCGGGCGGATAGCCCAATTCCTTGAAAATATCGAGCATCCGGCGGCCGCCGTGCAGGTAAAGCAGGTTTTGCCGCACCACCATGCAGATTGCATCGCTGTGATCGAGTGCATGGATCGTCACCGAATTGAGGCTTTGGCCGATGTCGATCAGCACCGCGTCGTACCGCTCGCGCGCCAGCGTGAGAATCTGCTTCAGTTGCTCGGGCCGCAGTTCGGCGGCCTTCAGCGGGTCGCCGGCCCCCGCCAGCACGTCGAGGTTCGCGTGGACGCGCATCACGCAGGCGTCCAGCAAAGCGGCGTCGAGCTGGTCGATCCGCGAGCACAGATCGGAGAGCGTCGCGGGTGGCGGTTTGTTGGCCATCAGCAGGCTGGCGTCGGCGAATTGCTGGCTGAGATCGATCAGCAACACGCGCCTGTCGCGCAGTGCGGCGAGCGACCACGCGAGATTTACAGCGATCAGCGTGGTGCCGCTGCCGCCCTTGCACGATGCGAACGAGACGACCCGCCCGGCACGGCGCATGCCCGCACTTTTTTTCGCGGCGATATGCGTGAGCACGGTGGCGACCTTGTATGCATCCAACGGCCATGACAGCACCTGCCGCACGCCGACGCGCATCGCCGCGGTCAGCAAAGCAGCGGACGGCGCCTGCGTAACCAGCATGCAATGCAAAGCAGGCGAGCAGGCCAGCGCCTCCTCGACGCCGTCCAGCTCGTGCGCGCTCAGATCGACGTCGTCGACGATCAGCAGGTCGGCGCTCCTGATTGCGCGGGCGTGCGTGCGCAGTTGCCGTGCCGTGCAGTAAGCGGTGCGCAGGCAATGCGCCACGCCGCTTTCTTCGAGGCGCGCGACGATATGCGGCGCGCGCTCCGCGCTGGACGAAATCAGGAAGATGTCGATCATGTCGGGTCTCCGCCGGACTAAGGCCTTCCCGTAGGCAAGGCCGCGTCAATAACAGTCGACATTCAGGTGTAGTCGTCGGGATCGGATTGGTAGATGTCCAGAGCCCGATCGTGGCCTCGTTCGGTCGAAACCGGGATCTCGTAGATCGCCTCGCGCAATACGTCGCGTTGGATCTCGGCCTGAGCCTTGCGTTTCATCGCCTCGGCGATCACCAGCGTGAGCAGGTCGGCCGACGGCGCGGCGAACAAGGGTCGCTGCCGCGCAAAGTGAAGTTGGTAGGAGAAACCGGCGCCGTGCGCCGTGGTGTGCTGGTCCAGCCGCAATGCAACCGGCTTGCTGATCGTTTTCATGACACCCCCCGCTTGATTCCGCTTGATGGGCCATTCAAGGCCGTATCCAGGTAAGCCGTGCCCGCGCTAGTGCGCGGGCACGGCGCCCGGTTCACCTCGTAGCGTGCGCCCCTCTATGGAGACTCAGGCCGTTCCTCCCCGCTTCTTCGCGCCGGCCGGTCCTTACCGTGCGCTGCCCCTTCCCTGTTTTGTACGTCGCGTGCCCGCAAATTGCCCGAGCGCGGTGCCTGTCATTCTTGCGGTCGACTTCGGCCATCCATTTCGGCCGTCGACTTCGAGTCCGTCCAATATGACGGAAAAAGTGGCGAGGTCAGTGCTTCACGTTGTCCGGTGACGAATGGCCGATACCCCGTATCGATCATTCCCCCCGTTTTTTTTGACATCCGTTTTTCAGTGGCCCCGCCGCACCCTCGCAAGACACATCGGCTTCCCCGGCCGTGCTCACGAAGACTATGTTTGCCGCCGGGCTCCGGCTGCTGCTTCCCCGAGCCTCAGGAACCAGGCGGCAACGCATTTCCTTGTGAGGCTCCTATTGCAATGGCTGTGCCATGCACCTTCAATCCCTTGTCGCACCGTGATTTGTGCTGCAACGCGTCTCGCCGGACCCGGCCTTTCGTCACACTTGATTCGGATTCGACACGCGAGGGGTTCACCCTCTAACGCAGTGCGGAAGGATCTCCCTGTTTGCAGGACCGGATGCTCGCTTCTTCGGACCACGTCCGGCCGCGCTTTGCGGCGTAGCCCGGTCAAATATGCCGATGCTTCGGGCCACGAAGCACCCTTGGCAGCCGCTGCCCAATGTGTCGCAAGCTTGAGACACGCTGATTCGACGGCGCGGCATCCGTTGCACGATAACCGCTATGCGATTTGCTATTGCTATGTGGGATTCCGCACATAGTCGCGGTTGCCCCACCATTTCTGAACGGCAAGCACCCACGTCAAAGCGGGAAAAACGTTTCTGAATCCAGATTTGTTTGTATGGCGCTCGAAAGCGCTTTCGCTTATCGTTAAGCCATGCGCCACGTAGAGCGCCTCTGTCAGACCACAAGGCGAAACACGGCTTTTGTGATTCGGGGATGAAATAGTCGGGCGGTTTCAGCGTTGAACGCTGTTCTGCTAGCTGTCCGAAGTGCAGCGGCTCACGCCGCCGCATGCCCCCGCCATTGCCGCTACCGTGAAATTGTCATTGCCGGTCTGTCCAGTTCGTCGAAGAGCAGTTCTGAGAGCCGCAACAACCCGGGGGTCACATGAACACGACTTGCACGCCTGCCGACACCGAACGCACCGTTCTATACGTGGCGAACTCGCCCGATCGGGATCTGGCCAGCTTCCTGGCCGCATCCGGCTGGCAAGCGGTGCACGCCAAAAGCACGGCAATCGCCGAACGCATGATCGAGCGCGACAACATCAAGGTCGGCCTCGTCGAATTGCCCGGTGACTGCACGTCCCAGCATTTGTCCGCTCTCGCCTCCTGCATGCGTCGCGTCGAAACCAATTGGGTTGCGCAGATCGCGCCGGGCCAGTCGGACGACGAACTGGTCAGCCGCTTCATCCTCGACTATTGCTTCGATTTCGTGACCCGGCCCTGGCTGAACGAGCGGCTGGTATTCGCGCTCGGCCACGCGCACGGGCTGTCGAGCCTGCGGCATCCGCCGACCGCCCCCGAGCCTTCGCTCGGCCGGCACGGCATGGTTGGGCAATGCGAGGCAATGCAGCAGTTGTACCGGCGCATCGACAAATGCGGCGTGACCGACGCGCCAGTGTTCGTCGCCGGCGAATCGGGCACCGGCAAGGAACTGACCGCCCGTGCGATTCATGAGCGCTCGCCGCGCGCCGGCCGGGCGTTCGTCGCGATCAATTGCGCGGCCATTCCGCCGAGCCTGCTGCAAGCCGAATTGTTCGGCCACGAGCGCGGCGCCTTTACCGGTGCGTTGCAACGCAAGATCGGCCGGATCGAAAGCGCCAATGAAGGCACCCTTTTTCTGGATGAAATCGGCGACATGCCGCACGAATGCCAGGCGGTGCTGCTGCGCTTTCTGCAGGAAGGCACCATCGAACGGCTGGGCGGCAATGGGCAAATCAACGTCGACGCACGGGTGATTTCGGCGACCCACGTCGATCTGGACAAAGCCGTCGAAGACGGCCGCTTCCGCGCCGACCTGTATCACCGCCTGTGCGTGCTCCGGCTTGTCGAGCCGCCGTTGCGCGAGCGCGGCGGCGACATCAAGCTGCTCGCCAACTATGCGCTCAGCATGTACCGGCAGGACGGCGCGCGTAAATTGCGCGGGCTGTCGAGCGACGCGATCGTCGCCATGTCGAACTATCCGTGGCCGGGCAATGTACGCGAGCTGATCAACTGCGTGCGCCGGGCCGTGGTGATGAGCGAGGGCCGCTTTATCACGGCAAGCGACCTCGGCCTGCCGGAATCCGACAACGGACCGGCCGTGACGCTGGCGGAGATCCGCAGCAAGGCCGAAAAGGACGCCATCGAGCACGCGTTGCAGCGGCACGGCTACAAATTGTCCGAAGCCGCGGCCGAACTCGGCATTTCGCGGGCCACGCTGTATCGCCTGATGCATGCGAGCCGGCTGCATCAGGACCCGGCGGCCGGACGCACGTCGAACGCCGACGGCGGTGTGGATGCCGACGACGAGGCAGAGCGGCAGGCGCCTTCGCTGGTTTGACCTCGCTGGTTTGACCTAAGGCCGCCTGGACGGGCAAACCCCGGCAAATATTGCCGCGACCGCGCCGCCTGGCGCAGCTCGGCCGGCCTTGCGTCGTAACCGCCTATCGGTTCTCCCTTGGCGTTGCTATGCTGAAAGCCGTTCATCCACCCTGGAGTGGACTTGGCCGATCAGCACGCCCCGGCGCTCGTGCGCCGCCCTTCCTCCACGCTCCCCGCCCAGGCGAGCCCGTGCGACGCGCTGACCATCCACGCTCAGCCCCTCAGCTTCGATCACCCGTGCCGGCGCAAAAAGCTCGCGCTCGCCGCGACCATTCTCGGTTCGAGCATGGCGTTCATCGACGGCTCCGTGGTCAACGTCGCGCTGCCGTCGATCCAGACCGAACTGGGCGCGAGCGTCGCGGCGATCCAGTGGGTCGTCAACGCGTATCTGCTGTTTCTCGGTGCGCTGGTGCTGGTGGGCGGTTCGCTCGGCGACAAGCTCGGCCGGCGCACCGTGTTCATCGCGGGAATCGGCTTGTTCACGCTGGCCTCGATCGGCTGCGGCCTGGCGCCTGGCGTCGGCGCGCTGATCGCGGCGCGCGCCGTGCAAGGCGTCGGCGCGGCGCTGCTGGTGCCGAGCAGTCTCGCCATCATCGGCGCGGTATTCGACGACAAGGAGCGCGGCAAGGCGATCGGCACCTGGGCCGGCGTCGGCGCGATCACGTCGGCGGTCGGACCGGTGGCGGGTGGCTGGCTCGTCGATGCGTTTTCGTGGCGGGCGATTTTCTTTCTGAACGTACCGATTGCGTGCGCAACCATCGCGCTGGCGGTCGTCGCCGTGCCGGACAGCCGGCAGGAAAAAGACCCATCGCACCTGGACCCTGCGTCCAAAGGACTAGCGCTGCCCGGGCTCGACTGGCCGGGCGCCGTCACAGCCGCCGCAGGGCTCGCCGCGTTGACCTACGGCCTGACCATCGCCTCGGCGCGCGGCTTCGGCGACCGCTGGGTGCTGGCGTCGATCCTCGGCGGCCTCCTGGTGCTGTCCGGTTTCGTCGTGCTCGAAGCGAAGACCCGCAATCCGATGATGCCGCTCGACGTGTTCCGTTCGCGTGACTTCGTCGGTGCGAATCTCGTCACGCTGCTGCTTTACTTCGGGCTGGGCGGCGCGCTGTTCTTCCTGCCGTTCACGCTGATCCGCGCGTATGGCTATAGCGCGACCGAGGCAGGCGCCGCTCTGCTGCCGGTGCCGGTCACGATCGGCCTGTTGTCGCGTTTCACCGGCGGCCTGACGAGCCGATACGGCGCACGGGCCTTGTTGGGCATCGGGCCGGTGGTCGCGGCGGTCGGCTTTGCGATGCTTGCGCTGCCCTGGGTCCGCGGCGACTATTGGCGCGGCTTCTTTCCGGCGCTCGTCGTGCTCGGGCTCGGCATGACGATTACCGTCGCACCGTTGACGACGACGGTGATGACATCCGTTTCCGCCGCCCGCACGGGTGTCGCCTCGGGCATTAATAACGCCGTCGCCAGGGTGGCGAGTCTGCTCGCGATCGCAGTGCTCGGGATCGTGTTCGTGTGGTCGCACGATGCGGCGCTCGACGCGCGGCTCGATGCGTCGAACGTGCCGCAAGCGGCGCGTGAGACGGCACGGTTGACGCAAGGCACGATGAATGCGAGTTCGGCGCCGCCGGGCGCAACGGACGCGACGACACGAGAAGTAGCGCGCGCGCAAGCCGAGGCACTCGGGGCTGCCTTGCGGGCGGTGGCACTGGTATCGGCGATGTGCGCGCTGGCCGGCGCGGCGCTCGCGATGTTGACGATCCACGAGGCTAGCGGAAAAACAGCCGCGCCAGGCTAAGGAGTGAGCCTCGAGACACGGCGCCGCTTGCGATCTGCACGGGCTTTCATACCGCCATTGAACGCGGCCATTAAATGCCGCACGCCCCGCTCAACGACAGTTCAGAAAGCAGTGAAACGTCGCAGTCGAGCAGTCTCCATACTGGTACTCACCTGCTTCAAACCACCTCTACCCGATCGGGAGCTTGCACATGACGATTACCTGCTTCATCCGCTATCAGATCGACCCATTCCAACGCGATGCCTTCAACGACTACGCTCGCAACTGGGGCCGCATTATTCCGCGCTGCGGCGGCCATCTGATCGGCTACTTTCTGCCCCACGAAGGGACCAACGACGTCGCCTGGGGATTGATCGCGTTCGACAGCCTCGCCGCGTACGAAACGTATCGGGCGCGGCTGCGCTCCGACGCCGAAGCACGGGAAAATTTCCTGTTTGCGCAGACGAAGCGCTTCATTCTGCGCGAGGAGCGCACCTTCACCGAGGTGGTCGAAGGCACGCTCGGGGTGGCGGCGAGGGACTCGGTGGAAGCAACGGAATAGGCATTGCCGGGCCTGAGCGCCCCTATGGTGCGGAGCCAGTGCGCTTTCGCGCCAACCCTTTTGACGACGCGGCCCCGCACAGGGCTGCGTCCGTGCATGGCTGCCTGTCACACGGCACCTCCAGCCTCAAGCCGCGCGATCTTGCGCGCTATGCCGTGGACGGCGCCTACGCCAGGCAAGCTTTCTGCTACCTGACGGTTACAATTCGCAGCAACTGGCCGAACCTCCTCGTGATGACAGATAGCCGCCTCGGATGGAACTTGTACGACTCAACGCGTGTCGGTCCAAGGTCACGCCGCCGCATCGACCCACGCGTCCCGGCACCGCCGTCCGCACCTGGTACCCCGCCTTACACCCTATGCGCAAAAAACTCCACGCCTGGCTTGTCATTTTTCTCCTCCTGAGCGCCTCGCCGGCCTTTGCCGCCGCGGCGCAACCCACCGCCTCCGCCTCTGCGGCATCTGGCGCCGCGCCCACCCTGACGCCCGAGCAGGCCCGCCAGGCCCTCAGCGTCCTCAATGACCCCACACGCCGCGCGCAAGTCAGCGACACGCTACAGGCGATCGCCGCAGCGGGCGCACTCAGCGCTCCACCTGCCTTGGCGGCCGCGGCTGCGTCGGCACCCACCGCGGCCAGCAGCGCCACCGCGCTCGTCCCAGCCGCCTTCCAATCCAATGGCCTCGCCTCGCAACTGGCGCGTCAGGGCGCGCATTGGGCCGTGCACCTCGGCAAGTCATTGCGCAGTTCGGTCGCCGCGCTGCTCGACGTCGCGTCGGTGCGTGCTTGGTGGCATTCGCAATCGACCAACCCGCAGGCGCGCGGCGTGCTCGGCCAGGTCGCGGGGTCGCTGCTGGCGGCACTGCTGCCCGCGCTCGCGCTTGAATGGCTCGCGCGCCGCCTGTTGCGCCGCGCGTACACCGCCCTCGCCGCGCGCCCCGCACGGGCAGCAGAAGACGGGGGCACCGCAGCCGGCCGGCGCGCCCATTACGACGCCTACGCCCGCCACCGGCACCACCGGCAAAGCCACCGAGGCCAAAGGCGAGCAGAAGGCCGTGCATCACCTGACGCTGCTGCAGCGCCTGCCGCGCGCGCTCCTGACGATGGTGCTGCGCCTGTTGCCGCTGGCGGTGTTCGTCGGCGCAGCGAGCGCGCTGATGTCGATCTTCACCGAGGACGGCACGCCGCAAGACCGCGCGCTCGATTCGCTGATCGACATCTACGTGCTGTGCCGCCTGATTGTGATAGTCAGCGGCTTCTTCCTGCAGCCGAGCGCGCCGCGCCTGCGCCTGTTGCGCATGAGCGATGCGTGGGCCGTTTTCGTGCAGCGCTGGATTGTACGGATCGTCGCCGTGGTCGGCGCCGGTTCGGCGATCGCGGAGATCGCACAGTCGCTCGGCCTGAACGACGCGGCGCATCTCGCGCTCATGAAAGTGGTCGCGCTCGCCGGCCACATCATGATCTCGATTCTGATTTTGAAATGCAGGAAGCCGGTCGGCGAATTGATCCGCAGGCGCTTTGCCGCGAGCGAATCGCTGCAAATGTTCGGCAACGCGCTCGCCGATGCGTGGGCAGGGTTCGCGGCCTTCGTGGTGATGGCGCTGTGGTTCATCTGGGCGCTCGACGTGCAGAACGGCTATCGCACCCTGCTGCATCTCGGTGGCATTACGCTGGCGATTCTGGTGGGCGCGCGGGTCGTCGCGATCGTGATTTTTGGCGCCATGGCGCGGCTGTTCAATGTACAGGGCGACGCGGAGAAGTCGCTCGTGCAACAGCATGCCTACCGCTATTACCCGCTGGTGCGGCGGGTCGTCGCGTGGCTCATCGGCATCGTCACCGCGCTCGCGCTGCTGCAGGTTTGGGGCGTCGACGTGGGCGAGCTGTTCCGGGCCGGTTCGATCGGCCATCGGCTGGCTTCAGCGCTGGTCACGATCGGGGTCGCCGCGGTGATCGCGCTGGTGGTATGGGAAGGCGCCAACGTGTCGATCGAACGGCGGCTGGACCGCTGGACCACCAGCGGCGACCTCGTGCGCGCCGCACGTCTGCGTACCCTGCTGCCGATGTTGCGCAGCGCGCTCTTTTGCGTGATCGCGCTGGTGGTGGTACTCACTGGCCTGAGCGAACTCGGTGTGAACATCGGGCCGCTGCTGGCCGGCGCGAGTATTTTCGGCGTGGCGCTCGGCTTCGGCTCGCAAAAGCTGGTGCAGGATTTCATCACCGGCATGTTCCTGCTGATGGAAAACGCCATGCAGGTCGGCGACTGGGTCACGCTCGCGGGCGTATCCGGTACGGTCGAATATCTGTCGATCCGCACCGTACGCTTGCGCGGCAGCGACGGTTCGCTCTTCACCGTGCCGTTCAGTTCGGTCACGACGGTGAACAACACCAACCGCGGACTCGGCAATGCGGCGGTGAAAGTGAATATCGTGTTCGGCGAGGACGTCGATCTGGCGATCGCCACGCTGAAGGAAATCGGCGCCGCGTTGCGCGAAGACGAGAAGTTCAAGGACGGCATCCTGTCCGACTTCAGCTTCTGGGGCGTGGATGGCGTGGATGGTTCAGCGGTCACGCTGGCCGGCCAGATCCAATGTCGCGACACCGCGCGCTGGGGCGTGCAGCGCGAATTCAACCGGCGCATTCTCGACCAGTTCAGCGCGCGCGGCATCGAGATCGCGAACCCGCAGCGGCATCTGCTGACGTGGGACCCTGAGAGCGTACCGGCCCAAGTCGAATCGAACGGCGCACCGGACGTTGGCCCCAACGCTGCAGCGAAAGGCGAACCGCCTTCAACAGCGCATGCCGGCGCCTCGCTGAAAGCGGCGGCCGGCAAGGCCGACGCGCCGGTTGAAGATCAAGTGCCGGTCGACCCTAAGCCGGCCGGTGGCCCAGGAACGCCAGCAAATCCTGGTTCAACTTCTCCGCATGAGTGAAGTACAGGCCGTGGCCGGCGCCTTCGTAGACGTTCAGTGAAGCGCCTGCTATCAACGCCGCGGTCGGCCGCCCAGTCAGCTCGAGCGGCGCAGAGGCGTCCCGGTCACCTTGCACGACCAGCGACGGCACCCGGATGCGGGCCAGCTCCGCGCGGAAATCGGTGATGGTCTGGATACGGGCGAGTTCGAGGATGGCCTGATGCGAGGTCTGCAGCATCATGCGGATCGTCCAGTCCAGCGGCGCGCGCGACACACCTGGGCCGAAGTACGGTGCGGCATTCGCCTCGATCCAGTCGGGGAAGGAACGGCTCAGCGCGAGGCGGCCCTGCTCGAACAATGCGGCGTCGATCCCGTTCGGGTTGTCTTCGGTTTTCAGCAGATATGGCGTAGCTGCGGGCGCGATGAACGCAATCCTGGCCACGCGCTCCGAACCGTGCCGCGTCAGATAACGCACCACTTCGCCGCTCGCGATCGAATGTGCGACCAGTGTCACGTTGGTCAGATCGAGTGTGCTGAGCACGCTGTCGAGATCGTCGGCGAGCGTGTCGAAGTCGTAGCCACGGCCGGGATCGCTCGAACGGCCGTGGCCGCGGCGGTCATAAGCGATGCAGCGGCAGCCGAGGCGCGACAGCGGCTCCATCTGATAGGACCACATGTCGGAATTCAGCGTCCAGCCGGACAGGAACACGAGCGGCGCGCCTTGCCCCCAATCGCGGTAGAAAAGGCGCGCGTGGTCGGCGGTGCGGATGGTGTTGGGATCGTCGGTGAGATACGGTGCGGTCGCGTTCATGGAAGCCTCCTTACCTTGGGTCGGAATCGTCGTACCGTGCCGCCACTTTGCCTGGCGGGTGTAGGCAGGTCGATTACCTGAGAGGTAAAGAGACGGGCTTGCGAGCCAGCGACGAGGCGCTTATTGCAGCGGCTTATTGCAGCGGCTTATTGCAGCGGCTTATTGCATTGGCTTATTGCACCTGCCACCAGCGCGGCAACAAGCGCCGCACTTCCGGCCGCCGATACCGGTCATCGATCAGATGCACCACCCCCTGATCCTGCTCCGTGCGAATCACGCGGCCAGCGGCCTGCACGACCTTCTGCAAGCCCGGATACAGATACATGTAGTCGTAGCCGTTGCCGAACTTCGCCTCCATCGTGCGGCGCATCTGCTCGTTGACGTCGTTCATCTGCGGCAGGCCGAGCGTCGCGATGAAGGCGCCAATCAGTTGCTGCCCGACCAGATCGATACCCTCGGAGAACGCGCCCCCTAGCACCGCGAAGCCGACGCCCTGGTTCATGGTGCGAAAGCGCGCAAGGAACGCGTCGCGCGCCGCCTCGTCCATGCCCTGTTCCTGTGCCCATACCGGCAGTTCGGGATGACGCGAGCGCATCAACCCCATCACCTGTTGCAGATACTCGAAGCTGCTCAGGAACCCGAGATAATTGCCCGGCTGCGCGGCGTACTGCTTTGCGATCAGATCGACGATGGGTACGAGCGAGCGTTCGCGATCCCGCCAGCGCGTGGATACGTTGCCGGCCACCCGCACCTGCAACTGCTCGGCGCGGAACGGTCCTTCAACGTCCAGCCAGTTCGTCTGCTCCGGCAGACCCAGCGTGTCGCGATAGAAATGATGCGGATTGAGCGTGCCTGAAAACATCACTGTGGTGCGCGCGGCCGCGTAACGCCCCGCAAGAAACGGCGCCGGGATCACGTTGCGCACGCACAGCGTGCTGCTGCTTTTGTCGCGCGGCGCGTAGCGATCCGCGGTGAGCGTGATGTCGAAAATCGAATGCTCGCCGAATTGCTCCGCCAGCGCGACGAAGTGCATGGCGTCGAAGAAAAATCGCAGCGATGCTTCGTCGATCGAAAGCGGCGCTTCGGCGAGTTGATCCGTCACCGCGCCGATCAGATTCTGTGCGGCCGAAAGCAGTTTACCGGGGACGTCGGGGTAGACCTGATACGCGTCGGTCTGGGCGCGCTTGACGGCGTTCCACTCGCGCTGAAGCCGCTCAAGCGGCTTCTTCAATGTCGCAGGCGCGGTTTTGCGGGCGAGCCGGAACGCCGCCTGATCGAGCGACGCGCTGTACATGCGCCGTGCCCGCTCGAGCAGGTTGTGCGCCTCGTCGACCAGCACGCCGACGCGCCACTGATTGATCTGCGTGAGCGCGTACAACATCGCGCTGCTGTCGTAGTAGTAGTTGTAGTCGCCGACCACCACGTCGGACCAGCGCGCCAGTTCCTGCGCGAGATAGTACGGGCAGACGTCGTGCTGGAGCGCCGCTTCGCGCACCGACACCCGGTCGAGCCGCGGGCCGGCCAACGCCGCGCTGCGGGCCGCGTCGAGCCGGTCGTAGAAGCCGCGTGCAAGCGGACAGGACTCGCCGTTGCAAGCCTTGTCGGGATGCTCGCAGGCCTTGTCGCGTGCGACCAATTCCAGGGTTCTCAGCGGCAAGCGCCCAGAAGTCAGCTCGGCGCTTCGATGGAGCGTTTCGATCGCATCGAGGGCAAGCGCGCGGCCTGGCGTCTTCGCGGTCAGGAAGAACACGCGGTCGATCTGATCCGACGCACACGCCTTGAGCAGCGGAAAAATCGTCGCCAGCGTTTTGCCGATGCCGGTCGGCGCCTGCGCCATCAAGGGCTTGCCGTCACGCGCCGCGCGATACACCGACACCGCAAGCTCGCGCTGACCACTGCGGAACTGGCCATGCGGAAACTGCAACGCACCGAGCGCGGCATTGCGCGCGGCGCGATGGGCCTCTTCCTGCACAGCCCAATCGAGAAAGCGCTCGCATTGCTCGACGAAGAAAATCTCCAGCTCACGCGCCGTGTGCGTTTCGGTCAGCAAGGTTTCCTTCTGACTGCCGACATCGAAATACACCAGCGCGACCGTCAATCCGGCGAGCCCGCGGGCCTGGCACAACAGGTGCCCGTACACGAACGCCTGCGCCCAATGCAGCGCGCGGTGATTGGCGGGCATCCGTTCAAGCGCGCCACGATGGGTCTTGATCTCTTCCAGCCGGTTCGACACCGGGTCGTAACCGTCGGCGCGGCCACGCACGGTCAAACCGCGATGCGTGCCGGTCAGCGTGACCTCGGCTTCATAGCCGCTCGCACGCCGCCCGGCGACCGTCACATGGCCGGCCATGCCTTCCAGCGAGGTAGGCGCAGGCGTGAAGCGCAGATCCAGATCGCCGCGCCGCGCGGTGAATTCGCACATCGCCCGCACGGCGACCACGTAGGTCATGGGGTGATCTCCGTCACGCCTTCCAACGCGACGATCTCTTCATCGGCCCATCGCACGTCGAGCACGCGCACCGGCATGCCGTGCTGCGCGCAGTACGCGAGCCAGCGGATCTGGTTGTCCTGCAAGCGGTCGCCGGGGCCTTTCACTTCGATCAACTCATAGCGGCGCTCGGCCGGCCAGAACCGAATCAGGTCCGGCAGGCCCGAGCGGTTGCCGCGGATGTCACGCAGCAGACGCTCGAACCATAGTTTCAGATGCGCGGCAGGCAGGCAGTCGAGCGCCAACTCGACCAGTTCCGGCGTCAGCAAGCCCCAGAATACGAACGGCGATTGCAGACCCGCCTTGCTTTGCAGATGCCGCAGAATCGTCTCGCGATAGGCATTGCTGTCGAGTTGCGCGAGACACGCGGCGAATTGTTCCGCGCGGCGCGCATGAAAATCCGGCGCATGCAGATCGGCCGGTCCGCGCTGGAACGGATGAAAAAATGCGCCGGGCAGCGCCGCGAACACCGGCTCCCAGCACAGCAAGCCGAACAGCGAGTTAATCAGCGCGTTTTCGACGTAATGAACCGGCGCCGCGTCGCAAGTCAAATGGTCGCGTGCAACGTATTCGACCGGTTGCGGCGCGTCTGGCCTCGGCAGCACCAGTGTGCTGCGCTCGACCGGCCGGGCGGCGGGCACACGCGGCACTCGCTCTCCGCGCTTGCGCTGCAAACGCGGCAACATGCGCTCGACGCGCTGCGCCTCCTCTTCGCTTTCAGGTTTGGCCGCGGCTTGCGAAGCGAGGGCGAAGGCTTCGTCGAATCGCTCGCTGCGTTCCAGCACACGCAAGCGCCGATGGCGCGCGCCGGGCCACGCGCAACGCTCATAGACAGCGAGCGCGGCGGCCCAGTTCTGCTGACGCTCGCAATGTTGGCCGATACGAAACAGCAGTTTCGCGCGACGCGTTTCGAGCCAGGGATTCGAGGTTTCGATGGCGGCAATTGCGGCGACGAGTTCGTCGATCGCCTCTGACTCCGCGTCACCCGTGGGCAGCCATTCGAGCGCTTCGCGGCATGCATGTAACGCAAGATAGACGTCGACGTCCGCGCGTTGCTGGAATGCGCGCGACGACGGCGCGAATGCAACCTTCTCGTACTGGAACACGCCGAGATCGGCAAGCACGAACTCCGACCAGTCCTGCTGCAAATTGCCGAAGAACATCAGGCGCAGACGCTCGCAAAGGGGCGCGATGGCGACGTGGAAGACGCGGTCGGTGGTCTGGCCGCGCCATGTGGACAACGGATGCGCGGCGGCGCCTCGTCCGTCACATTCGCCCTCGCCTTCGCCTTCGTAAAACGGCCGCAGCGTTTCCAGCAGATCGGGTTTGCGCAAGCCTTTCGCGCCAGGAATCAACGCGATGGCGTCCGCAAAGATCAGCAGCAACTCCGGGCGCGTGGTGAGCGCGAACAGATCGTCGAGCGTCAGGCCCGGTTCAGTGTCGACCCAACCCAGCACTGCCAGGGGCGCAACCGCCTGCAAAGGACAACCAATCTCGTCGTAAGAAAGACGGCTGGAGCGGAACAACGTGCCCTTGCGCATCAGCATGCGAACCAGCAACGCGCGCGAGGGCTGCGGCAAGGCGGCGAAATCGCGCAGGAAGCTGTGTTCGTGCGCGTCCAGCAGATCGTCGTAACGCTCGGCGAGCCACGCCAGCGCACGCTCGAAGTTCAGCAGGTAATAGGGGACATCAGAACGGAGGTCTGACGGAGCATCTGTCGCCACGGGGTTTTCATGAAACCTGTATGTTTATACAGTGATGATATCAAAATCCGTGGGGGAGCCGGCTGACAACGCGGCAAGGGAGCTAGATTCCTTGCGGTGCCGCCACCCACATGCCAGCCTAGCCCGCGCCCGCCGCATAGAAGCTCGCCAGGTCCCGCTTGAGCGCATGCAACGCGGCGTCGTCGAGATAGATCATGTGCCCGGTCGGGTAGTAGGCGATGCGCACGTTGGCGCGCAGCGGCGCATCGATGCCCAGATGCGCGAGCGCGTATTCGGTCGCATAGAACGGCGTGGCGAGGTCGAAATAGCCGTTCAGCGACATCACGCGCAGGTGCGGATTCTGCCGCATCGCTTCGGCGAGATCGCCCGCCGCATACGGCACGGACAAGTGTTCCCCCCACCACTCACGGTGTTTCCAGTCCCACTGCGTCAACGCGTCGTCGTTGAAGACGCGATAGCGGTCGGCAGGCGTGAAGTGCAGGTCCTGCGCAAAATGCTGATGAAGCGCGGCGTCGAAAGCGCTCGCCACACTGCTCACCGATGCGTCGTAATCGGGACGCTCGGACACGCCGTCGTACTCGAGTCCTTTAAAGCGTGCATCGAAACGGCCAATGCTGCGCGATTGATCGCGCAGCAATTGATTGCGAAAACGCGAGGGATAGAGACGCAGGCGGCTTCGCTTCACGTAATCGACGTCGAGCCCAGTGAACTGCGCGACGCGTGCGGCGATTTCGTCGCGCTGCGCGTCGGGCAACGCGTCGCCCTGCGCGAGCGCTTGCGCATAAGGCCCGCGGGCGAACGCGCGGGCCTCGTCGAGGAAGGCCGGCAGACTGGCCGGCTTTGGCACGATCTTGTCGTGGTACCACGCGATGGCCGCGAAGCTCGGCAAGTAGCTCTCGCTCTTGAAATCGAAGCCGGGTGAAAACGCCGAGGAATCGAGCACCGACGACATCAGGATCACGCCATTCAACGCGATATTGTTTTGCCCCAGTTGATACGCGAGCATCGCGGCGCGCGCGGTGCCATACGATTCGCCGAGCAGGTACTTCGGCGAATTCCAGCGCTGGTTCACCGTCAGATAGCGGTCGATGAATTGCGAGAACGCGTCAAGGTCCTTGTCGACACCCCAGAAGTCCTTCCCCGTGCCATGGCCGACAACCCTCGACAGGCCTGCGCCGACAGCATCGATAAAGACCAGATCGGTGGTGTCGAGCAGGCTATCGGGGTTGTCGTCCAGCACATACGGCGCGGGCGGCGTACTCGCGGGACTCGCCGTGCGCACCCGCTTCGGTCCGAACGAGCCGATCAGCAGGAACACGCTGCCCGCACCCGGTCCGCCGTTGAAAAGGAACGTGACGGGACGTGTCGAGGGCGCCTTGGTCGCGACGGTGTAGGCGGTATAGAAGACGCTCGCATTGGCCTGCCCGGTTTTGTCACGCAGCAGCAGGTTGCCCGCCGTCGCGGTGTAGTCGATGTTGCGGCCGCCGAGCCGGATCGAATGCTGCGTCACGGCAGCGCTTTCCGGCGGTACAGGGATCGGCGAGGTCTCGGGTTTGACAGCGTGCGGCGGGTTGTCCTGCGTATCGTTCTGAGCCGCCGCGGAAACCCGTGGCGGATGGCCGGTACGAGATGGATTTGCGCGCGGCTCCATGACTGGCTGGCCGTTCGCATCGACGGTCTGGCCGGCAGTGTCTGCCTGGGCGCCAGGCGCGCCGGGCACGCTTACCGAGCTAGCCGGCGCGGTGGCTGTTTCCGTGTCGGCTGCCGCAGTGGCTGAGTCGTCCAGTTCGGCCGCCGCGCACATCTGACTGAACGTGGCGATGACGGCAAGGACCAACGCCATCGCCACCAGCGCAGCCGCCATGGATCCTGCCATCAGTGATCGGCGCCACGAGAGATAGAAGCGAATGGCCATGGGGTATCCGGCTGCGAGTCGATTGGCGTCGATGTCCCGATTGTCCAGCTTAAGACGAATCAGGCGACTGATTCTTGACGCAAGCATCGAAGCCGTCAATCGAAAACGGGCTCTAACGCGCGTCCCTCCCAAGCCGCATCGTTTCCTTGGGGAAAACGAAAGTAATACGAAATACTTAAGAAAGCCGCTCCGCTATCGCGGCGCCACGAGGACTTCGTCTGGCGTTCGCGGCTTGGGCGGCTTTCCCTGTTCACAGCCTACGCCTTCATACGCACCGGCAATCCGCCGACGAACGCAGCAATCCGTTCGCACGCGTCGATCAGGCTTGCCTCGTCGACCACGAAACCCAGCCGCACGAAGCCATTCGCGGTCTCGCCGAAGGCGCTGGCGTCAAGCAGCGACACGCCCTGTGCGCGAAACAGTTGCCAGGTGAAATCGACCGTATCGAGGCCCGTGCCGCTGACGTCCACCATCATGAACATGCCGGCTTCGGGCAACAGGCAACGCAAGCCCGGCACGCGGTGCAAGCGCTCGAACACGACGTCGCGGCGACGCCGGTAAATCTCGCGCATCTCGGCGACGATCGGCGCCTTGTTCTGCAGGGCCGTCAATGCAGCCTGCTGGATGAAGCCGGGCAAGCCATACAGCATCGCCAGCGCGAGCCGCCCCATATGCTCGATCAGCGTGGCAGGCCCGATCGCCCAGCCCACACGCCAACCCGCCATTGCATGTGATTTCGACAGACTGCCGAGCGTCACCGTGCGCTCCGCCATGCCCGGCAACGCGGCGATGCTCACGTGCTCGCGCTCGAACGTGAGATCCGCATAGACCTCGTCGGAGAGCACCCACAGATCGTGCTCGCACGCGATCTGCGCGATGCGTTCCAGATCGGCGCGCGGCATCACCACGCCGGTCGGGTTACAGGGTGTCGCGAAGAAAATGGCCTGGGTGCGCGGCGTGATGGCCGCTTCGAGCGCATCGCAGTCGAGGTGGAACGCCCGCGCCGGATCGACCGGCACCGGCACGAGCGTGGCGCCCGCCGCGCGCACGCAGGCCTCGTACGTGAGGTACATCGGCTCCGGAACGATCACTTCGTCACCCGCTTCCAGCAGGCACAGTGAGGTCGCGAACACGCCGTTCTGCGCCCCCGCCGTCAGGATCACGTTGGCCGCGCTTACGGTGCAACCGGTGGTGCGCGCATGGTCTTCGGCAATCGCCGCGCGCACCGGCTCACGCCCGGACACGGCGCTGTAATGCGTATCGCCGCCGCGCAACGCCTCGACGGCGCGCTCCACGATCGGCGCGGGCGTCGCAAAGTCGGGGTCGCCGACGCTCAGCACGATCACGTCTTCGCCATTGGCGAGCGCCTGTTGAGCGACACGATGGATTTCCCACGCCGACGTACGCCTGCCCTGCAAACGCTCAACCAGATTCGAATACTTCATGGAACTCACCCCGTTTCGACTTGAGCCGCCAATGTAATGGGGCGCGTGCGAAACGTCCAGATACGAAAAAGCGCCACGCGAGTACTGAGTCTCGTGTGGCGCTTCGCTGAAGCCCTGGCCCCAAAGGGCAATGCGTTTAAACCTGGCGGCGCAATTCCGCCGGCGGCACTTTCATCAAGTGACGATATTTCGCCACGGTGCGCCGCGCCACCAGCACGCCCTGATCCGCGAGCATCCTGGCGAGTGTCACGTCCGACAGCGGATCGTGCGTGTTCTCCGCGGCGATCATTTCCTTGAGCAGCGCACGGACGGCCGCGGCCGAACAGGTGCCGCCGCTTTCCGTGCCGAGTTCACGCGGGAAGAAGTGCTTGAACTCGAAAATGCCGCGCGGAGTGGCCATATATTTGTTGCCGGTCGCACGCGAGATGGTGGACTCGTGCAGACCGAGCTCCTCGGCCACATCGCGCAGCACCATCGGCCTGAGCGCGATTTCACCGTACTGGAAGAAGGCTCGTTGATGCGCGACGATGCATTCGGCCACGCGTTGAATCGTATCGAAGCGCTGCTGCGCATTGCGGATCAACCAGCGCGCTTCCTGCAATTGCTGCGCGAGCGGCGAGCGGCTTGCACCGGCCGACTGCGCGAACAGCTCGGCGTACATACGATGGATGCGAGCGCGCGGCTGCACGGCCGGGTTGATCGTCACCGCCCATTTGTTGCGCACCTGACGCACGATCACGTCCGGCACCACGTAGTTGTCTTCGGTACGGCCGTAGTTGTTGCCCGGCTTCGGATCGAGCTTGCGCACCAGCGCGCAGGCCACCCGCAGTTCCTCGGCGCTGCAGCCGATCTGCTTTTGCAGTTCAGCCTGTTCGCGGCGCGCGAGACGTTCCAGATGATGGTCGACGATTTGCCGCGCCACATCGCGTCCCGGCGTGTCAGCGGGCAAGGCGTTGACCTGCAGCGACAGACACTCGGACAGCGAGCGCGCGCCGAGACCGGGACGATCGAGCGATTGCACGAGCCGCAGCGCCACCAGCAATTCTTCTTCGGTCAATTCGGGTTCGAGGTCGACGCTATCTGCGAGCTCGGAGAGTTCCTGACGCAGATAGCCGTCGTCGTCGAGCGCCTCGATGATGAAGCGGGCCACCGCGCGGTCACGGTCGTCGAGTCGATACAGACGCAGCGAGTCGTGCAACTGCTCGCGCAAGGTCGGTTGGGAACGCGCCCATTCCGCAGGATCGCTACTGTCGGAGTCGCCGTTCTGGCGCGTCGAACTGCGGCTGCTGTAGTCGCCCGAAAAGTCGCCGGGTATGTCGTCCTGCCCTGCGCTTTCCATCGTGTCGCCGCCGCTGTTGTCAACCGGTGACGATTCGGGTTCGGCCGCGGAGACTGTGTCCGTGGCGGGTGTCGCGCCGGCATCATCGCCTGGCGTTGTGGTGGCAAGCGCGACGTCTTCCGTGTCTGTCGAGTCGTACTCGAGGAAGGGATTGGTGTCGAGTGCGGTGCGCAACTCCTGCTGGAACTCCAGAGACGACAACTGCAACAGGCGCACCGATTGCTGCAGACGCGGCGTGAGTGCGAGGGCCTGCCTTGCGCGTAGTTCAATTGACGGCATTGTAGTGAGGTCCCGTGAATAGCTGAGAAAAGGTATCTGACCTCAATAGAGCAACTGTCATACCAGCTCGCCCAACACGCTGTTTTTTCTAAGTTTTGCCTTTTCAGGCCCGCCGATTGCGCACTGGGCGAGCGCCCTTTTTACAAGGTCCCGGCAATTTCCGGTCGCCGGCCTTACGGACCATTGGACAGCACGCCACACGTGGCCGCCCCTCTATTCGTCAGCCTAAACGCATGCGCAGCAACGGCTTCTCCCGACCTCGGGCATTCGTGCTGTGTACCAGGCACACAGCTTGCGGGTCAACACTATTTATCAACACCCGAAGGAGAAACCATGAAGACCATTCAATTTCTGAAGACCGCAGGCAGCATCGCTTGCGTCGCATTCGCACTGAACGCTACGGCGCAAACCAGCGGCTCGGCCCCGTCGGCCGCATCCGAAACCATCGGCCAGCACGTCGACGACGGCACCATCACCACCAAGGCCAAGGCCGAACTGCTCAGCGCGAAGAACGTCAAATCGACCCACATCCATGTGAAGACCCGCAAGGGGGTGGTGTGGCTCACGGGCTCGGTGCCGTCGGCTGACGACAAGGCCGCAGCAGGAGAAGTCGTGAAAGGCATCGATGGCGTCTCGAGCGTGAGGAACCATCTGAAAGTCGTAGCGGAATAACGTAGCGGACTAAGCGCGGCATCTTCGCCGCTGTCCCGTTTTAGGAAGCCAGCACGCCGGAATCGCGCTGAAAAATACGCGCGGCCGGCAGGCATGCGCCCGGACTACGCGGCGGTGCCGCGGACACGACGCCCCGCCGTCGACCTCGCTAGAATACGAATCCCTCGTGCTGCGACAAGCTCCTCCCCCTCCAATGACCGCTCCCGACGAATCAAGACGTGAAGCGCGGACGAACGCCGCCAATTCGCTGTTTGCTTTTCTCAAGGCGCTGCCGCTGGGCGACCGGCTGGCCGAAGGCAGTGTGATGGCCGCGCAGGCGGTGGCCGGCGGCGGCCTTGCGTTCGTGATCGGCCGTTGGCTGCATACGGAGCAAGCTTTCTGGGCCGCGATTACGGCGATCGCGGTCAGCCAGCACAGTTATATCGACACCCGCAATCTGTCGCGCGATCAGTTCATCGGCGCGATGGTCGGAGCCGTTTGCGGGCTCATCGGCGCAACCCTCGGCGGTGGCTATCTCGCCGCTTACGCCGCCACCGTTGCCGCGGCAATCGTGATTTGCTGGGTCGTGAACGTGGGCAGCGCCGCGCGTCTGGGCGGCATTACGGCGACCATCATGCTGCTGGTGCCGGGCGTCGGTTCGCCGTGGGACAAGGCCTTGCTGCGCCTCGGCGAAGTCACCTTGGGCACGGTCTGCGCACTGCTGGTGACCTTGATCATGTCGAGAATAGAGAAGCACTGGTTCGGCAGAACCGACAAAGCCTAGCCGGATTTCTGATCGTTCTCTTGCGGTTGACGCCGGTAACGCCCCGGCGTCGCGCCGACGCTCTGCTGAAACGCCTTGCCGAAGGCGGCTTCCGATTGATACCCCACTGCCTCACCGATCTCCGCGGCGCTGCGCTGCGTGCGTAGCAGCAGATCGCACGCGATCGTCATACGAATCTGCGTGAGGAAGTCCATCACCGTCATACCCGCACGCTCGTTGAAATGGCGTGCGTAAGTCGCGCGGGACATCGCCGCGCGTTCACCGAGCTCGGCAATCGTCCACGCCCGCTCGGGGGCATCCAGCATGCCCTGTACCGACGCACCCAGACGCGTATCGGCCAGCAGCGCCAGCACGCCTGCGCTCGATGCATTCTGTTCGCCATGCACGCGCAAAGCCATCGCGAAGAGCGCGTGGCTCAATGCGGTGACGATCGCGAGCGCGCCGGGCTGACGTTGTTCGGCTTCGGTTCGCATCAACGCAATCACCGTCTGCAGCGCGCCGAGCGTTTGCACGCCGCCGAGCGACACGTGAAATGGATCCGGCAGCGCGTTGAGCAGCAACGCCGAGGAACCGGGCGCGTAGACGAACCGGCCGCATAGAAGATCAAGATCGGCGCAGCCCTCTTGCTCGTCATTGCGCTCGTCATTGCGGCGCAACGGCAGCATGCCGTCATGACTCAACGTCAGCGGCGCGGTGGCAGCCGCTCGCCCGATATCGCGCACCCGATGCGCGGCGCCACGCGGGAACAGCATGAAATCCCCCGCCTGCAGCGCAACCTGCGCGCCACCCGCAGTCTCGACGACGCACGCTCCATCCAGCACCAGATGAAACGGTGCAATGCCCGCCTCCATCGGCGCGTGATCGATGTCGAAGCCGCCCGTGAGCAGGCAACGCAGATCGAGGCTGGCTTGCGGCCGGGCGAGGTCGATCAGTCGGCTGAGCGTATCCATGAGACGGTCGCGCTAAAAGTTGAGCGAATCGAGTATTCAGGATATCGCGGCACAGCGCAATACTTTGCCTAACGACACCGGCACCCGCCGGGGCGTGGCAAACAAAGGAGCACTGTCATGTTGAACTGGATCGATTACCGCAAGGAACTGTTCGGCCGCATCGGCGAGATCGCCAAACTGTCGCCGGATACGGTGAAGGCCTATCAAACGATGTCGAGCGCGGGCCAGAAGGCCGACCTTCTCGGTGCGAAGACGCGCGAGCTGATTTCGCTTGCGGTGGCCGTGAGCTTGCGATGCGACGGCTGTATCACCGTGCACACTGCCGAAGCGTTGAAACACGGCGCGACACGTGAAGAGATCGCCGAAGCGCTCGGCGTGGCGGTCGCCATGAACGCGGGCGCCACCATGGTGTACTCGGCACGCACGATGGACGCCGTCGCCGCTTATCAGGCGGATAGCAAGCAGGCAGATTGAGGGAAGCGGCGCCCACTACGCGCCGTTACGCCGGATGACGCGCCTCTTCAAGCTGCTTGCGGCGCACTTCGCCCTGGCGTTCCAGCATCCAGCCCGGGTACTCAGCCGGCAGCGTGCTGACCTGATCGAGCTTCGCAAGCTCGTCGGCGGTCAACGCGACGCCGGTGGCGGCAATGTTGTCGTCGAGTTGCTCGACTTTCTTCGCCCCGACGATCACCGAGCTCACCACGCGTTGATGCAGCAGCCACGCAAGCGCGATCTGTGCCACCGACACTTTCTTCGTCTCCGCGATATCGCGCATCACGTCGATACAGTCATAGGCGCGCTCGCGATTGACCGGGGGAAAATCGAAGGTCGTGCGACGGCTGCCCGCTTCGCCCTGCTGCTCGCGCCCATATTTGCCGCTCAGCAAGCCGCCCGCGAGCGGACTCCACACCATCAATCCAAGCCCTTCGCTGTGCAGCATCGGCACGAGTTCGCGTTCGAGGTCGCGGCCCGCCAGCGTGTAATACGCCTGGAGCGATTCAAAGCGCGCGAGGCCGAGGCGCTCCGCAATGCCCAGCGCCTTCACGATCTGCCACGCGGCCCAGTTCGACACCCCGACATAGCGCACATGGCCATGCTGAACCAGCGTATCGAGCGCGCGCACGGTTTCTTCGATCGGTGTGGCCAGATCGAAACCGTGGATCTGATACAGGTCGACGTGGTCGAGTTGCAGGCGCTTCAGGCTCGCCTTGATCCCGTCGATGATGTGATAACGCGAGGCCCCGCGCGCGTTCGGAAACGCTGCCGTCTGGCCGAATACTTTGGTTGCGACCACAACCTTGTCGCGCGGCACTTTCAGGTTCTTCAACGCCTGACCCGTGATCTGTTCGGACAGGCCATCGGCATAGACGTCGGCCGTGTCGATGAAATTGATGCCCGCATCGAGCGCCCGGCCGACCAGCCGCTCCGCGTCCCCCTGCTGCAGATCGCCGATCTGCTTCCAGATGCCCTCGCCACCGCCGAAGGTCATCGTGCCCAGGCACAGCTCTGAAACAAACACACCGGTACGGCCTAACTGGTTGTATCGCATCGTCGAGACCCCATCGTGGATTCGTGAATCGGTGAGCCGTACAGAGTACTGCACCTGGAAAATTTCGACAGGACCCGGCGTGAGTTCTGACCAGCCATCCGGCGAACGTATGTTTCAAACCACTTACGGTTCCCGCAGTAGTTACCGCAGCTTTTTTGGCCCGGAAAAATTTCCTTCTTTGCCAAAAGCGAGGCGCCATGCGGGTCTCCGGCAAGCGTCGGCGATGCGCAACATACCCGTAATGTTATGCCGGGGGCATTTGGAAAGTTCTGGTAAGGCGTGTATAAGTCTGACCATTCCGCTCGTATGGTGCAGTGCCTTTAACAAGGACCGTGCGTATGAAGAAGAAGAAAACATTTGGAATCGGCCTCGGCAGCGTCGTGCTGCTCTCAAAGGCATTCACCCCTTCAGCGATGGCCGCGTGCAGCAATACCGCGCCGCCGAGCAACACCACAGTCACCTGCACGGGCACCGGCCTCGCCGCCGTCGTTGCGCAAACCGGCAGCACAGGCATGCGCTGGGTCTGGTAGTTTCGCGCCGTGCTGTGCGGTGCAGCGGGTGCTGTGCGGGCCGCACCCGCAGTGATTGCCGCCTTATTCCGCGCGATAGCCGCCACCCAGGCATCGGCAAAGCCGCCGAAAACCTGCCAGACTGATTGTTGATCCTTGAAACAGGCCGGCGCTTGCCGCCCTCTGGATATGGCACACCGCGTCCCCATCTATGCCAGCATGACTTCGGCCTCGACATCCGCCACCGCCCTGGACGCGCGCTCTGATTCTTCGCGCTTCGATGCGGCATTGCAGGCAACTTCAGATGCTACTTCGGGCCACGCTTCGGCCCCCGCTTCAGGCCCTTTCACGCCCGGCGCGCTGGATGATTTCCATCCGGCAGTAGCCAGTTGGTTCCTGAAGACCTTCCCCGCCCCCACCGACGCCCAGGCTGCCGCCTGGCCGCAGATTCGCAGCGGACGCTCGACCCTGGTGGCCGCGCCCACCGGTTCGGGCAAAACCCTCACCGCCTTCCTGTCCGCGCTCGACGAACTCGTCCAGCAAGGCCTGGCCAACGGCGGCGCGTTGCCGGACGAAACCCTGGTGGTCTACGTTTCGCCGCTGAAAGCACTCTCCAACGACATCCGCATCAATCTGCAAGTGCCCTTGCAAGGCATCGCCGCGGAACTCGACGCGCGCGGCCTGCCGCCGCTCGACATCCGCACCGCCGTACGCACAGGCGACACCACGCAGCAGGAACGCAATGCGCTGAAAAAACGCGCGCCGCATATTCTCGTGACCACGCCGGAATCGCTATACGTCCTGCTCGGTTCGGATTCCGGCCGACGCATGCTGTCGACCGTGCGCACGGTGATCGTCGATGAAATTCACGCGCTCGCCGGCAGCAAGCGCGGGAGCCATCTGGCGCTCAGCCTCGAACGGCTCGATGCGTTGTGTCAGCGGCGCCTGCCACGGATCGGTCTGTCGGCGACGCAAAAACCGGTCAGCGCAGTCGCGCGCTTTCTGGTGGGCGATGTGAGCATCGAAAGCGATATTCCGGCGGACTGCGCGATCATCGACGTGGGCCACATTCGCGAGCGCGATCTCGCGCTGGAGATTCCGCCCGTGCCGCTCGAAGCGGTGATGCCGAACGAAGTGTGGGAGCGCGTCTACGATCGCCTCGCCGAACTGATCGCGACGCATCGCACCACGCTGATTTTCGTCAACACGCGCCGCATGGCCGAACGCGCGGCGCGTCATCTGACCGAGCGGCTCGGCAAGGACGCGGTCGCCGCGCACCACGGCAGTCTCGCCAAGGAACATCGCTTCGACGCGGAGCAGCGCCTCAAACGCGGCGAGTTGCGGGTCCTGATCGCGACCGCTTCACTGGAACTGGGCATCGATATCGGCGACGTCGATCTGGTCTGCCAGATGGGTTCGCCGCGCGCGATCGCGCCGTTCCTGCAACGTGTGGGACGCTCGGGCCACCACGTGGGCGGCATGCCGAAGGGCCGGCTCTTTCCGGCTTCGCGAGACGATCTGATCGAATGCGCCGCGCTGCTCGATTGCGTGCGGCGTGGCGAACTCGACGCGCTGCGGATTCCGCGCGCACCGCTCGATGTGCTTGCACAACAGATCGTCGCGGAGGTATCGAGCACCGAATGGAGCGAAGACGCGCTGTTCGAGATGCTGCGGCGCGCGGCCCCCTACGCGGGCCTCGAACGCGAGCAATACGACGCGGTGCTGCGCATGCTGGCCGAAGGCTATACCAGCCGTCACGGCCCGCGCGGCGCCTATATTCATCGCGACGTGGTGAGCGGCACCTTGCGCGGCCGGCGTGGCGGCAAACTGATCGCCGTGACCTCAGGTGGCACGATTCCCGAGAACGCCGACTATGCGGTGGTGCTCGAGCCGCAGGCGATCAATATCGGCACCGTCAACGAGGATTTCGCTGTCGAGAGTCTGGCTGGCGACGTGTTTCAACTCGGCAATGCGTCGTACCGGATTCTGCGGATCGAGAGCGGCCGCGTGCGGGTCGAGGACGCGCAAGGGCAGCCGCCGAATATTCCGTTCTGGCTCGGCGAGGCGCCAGGGCGCAGCGATGAACTGTCGTTCGGCGTCGCGCGCTTGCGTGAGCAGATCGGGCGCCTGCTCGATGGGGAAGAGCTCATGACGGTGCGCATCCAGCGCGCAACCGACTGGCTCGTCGACGCTCTCGGTCTCGACGAAGCCGCCGCGCGGCAAATCGTCGACTATCTCGCCCGCGCACGCGCCGCGCTCAGCGTGCTGCCGACGCAAAACACACTCGTGATGGAACGCTTCTTCGACGAATCCGGCGGCACGCAACTCGTGATCCATGCGCCGTTCGGCAGTCGCGTGAACCGCGCGTGGGGTCTCGCGTTGCGCAAGCGTTTTTGCCGGACCTTCAACTTCGAACTGCAAGCCGCCGCTACCGAAGACGCGATCATCCTCTCACTGACCGGCAGCCATTCCTTCGTACTCGACGAAGTATGGCGCTACCTCCATTCGAACAGTGCCGAGCATCTGCTGATCCAGGCGCTGCTCGACGCGCCGCTCTTCGGCGTGCGCTGGCGCTGGAACGCGACCACCTCGCTCGGCCTGCCGCGTTATACCGGCGGGCGCAAGACCCCGCCGCAATTGCAGCGCATGCGTAGCGAAGATCTGCTGGCGAGCGTGTTTCCCGAACAGGCCGCGTGCCTGGAAAACATCGTCGGCGAGCGCGAACTGCCGCGTCATCCCTTAGTCGACCAAACCGTCGACGATTGCCTGCACGACGCGATGGACAGCGAGAGCTGGATTGCCTTGCTGCGTCGTATCGAACAGGGCGAAGTGCAACTGATCGTCCGCGATCTGCCGGCGCCCTCGCCGCTTGCCGCCGAAATCCTCACAGCCAAGCCCTACGCCTTTCTCGACGATGCGCCGATCGAAGAGCGCCGCACGCAAGCCGTGCAGAACCGCCGCTGGAGCGATCCGTCCAGCGCCGACGACCTCGGCGCGCTCGATGCCGACGCGATCGACAGCGTGCGCGACGAGGCATGGCCGCAGGCACGCACCGCCGACGAGATGCACGAAGCGCTAACGGGTCTCGCCTGCATCACCGAGACCGAGGCGCGCAATGTCGAAGGCTGGCCGTCATGGCTCGCGTTGCTTGCCGAATCCGGCCGCGCGACCCGTCTGCGGATCGCTGCCGACGACGCGCTGTGGCTATCTGCCGAGCGCCTGACCTGTTTCCAGGCGCTCTACCCTGACGCCCAGTTTGAACCGCCGCTCGCCGCACCAAACGGCTACACCGATACGTGGAGCGCCGACGACGCCCTGCTCGACGTGCTGCGCGCCCGGCTGACCGGCTTCGGCCCGCTGCCGGTGCACGCGATCGCGCAGGCGCTGAGGTTGCCCGCGGCACCGGTCGAACACACGCTGACGCGCCTCGAAGCGGAAGGCTACGTGATGCGCGGCCGTTTCTCGCCGGGCGCGACCGAAGAAGAATGGTGCGAACGTCATCTGCTTGCGCGGATCCACCGTTACACGGTGAAACGCTTGCGACGCGAAATCGAGCCGGTGGAACGGCACGACTTCATGCGTTTTCTGTTCGAGTGGCAGCATTTGACGCCGGACACCCGCAGCGAGGGACGCGACGCTTTAGCCGCTGTGCTCGACCAGATGGAGGGTTTTCAGGCCGCGGCAGGCGCGTGGGAAGAAGACATTCTGCCGGCGCGCGTGAAGGCGTACGCGAACATTTCGCTCGACGAACTATGCCGTGCCGGCAAGATCGTGTGGACGCGCCTGACCGAGCGGGCGCGCGGTGCCGCGGGACCGGTGCGCAGCACGCCGATCGTGCTTTTGCCACGCGCACAGGTACGCGTCTGGCGCGCGCTGATCGACCCGTCGAAACAACCGGAGCTATCGGCGCGCGCGCAGAGCGTCCATGACACGTTATCGCAGCATGGCGCGATGTTCTTCGACGAATTGCTGGCCGAGGTACACGGCTTGCGCATGGAACTGGAAAACGCGCTGGGCGAGCTGGTTGCCGCGGGCCTCGTGAATTCCGACAGTTTCGCCGGCTTGCGGGCGTTGTTGAAACCCGTCGCCAAACGCAGTGCGTATTCCAGTAGCCGGCGTGTCAGGTCGAGTGCATTGATCGGAGGAATGGACGACGCGGGCCGCTGGGCTCTGGTTAGCCGGCAGCCCGTTGTTGCTGCAGCCGAAGCATCGCCGGCGCGCCGTCAGCAGTTCGCCCCAGAAGTACTCGAACATGTCGCCATGACGTTGCTGCGCCGCTATGGTGTGGTGTTCTGGCGTTTGCTCCAACGCGAGGCCGAGTGGTTGCCGCCGTGGCGGGACCTGTTGCGCGTGTTTCAACGGCTCGAAGCGCGCGGCGTCATTCGCGGCGGGCGGTTTGTGAATGGCCTCGCTGGCGAACAATTTGCTTTACCGGAAGCGATTCCGATCTTGCGCGAAGTTCGACGGCATGCGAACGATGGTGCTTTTGTGTGTGTCGCAGGAACCGATCCTTTGAATCTTGCCGGTACGTTGCTGGTGGGTGAACGCGTGCCTGCTATTGCCGGGAATCGGGTTCTGTATCGCGATGGAATCGTTATCGCGACGCTTGTTGCCGGGGTTTTCTGGTTTGACCCCACGGTGGAAGCGATTCCCACAGAGCGGGAACACGCCAGAAGCGCGTTGGCCCGGCGGTTTTGAGGCAGTCCTGAGGTAATTCCACAGCAGTTTCAATGCCATTTCGATGCGATTTCGAGGCTTCATACCAGCGCGCACGCCAAAATAAAAGCCTTAAGACGAAGGCCATCACGACCGTTAATGTTTATAGGCCCGAACGCCAGCCGCTTCGCTACAATGGGGCCAGTCTTTAAGTATGATGAAGACTGTTTGCCGCCACCCCACCTTCATGGTTGGCTCATCGGCACACTGCCCGGGGATCTCATGAACGACGACCAACACGATCAGGTGCTGTTTGCCCAGTTCGGCACAAGCAGCCCTTGCTGGCGTCTGTCGAACGACAGCAACGCGCTGGAACTCACGCCCGTCACCGGCGACGTGCCGGCTAATGTCGCCATTCCGCTGAATCCCCAACAGGCCTCGCAGATCCGCTGCCTCACCGGTGTCACCTCGCACCTCATCCTCGACGTGCGGCTGTTCGGCGAACCGCTGCGTCTGCACCTCGTCGGTAAAAAACTCGCCAGCAATACGTGGGCAGGCACCGCCTCGGCCTACGACGATACGGAATCCGTCGCACGCGACCTCGTCCACGGTCTGTCTTTCGCCGAACAGGTCGTCTCCGAAGTCAATTCGGTCGTGGTCATCGTCGACAGGCACGGTCGCATACAGCGCTTCAACCGTCTCGCCGAGGAACTCACCGGCGTCAAGGAAGAAGACATCGTCGGCCGCAATGTGTGGGCGCTGTTCATGAGCACCGAGTCCGGCGCGGCGTCGAGCCAGAACATCACAGGTTTCTTCAATCGCGGCGTCTCGTACGAAGTCGAGCGGCGCGTGAAAACCCTTCGCGGCGAACGGCTATTCCTGTTTCGCAACAAGTTCGTTCACAGCGGCAGCGGCGTCGAAGAACAGTTTCTGATCTGCTCGGGCACCGACATCACCGAAGAACGGCTCGCGCAGGAACGTCTCACCGAACTGGCGAACACCGATTCGCTCACCGGCCTCGCCAATCGCAACGCGATCCAGGACAAGATCAGTGCCGCGATCGAAGCAGCCGCGCGAGGCGAATCGGTCGGCGTGCTGTTCCTCGACCTCGACAACTTCAAGAAGGTCAACGACCACTACGGCCATGTCTTCGGCGACCGGCTGATTCGCGATGTGTCGTCGGCCATCAGCACCTGCCTGAACGAAGGCGACGTGCTCGCGCGCCTCGGCGGCGACGAGTTCATTGTGCTCGCCGCCCAAGGCACCGCCCACGATCTCGAAGCCACCGCGCAGCGCATTCTCGAACGCCTGCGCACGCCGTTCAGCCTGGGGCTCGTCGAGGTCTACACCGGCTGCTCGATCGGCATCGCGCGCTATCCGGAACACGGCAACGACCTCGAATCGCTGATCCGTTCGGCGGACACGGCGATGTACGTTGCCAAAGACGAAGGCAAGCGCACCTATCGCGTGTTCTCGCCCGAGATGAACCGCAAGGTCGCCGAGTACATGTGGCTCGACACCAACCTGCGGCGCGGTCTCGAAGAGGGCCAGTTGACGCTGCACTATCAACCCAAGATCGTGCTCGCCACCGGCGTGGTGCAGGGCGCGGAAGCGCTGGTCCGCTGGAACTCGCCGGAGCGCGGGCAGATCATGCCCACCGAGTTCATCCGCTATGCGGAAGAATCCGGGCTGATCGGCGTGCTCGGCCGCTGGGTCATGGAAACGGCCGCGAAGCAAGCGGCCAAATGGAAGGCGGACGGCTACAACCTGCGCATCGCGATCAATGTGTCGGCACGGCAACTGGTCGACACCGCCGTGGTGCGGCATTTCAGCGAAGCGCTGCAGCGCGCGAATCTCGATCCGTGTCTGATCGACCTGGAACTCACCGAAAGTTGCCTGATCGAGGACGAAGCGGCGGCAATCGATCTGATCAAGCAGTTTCGCCAACTCGGGGCGCAGGTTCATCTGGACGACTTCGGCACCGGCTATTCGTCGCTCTCGCAGTTGGGCCGCATTCCGCTCGACGTCATCAAGCTCGACCGCAGTTTCGTCCGCTCGATCAATGCCGACACCAAAGCGCAAGCACTCGTGCGCTCCATGGTGGTGGTCGCGCAGGAGCTGAATTTCAAGGTGGTCGCCGAAGGCATCGAAACCGAATCGGAAGAGGTGTTCATGAGGGGGCTGGGCGTCGAATACGTACAGGGCTTCCTGTACGGTCAGGCCATGCCGGTCGCGGAATTCGAACGCTGGTTGCAGGATAGGCAGAAGCTCAGACTGATTGCCTGAGCTTCCACGCGCCCGAAGGGCGTCCCCCGCTCCGAAGGAAGTCCCCTTGGGGGATTGGGGGGTTGGGGGACCCGCCCGCGGCGGCTCGATATCCTCGAGACCCGGGGCGATTCAGGCGAAATTGGCCGCGCTGGAGGCCGTCTGGCGCAGGTTCGAAGTACGGCGGTTCTGCAGCATCACCAGCCGCTCCATAAAGACGAGGTCCTTCTCCTCGATCGTGAAAGCGGCATTCACCCAGTCCTCGGTAATTTCCATCAGCTCGGCGCGCGAGAGTTGCAGCACCCGCTGACGCGCCCGCAGCATCGCGCGGATCCCGTTCATTTTCGGCCGGAGCGTATCGATGAAGGTGCGCGTCGCCATATAGGCGTCGCCCGGTTCGAATAGCTGATCGACCAGTCCCTTGCCGAAGTGCCACTCAGCGGTGTGCGACTCGCCCATGCCGATCAGTTCCTCGGCCAGACGCATACCCACCTTGCGCGCGACCAGAGAATAGCCGCCCATGCCCGGGAACAGATTGAACGCGATCTCCGGAAAGCCCATGCGTGCGTCGTTCTGCGCCAGCAGGAAATGATGCGCGAGCGCCGCCTCGAACCCTCCTCCAAGCGCTGTGCCCTCCACCATCGCGATTGAAATCGCCCCCGTATCGAAACCGCGCGCCGCCGCGTGCACGCAATCGACGCAGGCGCGCGCGTACGCCATCAGCGCCTGGCGCTTGCCGGCGCGGATCGTGTCGGCGAAGAAATCGAGGTCGCCCCCAACGTTGAACATGGTCGGAATCAACGAGCCGGTCACCCAGAAATCGATCGGCAAGCCGGACTCTCGTGCTGCCTGCGCGAGACCCAGAATGTCATGCACCAGATCGAGATTGAAACAGGGACGCGGCTGCGCCCGCAGCATCATCCACATGATGTTGCGGCCTTCTTCGTAGTAGGCGGAGACTTGCGACAAATTGCCGGCCTCAAGGAACGGACGGCAGGCGTGGTGATTATGCAGGTTCATTTTGAACGGTCCTTTTAAGGTTAAACACTGGCATTGCAATGCGAGCCTAAAGCAGACCGGAATCGGATGGGAGCGGGGTAACCAACAGATGAATGCAACACGCGCGTGAAGCCTCGCCAGATGGCGCTCTGCGGGGCGGCGAACGGACGGACAAAAGATGCTGCGGACGCAAACGCTTGCGCACCGAAGAAGGGCGAAATTAGCCCGAAAATGAGCACCCGGCCGCAATCAATTAGCGAACGAACAAAGCTTGAATTTCTTGCCGGATTTGAAAGAAAAAGAAATAGTCGTCGATTAGGTAATGCAATCGAAAATATAGCTTGCGGAGGCTTGTTTTTTTATTTGTGGGCTAACAGACGGACTATTCAATTCGCATATTTAAACGCGGGCGCTCCGGAGCGCCCGCTGATTCGCCTGGAACGGTATTGCAGGAAAGCTCGAGGCAAAACGCTCGTCAAGGCGCGGCCGCGATCACCTGAGCAACCGCTGCCGTCAGCTTCTTGCCATACGGCACGTGCAGGAACTCGTTCGGTCCGTGTGCGTTCGATTTCGGCCCGAGCACGCCGCACACCATGAACTGCGACTTCGGGAAGCCCGACTTCAATACGTTCATCAACGGGATCGTGCCGCCCTGCCCCATGTAGGCAACGTCCGCGCCGTAGTGCGTGCGCGATGCGTCGTTAAGCGCGGTGGCGAGCCACGGTGCGAGATCGGGCGCGCTCCAGCCGCTCGCCGCGCCGGCGTCCGGTTTGAAGGTGACCTTGGCGTTGTATGGCGGATCGAATTCGAGCAGCGCCTTCAGTTCGGCGACGGCCTTTTCCGCTTCGATCAGCGGAGGCAGGCGCAGCGACAGCTTGAACGCCGTGCGCGGACGCAGCACGTTGCCGGCGTCGGCAAGCGCGGGCAAGCCGGCTGCGCCGGTCACCGACAGCGACGGACGCCACGTCGAGTTGAGCAAGGCTTCCTGCGGATCGGTGGTGGTGGGCAGCACCTGACGGCCGTCCTGCCCGCAGGCCCACGGCAGCTTCTTCCAGACGTCGTCGCCGAGAATCTGCGCGGTCGCTTCCGCTTCGCGCAAACGGTCCGCCGGGATCTGAACGTGGAAACCCTTCGGCAACAAGGTACCGTTGGCGGAGTCTTCGAGACGGTCGAACAGTTGCCGCATGATGCGGAAGCTCGACGGCGCGATGCCGCCGTAACCACCCGAATGAATGCCTTCGTCGAGCACCTGGACTTCGAGGTCGCCGGCGACCAGCCCGCGCAACGACGTAGTGAGCCACAGTTGATCGTAGTTGCCCGCACCCGAATCGAGACACACCACAAGCCCGACTTTGCCGAGACGTTCACGCAACGCGTCGACGTACGGCAGCAGATCGTAGCTACCCGATTCCTCGCAGGTTTCGATCAGGCCGACGCAGCGCGGACGCTCGATGCCTTGCGCGTCCAGCGCGGCCAGCGCCGTGATGCTCGCATAGATCGCGTAGCCGTCGTCGGCACCGCCGCGGCCGTACAGTTTGTCGTTTTCGAGCTTGGGCGTCCAGGGGCCGAGGTCGTTGCGCCAGCCGTCAAATTCAGGCTGCTTGTCGAGGTGGCCGTACAGCACGATGGTTTCTTCGCTGCCCGATCGGGTCGCGGCCGTTTCAAAGAAAATCACCGGCGTGCGGCCCGGCAAGCGGATCACTTCGAGCTTCAGGCCACGCACGGGTTGCTGTTCGGCCCATTGCGCCGCGTCGGTAATCACGCGCTCGAGATAGCCGTGCTTGACCCACTCGGGATCGAACGCCGGACTCTTGGCCGGCACGGCAATGTAGTCCGTGAGCGCAGGAACAATCTCGTCATTCCATTTACGGTCTACGAATTCGCGTAGCGTGTCCTGGTTGATGCGCTGGGTCTGCTGGGTCGTATCGTCGGAGATCATGGTGGCGGTCCGTGGCGGTTCTGTTCAGTCGAAACGTCCATGATAGTCCTGATGCGCGATGCGCTGAACCCCCTCGCCTTGCATGCATGTTTCAGAGCGACCCAGCGCAAAGAAAACAATCGCGCGACAATCGGGGGATACATCACGTCCTGAGGAGCCAGGCTATGGGTGGCAACATCGTGGTACAGGCCATCGCCGCGGTGCTCGCGCTGGCGCTGTATTTTCTGCCGAGCATTCTCGCGGACCGGCGCAAGCGTCATGACGTGCTGACGCTGGCGCTCTTCAACGCGTGCCTCGGTTGGACCGGCTTTGGCTGGCTGCTCGCACTCTACTGGTCGCTACAGCCCAACCCGCCGAAGAACGTGGCCGGCGAAGTGGTAGAGACGCGCAAGATCGTGCGGATGCGCGCATTCTCATCGGCGCTTCTGGTGCGCGTGCAAAGGCGGGCCGCGTCGCGTGAGCACCCGGAAAACAAGCAACCTTGATTCGACAACAATGGTGCGCAGCAACCGCGGGCAGGCAGCTAGCGGTGCGTTTGCTGCCGCGCGTCATAGCGCTCACGCGCAGCGTCGAGTTCGGCCGCGTTTTCCTCGGCCCAATGATCGAGCGTCACCAGCGCGTCACTGAGCGTTCGCCCCAGTTCGCTGAGCCGGTATTCCACGTGCGCCACCGCGCCCGGCTGCTCCTCGCGGATCACCAGACCGTTCCGCTCGAGTTCCTTGAGCGTCTGCGTCAGCACCTTTTGGGAAATGCCGCCGATCTTGCGCAGCAAGGCGTTATTGCGCATCGCGCCGGGCAGCAGCGCCGGCATGATGAGCAGCGTCCACTTTCCTGCGATCAGTTCGAGCGCGAGGCGCGACGAACAGGCGGCGTCGAAAACGTCACCGCGATAGGGCTGTTCGGTCGAGGCGAGGGACGCGTTGGCGGACTCGGGAAATGCCATGGTTACCAGTGGGTAAGTAATGGTGAGCGCATCACTATAGCCCTAAGCTGGCCGCTCATTAACCACTCACCGATAGGGCTCACGATGGCATGGCTCATTCTGCTCGCCGCAAGCGCGGTCGAAATCCTGATGGCGTTGGCGTTGAAATATGCAAATGGATGGACACGCTTGTGGCCGAGCATCGGCGGCGTTGCGGCCGCGCTCGGCAGCGTGTTTTTACTGACGCTGGCGATGAAGCATTTGCCGGCAGGTACGGCTTACGTGGTATGGACAGGGATCGGATCGCTTGGCATCACGGTGCTCGGCGTGATGCTGTTCAACGACCCGGTTTCGGCGCCCCGCGTGATCTGCATGACCTTGATCGTGCTGTCAGTGGCGGGGTTGAAACTGATCGACGGATAAACCGGCTCGCGGGGCTAGTACGTGCGGCGGGCCGCTTCTCTCAGGCCGCCCGGCCCATTCTGCCCCACATCACCGAACCGGCGGGAATCGAGCGCGGCTCGGCCCGCACGCTCTCGTGCGCGAACATTTCGCGGCGCAGTTCGCCATGTTCGTCGAACCACTCGCAAATCAGCCAGTCGCCAGGATTGAGCGCCACCGGTCCCGCATACGTCACCGTCATGCGCGGACCGCCTTCCTTCAGCGTGACAACATCGCCGACATTGAAGCGTGCGGCTGCCGGTGTTTCGAATACGTCAATGGTAGCGGTCAGCATATTCAATCCCCTACGGAACCCGTTGAGCGGAATAAAGTCATCGCACCGTGCTTTGCAACATAGAACCCTGCCGAATGAAAACTCTAAAAGTTGGCCAAGATTAACAATCGAAATTAACCACGGCAAGCGCTTTTTATTGATACCGTTTTCATTGGCACTGGAATAGTGCTTTCCACCCCGGCTATCGATGGGTAAAGCCGGGGAAAACCCTTTATAACGACGCCAGGCCACCACCCGTGCGGCATTGCACGATCGCAAAACTTACGGCGGCAAACCCGGTCCGCAAGTAGAAAATGCGCACTGGATTTGTCATATCTACACTGCCACCGACAAACCCGATTCGGGTTTATTCTGATCACTCACACGCGGAATTACCTATGAACGGGAAACTCATCGGTAAATGCAGCCACTCCAAAACCAGTTCTGTTTAAAGTGCATAATAGTTTTTAGCGACCACCGTTGAAAACGATTTCCCGTCCGCTATTTTCAAACCGGCTGGGCAGCCCGGCGCAGTGCGAGTTGTTGATGCCGCACGAGCAGCACGCTCAAACCGATACACACAAACATCAGACACGCGTTGATCGCGAGGCTGTACTGGAACGCGTGCGCATAGGCAGCCGGTGTCTCGCGGCCGCCGATCACACCGAAAAACGCACCGCTGATGGCCGCCGTGCCGAACGCCGAGCCGATCTGCAAAGTCGACGACACCACGCCCGAGGCAAGCCCGGCCTTCTCCGGCACGACTTCCAGCAGCACGATGCGCATGATCGACGGCAGGAGCAGACCGTGACCGACGCCCGCGCACACCAGTCCGCAGTAGAACAACAGATCAGGCGTAGCGGCATGGGTCGCGGACCAGCCGGTGACCGTGAAGCCGACGGTCATCATCGAGAAGCCGAGCGCCAGCACGTGACCGCCGATGCGCTTGACCACCGCCGGCGACGTCAGCGGCCCGACCACGAAGCCGATCGCGAACGGCATGATGGCCATACCCGAAGCGAGCGGCGTCCAGTGCAAACCGGTTTGCAGGAAGATCCCATAGGTCAGGAAAAACGCGCTGTTGCAATAGAACAGGAACGCGAGCACGAGGCCCAGTGCGAAGGCCGGGTTGCGGAACAATTGCAGATCCACCAGAGGATGGCCGCCGCCGCGCTCGACGCGCCGCTCGGTCGCCACGAATAGCGCGAATACGGGGACTGCCAGCGCGAACATCACGAAGGTCCACGTCGGCCAGCCGGCTTCACGGCCGTGCGTCATCGGATAGATGACCAGCAGCAGCACCATCGAGAGCAGCGCGACGCCCTTCAGGTCGATGCCGGTGTTCGTGGCCGGCTGATTTTCCGGCACGAACTTCCATGTGCCGATGAAGGCCACGATGCCGATCGGAATGTTGATCAGAAAGATGATGCGCCAGTCGAGCCCGAACGGGTGATAGGTGATCAGCGCGCCGCCGCCTAGTTGCCCGACGATCGACGAAAGCCCGAACACGAAACCATAGAGGCTCATGACCTTGGTCTGCCGATGCAGCGGCACGACCGCACGGATGGTCGCGAGCACTTGCGGCGCCATGACCGCGGCGGCGATGCCCTGCACGATCCGCGAGATCACCAGCATGTGGCCACTGGTGGCGAAGCCGCACAGCGCGGAGGCGACCACGAAGGCCGCCATGCCCGTCATGAACATGCGGCGCCGGCCAAACAGATCACCGAGACGCCCGCCCGTGATCAGCAGCACGGCATAAGCGGATGCGTAGGCGGACACCACGAGTTGCAATTGCGCGTCGGTGGCGTTCAGGTCGGTGTGAATCGACGGCAGCGCGAGGTTGACGATGAAATAGTCGAGCGGTGCGAGGAAGGCGCCGACGAACAGCACAGCGAGCGCGAGCCCCTGGCGCTCGAAGCCGGACGCAGCCTTCCCGGCACTGGTGGCCGTCGTACCTGTGGCAACTTCGCTGGCGGCCACCGCACCGACGCCTGGGCAAGCGGCGGCGGCTCCGCCTACCGGTCCAGCAAATGCCGCCGGAGCGGACTTGATCGGGTCTCTATTCATGACCGTTCGTTCAAAAATTAGGTAAAAAAAATTAGACGAGCGCGCGCATGGCGACGTCCACGATTCCGATCAGCGCATCTTCCTTGTGGGCGACTCGCCCCAATACGCGCAGTCCTTGCATCACGCACAGGAGGAAATCGCCGACGGCTTTTTCGTCGAGCGTGGAATTGAACGCGCCGCTCGCCTGGCCGCGAATCACCGAGGCCGCCAGCAACGTCGCCATGCGGCGTTGAATCGCCGCGACGCGGGTACGCAGTTCCTCGTCCCCGGGTTGCATCTCCAGCGTGGTGTTGGTGATGAAGCAGCTACGCTCGCCGGTCAGCGCGCACGCGACCCGGGCGTAATGCAGCAAAGCGTTGCGCAGTGCCTCTTCCGCCGACACCGGTGCGTTCAACCGTTCGGCCAACCGGGCGACCGAACCTTCCGCGTAGTGATCGAGCGCGGCGAGCATGATGCCGTGCTTGTCGCCGAATACGCCGTACAGACTGCCTCGCAACAGGCCGGTAGCCTTGCAGAGGTCGTCGATCGAGGTGGCGTGGTAGCCGTGATTCCAGAAAACCTGGCTCGCGCTCGTTAAGACGGTGTCCGTGTCGAACTCGCGCGGCCGCCCGCGAGGGCAGGCCTCACCCTCTTTTTTCGCGAATTGTTTCGAATTGCCAGATTGCTTCATCCGACGGATATTATGACCAACCGTTCAAGAAAGCAAGGCGAGATTCGAAACGGGCACGACCGTCTATTTGCCCCACTTCTGCGCAGCGCTCGTGAAGAGCTGGTTGATCTCGTTGCCGCTGGCGGCCTCTTTCGTGTAGTTGAAGGTGCCGTGATCGCGCATTTCGTGCGCGGCACGGAGAAACGCACCCAACGCCGCGCGCGCCAACGAGCCGCCCACACTGACACGCCGCACACCCAGCGCCTGCAGGTCCTCGAAACTGAGCAGGACGCCCTGCAAGCCCATTAGCACATTGACCGGCCGGTCGAGCGAGCTGACCACGGTGGCGATCTCTTCGCGCGTCTTCAGGCCGGGCGCATAAAGCACATCCGCCCCAGCCTCCTGGTAAGCCTGCAGACGCCGGATCGTATCGTCCAGATCGGGCCGACCAACGAGGTAGTTCTCGGCTCGCGCCGTCAGCGTGAAGGGAAACGGCAGAGCACGCGCCGCGACGACTGCCGCGCGCACGCGCTCCACGGCAGCCTCGAACGGGTAGATCGGCTCGTCCGCACGACCGGTTGCATCCTCGATCGAACCGCCGACCACACCCGCAGCCGCGGCCTGCATGATCGTCTCGGCGCAGTCTTCCGGGGCGTCGCCGAAACCGTTTTCCAGATCAGCGCTGACCGGCAAATCGGTCGCACCCGCGATTTCGGCAAGATGCACCATCATCTGCGCGCGGCCGATGGCGTTATCCGGCAGGCCACGCGAAAAAGCATAGCCTGCGCTGCTGGTGGCGAGCGCCTTGAAGCCGGTCAGCGCGAGCAGCCGCGCGGTACCGATGTCCCAGGGATTCGGGATGATGAAGGCCTCGCCCGCTGCGTGATATGACTGGAATTGCCGTGCTTTTTCGGTTTGCGTTGTCATCGACGGTCCCATTGAAGACGGCGACCGGCGTTTGCGCCCACGCGCTGCCGGATCGTCGTTGTGCGTTCGTTAAATGGCAAATAAGCAGCAAATGAAGGAAATGAACGGAGAGTGGCAGCCGGCGGTCCGGCTACCCCCGCCAGCCAGCCCTTCATCTGTCCGCAATAGATGAACCGCGCGCTCAGGTTTCGAGCTTCGCGTCCATCGTAATGGTGGCGTTCAGTACCTTGGAAACCGGGCAGCCCGCCTTGGCGTCCGCGGTCGCCTTCTCGAACGCCGCTTTGTCGCCACCGGGAATTTTCACGGCCACATCCAGATGCACCGCGGTAATCGAAAAGCCGCCGCCGTCCTTGTCGAGCGTGACGGTTGCCGTGGTGCCGATACGTTCAGGCTTGATGCCCGCCTTGCTCAGTTCGGCCGATAGCGCCATCGAGAAACAACCCGCGTGCGCAGCCGCAATCAGCTCTTCCGGATTCGTGCCGATGCCGTCCGCGAAGCGCGTGGCAAACGAGTATTGGGTGTCCTTGAGGACGCCGCTGTCGGTGGAAATCGAGCCCTTGCCGTCTTGCAGGCCGCCTTGCCAGACTGCTGATGCCTTGCGCTTCATCGCTCTCTCCTGTTTGTGCCCTGCTTCGCACCGCTCCTCAACCCTACGTGATGCCGCCCACAACGGTCCAGCCCGGGTATTCGTAGTATCGGCATCGGTCGCGAGTGCCCCGAGGGGTATGCCTTCGGGGCGTGCCGCGCGGCGCAAGAGGTGCGGGCGTGGACCGAACTTCATCATAGGCGCTTCCGTGTGCCAGTGTCGTGACGACGCCGGGATACGGTTCGCCGATGCGCGTCACAGTCCGTGCAGCAGTGCGTGCAGCAGACGCAGCGCGCAGTCGCTACTCCGCGAACGGCAAACTCTCCTGCCCCACTGCGCGCATGTCGAACACGTTCAGTGTCATCGCCACTAGGGCGTAATAGCCGAGCAAGCCCACCAGGTTGATCACGACCTGGTGGCCGAAGCGCCCGACCGCCTTTCTATAGGTGACATCCGACACCCGTTTGGTATCGTACAGTTCGCTCGCGAAGTCATGGATCAATGCGTCATCGGCATCCGCGAAGGAAGGCTGATGACCCTGTCGGATCGCCTCGGCATCCGCTTCGGCTACCCCGGCATCGAGAGCGATCGGATAGTGGATATACCACTCGGCCTGCGCCTGCCAGCGCGCCGCGGTCACCAGAATCGCCAGCTCCGACAGGCGCAGCGGCAAGCCGGTGCGATAGCGGCAGAACGCGCCGAGTCGCTGCGCCTGCTGCGCCAGCTCCGGACTATGAATCCAGCCCAGAAACGGCCCGTTCAGATTGCCGCGTGGACCGGACAGAATCTCGTCGAGTACGGCCTTTTGCTCGGCTGTGGCTTCAGATAGTTCGAAGTGAGGCAAACGCTCGGTCATCGCGGATCTCGCTGAAAGGGAAAGGGTGTCAGATGGCGGTCAACGCGCCTTCGATCGCATCGCTCAACCGGCCGACGATCCCGTCGATGTCGCGCGCCGTGCAGATGAACGGCGGCGCCAGCAGCACATGATCGCCGATCTTGCCGTCGACCGTGCCACCCATCGGATACACCATCAAACCACGCACGAACGCTTCGCGCCGGATCGCCGCGTGCAGTTTCAGCTGCGCGTCGATCGGTTGATAGCCGGCGCCGAGCCCCTTGGCGATCGTGAGGATGTCCGGCGCAACGCCGTCTTCTTCACACGCATACACGTAGCCTGTGCGGCCCATGCCCGACATGATCTCGTCGAGGATCAGCAGCACGCCGTACCGATCGCACACCGCGCGGATCTTGCGGAAGTATTCGCGCACCGGCGGCACGGCGCCGGCCGTTGCGCCCACCACCGTTTCCGCAACGAATGCGGCTACCGTGTCAGCGCCGAGTTCGAGAATCTTCTGTTCGAGTTCATCCGCGAGACGCTGCGCGAACTGCTCTTCGGTTTCGTCGATGCGCTGCTCGCGATACGCGTAACACGGGCTCACGTGATGCGCTTCGATCAGAATCGGCAGAAAAGGCTCGCGCCGCCACGCATTGCCGCCGATCGCCAGCGCGCCCAGCGTGTTGCCGTGATAGCTCTGGCGACGCGCGATGAAATGACGGCGCTGCAACTCGCCCTTCTCCACAAAATACTGCCGCGCCAGTTTCAGCGCCGCCTCCATCGCTTCCGAACCGCCCGACACGAAGTACACGTGTTCGAGCCCTTGCGGTGCGCTCGCCACCAGGCGGTCGGCGAGTTCCTCGGCGACCAGGGTGGTGAAGAACGACGTGTGCGCATACGGCAATTGCTGCGCATGCCGCTTGATCGCGTCGATCACACGCTGGTTGCTGTGGCCGAGGCACGAGACGGCTGCGCCGCCCGAGGCATCGATATAGCGCTTGCCGGTGGAATCGATGATCTCGATGCCGTCGCCGGCGATAGCCACCGGCAGTGGCTGCTTTGCTCCATGTATTCGGCGAACACCGGTCTGGCGAGTTCACCCAGCCGGTAACCGATGTCATACGGCTCACCGCCCATCTGAAAGATGGCTTAAATTCTGCTTCGACACCACGGCTCGCATCCATTCAACAATTGGTACGCATTTATACTTATAAACAACAGTTGTTGCAAAACAATGTGACGATGAAGTAAACGGAGCATCTGCGCTCCGTGACACGCTGCTGCCTAGTTCAGAGGAAAAACTTCAAGGTACGTACGCGCCCTTTTCATGCAGCGACTGCTCGGCGATGCCGAGTTGCTCGACGGCACCCGCCCCTTCCAGCGCAAGCAGATGCGCGACCAGCGATTCGGCAATCGCCGTGGCCGCCACCAGCGATGGAAAGAACGACGGGCTTTCGTGCGAAAAAATCAGCACCTTGTCGGCATTCAACGCGATCGGCGAAACCGCGCTATCCGTGATTGCAATCAGCTTGCTGCCCTTTTCTAGCGCGGCTTCGGCCACGCGTGCCGCTTCGACTGAATAGGGCGCGAAGCTGATGACGATGGTGGCGCTGTCACGCGCGACCGTTCGCAGTTGCATCTCGAGCGTGCCAGCTTCGCCGTTGAGCAGCGACACCGAAGAACGAAACAGCCGGTAGCCGTAGACAAGGCCAAACGCCACCGCATAACAGGAGCGAAAGCCTGCTACATGCACATGCGGCGCGCGCCGCAACAGACGCGCGGCTTCCACGATCACGCGACCGTTATGCGCGGCGGTGACCTCAAGGTTGTGTTGTTGCGCGACCAGCAGGTCACTGGCCAGCGCATCTTTCGATTTGACGAGCGAACGGGCGCGACTGGTGAGCGGCTCGGGCCGCGTGCGCACGCGCGCGACGAACAGGTTGCGCAACTCGTTCCAGCCGGGAAAACCCAGTTGCTGCGACAGACGCACCAGCGAAGCCGGCTGCACCTGCGCGCGCTCGGCCACTTTGCGCATCGACGAGACCGCGACTTCATCGGGATGATCGAGCAGGAACCCTGCTCCCATCTGGAACTGCGGACTCAGTTCGGAGAAGCGCGCCCGGATCAGGGCGGCGAGCTGGTCAAAACTGTCTGGCATGCGATATACCGGGCGAACGGTCGATAAGAATGACAACAAATGTTACCACCCGGTGTATCGCATCCAACAGAACTTCCAGTTCGTGGTGGCTCGCAAACAATACCTGTCCTATCGCAATCAATTCTGTCCTGGCTAGCTTTTCGCAAAACAAACTGGCCCGACTGGGAGGGCTTCTCGTCCCATTCTCGCTAACGGGCTGATTTGATTGCGCAATGGCCACGCAAGCGCAACAACAAACATCCGAGCGGATGGCGTCTTCTAGGGCGTTGCAATAGTTACAATGGCAATTGGATTCAAGAGAGTCATATCTGCGCCAAATCTGACCGTTGCAAAATCAAAGGCTTAGCTCTCAGCATCGCAAACAAAGCTGGTCTGAAAAAAACCAGTTGCGAACAACATCTGGCCTAGCGACCTTACTCAATCAGTCGTACAGACGTGCCTCCTTCTCGGCCCTTGACTGCTGGGAGTCGTCAACAGAAGCGACCGCTTCGATGGCACGAATGTAGTCGGCGGGAAGACCTGCCTCCCGTGCACCGATGAGCACATGCCGCTTGTACCAGTGATACGGTGTGAGGCCGAAACGTTTTTTCGTGGCGAAGTATGTGAGCGCGTCTAAGCCGCAAACGTTGGTTTCAACATGTACTGTTTTAGGTTCATAACCGGCGCCGGCCCCTTCGAACCTGTCGAGCACGACACGGTCCCGAAAGGCCACCCCGAAAATGACGCCGTACACTCTGTCGCCAGCAACCCCAGTGTTCTCGCAATCGCATTTGCCCGACCCGTCGTTACTGATCTTGTCGAACGCGAGTCGGCATCCGCTTACGAATCCTGACGCGACGACCCTCGCGGACGGCACCCGTGCGACCAATCGGCGTGCCGACATGTTTGAGCCATATGCGAAATACGCGAATTCGTCGGTTGTGAACATGCTTGCCCCCTCAATAGAATGGCCGATGTCACAATTTCGCTAGTCGGCTTAGACGGTCGCCGTCGCTGCAAATAGTTCCGCGTAGAGGGTAAGTGAGACGACCAGCGCTTGATTGATTCCATCGTGAAGTTTTATCAATGTTCAACCGGAAATCCATAGATACTCGAGGAGACCAACGCATAATGCATCGCCTCGTGGGGTGCCAGAATCCCTCAATGTGCCTTACGATGACCAATGGAATTGAAGATCGGCACGCTCTCTAGTTAAATCAATCAAGGTCGCGTTCACTTCGTCAGTTTTCTGAACCCACTGCTCTGCTGCAGCCTGGTCCCGCCCGAAACCAATATGCCGGCTAACAAGACGCTGCCGTCGCAGGTCTGGGTCGACGTTGACATACCAAACTTCGTCGAGCAACGGTCGCGCAGCTTTCCAATGGCCATGCTCGAGAAGGAGGTAATTCCCTTCAGTGATTACAAGCGGCATATCAGGCGCCACAGGGATTGCGCCGGCGATGGGTTCTTCAATTTCCCGGCGAAATGTGGGAGCGTAAATTGTTTCGTCGTGACGCTGCTCACGCAGGCGCCTCAGAAGTGCGACATACCCCGCACTGTCAAACGTATCTTCGGCACCTTTGCGGGATGCGCGACCGAGCCGTGCGAGTTCGACATTCGCAAGATGAAACCCGTCCATCGGCACAACCACTGCCTTTCCGGGAAAAGCATCAAGGATTGCTTGCGCCAGTGTTGATTTGCCCGCACCCGGCGCACCAACCAAACCGAGGATTTGGCGCCGCCCGTCAGAAATTAACTGGTGGAGGCGACCGAGGTAGCGGTCTTCAATCGTCGACATAATCCAGGGTATTCCAAAAAAGTGGCGGTCGGCGAGCACTATTCTTATCCTCGCCGAGGCCCGATTGCCGAACCGCTCGCATCAACGTTTCTCAACGCATTGTGCTGTCGCGACACTTGCTTCACCCGGTGGGCGTCTAGTGGTGCGATTTTGCTCGCGCGGCGGCGTTGATGCCACCCGCGATGAACTCCCGCGCATGTTTCGCCAGGTCCATACCGTCGTCCCACAAGTTGCGCCAGATTGCCAACGCATTGGACAACTGCTCGTTGACGACCGTCGACGAGAAGCTCTCAAAAGTCACGACTCCCTTGTAGTCAATCATGGCGAGTGCATGGAAGAACTGAGAGAAGTCGATAGTCCCCGACCCGAGGTACCCGCGATTGCTTTCCCCGATATGAACATAGCCAAGACGCTTGCCACATTGAAGAACCGGTTGCATGAAATCGGATTCCTCAATGTTCATGTGATACGTATCGAGATGAACGACAACATTGGGCGCATCGACTTCGTCAATCATGGCAAGCGCCTGCGATGCAGTGTTCAGTAAATTGCTCTCGTAGCGATTTACCACTTCAAGCCCAAGCGTCACGTTCTTCTTCAGCGCGAAATCAGCAATGCGCTTGAGCGAATCAATCGCGTTGCGGCGGCCTTGTCTGGTAACCGGTGCGTTGTATTTTCCCATCGCGCCGTAAAGAATCCCGCCGAAGTAGCCTCCACCCAGCTCAGCCGTGACGCTGATACCTTCCTCCAGCATCGAAACCCCGCGTGCGACCGTAGCAGAATCCTCGCTGGACACGTCCGCATCAAAGGTGAGACCGCGCGAGCAACCGATATCCAGCTCATGTTCTTGCAGCAAATCCCGCGTGAGCGCCAGGTCCATGACCTTCGGACCATGCAAGGACAGTTCAGCCAGCTCGAACCCAGCGGCTTTGGTCCGGCTCAGAACCTTGCGAGTCGATTCGGGGGTGAGATCGCCAGCCCATACCAGTGCGTGTACGCCAAGCTTATTCATTGTGTCACTCCTTCAGATGCGGTCACGCGCCTGCGGACCAAAGTTTTCGAAATGCTGTTCGCCCATGCCCAACGGAAGAGCATCACGGCAAGCAAGAAGACACCCCACAACGCAGTCGCCAGGTGTTGGTTGGCACCGAGCAAATTGAGGCCTGAAGCGATAACCTGCAGAATTACCAGTGCAATCACGACCGGAACCACACGGCCAAAGCCGCCGAATGGGTCGACGCGGCCCAGGAAGCACGCAAGCACGGAGATGAGCAGAAAGGCCTCTCCATGGCCAACGCGAACCGAGTTGAACTGGGCCGCCATCACCACGCCAGCGACGCCGCACATCAGCCCCGACAGCATGTAGATTCGCGTGACGGCGCGTGTCGTCGCGATGCCGGAATATCGCGTTGCTTCCAGATTTGAACCAATCATGCGTGTGGCGAAACCTAGCCGCGACCGTGTCATGACAACGTGCCAAAGTAATGCGCAGCCGAGAAAAATCAGGAGGGGAATCGGTACGCCGAGGAAGACACCGTTGCCCATTTCGCGCACAAACGGCGGAAACCCGGAGATGTCGCCCCCACGTGTGAGGAACTCCCCTAATCCGCGCAAGAAAATCATCATCGATAAAGACACGAGGATTGGGCTTGCTCCGGTGCGCGCAATGACGGCACCCATCACCCAACCGGCTGCGGAGCCGGTGGCCAATGCAGCAGCAATGCCGAGGATGATGGCTACGGCGCCGGCGTCCGCTCCGCCGTACGTATGAAGCACCCACGCCATCGCCAACCCCGATATGTTCGCCGTGAAAGTCACCGCGAGATTGAAGCCACCGGAAATCAAGGGCATCAGCATGGCCAGCGTAAAGAACCCGAGTTCCGGCAACTGGAACGCTACCGACACGAATGTGCTCGCTGAGAAAAAACGCTCAGATGCGAAGCTCAGGACTGCGATGACGAGCAGCAGAAACCCAAGCAAGCCGGCGACGTCTGCGGGTACGAGCGGCGCGGCCGCGCGTTGAGATGAGGACATTTTCATGACGAGGCCTTTACGCTTTGTGACGTGAATCGCGTTCCGACGAGCTTGGCGAAACCTCCGCTCGACAACGTAATGGCGATAAGAATGATGGCGCCGATAATCATCTTGAACGCATACGGCGAGATACCTAGCAAGTTCAGGCCGTTGGCGGTGATAGCGGTCAGGAGGATGCCAAGAATGGCGCCGAGGATTGTGCCGCGCCCACCGCCTAACCTTGCACCACCGAGCACCACAGCAGCGAGCACATCCAGTTCACGGCCATAAAACGCGTTCGGAACGACTTCCTGCACGTAGTGGGCTTGCATGAGTCCGGCAATCCCCGCCATCATGCCGAGCCAGCCAAAAGCGATGTAATGCATCGCACCTATGTTGACCCCCACGCGTCGCGCCGCCTCGGGGTTGTCGCCCATGGCGTAGAGCTGTCGACCGGTTGTCGTGCGCCGCAGCAGAAACCATGTTGCTATGACCATGACGATCATCACGGCCACAGGCAGTGCGAGATTCGCATTACCACTCGCGGTGTTGAAATTGATAATAGAGACTCTATTAGTCCACCAGTCCGGCAGGTCGTAGATGGACACCCCGCCCGTGAGAAACATCAATCCACCGAAAAACACGTTGAACGTGGCAATCGTCACGACAATCGAGACGATGCGAAATCTGTAGATAATCGTGGCGTTGATGGAGCCAAGCACGAAGCCGAAGCAGGCAGAGACAATGAAACCTAGCGCCCAGTTACCGCCACCGAGTCGCAACACTGTCAACGCAGTGAGGTACTGGATCACCGATGCGCCGACGGCGAATGAGATATCAATGCCACCAGCAATCAGCACGACCAGTAGCCCGACTGCGAAAATGATGTTGACAGAACTCTGATTAAGCAGGTCGAACAGGTTTGGAAGAGTAAGGAATGTCGAGGTTGAAAGACTGAGGCCAATCACCATGACGGCGATAACGAGAATCAGCAGAGCCTCAATCGAACCGATTCCGAGTTTGCGAAAATCAGGCATGAACGTCTCGCTCGATTTGTTCCATCGTTGTCGTTCCCGGCACGTACTCTTTAACGATGCGGCCGTCGCGCATATGCAGAATTCGGTCGGAGTTGAAGTAAACCTCCGGAATTTCGTCCGATATCAGCAAGATGGCCATACCCTCAGCAGCGAGCTTGTGGATGATGGCAAAGATGCCAGCACGGGCGCCGACGTCGACGCCGACGGTGGGCGAATCCAGAATCAGAAGCTTCGGGTTTGTTGCCAACCACTTGGCGAGCACAATGCGCTGCTGATTCCCGCCGGACAGCGTTGAGACCGCGTCGTCCGGTTTCCCGATTTTCACGGCCAGTTGCTGAATCCAGTCTTGAATCAGCGCGTTTCGCTTTTTGGAAGCGATGAGATGTGTGCCGTCCAGAAGCTTGTCCAACACCGCCGCGACTGTGTTGTCTCCGATTGATTGCGGCTGTACAAGGCCGAGTTGAAGTCGGTCTTCGGATACGTAAGCTATCCCGGCCTGGATAGCGTCACGATTTGTTCGCAGCGAAATCTCTTTTCCGTCGAGCTGGATGGAACCCGTACCGGGGCGGGTCATTCCGAAAAGCGACAATGCGACTTCTGTTCTTCCTGCGCCAAGGCGTCCCGTGACGCCAAGAATCTCGCCTCGTCGCACTTTGAACGACACGTCATGGTATTGACGGGCTCGTGACACCCCCTGTACCTCCAGCACAACCGGCGCTTTCGTCAGGTCTGTCGTGCGTACTTCATAGTCGAAAGTGCGGCCCGTCATCAATTCCGTGAGGCGGGTTTGCGTCATCCCTTCGGTGGGAAAGGTGCCGACGTACTGTCCATCGCGGAAAACGGTCACGCGAGTGCAGACGTCTAGCACTTCAGCGAGCCGATGGCTGACGAACACCACGGCAATTCCGTCCGCAGAAAGTCGCCGGACAATTTTCAGCAGAGCTTCGGTCTCAGCATGGCTGAGCGAGGCAGTCGGCTCGTCCATGAAGACAAGACGTGCGTCGCGAACAAGCGCTCTGGCGATTGCCACGACCTGGCGCTGGGCGATTGATAGCGAGCGAACAGAACGGTTGAGGTCGATGGAGACTCCGAGCCGCTCGAGAATCCGGCGTGCCGCCTCCTTCATCTTTCCGTATCTGACGATACGCGGACGAGAGCCCAGGTTCTGCTCGAAAGCAATGTTTTCCGCGACGGTCATTTCTGGGAAAAGCGCCAGATCTTGCCAGATGACCTGAATACCGAGGTCACGGGCCCTGCCCGGGTCGAGCCCTTCGATTGACTCACCGTCCATGAGCATCACTGCGCCAGGTTCCGGCCGATAGACCCCACTGATAATCTTGATGATGGTGCTCTTGCCGCAGCCATTCTCGCCCGCAAGGCAGAGAACTTCTCCGGGCATGACGTCGAACTTCACGGCCCGCAGCGCCTTAACGCCACCGAAGATTTTGGAAATGTTCTCGAGCTTGAGCAGGGGCATGCCGCCGGTGTCGAGCGCACCCGGTGCCATGTGCGCATCACCTCGTTGAGAACGGAGGACGTTGATGGAAGCTGGTTGACTCATGGAAACGCTCCGATGGTACTTGCACGTGACTGGCTGGCGACCAGATGTGTCGTACCGTTAACTTCCGGGTAAGCGGCGCTACAACTGCGCTCACCCGTTCGGCAAAAGGATTGCGGTCAGAGGCCCATCTTTGCGAGGTCGTCAACGGTTTTGGCGTTGAGGTCCACCAGTTGGTCGACAATCAAGTTGTGACCGTCGGGATGAACAACACCCAGACCTGGGATGTTCGTGCCGTCCTTAATCGGCTGCCCCTTTACGAGCATCGTGCCCAGCGTCACAAACACTTCGCCAGCGACTTCCGGATTCCACATGTACCCGCCGCTCAACACGCCGTCGTGGACGAGCTTTCGGCCCTGTCCAGGCGAGAACGGCCCGAGAACCAGAACCTTTCCTTTCGCCTGCTGCTCCGCGACGGCGCGAGCTGCCCCAATCGGGCCCTGACTGCCGAACGCAAGGATGCCCTTCAAGTTAGGATGAGCGCGCATCAGGTCGAGCGCAGTCTTGCGCGACGCGTCCACGTCTTCAGCGACGCCGTAGCGGTCCCCGACGAGGGTCATCCCGGGATAGTTGGCCTTGATGTAGGCGATTGCCGCATCCGCCCAGGCGTTATGGAGCGGCACGGTCAGCGAACCGACGAAAACGGCGTATTCGCCCTTCCCCCCCAGCGCCTCGCCAAGGCGTTTTCCGTAGGCTTCGCCGAAACCTTTGGACGAGGCCAGTTCAAAGTCCCAGTCCACGTTCTGCTGCTTCGGGGACTCGTGGATGATGACCTTGATACCGGCGGCTCTGGCACGCTGAAGAACGGGTTCCAAAACCTGTGCGTCGTTCGGCACGACGCCGATGACGTCTACGTGCTGCGCAATCAAGTCCTCGATTGCTCGGACCTGGAGCGCAGGGTCAGCGCTCGTCGGCCCGACCATGAATGCCTTGACGCCGAGCTGGTCAGCGCGCTTCTTGATTCCCGCTTCCATGGCGTTGAACCATGGAATGCCGCCAATCTTCACAACGACACCGATTACAGGCTTGTCAGGCGAGGCCGATGCAAAACTCGTCGTCAAAGCGAGCGCGACTGCGCCGGCACCCAAATTGCGGATGATGTTCTTGAACATGTCTCCTCCGGTAGACGCCTGGGCACGCAGACGCCCTAAATGAGTGATAAAAGGCCCGATTTCGTATTTTGCTAAAGTTGCTAAATCCATTTAGCAATTCGGGTGGGTGTATGCTGAATCTATTTAGCAGTTCGGTCGAGCCGTAAAAACCCTGGTGTTGGGTACTGTCGCGAAACGGCTACCTTTTCGGGACACAACGGCGCAATGCCCTCGGAGCAACTTGATGGCAAGCAGCAACCCAGGACGCAAGTCCACGATTTATGACGTCGCAAAGGCGACCGGCTCCTCGACGGCTACAGTCAGCATGGTGTTGAACGGCAGTTGGGTTCGCTATCGAATCAAGGAGGAAACCGCGAACCGAATACTCGAAAGCGCCCGCCAGCTTGGGTATAACGTCAACATGAAAGCTCGAGGACTCAGGCTATCGCGCTCGGGTCTAGTGGGTATGGTTCTTCCCCATTATCGGAACCGTTTTTTCGCGGGACTCGCCGAGACCTTCGAAGAGCAGGCTCGTAGTCGTGGCCTTTGTCCGATAGTCGTGGGCACTCAGCGCGACCCTGCAGTCGAGGTGAGCGTTACTGAAACACTTCTATCGCAGCGGGTTGAGCTGCTATTTATCGCCGGCGTGCGTAACCCGACACCACTGAACACGCTCTGTTCGGCGGCAGGCGTCCCTTCCATCAATCTGGACCTGCCAGGAGACGGTGCGCCGTCGGTCGTTTCCGATAACCGCAAAGGCGCTCAAACTATTACGGATGTGCTGATTGAAAAGCTGCTGGCACGGGGCGCGGCGCCAGACGAGTTGGTCTTGCTAGGAGGTGTAGCGGATGAATATGCGACCGAGATGCGTATCGCAGGATTCAGAGACGCTTTCGAAGCTCGTCAAATGACGCCTGCTGCAGATGCAATCGAGTGTTGCGGATATAACGCCGCTGCTGCCAAACGCGTACTCTCAATTCGCTATGAAAAACTTGGACGACTTCCAGCCGGTTTGCTGATGAATTCGATTACCGCGTTTGAAGGGGTGGTTCAGTTCACATCGACGTTGTCGCCCGACGCGTGGAAGTCTGCGGTTGTTGGCTGCTTCGACTGGGACCCATTCGCGGCAAATCTACCTTTCGACGTGACCATGTTGCGGCAGGACGTGCAAGCAATCATTTCTGAAGCGTTCAAGTTGGCCGAAAACCATGACTCGACGGACCGCTCTCTGATTCTCGTGCCAACAGTTCTGGGCAAGAAGTTTGAAGAAGCCGAGCAAACGAAGGAGTTTGACCGATAACTTCGGTCTAGAAATGGTTGCGGTCACAATCATCAGTCGTAATTTCCGAAGCGAGACCGTGAAGACCACGGTCGTCGCCAGGCCGTCTGAATCGAGAAAACATGCAGACCAATTCCACGCCGCGCGCCGGCACGCTTAGCCAAATCCCACGTGGTATCTGGATGCTCGGCTTCGTCAGCATGTTCATGGACATTTCTTCGGAAATCATTCACAGCCTTTTGCCGATGTTCCTGGTGACGAGTCTGGGCGCGAGCGCGATGATGGTGGGCCTGATTGAAGGCGTCGCGGAAGCGACTGCACCCATTGTGAAAATGTTCTCCGGCGCGCTCAGCGACTACCTTGGCAACCGGAAATGGCTCGCGGTCATCGGATACGGCATGGGTGCGTTGAGCAAACCGTTGTTTGCGCTCGCGCCAACATCTGGCATCGTTCTGACGGCGCGCATCGCGGACAGAATCGGGAAAGGTGTGCGGGGTGCGCCGCGCGACGCGCTCGTAGCTGATATCACGCCCGCTCACCTGCGGGGCGCCGCCTATGGTTTGCGACAGTCGCTCGACACGGTCGGCGCGTTTCTCGGGCCGTTGCTCGCCGTCGTGTTGATGCTGCTGTGGGCAGACAACTTTCGTCTCGTATTCTGGGTGGCTGTGATTCCAGGGCTCGTTGCGGTGTCGTTGCTGGTGTTCGGCATCAAGGAACCAGCGCACCATTCGGACGCGAAGCGCGTCAACCCGATGAAGCTCGAAAGCCTGAAGAAGCTGAGCCGGCCGTACTGGTGGGTTGTATTCATTGGGGCGGTGTTCACGCTCGCACGATTCAGCGAGGCATTCCTTGTCTTGCGCGCGATGCAGGGTGGAGTCCCGGTGGCGCTGGTGCCACTCGTTATGGTTGCGATGAACCTGGTGTATTCGACGTCTGCTTATCCATCTGGCAAGCTGGCCGATTCAATGAGCCACACGAAACTGCTGGCCATCGGGCTAGTGGTACTCATTGCATCGGATGTCGTACTTGCGCATGGAAACCACTGGCCGGTCGTACTGCTGGGTGTCGCGTTGTGGGGCCTGCATATGGGGCTCACGCAGGGCTTGCTGGCGACCATGGTCGCGCATGCAGCACCACCGGACCTGAAAGGCACCGCGTTCGGTTTCTTCAATTTGATGAGCGGTCTGGCGATGCTTGTGGCGAGCGTGGTCGCAGGTGAGTTGTGGGACCGCCTGGGAGCCGGCGCGACGTTCTACGCGGGAGCGGGGTTCTGTTTGCTGACCCTGTGCGCTCTGGCTATCGGCGGAGGAATACGCCGAAAGCGCGCCATCTAGTTGAAAACGGTGCCGAGAGGTGCGTCTAACCGGGCACGGGCAATGTTGTTGCGAACCCTGCGCGACATCAGATAACGATTACGCAACGATTCATTGTTCGTCATCGTCCCCGTGGTGCTTGTACCAGCCCTTGTGTTTGCCGTTGTCATGCCAATGACGTTCATCACGGTATTCGCCCTGATATCCGTAACCATATACAGGCGCCGGCGCATAGACCACTGGAGGCGGTTGATAGACAACGGGGGGTGGCACTACATATACCGGACCGGGCACGCCGAGAAAAACGTTGACGTCTGCATGTGCCGACGCTAGCCCTGAGGCGCTGGCACCACAAATTCCCAAAGCGAATAAAACCATCGCGCGTTTCATGATGCACTTCCGTTCAAGTTAGGTAGTCCGCCCAAGCGGCTCGATACATCCCCAAATTTGATGGTAGATGAGGGAACTACCGGCAGGTGAAACGTCGAGGCGACTCCTGTAACCTTTTGTAAGCTTAACGTCGAGTTGCCCGTCAATCCGAAGCGCGTTCTTTGAAGGCGGCTCTGTCAGGCCGGCCGTCGGACATCGGCTCGTCACAGGGACCGTCAGCCCCCAATTCTCTATCACTGATACGGTATGTGGCGTACCGTCAGTGATGATGACAGCTACGTGGAAATGGATTTTTTGTGTCCGTATTGAACATCAGCACATGCACTCCGCTCGAGTTGCCTTTTGATTGGGCCGGTGAGCAACCGAAGCAATTTCGGCTGACTCGCCCGCGCCCCTAGGACAGGTATCGTTTGCGAGCCGCCCGTGCGCTTCGTGCCTCGCGAAGACGCGGTTCTACAGCAGCGCGACCACCCGCACGTCGCCCTGCTCGGCTGCCGACGCGACCACCTTGTCGCCGATCCGCCGGAACGTGATCGACACCGACGAATCGCCCACCTTCAGATCGCCGACTTCGAGCCAGTCGATGCCCTCGGGCAGCATGGGCTGCTCGATCACGACTTCGCGCCGCTCCGCATCGATCGTGATACCCAGACAGGCTTCGAGCATCATGAACGGCGAGCCCGCCGCCCAGGCTTGCGGCAGACAGGCGACCGGATAGGCGGTAGGCGGCTCGCCCCGCCGCCGAGGGAAACCGCAGAACAGCTCGGGTAAGCGCATGTCGAAATTGACTGCTGCCTGGAACAGCGCCTGCAACAGCCGCACGGCCGCCGCCTTGCCGCCGTAGCGTGATAGGCCGCGTGCGCAGAGCGCGTTGTCATGCGGCCAGACCGAGCCGTTGTGGTACGCCATCGGGTTGAAGCGCGCCTGGCTTGCGGCCAGCGTACGCACGCCCCAGCCGGTATGGAACAGCGTGGAGTCGAGCGCGTGCACCACCGCTTCGCCCCGCTCACGCGAGGGCAAACCGAAGGCGAGCAAGTGGCCCGCATTCGACGCCATCACGCGGCACAGTTCGCCGTGGCCGTCGAGCGCGATGCCGTAGAAGCCGGATTCTTCCATCCAGTACTTTTCTTCGACGCACTGACGGATTTTCTTGGCGCGCTCGCTGTATTGCTTGGCCTGATCGTGCAGTCCGCGCAGCTTGGCAAAGTGAGCCATCGTATCGAAGGCGGCACTCGCATATGCCTGCACTTCGACGAGTGCAATCGGGCCGTCGGGGAAACGGCCGTCGGCGTGGAAGACCGAATCGTGGCTGTCTTTCCAGCCTTGATTGGCGAGACCGCCGTCGGACTCGCGCTGATAGTCCAGCAGACCGTAACGGTTCTTGTCGCACACGCCCGCGACCCACTGCGCCGCGCGCTCCAATGCCGGCCACAGTTCGTCGACCAGTGCGAGATCACCCGTGCGTGCCGCATAAGCGCCGGCCAGCACGATGAAGAGCGGCGTGCTGTCGACGCCGCCGTAGTACAGCGCGAACGGCACTTCGCCGGTGGCGGCCATTTCGCCCTTACGCATCTCGTGCATGATCTTTCCGGGCGCTGCGTCACGAAACGGCGAATTCTCGCGTGCCTGATGTTCGGCTAGAAAGCGCAGTACGCCCGCGGCGAGATTCGGTTGCAGCCACAGCGTTTGCAACGACGTGATGATTGCATCGCGGCCGAACGGCGTTGAGAACCACGGGATACCGGCGTAGGGATACGGGCCGGTGGCGAGATCGGTCGTCAGCAGACCCAGGTCGGCAAGCGAACGGTCGATCCATGCGTTGAAGAGCGGATTGCTCGAACGCACTCGGGCGGTGACGCGGCGGCGCTCACGCATCACCAGGTGGGCGTCGACCAGTGCGGCGCGCACAGCAGCGCGGCCGACGCGTGGGCGCTCCGCATCGATTTGCGAAAGATGGGCTTCGCTCACCGCATGGGTGGGTTGCGCAACGCCCGCGGCAGGCTTGTCGGCTTGCGCGACGACTTGCACCGAGATGGACAGATAGATCGATACGCACGCTTGCGCCGGCAGCTTGACGGTGTAGTCCGCGCGATCGGCGAAGAGCTTGTCCGGTTCCGGCAAGAAGGCGATCTGCACATTGCGCGCCACGTCATCGAGGCCGACATAGCCGAGCAGCACTTCGCGGTTCTCGACGCGCGCCGGTTCGACACGACCCTGTTTGTCGCGCCTGAGGCCGCGCACTTCGAACATGTCGCGAAAGTCGCTGGCGAAGGAGATGGACAGTGGCACGACTGCATCGCTCGTGCCGTAGTTGGTGAGTTCGATGGCTTCGTTGAGCACGGTGCCGGAGAGCACACGCACGCGTTCGACGTGGATCACGCCTTCCGGTGTGCTGTCGCCGCCGAGCGGCGGCAGGGGGCGGTTGGTCAGATGCGCGGTGAACGAGGTGTTGTCGCTGCTGACGCTGCCTGACAGCAGCGAGGGCGCGCGGCCGCCGAATGTAAGGCGCAGGTTCGAGAGGACGCGGGTGTCGTTGACGAACAGGCCGTCGTCGTGGCCGGTGATATCGCCGAGGGGGTCGTTGACGATAAAGGTGTCGCCAGACTTCAGCACGTGCTGGGTGGCGCTTGCGACGTTGAGGTTTTCCGTCGGGATGAATGCGCCGTCCGGCTCGGGTTCGCGGTGGTCGATTCCGCCCGAGTGGGACAGGCCGCCGAGGGCTTCTGGCTGCTGCATCAGGTCGCTCCTATGGTGTTCGGGTTCGGGTTCGCTTTCGCTTTCGCTTTCACGTTGACTTTCGGGTTCGGATGCTGTTGAGGGCTGGCTGGTCGATTCCGATTGTAGAGGGTCTGTCCGCGTCAGACGAACTTATCACAGAGGAGTTTCTGGGTTTTGGTTTGGCATGGGATGTGCAGGGTTTTTTGCACCAAGTGCAGGTTTTTTGCCTGCGCGGCGCTTTTGTCTGTGTTCTTGGGGCTTTGGCCTTTCCTTGTTTTGTTAGTGGTCTATTAGCGTTGCCCCTGTGCGGGGCGGCACTTACTTCTCTTTGCCGGCTGCAAAGAGAAGTAAGCAAGAGAAAGCAGCTCAAACCGCTCCTGCTAAGTGGGCACCGTGGTCTGCCGCGGGTAGTGGTGCATCTGGAATCTGTGTTCTCGCACATTCCGCGTTAGTGACAAAGGACTCATCCGCTCCCACTCCGCACTACGTGCGTCGCGGACGGGTCTGCATGGGAAACCACGGGCTTCGGTCGAGGTCCGTGGGGGCCGTCGGCTTCGCCTCGGCGACGCGCCTCCGCATTCACCCCGGAACCCCTCTTCAAATGATATGTCGGTGCGCGGCAATCATCGTCCCCGTCCCGATCGCAGACGCGGTTACCGTTCCAATCGGAATCGCAATGGTAATGGCGGTGCAACGACGAGCCACGACCTGTTGGCGAGGCGTGAGCGTCAAAACGTAGCGGGTGGTTTGATGAAGTACGCTTCGGCGCGCGCAGCGCCGCCGGAAGTATGACGCCCTTGTCACTGGCGTATGCAGGGGCACGAACACAGATTCCAGATGCGCCACTACCCGCAGCAGACCACGGGCCCCACTTAGCAGTAGCGGTTTGAGCTGCTTTCTCTTGCTTACTTCTCTTTGCAGCCGGCAAAGAGAAGTAAGTGCCGCCCCGCACAGGGGCAACGCTAATCGACCACTAACAAATCAAGGAAAGGCCAAAGCCCCAGGCACTCAGACAAATAAGCGCCGCAAAGGCAAAAACCCAAAACCTTTACCGCTTGGAAAGCGGCAGAGCCTCACGCTGAGTCTCCCCCACGAACAATTGCCGCGGCCGCCCAATCTTCTGCTCAGGATCAGCGATCATTTCATTCCACTGCGCAATCCACCCCACCGTCCGCGCCATCGCGAAGATACACGTAAACATCGCAGTCGGAATCCCCAACGCACGCTGCACAATCCCCGAGTAGAAATCGACATTCGGATAAAGCTTGCGCGAAACGAAGTATTCATCTTCAAGCGCAATCTTCTCGAGCGCCATCGCGAGCTTGAACAACGGGTCATCATGCAGACCCAGCTCTTCGAGCACTTCGTGACAGGTCTCACGCATCAGCTTCGCGCGCGGATCATAGTTCTTGTAGACGCGATGACCAAACCCCATCAGCTTCACGCCGGAGTTCTTGTCCTTCACCTTCGCAATGAACTCAGGAATGTTGTCGACCGAACCAATCTCTTCCAGCATGTTCAATGCGGCTTCATTCGCACCACCGTGCGCCGGACCCCACAGGCATGCAATACCCGCTGCGATACACGCGAAAGGATTAGCGCCAGACGAACCCGCGAGACGCACCGTCGAGGTCGACGCATTCTGCTCGTGATCCGCATGCAGAATCAGAATGCGATCCAGCGCGCGCACCAGCACGTCGTTGACCTCGTACTCTTCCGCCGGATTGGCGAACATCATCCGCATGAAATTCGCGCTGTACGACAGGTCGTTCTTCGGATAAACGAAAGGCTGGCCCACGGTGTACTTGTACGCCATCGCCACCAGCGTCGGCAGCTTCGCAATCATGCGGATCGCGGACACGTCACGGTGTTGCTGGTTATTGATGTCGAGCGAGTCGTGATAGAAGGCCGACAATGCACCCACTGCGGCGACCAGAATCGCCATTGGGTGCGCGTCGCGGCGGAAACCGCGGAAGAAGAAATGCATCTGCTCGTGCACCATCGTGTGCTGAGTGACCGTGTTGACGAACTCTTCCTTCTGCTCCGCATTCGGCAGTTCGCCCTTCAGCAGCAGGTAGCAGGATTCGAGGAAGTCGGCGTTTTGCGCCAGATTGTCGATCGGATAACCGCGGTACAGCAGCTCGCCTTTGTCACCGTCGATATACGTGATTTCGGAATTGCATGCCGCCGTGGACATGAAACCCGGGTCGTACGTGAACTTGCCAGTCTGGCCATACAGCTTGCGAATGTCGATGACATCCGGCCCGAGCGTGCCCTGATAAATCGGCAAATCAATCGTCTGATCGCTGTCGGAAAAGCTCAGCGTTGCGTGTGTCTTCGAGTTCATCTACACGTTCCTTTTACTTTCACATCGCACACGTGCCGGCATGCTCGATCGTCGGATCGCCGCGTGGCATGCTCAGGCTCCGCTTCGCATTCTACGGTCCGAAGGTGCTTTGATTGCGGCGATTGACAGCAACAATCCATCTCGGCTGGCGCAACATTCGTTGCCTGACAGATAGGCGTAATCGCCGGAAACACGCAGAAATAAGCCGAAGTACGCGGCACGAAAACGCGCTGAGTCCGCCGGGCGACGTTGCCAGCCAAATGAAAGTTAGTACGCTTGCTGCAACAATGTTTTGCGGCCGTCAGGCTGCACAAGCGACGCTGCTCTGCGATACTGAATCCGTGTTTTGCTTCCCCTGCGAACACATCGCTGTCTTTGGCCCGCCGTTCTACGGCGGGCCTTTTTAATCAGCCAGAAGAACAAGGAAGGACCAGATGAACGCCTCACTCGAAACACTGTTTCCGGATCACGTCCATACCGAAGACAACATCGTCACCGCGCTGAATCATCAGGATATCGTCGTGGCGTTGTCAGCAGCGTTGAAGACGCAAGACGTGGCGGTGCTGCATATGCTTTACCCGCGTACCGATGCGCGCACCCATCGCAGTCTCGATACGCTGGTGGATGTTTTGCACGGCCATGGCCTGCATGAAGTCGCGGATCTGATCGCGCAGGAAGCGCACTATCTGCTGTTCAAAGACCCGGTGAAGGCATGGAAGGCCTTCCACGAAATTCGCAACGATTCGCTCGCGATCGGCGTGCATCTGTACTACCACGGCCTCGTCGGCGAAGCCGCGGAACGCGCGCTCGATAAAGACGCGCATCGCAAGGCCTGAACTGCACCGGCAATTCAAACGTCCACTGAGCGAATGAACTCGTCGACGTAACGATTGAATGCTGCCGGATGCGCGAGATTCATCCCGTGCGAGGCGCCGCGCACCGTTTCGCGGCGTGTATCCGGCAGCCATGTTTGCAGGGCCGTCGCCGTGCGGCGGAACATGTCGGGACTCTTTTCTCCGTCGATCAGCAGCACCGGGCAGCGCACCTCGGCCGCCTGCTCGGGTAGGTAAGCCGGCAACGGGTCGCGGAATTGACGCGCGAGCGTGTGTGCGTTGTCAGTCGCCATCTTGCGAAAACCCGGCGTGCTCATCGCCCAGAAACCAGGGCGGCTCACCGAATCGACGAACAGTTGCAAGCCCGCTTCCACCTCACCTGTTTCGATCAACTGCGCGGCTTTTGCGCGCAATGCGTTCACGGTCTCCGGCAAACTCGCGGGCGGTCGCCCGGCAATCTGCAACGGTCCGCCAGGGTCGGCGAGCGTCAACGTGCGCACGTACTGCGGATGGCGCCGGGCGAAATGAAAGGCCACACACCCGCCGCGAGAATGACCCACCACGTGCGCCGGCCCGGCACCGAAACGATCGATGAATTCGGCCACGTCATCCGCATGTTCGCTCCAGCTAAACGGCTGGTCGGGCTCGGTATCCGTCACCGGCCAGTAATGCGTGAGACTCACCGTGACGCAGCGGTATTGCTTCGCCAGACCCGCGAGTTGTGGCTGCCAATAGCGGTAATCGCACAGCGAGCCATGCACGAACAGCAGCAGTTCACCTTCCCCGGCTTCCACATAGGGCATGCGCAAGCCGCTATGCAGTTCGATAAAGGACGGGGATGCGGGAGAGGAAGAAGCGGAAACGGATTGATTCACAGGTGGTTCACGAACGGCGCGGCAACGGCTGAAACCATCAGCGGTGCCGGCTAGAAAAGGATTTGAAGAAGAAAGCGTGTTCGCGTCCCTGAATTTGGGACAAGGGGCGTATTGTCACACAGCCATTCAATATGCGCCGAGGCTCGTTCGGCGTGCGTGTCGCGCCTTATATGCCGAGCGCCTCGCGAGCCGCGCGCCGTGCCCGAAGGGTCATGCCACCTGCAACGCGGGACGTCCCGCATCAAATCATTCGTAGGCGGTATCGTCGAGCAAACCGGCGGCGGCCGCCGCGCCCGCGCCACGCACCGCGCAAGTGAGCGGTTCATCGGCGACGCGGACCTCGAGCCCGAGTTCATTGGTCAGGCGGCGCCCCAGATTGCCGAGCAGCGCGCCACCGCCGGTCAACACGATGCCGCTGTGCGCAATATCGGTCACCAGTTCGGCCGGCGCCGTTTCAAGCGCACGTTTCACCGCGCCGATCACCTGACGCAGCGGACCCTCGATCGCATCGGCGACATCGTGATTGCTCAACTGAACCGTGCGCGGCAAGCCGTCATCGACGCTGCGCCCGGTCGCGTTCATATGCTCGATCGGCACCTCGCGCAAGGCCGAACCGATGCCCTTCTTGACGTGTTCGGCGGTTTGTTCGCCGAGCAGCACGCCATACAGATTGCGCACGTAACTGACGATCGCCATGTCGAAACTGTCGCCGCCCACGCGAATCGAGCCGCTATACGCGAGGCCGCCGAGCGAGATCACGCCGACTTCGGTCGTGCCACCGCCGATGTCGACCACCATCGAGCCAGTCGCCTCCGAAACCGGCAGGCCCGCGCCGACCGCCGACGCCAGCGATTCGCCGATCAGACTGACCTTCCAAGCGCCGGCTGCCACCGCGGCTTCCTTGATCGCGCGACGCTCGACCTGGGTGGCGCCAGCCGGCACGCACAGGGTGAATGCGGCGCGCCGGCTGAACAGCGGCCGCGGCCGGGCCATGTCGACGAATTGCCGGATCATCTGTTCGGCAGCGGAAAAGTTGGCGATCACGCCGTGCCGCATCGGCCGTATGGCTTCGACGTTGCCCGGCGCGCGGCCGAGCAACTGGCGCGCTTCGGTGCCCACGGCCGTCACGCGTTTTTGCCCGGCGGCCGACTCTTTCTGGAAAGCCACGACGGACGGCTCGTTCAGCACGATGCCGCCGTTGTCGGTATAGATGAGGGTATTGGCCGTGCCGAGGTCCACCGCCACGGAATGACGGAACAGTCGATCGAAAAGCGGGTAATACGGCGTCGGTCTGGCCATAGGAAGGCTCTGATGTGTCGTTATCCGCCCTTGCAGGGCAATATGGAAAATGCGCCCCCGGTCACCCGAACCGCGTGGCACGCCCAGATGGGCGTTGCGCGGTCCGCGCGGCGGGAGTGATTTTCATGCTAATGAGCAGTTAACGGCAAGCAGATCAGAATCTTTAGGGCCACTTTTCAATTGGGACCGTGTCAGTCGCGCGACAAAGCGCCGAGCGCATGCTCCAGCGCCTGCTTGCCGAGTTCGACGCCGTCCGCGTTAATCGTGTGGCCAATGCCGGGCAAGGCGTACGCATCGACCGTGTAGCCGGCGTTGCTGAAGGCATCCGCAGCGTATTCCAGTTCCTGTACCGGGATCACTTCGTCTTCTTCGCCGTGCACGAGCGTGAGCGGCGTACCGTTCTGCGCGACGATCACCGAGGCGAGCCGCCCCGAAAATGCGACGACGGCCGCAGCGCCTTCCGCGCTAGTCGCCACGTGATGCATCGCCATGATGGAGCCTTGCGAGAAACCGACCAATGCAAGCCGATCGAAAGAAAGCTGCCAGTGCGCCAGTTCCACCTCGAGCATGTGCCGCAATGCCGGATAGGCGGCGGCCACACGCGCCTCGCGATTGCCCTCGTTGACATCGCGCAGGCTGAACCACTGGCGGCCGCCAAAGCCGCCGTCGAAAGCGTCAGTGCCGTCGAGCGAGACAAACGCCACGTCCGGCAGACTCTCGCTCCAGATGTCCGCGAGCGGCATCAGATCGCGCGCATTGCTGCCCACGCCGTGCATCAGCACCACGAGTGCCTTGGCCGGCGTGATCGCCGGCGCGCGCCGCCAGCCGTGTTCGAATTGCTCCCAAGCCATATTCAATTCCTCTCTCTGTACCCGCCGTACTTTCGGTTTCACCGCGCGTGGTGTCGCTCCATGCGGCCTCAGGCGGGAGCATACGCTGCCGGATTCAGTTCTGTCGCCCGATCTGCATGGCTCGACGACGCCAAAACGCGAATACAGGTATGCTTTTTTGCGAGCATTCGAGGGACCGCCCAGCTCATTGCCCGGGTGGTGAATAGAAAGCCGTGCAGAACGTCCGTCGCATCGCCATCCGGAGAATCGTTTGAGCCAGCCCTCTTCCGCGCCCGCCGCTGCCCCGCCTGCACCACCTACACCTGTCTCTTATACACATCTCCGAGCCCACGAGACCTCTCTACATCTCGTATGCCGTCTTCTGCTTGAAAAAAAAAAAACAAAAACACAAGACC
>CABFVV010000036.1_pt1 | contig 87261 bp, 84 predicted proteins | sample 8864751 | NCBI WGS metagenome assembly CABFVV01 (sample SAMEA5735770, study PRJEB23740) | soil metagenome | biome: forest; feature: forest soil; material: soil | place: USA | collected 2013-10-13 | depth 0.1 m | reverse complement strand
AGCACGACACAGCCAAAGAAGGAGAGAAAGAAGACCCAGACACCCACCGAATAACCCGCAAAGCTGGTCCAACGGGTGGGTCAGAATTCAATGCAAATCGTGGGTCAGGATTCCGTGCAAATCAACATTCAAGGCTAAGCGCGATGCTCTGACTGAATTCTCGGGCGTGTGCAAGGCACGCTAGCATTGTTAGTGATCGTGCTAGCGCCGCTATGAACACGGCTAGCAGCAATTCTGAACTCCAACAGCAGTTCAACGATACGTACGGTCACCAGTGTGGTGACGAAATTCTCGTTATGGTGGCGATGCGCCTGCAAGCTACCGTACAGACGCACGCTGTAGTAGGGCGCCTTGGCGGAGACGAGTTCCTTATCGTGCGCAGGGCCGCCACTCCGACCGGCGTAGTCGAGCAGATGGTCGCCGAACTGATCGCAGCTCTGCAGGTTCCGATGAATTTACGTTGTGGTGTTGAGGTGGTCGGTGCGAGCTTCGGCATTGGTGTTCTAAAAGCTGGCGAGGATTCAAGCGAACTCATCAGGAAGGCAGACTGCGCGATGTATCAAGCCAAGAATCGGGATCTCGCTAATCGGATAGTGTCCGATACAGGCCGTATTTGTGCCGGGTGAGTCGTCAGGCCGGGCGCCGGCATCACAGTTCCCGACCTGTCCAATCCTCATTGCCAGATGTAGTGAGGATCAGAGGTGTTATTGGCCTCTGCTGCTGTTGGTGTTCACAAATGCCACTAGCCATGTTCACAGGAATGCTAGCGGCCAAAACGCCGGGATGGCTTGCTGCGCAATGCGTTGCGTGCGATCAGCGCCATTCGACGCCTGTTGCGACGGTACAACAATCGTGATGATGCTTGTTCAGTAACTCTGCTAGCGTCGCATCGGTGCTGGATATCAAGTCTCACGGACGATGCGATCCGAAAGACACTTTTCATGGGTGGAGTTCAGGATCGTCACCGGCCGCATGCAGTCAGAAAGCGCTTCTGTATTTTCTGATTTGGTTTAAGGAACGATAACTTTAACTCTTGTGCAAAGAGCTATTTTTGATTAGCACGTATGGTCGTGTTCGGCGGGGGCCATATTAGGCGCGGATCTGGTCTTGAGCCACCACTTGTTGAAGACTGGAAAGCAGGCTTCTTGCCTCAGACATCGACAATCCGAAGTCAGCCGGGGTCGCTCCTTCGAGCGGGTGCTGAAACCTCGCCAACGGCACTTTCTCGTCGGCTCCGTCCCGCTGCAGGTAAATCGTCCAGTGCATATCCATCCGTCACCTCGCTGAACGGGTGTCGAAGGTAGCTTAGGGCAAAACGCCGCGCTCCCCCAATTTTTGTCCACTCCCCGAATCGATGCTAGCGAGTTCGCGCCTGGAGAACGTGAAAAACGTGTTGAGTTCGAATTCGCTGAGTTCGCGCGGCACCTGTCGGATCCCGAGATAAGCCATTCGCCAGTGGTCCATCTCGAGTGCTCCGCATCGACGATGAGAGCGAGTTAGAGTAGCGACGCAAAGTCGGTCGCGCTACGGTGTAAATCGGGATAGCTGTCTCAGGTACAACGACTAAGGAAAGTGCCGGAACGCTGTAGTGACGCTTTTTCGTATGGCTGATACGGCGTCCCCGCAAACGTGAATCCCTCAGACGGATAGTCAGCAGGTACTTGATTGGAAGGACAATTTATACAGGGTCACAAGGCGGAGCCGCGCCAGGCTTAGGTGCCCTTAGCCGAAAAAATGCACGAAAATCAAAGGCACCCCTCTTTGCGGGGTGTTCCGCAGGCCGGTGCGCTGTTCACGTCATGTGGTCGAGGCGAGTGGAGCCCCATTTCCTACGGTCATCCGCCTCCCTCACGATGCACGTTTTGTCCGGTTGAACGTCGTCTCTGTCCATTGAGGAGAACGCGGCTCAGGCTCTAAATTGGCGGCATTAAACCCACCGGGCGCTTGCGAGAAACACGAATACCGCGCGCCACCCCGTCCGAACATCCCGCCAGCGGAGCGCCAGGTTCGGGCGGCTCTAGAGGAGACACCGCCATGGCCCATCAGATAACATTCCGTTTTGAGGACGGAGTGACCCGCTTCATCGAGTGCAAGGAGGGCGAGCGTGTCACCGATGCCGCCATTCGCGCCAGGATCAATATTCCACTCGATTGCCGTGATGGTGTGTGTGGCACCTGCAAGGCGGTCTGCGAGTCCGGCGACTACGTTCTGGGCGACTGCGTGGAAGATGCGCTCAGCCCGGAAGAGGCGAGCGCCCGCAAGGTTCTCACCTGCCAGATGAGCCCACGTTCTGACTGCGTGATCCAGCTCGCCACGAATTCCGATGTCTCGGGGACCGGGCCGTCCTCCCACCAAGGACGGATCGTCGCCTGCCAACGAGCGTCGGACACCACGATCGCCTTCTCGGTCGAGTTGGAGAACCGCGCAGATCTCAGCTTCCTTGCGGGGCAGTATGTCAACATCCGGGTGCCCGGCACCGATCAGACCCGCTCCTACTCCTTCAGCTCGGGGCCGTCCGAGCCGCGTTTGTCCTTCCTTGTGCGCAACGTGCGTCAAGGGGTGATGTCGAGCTGGCTGTGCGAATCCGCCAAAGTAGGAGACCAAATCGAGATTCGTGGCCCGCTGGGAAGCTTCTACTTGCGCCCCATCGAGCGGCCGGTGCTGTTTCTGGCGGGTGGTACGGGCCTCGCGCCGTTCCTGTCGATGCTGGACAAGATCGTTGCGGACGGCGGCAATCCGTATCCCATCCACATGATCTTTGGTGTGAACAGCGACGAAGATCTGGTTGGCATCGACCGGCTCGAAACCTATGCGCAGCGCCTGCCGAACTTCACCTATGCCTGCACCGTCTCCAGCCCCGACAGTGCCCACCCCAACAAAGGCTATGTGACCCACCACATCAGCGCCTCCCAGCTAAACGATGGCGATGCGGATGTGTACCTCTGCGGGCCGCCGCCGATGGTCGATGCGGTGCGCAATTTTCTCTCTGCCGAAGGGCTGACGCCGCGCAACTTCTATTACGAGAAGTTCGCCGGCACCGGCCTGGTGGTTCAGACCGGCGAGGAGCGCACGACTCCTGTCGATGTGGATGAAGCCTTCGATTTGCGCATGGCGCTCGAACTCGGGGCGGCTCAGCTGACCATGGGCCGGCTGTCGAGCGAGCAATTGATCATGTTCCGCCGGCTCGCCGAGGCGACGGCGCCGTTTGTGTCCGGGCAGCGCTTTACCGACGTTCCCCGCTACATCGAGGCAAATCACGCCTTCCATATGTTCACGGTTGAAGCTTCCCGGAACACCCAGCTGATCGCGCTTTACCGGCAACTTGCCGTGCAGGACTACATCGCCCGCGCGCTGACCGACCAGATCGAGATCGTCGGCGATATCGTCCAGCAGCACCGGGACATTGTCGGCGCCTTCGAGCTGGGCGACCTGAACAAGGCGCGAGACGTGATTGCGCTACATGCGCTCCATTCCAAGGCCACGATGAGCCGTGCGCTGGAGCGTATGGCGCAGGGAAAGACGGCACCCAAGGTCGAGGCGCCCCCCGTGCCCCCGACGGCTGTGCCGCAGAGCGCGCCGCAGGTTTGCCCGTTCACGGCCAGGACCCTTCCGCCCTATTCACACGAACTGGACTGGCCCGAGGAACTGGATCCGTTCAAGGTGGTCGATGACGGCTCGCAAGGCGACCCTTACGAGCACTACCGCTGGATGCGCGAGCATGCGCCGGTGCTGCGTTGCCAGTCGGCGACTTCGGACGTGTGGTTCCTGTCGCGCTATGACGATGTCTACCAGGCGATTCGCAATCCCAAGCTGTTTTCCTCCGAGGTCGTCAGCCCGCCACCGCTGACGTTCCTGACGCTGTTCGATGCGCCCGACCATTCGCGCTTGCGCAAGGTCGTCCAGCCGTCCTTCCTGCCGCTGGCGGTCGATCCCTTTATCGAGCAGATCGGGCAGAGAGCGGAGGACCTGCTCGACGCGATGATTGCCAAAGGCGGCGGCGATGTTGTCGACGATTTCGCTATCCCGCTCAGTATCTCGACGATCTCCACGATGATCGACGTGCCGAACGAGGATGAAGAGAAGATGAAGTTCTGGTCGGATGAGACCTTCAGCTACTTCGGGCGCCTCGCCCGCAATGCGCCGGGGACCGGCACCGACGAGCAGAGCGCGCAGGCTTTCTTCGCTTACCTGAAGCAAGCGCTGGAGCGGCTCGCCCGCACCGACAGCCAGTCGATCGGCGGGCATATCGCGCGCATGTGGAAGGACGGATTGCTTTCGGAAAAGGAAGCGAAGGAGCTGTGCGCCTTCGTCTTCATCGCCGGGCACGACACGACGACTATCCTTGTCGCCAACGCTTTTCGCATGTTCGCCGAACAGCCGGATCTGCTGGGACGGATTCGCGAAAACCCGGCCGACGCCGACCGTTTCGTCGAGGAGGTGGCGCGCTATCGTGGGACCGTCCAGCGCGTGAGCCGCATCACCACCGAGGCGACCTCGGTCGCGGGCGTCGATCTGCCCAAGGGCGCGGTGGTGCGCTTGCTGCTGTCGGCTGCGAACCGCGACAGCCGCAAGTTTACCGACGGCGAGAGGTTCGACATCGACCGCGATTCCAACGGTCATTTGGGTTTTGGCAACGGCATGCACAAATGCCTTGGTGCGCCCCTCGCCAAGCTGGAGACGCTGATCGCGACGAAGGCTCTGGCCCGCAAGGTTGGCGATATCGCACTCGATCCGGCACGGCCGATCCAGTATGTGCGGGGCAACAACCTGACCAACTCCGGGCCGGAACACCTGTTCGTCAAGTTCCGTGGGTTATCGGCCTAAAGCGGATGACGGGGGGCGCGGTCGAGTCAGCCCGCGCTCCCCTTTTCAGGCGGCAAGGATCGATCGTGGGCCGCGAAGCGGTATTCGGTTGGCCGCAGTCCCGTCTGCTTGCGGAAGAAACGACCGAAATAGGCCTCGTCCTGAAAGCCCAGTTCGCTGGCGATCTGCTTCACGCTGAGCGTCGAATAGCCGAGCAGCCGCTTGGCCTCATGGATCGAGCGCGCATCGATTGCCTCGATTGCCGACACCCCGAAGGTGGCGCGGCAGATGCGCGAGAGCTGACCGGTGCTCACGCCCATCTCGTCGGCATAGCTGGCGACCGGGCGCCGCTCACGGCAATGGCGGTCGAGCAACGCGCGGAACCGCTCGATCCGTCCAGCCATGGTGCGCTGTTCGGAACTGGCCGAGAGCCGGGCGCTCTCGCTGAGGCGCCCGATCTTGACGAACAAGGTGATCGCCAGTGCCGCGCCTGCGGTGAACTGCCAGCGCTCGTGGCTCTCCGCCTCGTGGCCGATCGACTCGAACAGGGTGTTTAGAGGTGTGCCGCGCTCGACGTCGGGATCGATCGACAGCACCGTCGGCGTGCGGATAAATTCCAGCAGCTCGGGCGCGGCCGTCATCGCCAGCGATTCCAGCGCGGACTGCGCGGCGGTGATGACGTGACCGTCGATGTCGCTGCGGAAGTGAAAGCCGTGAACCGAGCGCGCTGGCACGACGATCAGGCATGGCGCTTCGACTGCCCAGCTCTTGCCGTCGATGAAGGTCTCGCCGCCCCCGGCGGTGACGTAGAGCACCTGGATCAGTGCGTCATGGATGTGCGGCCTGATGTCGAAGTCGAAACGGCCGGCACGCAGGGGAATGCGTTCGTAATGGACCATGTCGACCCAGGATTGGTCGGCTTCCGCGCCATAGAGCGCGAAATGCAGAACGGTCCGGCGGCGCTGTTGGTCATTGGCCATGATGCACGTTATGTCCTGCTCTATGTGATCTCTGTCCATTGTTCCACAGGGGCTTGGGGCGTTCAATGGCGATACGGATTTCAGCAAGCAAAATCGCATGGAAATTTCAGAAAGGATAACTACATGAGACAGGAACTTGAAAATCGCGCCGCTGCGTCGCCCCCCTACGCGCTGAACCTGGACGGAAAGGTCTGCGTGGTCACGGGTGCAGGCAGTGGTATTGGTGCCGGCATCGCGCGCGCGTTCGCCAGTGTCGGAGCACATGTGGCGCTCGTGGATTGGAATCTTGCTGGCGCGGAAGCTGTCGCCGCCGAACTTCGGAACGCCGGTGCGGTGGCGCAGGCGTTCGGCTGCGATGTGTCGGACGAAGTCTCGGTTGCCGCGGCTGCTGGCGAAGTTCGCGCGGCGCTCGGGCCGGCCAGTGTGCTCGTCAACAATGCAGGGCTTCTACGCGCCGGACCTCTCGAGACGGTCTCGATCGCGGACTGGAACCAGGCCATCGCCGTGAACCTGACCGGCTATCTTCTGTGTGCTCGAGCTTTCGGGGGCGACATGCTGGCGGCAGGCAAAGGCAGTATCGTTCACGTTGCCTCGATTGCGGCGCTCAGTCCGCAGACCAATAGCGGTTCGTATAGCCCGAGCAAGGCGGGCGTGCTGCTGCTGTCGCGGCAGTTGGCGGCGGAGTGGGGTCCACGCGGGGTGCGCAGCAACTGCGTGCTGCCCGGCATGATCCGCACCGCGCTGTCCGCGAAGTTTTACGAGGAGCCCGGCTTCGAAGCTCGCCGCGCCGCCGCCACCGCGAGCCGCCGTATCGGCGAGCCGGAGGACCTCGCCGGCCCGGCCCTGTTCCTCGCCTCTGACCTGGCTGCCTACGTCAATGGCGCGGAGGTGCTCGTCGACGGCGGGCTCGATTGCATGCTGATGGACATGGTCCCGCGTCCCGGCTTCAACGCCACGCCGGCCGCGTGAGCACCATCACACCAAAACAAGGAGAGTGGATATGGCCAAGGAGATCACTTGCGATCTGGTCGTGGTCGGATCGGGTGCCGCGGGCCTCGCTACCGCGATCACTGCACGCAAGCGCGGCCTCGATGTCATCGTGCTCGAAAAGGAGCCCGTGTTCGGTGGTACCACCGCGCTGTCGGGCGGGGTCTTGTGGATTCCGCTGAGCAAATATGGCCGACAGCAGAACCCGGCTGACACCGTCGAGCGCGTGCGCGAATACATGATGAGCGAGACGGGCAACAACTACGATGCCGCCGCGGTCCAATGTTTTATCGAGAACGGGCCGAGAATGGTCGAGTTCTTCGAGCGAGAGACCGAGATGAAGTTCGTGCCCACGTTCTATCCGGACTATCACCCGGATGCGCCCGGCGGCGTCGACATCGGCCGCTCGATCCTCGCCGCGCCCTATGACATTCGCGGGCTGGGCAAGGACATGCACCGCCTCAAGCCGCCGCTCGAGACGATCACCTTCATGGGAATGATGTTCAATTCCTCGAACGCGGACCTCAAGCACTTCTTCCGCGCGACCAAGTCCATTGTTTCGTTCCTCTACGTGGCCCGGCGTCTGGCTACGCACATCAAGGAGCTGGCGCTTTACCGGCGGGGGATCAACGTAACGAGCGGCAACGCGCTCGCCGCGAGGCTCGCGAAGTCGGCGCTGGCGATCGACATTCCGATCCTTACTTCGACGCCCGTGAAGGACCTGCTGAGCGAGGACGGCAAGGTGGTCGGTGCGCGCGCGGCCGCTGCGGACGGTGACCTTCGGATCACCGCCCGGCACGGCGTCGTGCTGGCTTGCGGCGGCTTCCCGCAAGATCTCAAGCGCATCGCGCAGGTCTATCCGCATGTGACGCGTGGGGGTGAGCATCTCTCGCCTACTCCCGTCGGCAATACGGGCGACGGGCTGAGCATGGCGGAGAAGGTGGGTGGTGCCGTGGCGCTCGGCTTCGCCGATGCGTCGGCCTGGATGCCGGTATCAAAGGTGCCCTTCGGCAAGGGCCGCACAGGCGTATTCCCGCATCTGCTCGACCGCTACAAGCCCGGCGTGATCGGCGTGCTGCGCAACGGTCGGCGCTTCACCAACGAATCGAACTCCTACCACGATGTTGGCGCGGCGCTGATGCGAGCCTGTGAGGGTGAACGGGAGACGGCGATGTGGCTGATCTGCGACAAGGTGGCGCTCGGCAAGTATGGACTGGGCTATGCCAAGCCCGCGCCGATGCCGGTGGGGCCGTTGCTACGCAAAGGCTACCTCATCAAGGGCGAGACGATCGGCGAGCTGGCGCGCAATTGCGGGATTGTTCCTGATGCGCTTGAGATGACGGTCTCTGCCTACAATCTCGACGCCGAGCGCGGAGAAGACCCGGCGTTCCATCGCGGTCGCACATCGTTCAACCGTTATCTCGCCGATCCGGACAACCAACCCAATCCTTGCGTTGCGCCGATCGCGACCGGCCCCTTCTATGCGGTGAAGGTAGTGATGGGCGATCTGGGCACGTTCGACGGCCTCAGGACTAGCGTCACCGGCGAGGTGCTGCGCGCCGACGGCAGCCAGATTGAGGGCCTTTACGCGGTCGGCAATGACCGGCGCAGCGTGATGGGCGGCAACTATCCGGGCGCCGGTATCACCCATGGGCCCAATATGACTTTCGGCTATGTCACCGGTAACGCTATCGCCACCAAAGCCATGACCTGCAAAGAGAAGATGCACGCATGAGCACCCACCCAATGTTTCTGGCAAAGTCCCTCGTGGATTTCCGGGTCTACACTATCGCGCTGCGCAAGATGCCCGAGTTTCTCGAGGTGTTTGACAGGCTCGCCATGCCAATCCTGCTCGAGACGCTTGGACACCCGCTCGGCTTTTGGACAAGTCTGGTCGGGCCGCAGAACCAGTTCACCCACCTGTGGGGGTATGACGATCTGGCAGACTACGAACGACGGTGCCTTGCACGCGATACGCATCCGGATTTCCCGGCCTATCTCAAGGCATCGGGCCATCTGATCACGGCACAGGAGACACGACTCATTCGTGCAGCCGCGCTGGATAGCGTCGCAGAGTAAGTCGATACTCCGTTATCACACACCCGCTTTGGCCTTTTTCGTGCATCGCGCCCAGCAGCTGGTTCCAGCCGGGGGAGCTACGGTGGCAGGCTCAAGGTATGGCGCTGTCACGTTGAAGTGCTCGCGATGCACTAGCGGAGAGGACACGCATTCGCTCAGAAACGGACGGACCTTGGGTGATCTCAGTGAAACGCTTACACGCGGCGAAGCGTGCCGCGAGCTGTTTGCGACAAAGCGAAGTGGCCAGCAGGTGTCGCTTGAGCGCGAAGTGCTGACGGATCGTACCGAGGCTCGATAAGAAGGCTTGAACCGCTGACGCGGCAGTGGTGGTTTTTAGTGTGACCAGTGGGCTGCTGCCGGTTCGGTGGACAGCAAGTCAAGCTTTTCGAGTCTGCTCAAACTTAACGGGGCAGACATATCCCCGCGTCGAATGTCGGCGGGTCACGGTATAGAGGAATACAGGAGACAACGGTCATGAAGACCAAGGTAGTAATCATCGGTGCCGGGCCGTCCGGCCTGCTTTTGGGACAGTTGCTGCAAAAGGCGGCCATCGACAACGTCATTCTTGAACGACAGAGCGGCGAATATGTGCTCGGCCGAATCCGTGCAGGCGTGCTCGAGCAGGGCATGGTCGACCTGATGCGCGAAGCGGGCGTGAGTGAGCGTATGGATGCGGAAGGGTTGGTTCACGACGGTATCGAACTGGTGTTCGGTGGGCGACGTGACCGGATCGACCTGAAGAAGCTCACGGGTGGCTCGTCGGTGCTGGTGTACGGCCAGACCGAAGTGACGCGCGATTTGATGGCGGCGCGCGAGGCAAGCGGCGCGACCACGATTTACGAAGCGGCCAACGTTCAGCTGCACGACGTGAAAGGCGAAGCGCCCTATGTCACTTTCGAAAAGAGCGGTGAGACGTACCGTCTGGATTGCGATTACGTCGCGGGCTGCGATGGCTTTCATGGCGTGTCGCGCAAGACGATCCCTGCGGAAGTGCTCACGCACTACGAACGCATCTATCCGTTTGGTTGGCTCGGCCTGCTTTCCGACACGCCGCCTGTCAATCACGAACTGATTTACGCGCACCACGAACGCGGTTTTGTGCTCTGCAGCCAACGTTCGACGACTCGCAGCCGTTACTACCTGCAAGTCCCGTTGACCGAGAAGGCCGAGGACTGGTCCGACGAACGCTTCTGGGAAGAGTTGAAAACGCGCCTGCCGCAGGACGTAGCGGAGAAGGTGGTCACAGGTCCGTCGCTCGAGAAGAGCATCGCGCCGCTGCGCAGCTATGTGGTTGAGCCGATGCAGTACGGCAAGCTGTTTCTCGTTGGCGACGCGGCGCATATCGTGCCACCGACCGGCGCGAAGGGCCTGAATCTCGCTGCGAGCGACGTGAGCACGCTGTATCGGATTCTGAATCGTGTTTACCGCGACGGCAGAACCGATCTACTGGAAAAGTATTCGCAGATCGCGCTGCGCCGCGTGTGGAAGGCAGAGCGTTTCTCGTGGTTCATGACGAACCTCCTGCACGAGTTCTCGGAGCACGACACCTTCGACAAGCGCATGCAGCGTACCGACTACGACTACTACACGATTTCCGAAGCTGGACTCAAGACGATCGCGGAAAACTACGTTGGTTTGCCGTACGAGTCTATCGAGTGATGGCAACAGCGATGTTCGCTTGATTCACACTCGTCGTCTATGACGATGTATCTCGGGGGGCGCCTCTTGGTATCCCGAGATACTGCATCGATCTTTTCAGCAGACGAATTTCCGCCGAACGTTAAGATTTTCGCCGTCGGCATCTGGACCGGATAGGCGTCGTTTTCATAGGCGTTCGTATTGGCATCGAATCACAGAATTGAAAATCATCTAGCGGGCCTCCACCGCCGCCCTGACGGGCGACGGGGTTAAAGTGAGTTTGCCAAACCGCTGTAGCTGGAAGCCGTTAAAAACCCTGGGATGTTTTCTGCCAGAGCCATGTAACACGTCGCTGTACAATCCACGGAAACTGTCGTTGTGCGAGTTCGTGGAATTCCTTGTTCAACAACGCGACGCGCAATTGCACGACACTGTGTGCCCCCACGCGACTCCAACGCATATGCTGGCTCTTGCACATTCGACGGCCAACAATTCGATTAATCGACGATTCGACGAAGCCGGTGGAGATCCGCCCTCCCGCATGTTGCCATGTGCGATAGTCGATCAGCGACTCAACGTTGCTCTCGAGATAAGTGACCACATTCGAAAGGCTATAGCTCGCTTTCCTGACTTGGCTTCTCGCTGCTGGATCTCGTATCTCACGCAGATCAAGCAAGTGAGCGAGCTTGGCTGCGAACTGCTGCCACGCCACTGTGCTTCCGACCCAAACGTAATGTCGGAAGCGAACAAACAGATCCCACAGTTCAAACGCTGATCCACTTTCCGTGAGTCGCCCGTAAGCCAGAGGCGCGATAGCCTGATCAACGCGTCGCAACATCCGCCCGATGTGCGCCCAATCGAGAATCCACTCGTTATCGTAGGTGAAGTCATTGGCGACGCCGGCCAGGTCCCGAACTCCATCAGTTAGGACAACGACTTCATTAGGATCCCCGTATCCGCTGTCCTCGAGGAATCGTTTCATTTCTTGATTCAGCCGCCGGGTTCGCGGCAGGGCGGAAGCCCACACTCGTGGTTGCTCACCAGCTTGCCCCAAAGCAGCGACGATGACCGCGATCGACGATGATCGGTTCTCGGCTTCTGCGCGATTTTCCTTGCCTGACCCTTGCGATTGCAACGTGCGCGACGGACATAGCCGACGTCAATGCCAAGCTCTGCATTCGGTTTGGCCGTCTTGCACCACCGACGCACCGGCTGCGTGTGCTGTATCGATTTTCCGATGGCCACGGTGTGGTTGCGGATGGTTACATGATTGTCGCGATCTGAGGTGGGTAGCAGAAGGTCCATGATGGCCTTGGCTTGCCGATAAGGCATCGTGGCGCCAAGCTCCGCGTGCAGCCATCTCAGTTCACCGGTACTTGCCTCCGTCAAGTAGTCCTTGAGCGGAGAAACATATTTCGAGCCGTCAGCACCACAATTGCAGGCCTTCCATCGTTCGCGGCAATAGAAAACTTTTCCTAGCGCAGTCTTCAGCTCCGAGCAATGACTATCGTGCAGGCGACGCTGTACGCCGCAATCCACACAGGATCTACGCGACGCGCAAAAACGTTCGATCTGCTCGACAACGAACTCCTGCTGCACACGATTGAGCAATGACTTGCCTTCGGCGAGTGATAGTCCAACGTCTCCGGGTGTCTGGTATTCGACGGGCCTGTGAAGCCGCATGACCTCAACCCGCTTCACCACACTCCCATCGCCGTTATCGAACTCAAGAACGATCCGGAAATGCAAGCGACTCGGGACGGCCGCGCCGCTGAGCGCGTCACGGTCCACGGCAGAAAATGGCCGTTAGCAAGAGGGGAACTACTTGATGAATGAGAGCGCCGCTGCCGGCCCGGTGCGCGTGCGCTTCTACTGACTCGGTGGGGCCGATCACCACCACGCCATAGGCTGAGTCCGTAACAGGCTGGCCATCTCCGCGTTTGAACAGTGCATCGTCGTGTTCATATCCGAGGACGGCGTAGACGCGAAAGCCAAATGCCGTCAGGTTGCTGCCGTGCGCCGGTCGAAATGCGTTGACCGAGTTCGCCTCGACGCGCATCGGCTTCGGATCGATGTACTGGTCCTTCAGGAGCGGGGCGATGAACGCGTGTGCGTTCGATCTACAGTCGAGTTGCGGATCGAGCGCGTAGGCGTAGGACGAGACCTGAGGGAGCCCCGCGGCGATAGCAGCAAGCACCGTCACCCAGGCGTGGATTGCGGAAACCTTCATCAGTCTCTCCATTCAATCGAGCTTACTCCGCAGTGTGAGCGAACTCGACCCGGCACCAGCATGTTCTGCACCCGCTCCAGTTTCATGGCCAGCGGCCAGATGCGCATTCCAGCTCAGCGTGAAGGTTTCCTTGGTGGACGCTCCGGCACCATTTCGTCAAGATGACGAAGACTCCGCGCACAGGCTACCCCGACACTGAGACCCATCGGACTCCTCGCTATTCGCCAGTGCCGACTCCAACGCGTGAACAAAACGCTGAAACGCATCCAGCGTTCCATGGACGCTTCGGTACTCGGTGCGGCCGATCCTGCCGTCAAGTACGATCAGCATTCCAGCATCCGCCGCCAATTCCAGGGTATTCATTCCGTTCTCCTGAGATCGCCCGACTATCGACCCGTCGCTCATGCCGCAAGCGGGTAAGCGCGCATCGCCGGCGTGCTCGCCTTGGCCGGGAACACGTTCCACGAACCGTCATCGTGCCGGAAGAAAATGATGGTCAAACCTCCGTCCGGCCGCGCCACGCCGATCCGCACATAGCGCCTTCGATCCGATGGTGTGCGACTGAACTCCATCACGCGTACCGCCACCACCGCAGAGTGCCCAAACCACTTTGCGACCAGTGATCGCAAGCACATCTTGCCGGAACCCATCTCGCTCTCCTCTCACCGCGGCGCCACCATCGTGTCCCACCAATTCGTGGCTGGAACATTGCAACGTCTTGCCGGTTACCTTACCGTCAACTATAGGTTAGATAACCTATAAATCAACCGCTTAATTTGAGCGTAAGGGAAAACGATATTTTCCGATGGAAGCGTCGATTCATCGGACATTTGGCGTGTCGATGCTTTGGAAAACCGGTTTCTCAACCTATACTTAAGTCAGGTTAGATAACCTATTAAGTTGAGCGATTCCTGAAGCGGCCGCCGCGCAGTCGCACTGCCGACTCGCCAACGCGATGCCCGGAAAGCGTAGAACCGCAAGAATGATTGTTGTCGCACAGGGCGGTTGCGACCGCACGGGCCGCTGCCAGACGGAAACTTTGCGCCGAACAGCGAGACAGTCGGCGCCTCAGAACGGAGTGCACGTGAAAAAACTGACCCTCACTTCCGCAGCGATATTTGATCCACGAACCGCGACACTCACGAGACGGCGCGGCAATCGGGAGAGCCGGGTGCCTGAGATCATCGATGTATCGATCAACGTGCTGATCGCGGCGGGTTACGCGGGGTACACGATCAACCGCGTGGCCAATGATGCGGGCATTCGTCTGAGCACCTTACAGCACTATTTTTCGACCCGTGAAGCACTGTTGCGCGCCACGATCGAGGAAATCGCAAAGCGGTACTTCGACCGCTTTCGAGGCTTTGCCGAAAACAGAAACCGGTCCCCGCAGGCGCGGCTAGAAGCGATCATCGACGACGCTTTCGCCGAGTTTGTCAAACCTGGGTTGCCTGCAGCCATCTTCGAAAGTTGGGGATTGGCGCTGCATGAACCGTTCGCGCGCGATGTCTTCATAGAGATACAGAAGCAGTTCACGAGGCTCTTTGCGAAGCTCGTTGGCGAACTCAATCCGGCACTGTCGATGGAAGAACGCGAATTGCGTGGCGCATTGATCCTGTCCAGTTGCCAGGGCCTGGTCATTTTCCTTCGCTGGAGTGAAGACAACCCCTCGCAACTGCATGCCTTCCGCAAGGCTGTCAAGGTCGTATGGAGTGGCCTCGGCAAGGCTGACGAATGAGCACGCGCGACCTGCTGCCATGAGTCTGTGTCGTCGTGGCAGAACAATTGTCGCCGCGCACATGCGCGTGTCGGTCATCTCATGGGCGACCACCCAGCCGGACGTGAACCAGGCGGTCGAAGCCATCATCGGGGCATGGCGCCGGGTGGCGGCCAATGCATTGAGTTTGGTGCGATAACACGCGCTTCGCCAGATCTACGCCAATAGTCGTAGTCTTCATTGCCGACTCTCCTGTCCCTTGCAGGGGGAACAACGATTTCCCACTTTGGCATAGGTCTGCCCGTTTCGCAGAGGGAGTCGCCCATTAAATCGGAGCCGGCCGGAGTCCCTGCCAAGGCTATTGCGGGCCTGGAGGCGGCGCGCGGTCCGCCGTCGCAAAACGGAACGGGAGTAACATGAGTTCTGGCGAGTGAGGCTTCGTGGAAGCGACAGATCGCGCCGGGCCGCGCTTGCTGACAAGTGAACCGCAAGCAGGGAGAAGACCGTGCCGGCGAACTCAGAGACGACATTACCTCCCCTTGTCAGGATCATTGGCAAGGCGGGTTCGCCGATGGCGTACACCATTCGGGATTTTCTTCATCGCAGCGACGTGCCTTTCGAATGGGTTCAGCTTACGACTGACGAAGAGGCGCGCTCGCGGGCAGGTGTGGAGCATCTCCATGATCCGCGTCTGCCAGTTTGTGTATTTCAGGATGGCAGCCGAATCGAGGCACCAACCGTACGCCAGATTACGGAGAGGCTCGGCTGGTTCCTCACCCCGTCGCGTGCCGAGTACGATCTTGCCATTTACGGTGCGGGCCTGGCAGGTTTGAGCGCCGCCGTCTACGCGTCATCTGATGGGCTCAAAACTGTTCTGATCGAGCGATCTGCCATCGGCGGGCAAGCCGGCAGCAGCTCCAGGATTGAGAACTACCTTGGATTTCCCGGAGGAATCAGCGGCGCGGAACTGGCCGAGCGAGCGAGGGAACAGGCGTGTCGCTTCGGAACGGAGATTCTCGTGGCGCGCGAAGGCGTCCGCGGCGAATTCCAGCCGGGCAGGTGCGTCGGCTACCTTGCTGATGGCACGAAGATTGTCTCCCGCGCCATCATCTGTGCGACCGGCGTCGAATACGCGCACCTCGGCTTGCCGAAGGAGGAGGAATATATCGGAGCCGGTTTGTACTATGGCGCGGGCTCGAGCGAAGCTTCGCTCACCCGGACCGAGCACGTCTATGTCGTCGGCGGCGGCAACTCGGCAGGACAGGCGGTGATGCATTTTGCTCCGTTTGCCTCGCGGGTCAGCATCGTCGTCCGTGGTGATTCGTTGGAATCCTCACTTTCGCAATACCTGGTCGATCGCATTTGTGCCTCCACGAATGTGGAGGTGCTTACGCGAACCGAAGTGGCGGGGCTGGAAGGGGATTCCCAGCTTCAAGCGATAACGCTCAAGGATCGCAACACGGGGCAGGAACGCAGGGTTGCCACACACTGGCTGTTCGTCTGTATCGGCGGTGTGCCACACACTGAATGGGCTCCAGAGTTAAGGGTCATGCGGGACGAGCGTGGTTATTTGATGACAGGTCCCGACCTTCTTCGCGACGGGCGGCAGCCGCCCAACTGGCCTCTCGATCGTGACCCGTATTACCTGGAAACCAATGTTCCCGGCCTCTTTGCAGTGGGTGACGTTCGTCACGGTGCGGTGAAACGCTGTGCCTCGGCAGTTGGCGAGGGTGCAATGGCCGTAGCGTTCGTGCACCGGTACCTGGCGGAAGGCTAAGACCGGCTTTTAAGCAGCCCCACAGACGCTCCAAGGTCGCCGTTTCGGGGTGATAGGGCAAGCCGACGGCGGACGAGTTCGCTGCCATTCGTCCGAGCAGATAACCCAATCATATGGCGCCCATGTAACTGCGCAGAGTCAAGCGCCCGGTTTCAGGCGGGAACACACGCCACGTACCGTCATCGTGCTGGAAGAAAAAAAGTGTGATCGAGCCTTGCGGCCGCAGTGCTTCGACGCGGACATAACGCCTCCAATTAGAGTGCGTGCGACTGAACCGGGTTACCCGAATCGGCGTCGCCGGAGTGGGTGTCAGCCATTTTTCAACCAGCAAGCGCAAGGACTTTTCTGCGATGCTCATCCGCTTCTCCTTCAAACAGAATGCTAGCCAAGGCGCGTGGTCAGAGAGCCTTGACCAGTTCCGGCACGGCGCTGAACAGATCAGCCTCGAGGCCATAGTCGGCCACGCTGAAAATAGGTGCCTCAGGATCCTTGTTGATCGCGACGATCACCTTGGAGTCCTTCATGCCGGCCAAATGCTGTATCGCCCCAGAAATGCCTGCGGCAATGTAGAGCTGCGGTGCGACGATCTTCCCCGTCTGTCCCACCTGCGAATCGTTCGGCGCGTAGCCCGCATCCACAGCGGCGCGGCTGGCGCCCAGGCCCGCCCCCAGTTTGTCGGCAAGGGGTGTCATGACTTCGGTGAATTTCTCGGCACTGCCCAAGGCTCTTCCGCCACTGACGACGATCTTTGCGACCGTCAGTTCGGGTCGATCGCTCCTCGTGAGTTCACGGCCCACGAAGCTGCTTTTGCCGCTATCGGCTACCGCTTGCACATGCTCGACACGGGCACTGCCACCAGTCGCCGCCGCGGCGTCAAACGCCGTGGCGCGCACGGTGACGACCTTGGTCGCATCGACGCTCTGCACTGTCGCAATCGCATTACCGGCATAGATTGGGCGCTCGAAAGTGTCCGGGCTGTTGACCCCGGTGATGTCGCTTATCTGGGCAACATCGAGCTTCGCCGCCACGCGTGGGGCGATATTCTTACCGTTGGCCGTGGCGGGGAAGAAGATGTGTCCGTACTCGCCAGCGATGGCGAGCACCTGCGCAGCGACATTCTCGGCGAGGTTCTCGCTCAGGCTGGCGCCATCGGCCACGATGACTTTGGCCACGCCGGCGATCGCGGCGGCCGCTTGAGCGGCTCCAGAGGCTTCGCAGCCGGCGACCAGCACGTGGATCTCGCCGCCGACACGGGCGGCGGCAGTCACGGTGTTGAGGGTGGCGGGCCTGACGCTTGCGTTGTCGTGTTCGGCAATAACGAGTACGGTCATGTTTCCTTTCTCCTCTTTCAGTCTCTCAGATCACTTTGGCTTCGTTCTTGAGCTTGTCGACCAACGTAGCCACGTCGGGCACCTTGATGCCGGCCCCGCGCCTGGGAGGCTCGCAGACCTTGAGGGTCTTCAGGCGAGGCTTGACGTCCACGCCCAAGTCCTCGGGCCTGAGTGTATCGAGCTGCTTCTTCTTGGCCTTCATGATGCTGGGCAGCGTGACGTAGCGCGGCTCGTTGAGGCGCAGGTCGGTGGTGATGACCGCCGGCAAGGACAGCGAGATGGTTTCCAGGCCGCCGTCGATTTCACGGGTGACCTCAACCTCGTCCCCTTTGACTTCCACCTTGGAGGCGAAGGTAGCTTGCGGTAGATCGGCCAGCGAGGCCAGCATCTGGCCCGTCTGGTTGGCGTCGTCGTCGATGGCCTGCTTGCCGAGGATAATGAGCTGGGGTTGCTCCTTGTCGACGATGGACTTAAGGAGCTTGGCCACAGCTAGAGGCTGGAGGTCCTCGGCGGTCTCAATGAGGATGGCACGATCGGCCCCGATGGCGAGCGCCGTGCGCAGGGTTTCCTGGACTTGGGCAGCGCCGGCGGAAATGGCAATGATCTCGGTGACGACGCCTTTTTCCTTGAGGCGCACCGCCTCCTCGACCGCAATCTCATCGAACGGGTTCATGCTCATCTTCACGTTGGCAATGTCCACACCGCTTGCGTCGCTTTTCACGCGAACCTTGACGTTATAGTCAATGACCCGCTTGACGGGCACCAGAACCTTCATGGGCTCAACTCCGGGAATGTTGGGGAGGACGACTCGGACACGCGCACGGCATGTCCAAAGTGGTTCTGTGCATTACAATACACTAGCGTACGAAATAGTCAAGCGCAAATTGACTTGGGACGCACCCTCGTACAGATGCCTCAAGCAGGCCCGATCAGGAATCCGCTGACAGGTAGGTCAGCAGGTTATGTTTCATGGTATCGAGCGTGACGGCCGCGGTTTCGAGCTGCGTATCGGGCAGTCCGGCGAGGATCTGCTGGTTGAGCTGATGGCTGAGCTTGCGCATCTTCGTAATGAGCTGCTTGCTCGTGGGCTCAAGAAAGATGCGGTTGATCCGGCGGTCACCGGCGTCGGCTTCGCGGCGCACGAGGCCCGTTTTCTCCAGCCGGTCGATCAGCCCGCCGATGGCCACCTTGCCGAGATCCAGCTCCTCGGCCAGCTGCGATTGCGTCATGCCGTCCTGGCGCGATAGATAGGCCAGCACCCACCATTGGGAGCGTGTAACTTTCATCGGCTTGAGGCAGCGGTCGAATGCGCTGCGCCGCAGGCGTGAGACGTCGTGGATGAGGAAGCCGAGCCGTAGCTCCCAGTCGGTACTTTTTGCGTCGTTGCTCATCTGTTTTCCGGATTGGGTGATCTTTTACTTTGCGGATGTGAACATTTTACAGACACACAGTACCCAGGTGTGCGACCGGTTGTGTCATTAGCGGGTGAGCCGGATCAGGCGCTTGCCGAGGTTGTCGCCGCGGTAGAGACCGGCGATCGCGCCCGGCGCCTGATCGATGCCGTCGAGCACGTCCTCAAGGTAGCGCAACTGTCCCGAGCGCAACCAGCCCGCCAGGTCGTGGAGCGCGACGTCCTCGTGTTCGGTGTGGTCGAAGATGACGAAGCCTTCGATGCGGGCGCGCTTGACGAGCAGATGCCGCTCGATGCGCGGGCCCTGCGGCGGCGGATCCCAGCTCGCGACCGACGCCGTTCCGCAGATGACGACGCGCGCGCCAATGTTCAGATGTTCGTGGACAGCGTCGCTGATAGGGCCGGCAGTGTTGTCGAAGTAGACGTCCACGCCACCCTTGCAGGCGGCGGCGAGCTGCTGCGCGAAGTCCGGCGCCTTGTAGTCGACGGCTGCGTCGAAGCCGAATGATTGGGTGCACAGCTGCGTCTTCTGTGGGCCGCCCGCGATGCCGACCGCGCGGCAGCCCTTGAGTTTCGCAATCTGCCCGACGCAGGAGCCTACGGCGCCGGCTGCGGTGGAGACGACGACCGTCTCGCCAGGCCGGGGCTGGCCTATCTCAAGCAGGCCATAGTGCGCGGTGACTCCGTTGATGCCGAGCACGCCCAGCGCGGTCGAAGGCGGAAGGTCGGTTTCGGTGACCTTGCGCCGGATTGCCTCGGCTTCCACCACCGCATAGTCCTGCCAGCCGAAGAGCCCGGTAACGAGATCGCCCACGCGATAGTCCGGATGACATGAGGCCTCGACACGCGCGACGGCGAACGAGCGCATCACACCGCCGACAGGCACCGGCTCGGCATAATTCTTTACTGCGCTCACCCAACCGCGCATGGCCGGCTCGACCGACAGATAAAGGTTGCGCACCAGCACCTGGCTGCCGGCCGGCGTAGGTACGGCGCTCTCGACGATCTGGAAATGCAGGCTCTCCGGGATGCCCTCCGGGCGTGACTTCAAGAGCACCTGGCGGTTGACTGTAGCGGTCATGTACGTCTCCTTCTCAAGGTTCTCACCGACACCCAACATCGGCGGATTTTGTGGATTCAAAAGTGAAGCGCAACGCCCCCGGTTTCCACGAATGTTGCCCAAAGCATGCGAGCATGCATGCGCTCTTTCTGCTCGAGCTGGCTGCGCTCGATCGGGTTTTCCAGCATCTGTGTGCCCTGAAGGATCTCAGCTGTTGGGCTTCACTTTTGAATTTTCCTTTGCTATAGTATGCATGTGTACTATGTATATGTACATGTTATATTAACACATCTTGTGGAGAAACCCGATGGCAGGCCTGTGGTTCGAGCAGTTCCGTGTCGATCAGGTGTTCGAGCACGAAATCCGGCGCACGGTGACGGAGGCCGATAACGTGTGGTTCTGCGGCGCCACCTACAACCCGGCCGCTGTCCATATCGACGCCGAGTACTGCAAGACTACCGAGTTTGGGCGGCCACTGATGAACAGCATCTTCACGCTCGGCCTGGTGATTGGCCTGTCCGTGCAGGAAACGACGCTGGGTACCACGGTGGCTAATCTTGGCATGACGGACGTGCGTTTTGCGTCGCCGGTGTTCGCCGGGGACACGATCCGCGCGGTGACGGCGGTGGCCGAGTTGCGCGAGAGCCGCACGCGGCCGAATGCGGGCATCGTGACTTTCGTGCACCGCGGACTCAACCAGAGCGGCGAGGAAGTGGTGACCTGCCGCCGCCAGGCGCTGATGCTCAAGAGGCCGGCATGAAATTGCGTTCGATGCTTTTTGTGCCGGCCGACAGCGAGCGCAAGCTCGACAAAGCCCTGGGTAGCCGCGCCGACGCCTTGATTCTCGATCTGGAGGACGCGGTCGCACCAGCCCGGAAACCGGCGGCACGCGAGGCCGCCGCGGTCTTCGTGGCCGCGCAGGCGAAGGCGCTTCCGGCCAGCCTTTTTGTGCGCATCAACCCGCTCGACTCAGGCCTTGCCCTCGACGACCTCGCGGCCGTGGTCGTGCCGGGACTCGCCGGCATCATGCTGCCCAAGACCACGAGCGCCGAGGATGTGCGCCGGCTTGGGCTTTACCTCGATGCGCTGGAGTCTCGCGCCGGCATGGCTCGGGGAACGGTACACGTCGTGCCGGTGGCCACCGAGACCGCGCAGGCGATGCTGACGATGGCGTCCTTCGTGCCTGGCATTCCTCGCCTGGCAGCGTTGACCTGGGGAGCGGAAGACCTGTCGGCTGCGCTCGGCGCAATCTCGAACCGTGAGGCCGACGGCAGCCTTTCGCCGCTCTACGTATTCGCCAATTCGATGTGTCTGTGCGCGGCGGCCGCGGCCGGCGTCGACGCCATCGATACGCTGCACGCCGACTTCCGCGATCGCGACGGCCTTGCGGCCGCCTGCGCCGTCGCGAGGCGCCGTGGGTTTCGCGGAAAGATCGCGATCCACCCGGACCAGGTGGACATCATCAACGAGGCGTTCACGCCCTCGGAGGCGGAAATTGCGGCCGCACGCCGCATTGTCGACGCCTTTGCCGCCCAGCCGCAGGCGGGCACGCTGAGCATCGACGGCGTGATGGTCGACCTGCCGCATCTCAAGCAGGCCCGGCGCACGCTGGGCCTTGACGACTAACGACGGAGACAGGAAACAATGGACTTCACAATCCCCGAGGACCATCGCGCAATCCGAGAAGGCGTGGGCGCCATCGTGCGCTCCTTCGGCGACGACTACTGGCTGGCGCGCGACGAGGACGGCGAGTTTCCACGCGAATTCCACCAGGCCATGGCGCGCGCCGGCTGGCTCGGCATTACGATGCCGCCCGAGTATGGTGGCGCGGGGCTTGGCGTGTCCGAGGCGGTGGTGATGCTGCACGAGGTGGCGAGCCACGGCGGCGGCATGGCGGCGGCCTCTACCGTTCATATCAACCTGTTCGGGCCGCACCCGATCGTGGTCTTCGGTACGCCGGAGCAGCGCCAGCGCTGGTTGCCGGGGCTGGTGGAAGGGCGCGACCAGTGCTGCTTCGGTTTCACGGAACCGGATGCGGGGCTCAACACCACCGCGATCAAGACCTTCGCAGAGAAGGTGCCAGGCGGCTACATCGTGCATGGCCAGAAAGTCTGGACTTCCACGGCGCAGGTAGCCAACAAGATCATGCTGTTGACGCGCACGACCAAGCTCGAGGACTGCGCCAAGCCGACCGACGGAATCACGATCTTCTATACCGAGCTCGACCGCAGCAAGATCGAGGTTCGCCGCATCGCGAAGATGGGCCGCAAGGCGGTGGACTCGAATGCGATCTTCATCGACGGCCTGTTTATCCCCGAGTCCGATCGCGTCGGTGAGGAGGGCAAGGGCTTCGGCTACATCCTGCACAGCCTGAACCCGGAGCGCCTGCTGGTCGCGGCCGAGGCGATCGGCATCGGCCAGGACGCGCTGCGCCGGGCGACCAGGTATGCCCGCGAGCGTATCGTCTTTGACCGGCCTATCGGGCAGAACCAGGGCATCCAGCATCCGCTGGCGGAGCGCTGGATGGCGCTGGAAGCAGCCTGGAACATGGTGCTCAAGGGCGCCTGGCTCTACGACCAGCACCAGCCCTGCGGCGCGGAAGCCAACAGTGCGAAGTTCCTTGGCGCACGTGCCGGCTTTGACGCGGCGCTCCAGGCAGTGCTGACGCACGGCGGCTTCGGTTACGCCAAGGAATACCACGTCGAACGCCTGCTGCGCGAAGTCACGGTGACGCGCATCGCACCCATCACCGAACAGCTCATCCTCTCCTTTATCGCCGAGAAGGTGCTGGATCTTCCCAAGTCATACTGAAAACGGAGTGCCGTCGTGATCAAGAGAGAATTATTTCAACCGGAACACGAGACCTTCCGAGATACGGTGCGCCGCTTCATCGACAAGGAGATCGCACCGCATCACGCCCAATGGGAAAAGGATGGGATCGTGCCGCGTGAACTGTGGCGAAAGGCGGGGGCAGCCGGCCTGCTGTGCTGCACCATCCCGGAGGAGTATGGCGGACTAGGCGCGGACTACCTGTTCGACGTGGTAGTTTTTGAAGAGATTGGGGCCGCCGGTTACACCGGACCGGGCTTTCTGATCCACTGTGACCTGGTCGCCACGTACATCAAGTCCTTCGGCAGCGAGGCGCAGAAAAAGTACTGGCTGCCGAAGATGGTGGCGGGCGAGGCCATCGGCTCGTTGGGCATGACCGAGCCGCACGCCGGGTCCGATCTGAAGGCAATCCGGACCAGGGCGGTCCGCGACGGAGACGACTATGTGATCAACGGCCAGAAGGTCTTCATCTCCAACGGTCAACTGTGCGACGTGCTGGTGCTGGCGACCAGGACCGACTCGGCCGCGGGCGCGAAGGGCATCACCCTGTTCCTGATCGATACCAGCCTGCCGGGCTTTCGCCGCGGCAAGAACCTGGACAAGCTCGGCATGAAGGCGCAGGACACCTCGGAACTGTTCTTCGACGATCTGCGCGTGCCGGCGTCGGCCATGCTGGGCGAGGAAGGACGAGGCTTCGAGCTGATGATGACCAAGCTTGCGCAGGAACGGCTTGCGCAGGCGATCCGGTCGGCGGCCGTTGCCGAGCGTGTGATCGAATACACCATCCAGTACACCGGCGAACGCAAGGCTTTCGGCAAGACGATCGGCGAGTTCCAGAACACGCAGTTCAAGCTGGCGGAGCTGGCCACCGATACGGCGGTAGGGCGCCAGTTCACCGACAAATGCATCCAGCTGTTCATGGAAGGCCGGCTCGATGCCATCGACGCGGCGATGGCCAAGATGTACCTGAGCAATCTGCACTGCCGCGTGGTGGACGAGTGCCTGCAACTGTTCGGCGGGTGGGGCTACATGTGGGAATATCCAATCGCGCGGGCCTATGCCGACGCCCGCATCGTCAAGATCGCCGGAGGCTCCATCGAGATCATGAAGCACATCATCGGCCGGCAGTTATTCGCGGATTTCCGGCCGCGAACAGAGGCGCGCTAGCGAGCGGTTGGAGGCAACGCGGTTTCGGGACCGCTTTAAAAAAGACAGGAGACACATATGGAAGACTCGATGAGCGATCCGTTCCGTCCGGACGTGCTGCGCGGCAAGCGCATTCTGGTGACCGGCGGTGGCACCGGCCTTGGCAAGGAGCTCTCACGTGCCTTCGTGGCGCGCGGCGCCGCCGTGCACATCTGCGGACGCCGTCCGGCCGTGCTCGAGCAGACCGTGGCCGAACTTGGCGCACAGGCGCAGCATGGCGGCGCGATCGAGGCGCATGTCTGTGACGTGCGCGAGGCCGAGCAGATCGAATCGATGGTGGAGACCATATGGCAGACCGGTCCGCTCACCGGTCTGGTCAACAACGCCGCAGCGAACTTCATCGCACCGTCGACCGAGATCAGCCCGCGCGGCTTCGCCGCCGTGCGCTCGACCGTGATGGATGGGGCGCTCTTTTCCACCCTGGCCTGCGGTCGCCGCTGGATCGAGCAGGGACTACCGGGCTCGGTGGTCAGCATGCTCGTCACCTGGGTTTGGACCGGTTCGGCCTATGTGTTGCCCTCGGCGATGGCGAAGACGGCCGTGCATGCGATGACGATGTCGCTCGCGGTGGAGTGGGGCCGTCACGGCATCCGCGTGAACGCGGTCGCGCCAGGTCCCTTTCCAACCGACAGCGCTTGGGAGAAGTTGTCTCCGATTCCGAAAGCCAACGTGGGCGCAGTCTCGTCCGAGCAGGTTCCCATGCGCCGTTTCGGCAGGATGGAGGAACTCTCGAACCTGCTGACCTTGCTGCAATCTGACGGATGCAACTACCTCACGGGGCAGAACATTGCGATCGATGGCGGACACCACCTTGCAGCACCCAGCACTTTCGCCGACCTGTCCCAGCTAACGGCGTCCGATTGGGCCGAGGCGAAGGCCGTTGTGCGTTCGCGCGCCGAGGCCGAGAAGGCGGAACGGGCGGCGGGGAAGTGAGGGCGCGATGAAGCACACCTCCGGCTATGAGATCTTCCGCCTCTGCCTCTTGCGCAAGGATTGAACCGATGACGGCAGCCGCCGATCTGCGCCGCTGGGCACTGGACACGCCGCATCGTTCCGCGGTGGTGTTCGGCAACATGCACCTCAGTTACGCTGAACTGGAGGCGCTCGCCAACCGCTATGCGCGGGTGTTCGAAAGCCGGGGGCTGGCCCGTGGGGACCATCTCGTGAGTCTGTGCGGCAACCGGCCGGAGGCGCTTGCGATTGCCTGGGGCGCCTACCGGTGCGGCCTCTACCTCACGCCGATGCCGACTACGCTGGCGTTGCCCGAAGCGGTGTACATGGTCGGGAACGCAGAGGCGAAGCTCGTTGTGGTGGATGCCGCCCTAGCCGAATTAGGAGCGGACCTGCGCGCCGCGTTGCAACACGAACTGGTGAGCTGGCTTTCGATCGGCGGATCGATTGAACACTTCGATTCGCTCGAAACCCTGGCAGCAGGCGAGCCGCCGACAGCACGTGTGCACGAGCCGCCCGGTGCCCTCATGGTCTACACCTCGGGGACCACCGGTGCGCCCAAGGGAGTGTGGCGGCCGCTGCCGGCGGCCGACTACCTTGGACCGCCCGCTTTTGCCGCAGACCTTCTGCAGCTCTTCGGACTCGGTGGGATGGGCGTTCGTTACCTCTCCACCGCGCCGCTCTATCATGCCGCGCCGCTGCGCTTCGCTCTGGCCGTCACGGCCGGCGGTGGCACGGTCCATCTATTGGAGCGCTTCGATGCCGAACTGGCGCTCGACGTGCTGGAGCGCGAGGCTATCACGCACAGCCAGTGGGTGCCAACGATGTTCCAGCGCCTGCTGGCTTTGCCCGAAAGCTGCCGAGGCGCCTTCGCGGCCCCGGCGCACCGCGTGGCGGTACATGGTGCCGCGCCATGCGCCGCCACGCTCAAGCAGCGCATGATCGACTGGTGGGGGCCGATCCTGCTCGAGTATTACTCGGGCAGCGAAGGCATAGGCCTGACGCTGATCGATTCAGCTGAGGCGCTTCGCAAGCTGGGCTCGGTGGGTCGTGCCCGCAAGGGCGAGATCCATGTCCTCGGCGCCGACGGGCAGGAATTGCCGGCTGGAGAGACTGGGGTCGTCCACTTCTCGGGCATCGCCCCGTTCACCTATTTCAAGGAGCCGCAAAAGACGGCGGCCAGAACGAGCGAGCGGGGTTGGCAGACGTTCGGCGACGTGGGCCACGTGGATGTCGACGGCTATCTTTACCTCAGGGACCGGCAGGACGACATGATCATCTCCGGCGGCGTGAACATTTACCCGCAGGAGATCGAGCAGGCCATCCTCGAGGTGCCGGGCGTTTCTGAATGCGCCGTAGTCGGTGTGGCCGACGAGCGATTCGGCGAGCGCCCGCTGGCGTTTGTGGTACCGGAGCGCGACGAGGTTCTGGCGCAGCAAGCGTTGGTGGAGGCGATCGAGGCGCACAACCGCCGGCGCCTCGGGCGGCTTAAGTGGCCCTCGGAGATCCGCATTATCGAGGACCTGCCGCGTTCGGCCACCGGCAAGGTTCTGCGCCGCGTGCTGCGCGATCTGCTCGGTCGACCAAGCTGAAATCGACCCCCTGGCAAGTGTGAGCGGCGCGTCCGGCTGACGGGCCAAGCGCCAGGCAGTCGCGTTTTTTTACTCTTTGGAAAGTACAAAGGAGACAAGCATGTTCCAGCAAAAGAAAGTCATCATCAGTTGTGCGGTCACGGGCGCAATCCACACACCGTCGATGTCGCCGTATCTGCCGGTGACACCGGAGGAAATCGCCGAATCGTCGATTGCCGCTGCCCAGGCCGGGGCCGCGATCATCCACCTGCATGCGCGCGATCCAGTGACGGGTAAGCCCGACCAGCGGCCGGAGGCGTTTACGCCTTTCCTCGGCCGCATCAAAAGCGCGTGCGACGCGGTGATCAACCTCACGACAGGCGGCTCCCCCTATATGCCGGTGCAGGAGCGCATTCGCCCGGCCGTCGAACTGCGGCCGGAGGTCGCCTCGATGAACATGGGGTCGATGAATTTCGGCCTGTTCCCGATGCTGCAGCGCTTCAAAGAATTCCGGCACGATTGGGAGCGGCCTTACCTCGAGGGCAGCAAGGATCTGATCTTCCGTAACACCTACGGAGACATCGAGACCGCGCTGCAGGAATTGTCATCGAGCGGCACGCGCTATGAATTCGAGTGCTATGACACTTCGCATCTCTACAACCTCGCCCATTTCATCGAGCGCGGCTTGGTGAAGCCGCCTTTTTTCGTCCAGACGGTGTTCGGCCTCCTGGGCGGCATTGGCGCCCATCCGGACGACGTGATGCACATGAAGCGCACGGCCGACCGGCTTTTCGGCAATGACTACCGCTGGTCGGTGCTGGGCGCCGGACGCAACCAGATGAAAGTGGCTGCGATGGCCGCCGCGATGGGGGGCAACGTCCGGGTCGGCCTTGAAGACAGTCTCTGGATCGGGGCGGGACGGCTCGCCGAGTCCAATGCGGCGCAGGTGCTCAAGGCGAGGGAGATCCTCGAGGGGCTCGGCCTGGAAATCGCAACGCCCGATGAGGCGCGCGAGATTCTGTCGCTTAAAGGTGCCGATCAGGTCGGCTTTTGAGGTTCAGGAGCGGCGAGCGGAGGCGGTCCCGGCAAGTGCCGAGGCGCATCGGATCGAAGCTTTCCGATGCCTCAAGCAGGGCGGGGATGCGATGGAGCGGGGCGAAGTTGGCCCCCGCCGTTCAAAGGCGGCGACGGATGGTGCCCCATGCTTCCTGGAGTGCCGCGCGATGTTCCGGCGCTGCAATGGCGATGAGGGCGTGGGCGCGGGCGTCGAGCGACAGATCACGCACCTGGGCCGCACCGTATTCTGTGACAACTACGTCGGCCATATGCCGGGGCAGCGTGCAAAGGCTCTGTGCATCCAGCGCAGGTACGATGCGCGAAACCGAGCCGCGCTTTGCCGTGGCTGCCATGCAAATCAGAAGGCGGCCACCGGTTGAGTTCAGCGCGCCTTGCGCGAAGGCCGGCAAGCCGCCGGCGCCGGCCTGCAGTACGCCAGCGCCGCGCTCGGCGTTCACCTGGCCGAACAGGTCGACTTCCATCGCCGAGTTGATGGCGACAAAGCGTGTCTTCGCTGCAATCGCCTGCACGTCGTGCGTCTCACGCACGTCGGCGAAGCGTAGACGCGGGTGGCTGCCGGCCCAGTCATAAAAGGCCGCATCGCCGAGTGCGACGCCGGTCATGATGGTGGCGCCAGGCTCCAGTGCGCCAGCGTCCTCGAGCGTGCGCGCTGCCTGCGAGACCATCCCGGTGTGCAGCCTGAGATGGCGGTGCGAGGCCAGTGCGCGAGCCAGCGCCAGCGGTACGGAGCCGATACCGAACTGGAGCGTGTCGCCATCGCGCACGAATTCGGCCGCCAACCGGCCGATTCGCGACATGGTTTCGCCGCCCCCTTCGGCTTCGGAGAACTCGGTCAGCGGCGCATCACACTCGACCGCCGCGTCGAGTTCGGAAAGGTGCACGCGAAAGCCGCTGGCCGTGCGTGGCATGGCGCGGTTGAGATGCGCCACGCGCCGCGCCGCGCGTGGCCATGCAATGGGCAGAAAATCCCCGCAAATGCCCGTGCTGCACCAGCCATCCGGGTCGGGCAGGCTGAAGTGGCCGATGGCGAGGTCGAGTGGGATGCACTGCTTCAGGTAGCGGGCAATGCCGGGATAATCCAGACTCAGCAAGTCCGCGCGCTGTTCCCGAATGCCATTTCGTATCGACGGTGACATGAAAAACGCCGTCTGCCGCGCCTGTGGATGGACGCTCAAGTAGTCGGCGTGACCAATGCCCGGAAACTGGACGCCGATGAAGTCGACGTCGCGCGCACGTTCAGGGTCATCCGTCAGTTCACGCAGCAGCAGTGGAGATTCGCCACTGAGTCCCGGCACGAAAACGCGCGTCTGCGGCCGCAGTGCATCGACGAGCCGCTTCACTTCGCCTCTCCTTCCTCAGACATCCGCAGCGAAATCTGCGCGCTCCCAGAAATCAGGAGTTCGCCCGCGTCGTTGTGTGCGCTGAGCGCGTAGTGGGCGATGAGGTCTTCCGTCCGCTCGAGCGTGCCCGTCAAGACGATGCGCGCGCCGCGCTGTGCGACGCTCACGAAACGCGTCTCCAGCGAGCGCAAAGCCTGCGCGCCGAAGTGCGCCGTGAGAAGCCTGGCCGCAAAAGCCATGGTCAGCATGCCGTGCACGACAGGCCGCTCGAAGCCGGCAGCAAGCGCGATTTCGTCGTCGAGGTGTAGCGGATTGTGGTCGGACGACGATGCCGCATAGAGGGCGAGATCGAGTGCGGTGACCGGACCGCATTCGAGCCGGATGGACGCGGGTGGCGGGTTCAACACGACGTTCATGCTGCTGATGCCTCGGCTGCGATGCTATTGCGGGCCACGATGGTTTGCCGGCTGGTGCCGATGGTGACGCCATCCCGCAGGTACTGCGTGTCGATCACGATGAAGCTCAGTGCTCCGTCGCGCTTGTCGTAGCTGTCGGTGATCCGTCGGCTGACCTCGATGCGTTCGTCGACATGCAGTGGTGCGAGGTAATCGAAGCGCTGCGCCGCGTGCAGTACCGAGCGCAGTGGCACACCGAGCTGCTCCATGAGCTGCGCGCTGTTGAAGTGATCGGTTTCGATCGCCTTGAGGAAGGTGGGCGGGACCGGACAAGCCGCATATCCCGCGTCGGCCGCAGCGCTGGCGTCCCAATACACCGGGTCGGTTTCGCCGATGGCCTGGCAGAAGAGCTTGACCCTCCACGCGTCGATCGTGACCGACGTGGGCGCGGTGGTGAAGCCGATGTGGACGCTGTCGATCATGATGGGTAGCTTGGTCCAAGCCGATGCTCGAGTGCACGCCAGGTCTCGGCCTCCGGGCCCTGCAGCCGGGCGGTCAGCCGACTGCGCTCCTGCCACAGGCGGGTGAACGGACCGCCACTGAAGGCGGGGGCAATACCGGCTGCGCATGCCGCGACGTCGAACAGTTCGGTGTCGTCGACCATGCCGTCGGCCGCGAGATCGAACGCGCTCAGTGCGAGCGCGTCAAGCGGGTTGTCGCCCGTCGCTGCGGCAAGCCGCAGCAGAGCGCTCCGGGCAGCTCGGGTCCGGTAGGGCAGGGCGCCGAGACCGTTGGCGAGCGCGGCAAGCGCCTGTGCCACAGCGTCGTCCGTCGCCACGATTTCCATGGCGCGTCCATAGGGGCCGGCAGGCGAAAGCACGGCTGCGGTGACGTCGAAGAATTCTTCTCCGCCTGCGTCGTCGAGCGTGCGTAAGGCGACGAGATAGCTGCGCCCCTGGCTGTCCACGATCTGCGCCGTGTCGGCAGACAATGCAGCATCGCTGGCATGCGCCAGCTTTGACTTCTCGATGGCTTCCCGCCATGCGCGACGCGTAGTGGACAGCGGGCCGAGCGTGATGCGTTCGATGCGCAAATCGCGTGGCGCCGCCAGTTCCCTGTCGGCGCGCTGACGATTGAGGAACAGCGTTCGCACCATGTTGCCTGCGACCGGGTCGAACATCAGCCGCAGAAATTGCCGCATCTCGATGTCGGTCGCTTCCGCCAGGTCCTTGCGTGCGCCGAGCAACACGCTGTCGATGATCGCGCTGTAGGCAGGATAACGTTCGAAATCAGGATCGGAAACGCCGTGTGCGCGCGCAATGCGGCGTGCCTGCTCGTCCGAGTGGACCGGGACATCGGTTTGGGCGTGATGGAGGTACTTGGCGGCCTGGTCGGGCGAGCGGCCCTGCAGTTCGCGCGCCACGGCGCGTGCCTCGGCGAGCAGTTCGGGCGCTGGCAAGGCACGTGAGAAGATCCCCCGTTCCGCAGCGTGCCTCGGTGTGATGGCGCGACCTGTCAACAGCATCGACAGGCCCTGCTCAAAGCCGGCAAGCCGGGGCAGCCGCTGGGTGCCGCCCGCGCCCGGCAGCAAGCCCCAACGCACTTCGGGCAGGCCAATGAGGGCTCGCGCGTCGTCGACGACAAGCCGTTCCCGGCAGGCCATCGCCAGTTCGAGGCCACCGCCGAGCGCGGTGCCGTTGACCGCAGCCACCCAGGGCTTGGTCGAGTCCTCGACCCGCAGGAACAGGCGCCCCAGGCGACCGCAGCGCTTGAACATCACCTCCGCGGTATCGGCGGGTCCAGGTTCGGTGAAACCGCGAACCATCGCCAGATCGGCGCCGGCCAGGAAAGACGACTTGCCTGAGGTCAGCACGACGCTGCGCACATCGGGCGTGGCTTCCACGTCGTCGAGCAGGGCTTCGAGTGCATCCATCAAAGCGACGGAGAACACGTTCATCGATCGCCCGGGCATCTCGATGGTGGCCAGCAGCACGCCATCGTCGCCCAACTCGCTGCGAATCAACATTGGCAACTCCCTCGGTTCGTCAGCCGGCATACTTCTTGAAGTCCGGTTTGCGTTTCTCGTTGAACGCCCGTACGCCTTCCTTCGACTCCTCAGTCTGATAGTAGTGCTTGACGGTCTGGATGCCGAGAAACCCGATGCCGCGGATATTTTCCGAGTCGGCGTTGAAGGAGCGTTTGGCGATGGTCAGGGCCGTGGGGCTCATCTCGTTGATCTCCTTGCACCACTGGTCGACCTCCGCATCGAGTTGCTCGTGCGGGACGACCTTGTTGACCAGCCCCATGTCGAACGCTTCCTGCGCCTTGTAGCGGCGGCACAGAAACCAGATTTCGCGAGCCTTTTTCTCGCCGACGATGCGCGAGAGGTAGGCGGTGCCCCAGCCCGGATCGACCGAGCCGACCTTCGGTCCGACCTGGCCGAACGTGGCCTTCTCCGAGGCGATGGTCAGGTCGCACAAGGTCGCGAACACGTTGCCGCCGCCGATGGCGAAGCCCTGCACCTTGGCGATCGTCACCTTGCGCACGTCGCGCAGCGCGGTCTGGAACTCTTCGATGGGCATGCCCACCGTGCCGCGCGGACCATAGAGACCATCTTCGCTGAGATGCTCCTTCTGGTCACCGCCAGTGCAGAACGCCTTGTCGCCGGCGCCGGCGAATACGATGACATTGGCCGACTTCTCCTCGCCCGCCTGCTGGAAAGCGTCGATCAGTTCTTCGAGCGTCTGCAGGCGGAACGCGTTGTAGACTTCGGGCCGGTTGATCGTGATGCGGACCACGCCGTCGCGAACTTCGTAGAGGACATCCTTGTAACTGGTGCTCATTTTCAGTTTTCCTTATCCGTGCATGGTGAGACCGCCCGAGACGCTGATCGTCTGGCCGGTGATGAAAGCGGCGTCCTCACTCGCGAGAAACGCGACGAGACCAGGGTAATCGTCAGGCAGGCCAATGCGCCCGAGCGGCACGCCCCGCACCATGGCGTCGCGGATTTTCTGGCCCTGCTCGCCGCTGCCGACGAAGGCTTCCATGGCGGGCGTTTCGGTCGGACCGGGGCACACGGTGTTGACGGTGATCTGGTTGCGTGCGAGCTCACGCGCGAGAGCCTTTGCGAACGCGATGGTCGCGCCCTTGCAACCGGAGTAGACGACCTCGCCGCTCGAGCCGACCCTGCCGGCGTCGGATGCAATGTTGATGATGCGTCCGGCCTTGCGGGCCGCCATGCCCTGGGCCACCGCATGGGTCACGTGGAGTGGGCCGAACCAGTTGATCTCGACGACCTTCTTCCAGAAGGCCTCGTCGGTCTTCAGGAAAGGCATCGGCGTGTCCCAGCCAGCGTTGTTCACGAGAATGTCGGTGCCCGCGCCAGCCGCTTCCTCGAAGGCCTTCAAGGCCTCCACCACGCTCGTGTATTGGGTGATATCGGCGATCGCCGCGATGGCCTTGCCGCCGGCTTCCTGTATCGCGGCGACTGTCTCGTTCGCCCCCTTCTCGCTGATGTCGAAGACGCCGACGGTGATCCCTTCGGCCGCAAGCCGCAGGGCGATTGCGCGGCCGATGCCGCTTCCCGCGCCGGTCACGATGGCGGTTTTTCCCTTGAGTCCTCTCATGTGCTGCGTCTCCTGAAAAGAGTGGATATGTTTCGCTGCTCGCGCCCGACGGCGGATCGGTATGGATCCCCGCTCAGGCCCTGTGACGTCCGATGATCGCCACGGCACTGACATTCTGATGCGGATGACCGCCCAGGTTTTGCGTCAATCCGAGGTCGATGCGCTTGATCTGACGCTCGCCAGCCCGTCCGTGGATTTGCTGGTAGATTTCGTAGACCATGCGCAGTCCCGATGCGCCGATCGGATGGCCGAAACATTTGAGCCCGCCGTCAGGTTGCACGGGAAGCAGGCCGTTGCGGTCGAACACCCCATCCAGTACATCGTAGATCGCGCGGCCAGGTGCGCTGAACCCCAGGTCCTCCATCAGCACCGCCTCGGTAACGGAGAAGCAGTCGTGCACCTCCGCCATATGGACCTGCTCGCGCGGAGCCGTGATGCCGGCACTGCGATAGGCGCGCGCGCTGGCTGTGCGCGCCGTTGCGATGTGAGCGCCGTCCCAACTGCTGAATGCGGCCTCCTCGCCATTGCTGACTGAGACTTCGAGCGCCTTGATGCTGACAATTTCCGCACCCGGTTTGAGCGAGCGTGCGATCTCGGGTGTAGTCACAATCGCGCAGGCCGCGCCGTCGCTCACGCCGGAACAGTCGTAGAGGCCAAGCGGCTCGGCGATCATCGGCGCCTTGAACACATCCTCCTCGCTGATGAGATTGCGCAGGTGGGCCTTTGGGTTCAGAGCACCGTTAGCATGGCTCTTGACCGAGATGTGCGCCATGGCGCGCTTGAGATCGATCTTGTCCACGCCATGCCTGGCGGCATAAGCCGCCGCCAGTTGCGCAAAAGCGCCCGGCGCTGTGGCGTTTGGCAGCCACAGGTCATTGTTGACGCCGCGCGTTCGCACCGGCAGGCCGCCGTAGCCCGTGTCCTTGAGCTTCTCGACGCCCAGCGCGAGCACGATGTCGTAGGCGCCGGCGGCCACCGCATACGCGGCGCCGCGTAAGGCTTCCGTGCCGGTGGCGCAGGCGTTCTCTACCCGCGTGGCGGCTATCCTGGGCAGCCGCAGCGCCTGCGCGAGCGGTCCTGCGGTCTTGCCGACGTTGTTTTCTTCAAGGCAGACGCCGAGCCAGGCGGCTTCGATCTGGCCGATTTCGATGCACGCGTCGGCCATCGCCTCGTTAAAAGCTTCAAGCATCAGATCTTCCGGGCCGCTGTCCCAGTGTTCGCCAAAACGCGTGCAACCCATCCCCAGAATGGCGACCTTGTCGCGTATACCTTCAGCCACCGGATGCTCCTTGCTCTACCGCCCGCACGGGCGTTGCTTTCCAGAAATAGCGGCGGAAGCCACGTCTGGTATCGTATTCCTTGACGCGGAACACCATGCGCAGCGGCACGCCAACGCTCAGCTCGCCAGCGTCGGTGTCAGCGAACTCCATCAGTACACGTCCACCACCGTCGAAGTCGATGTGGCCGAACTGGAAGGGAGGCGCCGGCGTGTAAGCGAGCCAGTCACAGGTGTGTGACAGCACACGTGCGCCGGTGTCGACGAGGCTTTGGGGCGTCTGGGTGTCTTGCGCACGGCAGATCGGGTTGACGCACAGGCGCGAACGGGGAAACTGCGTGGTACCGCAGGCTGAGCATCTTCCGGCCTCGAAGTGGGCTACGCGGGCGCCTTCACGCCAGGCGGCGGTCAGTGCCGTCCGGTTGTCCATCTCGGCGCGCATGCCCCATTCGAGCGCGATCTGGCCGGTGAATGAGAGGTACTTCATGTAGCTTGTCTCCGGCCGACCTGCGGACGGCACAGTTCCAGGGCAGGGCGCTTCGGTGCGGCGCAGCAGCAATGCGTCGCAGCCGCTGCCGAACGCGACCAGCAGCACCAGTTCGCCGGGTGCGGCACGACGAAGTGCTACGTCAAGGAGGGCAAGCGGCTGCGCCGTACCGAGATCACCTGCCTGTTCCGAGCAGGCTCCGACGAGGGCTTCGGTGCGTATGCCCAGTTTTTTGGCCATCGCCTCATTGATGCGGTTGATCGGTGCCGGCATCGCGAATTGAGCAATATCAGCAGCATCCACGCCGGCACTGGCCAGACATTGACGTACCGCCGGCAGGGCCACTTTCATATAGCCTTCGTCGCGTACCCAGCGCTCCTCCCAGCCGTAGTCGTAGGTCTGGCCGGCGGCGCGGAAACGGTCAACGAAGTCGGCATGCACGCTGTGGCTCGCCACCAGCGTGGCGATCGGAAGGCCGCTGCCCACTACCGCTCCGGCTGCGCCATCGCCGTATATCATCTCCTGTGGACTGCCAGGTTTGGCGAGGCGGCGATCCGAGGCCACCAGCATGTGTGCCGGACCGCCGCCCCGGCGCAGCAGGGCGACCAACTCGGTTGCGGCGGCGCGGGGGCTGGAACTCAGGTCCCGCACCAACAGGGCATCGGGCAAACCTAGCGCAGATGCAACGATGCCGGCATTCGATCTTTCGGCGAAGGGTAGGGTGGTCGACGTCAGCGTCAATCCGCCCAGTTCGATGGACGGCGCGGCCCGGACCAGTTCCCGTGCCGCCTCGACCGCCATCGTCACACTGTCTTCATCCCATGAGGCCATGGTGCGCATACCGCGCGCCAGCGATTTGAGCCCGGGTGCCATCCATTGGTGCTGGGCGAAAATTGCGGCTCGATCAAGCCTCAGGCGAGGCAGATAGCGGCTGGTGGCGAGCACGCCGTGTCCGCGGTTGATTGGGTCCGTCATCCTTTTCCTGTGCTCGATCGCGTCATGATGTGATGATGCATACAGTACACTAGCGAACTAAATGAGGCAAGCAAAAAACCGAATGTCTGGAATGAACGATGCCAGACGTGGGCCCTGAATAGTTCAAACCGGATCCCACGTGAATATATCTCCGGATCGGTCCAGCGCGTAGAAAGCCGGGCGCAGCATCGGCAACGCGGTATCGATCACGCTTTCAGGCGTCCAGCCCTCTCCGCGGTGTGCATTGCGGATCGGCCGTGGCTGGCTGAACAGGTGGATTTCGTTGTTGCGTACGCCGAAAACCTGCCCCGTGACATCAGACGCTGCATCGGCGCACAAGGCGACGACAAAGGGCGCCACCCGTTCCGGCAATAATTTTTTCAGAGAATCAACACGTCGCTTCTGTTCGGCCGTCTCGTTCGGAATGGAGTCGACCATGCGCGTCCAGGCAAATGGCGCGACCGCATTCGAACGGACACCAAACTTCTGCATGTCGATGGCGATCGATTTCGAGAGCGCCGCGATGCCGAGCTTGGCCGCACTGTAGTTGGCCTGGCCGACGTTGCCGATCAGGCCCGAGGTCGAGGTCATGTGCACGAAGCTGCCTCCGCCCTGTTCCTTGAAGTACGGGGCAGCAGCACGGCTCACGCTGAAGCAGCCTTTAAGGTGAACGGAGACCACATCGTCGAATTCCTGCTCGGTCATGCGATGAAAAATCGCATCCCGCAGGATGCCGGCATTGTTGACCACGATGTCGATCCGGCCGAAGGCATCGACGGCCGCACGGACCATGGCTTGCGCGGCCGCCCAATCGACGACCGAGCCACCGTCGGCGACGGCTCGGCCGCCGAGCGCTTCGATGGCGGCGATCACGTCCAGCGCCGGGCGTTCCGCCTCCGGGCTGCCGTCGAGTCCCGCGCCAAGATCATTGACCACCACGCTGGCACCCGCAGCAGCCAGCGCCAGTGCGATGCCCCGACCGACGCCACGGCCTCCGCCGGTGACCAATGCGACTTTTCCTTCCAGCAACTTGCTCATTCGCGCTCCTGATGTCGATAACTCATGCTTTCCACTTGCCCTGCACCCGCCGGTCATTCGCCGGGGAAGCCCGTGCCGTCGTGCTCTGAATCAGTCATTCAACTACGTCACTTAGCATATATTGCACTAGTGTACGATAAAGTCAAAGAGTCATCGGCAAACATTTCGCGGTGGATCAGGGCTGGACCAACAGGCCGTAGGCGCGAGCCTTGGCCAGTGCAGCCGATCGGCTGCGCACGCCTATCTTCGTGTAGAGGTTATTCAGGTGCCACTTCACGGTGGGTACTGTCAGGGACAACCGGTCGGCTAGTTGCTGATTGCTGAGACCTTCATTGATGAGGTGCAGCAACTGCGTTTCCCGTACCGTCAGCGCCGGCAACGCGCTCTTCTGCTCGGTCCCGACCGGCGTCGCGGCTGCGTCGCCGGGGACGGCCATGTCCGGCAGCCCGACCAGTGCCCGAAGCCGCTCGAGAAACCTGACTTCATTCGGATGAACGAAGCCGAAATCGCGCGGCCCGGCGCTGTCCAGCACTTTGCCTAGCGCGTTACCGCACACCATGAAGGGATAAACCAGTTGCCCCGGGCAGGCCAATGAGATCGCCATCGACAGGACCCGCAGGGCCTTCGTCGAATCGCCCAGCCTGACGTGCGCGTCCATGGCGGCCAGCAGGAGCTCGACGCGATCGTGCTGGCGCCCTTGAGCCTGAGCAACCTTCATAGCCTCGTTGATCTCGTTCAAGGCTTGCTCGCACATGCCTCTCCCGATCAACAGTTCAATACCGGCCAGCAGCCAATCGCCGCGTGCACGCATGGGCGGATCGATGGCGTGGCGTGATCGCGGGGTTAGCAGATTGCATCGTTCCGCCAGGTTCACCGCCTCCTGGGTATTTCCCAACCGCAATTGCCGGCGTACGCGCTGGGCCGACAGCAGCCTCAGCACTCTGGGCGGATAGCTGCGGGCGATTCGATCAAGCGCCGACTCCGACAACGCATCCTCGGGCTGGTCAGGCAACAAGGCGACGCATGCGCCAAGGCCCGATTCGGCGGACATGACCACGCCGTGGTCATGCGCACGGGCCAGCCCACGACGGGCTGGCAGGAGGGCTTCCGAAAGTCGCCCCGAGTCCACCAGGGCACGCGCGTGCACGAAGTCGATCGCCGCGACGACGCCAGCATCCTCCCCGATTTGGGCAGCCACATTCGCACGCGCTTCGATCAACAGTCGGTCTGCCACGTCGGGCCGCGCGCGAGCCAGTTCGGCCATCGCCCGCAGGATCGCCACCCAGGCTTGGGCAAAGGCGCTTTGCGAACGCAATATGGCGCCTTCGGCACGATCCAGGTGCTGCTGCGCATCAGCCAGATCTCCGCAATCGATCTCTGCCATGGCTGCGATCGCTGTAACCGTGCCGGTGTGCAACGGGTCGTTCGGATGGTCGCTGGCAAGCCAGGCCAGCGCTTCGGCATGGGCAACGTCCAGCGTGTCCAGGTATACGCCCAAGACCATCCGGAGGAACGGGAGATCCGCACTCACCTGGCTTGCATCCGTGTCAGGCACCGTGCCCTGCTGCAAACGACGGTCGAACACGTCCAATGCAAGCCGCGCACGTTCGTACTGCATCGTGTGGCACAAGGCCCATACATACCAGCCCTGGGCTTCCGCCGGCACACGGCCACCGGCGAGGAGCAAACGGTCAACCCACTGGACGAAAAGCGTCATCTGCCCACGGTCCCCGGCCACCTGCCGTGCGACCCGGCCGATCAGGTCCTGCGCCAGTTCGACGTCGGGTGCATCGAGTGCGCACCCGATGGCAGCGACGTAGTCGCCACGGCTGGCATGCCATTGGGCGACGCGCTTTAAAACGTCTCGGCGCCGAACGCTGTCGAGGCGCTCCTGCCCCTCGTTCAGCAGATATTCCCGCAACAGCGTATGAAAGCGGAACCAGCGACGATTGCGATCCACTGGGAATATCAGCATGTTGCGAAGCACCAGGTCGTCCAGCCATGCATGGGCCTGAACAGATCCGGTCATGTACTGCGCCAACTCCGCGCTGAATTCCCGCACCAGCGCTATCTCCATGAGAAACTGGACACCCGCGGGCTCGATTCCGGCCATCACGCGGTTCGTGAGAACGCGCGCAATATCCGTCTGGTCGCCACCGAAGTGCTCCAGCACCGCTGCAGGAATGACGCCTTGAACAGGGCCTGCATCGATGCCGCGCTCGGCAGACATCAGCACCTGCAGCAGACGCACGGCTGCGGGCCAACCCTCAGTTTGCGTCTGAATGTGGTCGAGCATCGTCGCGTCGAGCGAAGAAAAGCCCGCCAGCTGGAGCAATCGTCGGGTCGCGACGCAATCGAAGCAGAGATGCTCCGCGCGCAGTTCTAGCGCGCCCAGTTCCATTTTGACCCGCACGATGTCGATCGGCAGTGCGCGGTTGCTGGAGATGATCAGACGCAACTCGGGGCCGCTGTCGAACACCAGGCGCTCCAGCAGCGCAGAAAGCCGCAAGTCCTCGCACAAGCCCAGGTTGTCGATGAGGACAACAGTCTTGCCCGGCAGTAGACGGATCTGCCTGATTACCCTATCCATCATTTCGCCGGGATCGGCGAACGGCAGCACCTCGACTTCGGTTTCGTCGGCGGGGGCATCTGCGCTTTGCGTCAGCGCACCACGCAGTAAAGCTAGCAACGAAAGCAGGTCGCGGTCGCGGTCGTCGAGCGACAGCCACAGACAGCGCTCGCCGCGCGACCGCAGGTGTTCATGGACCCGGCTAAGCAGCACCGTCTTGCCGTATCCAGGCGGCGCGCACACGGCCGTCAACTTGGGCAGAGCGTCCGCTTGCAGCTGCGACAGGGCGCGCGTCGGCACACACTCGAACCCGAAACCCGGAGGTGCCAGACGTCCCCTGGACCACTCATCCCGCTTCATGCGACCCGCAGAATGTTCAGCGAGGATTGCCCCAAAGTGCTGGTCCGCTACGTCATCCGACGGTTCTGACCCCCGTGGGTTTTCATGTCCACTTACAGTGACTCGAGACGCCGGCGGCGAGATCGCTTTCATTCATACGCCCGAGCTAAGTTCACTTGTACATTGTAAGTGACATATACCATATTCATGTTTATGGTAGTCATGGTCTCGCCCCTTCTGGCGGTTTCCCCGATTGTGAGCTTGCTCGGGTGTCTTGATGCCTCGGGTTTGTCCTAGTCGGACCCCAATCTTTCGGATGGGGTTATCAATCCTCCTCTCCATTCTAATTACAACAGGTCGCCAATGAGGAATCCGTGTGCCGATTCATCGGCATCGGGGACTCGCACCAGTCCACGACCGTCGCTGCATTGCAGCATGACGGGGCGATAAACCAAGGAGACAACCATGAGACTCAAAGACAAGGTCGCGGTCATCACCGGCGCGTCGACAGGCATAGGTCGCGCGATTGCCGAGCGCTACGCCCGGGAGGGGGCCTGCGTTGTCGTGGCCGACGTCCGGGGAGCCGCCGGGGCCGCCGCCGAGATCGGCCAAAATGCCTTGGGCGTCACGACGGATGTTTCCGACCCTCAGAGCACCCACGCGATGGCCGTGGCGGCGATCAATCGATTCGGGCGAGTCGATATTCTGGTCAATAACGCCGGCATTTTCACCGGGCTCAACTACACGCCCATGGAAGCACTCGCCGTTGCTGACTGGCAAAAAATCCTGGCGGTCAACGTCATGGGGCCGTGGCTGTGTGCAAGTGCGGTGTCGCCGAATATGCGTGCGAACGGCGGCGGCAAGATCATCAACATCGCTTCTGTGATTGCGCATATCGGCATCCCGTTCATGCTGCACTACGTGGCGAGCAAAGGCGCGTTGGCCGCGATGACGCGAGCGATGGCGCGCGAGTTTGCCGCCGCGAAGGCTGGCATCACGGTCAACGCGATTTCCCCCGGTTATATCCACTCGCCCAACGCGGTGGCCAACGCAGCGCAGCACGAACAGTTCGAGGCGGTGGCGTCCCAGATGCGAACCATCGAGCGCGCGCAGACGCCGCAGGACATTGCCGGCGCCGCCTTGTGGCTCGCAGGCGATGAGTCATCGACCGTCAACGGCCAGAACATCGTAGTCGACGGCGGCATCTTCATGAGCCTGTAGAGGGCGTCGGCCAGCTGCAGCGGGCCGACAACTTCATTTGAACCGCAACGCTCGCGCTCCCATGTCCCGTAGTCACGTATCGAATTCAGGAGACAGTCAGATGGACACTTCCGTACAGTTCGGAACCCGAATCAAGGCGGTGCAAAACAAGAATCTCATTGGCGGACAATGGCTGGACGCCGCTTCGGGCCAGACCATCGAGGTGGAGAATCCCGCGACCCAGGACATGATCGCCGCTGTTCCGCGTAGCGCAGCGCAAGACATCGACCGCGCGGTGAAAGCGGCTCGGGCCGCCTTCGAGAGCGATGCGTGGCGCAAGATGCGCCCAATCGATCGAGGCCGTCTGCTCGAAAACATTGCCCGCAAGATCGAGGACCACGCAGAAGAACTGGCCTACCTGGAGTCGGTCGACACCGGCAAGGCCATCACCTTTGCCAAAGTCCTGGATCTACCGTCCACGGTCGAGGTGTTCCGCTACATGGGAGGCTGGTGCAGCAAGGTCGGCGGCAAGACTTTACCCGTCTCTTTCGACGGCAAGGAGTACCACGCCTATACGCGCCGCGAGCCAGTGGGCGTGGTGGGCGCCATCACGCCATGGAATTATCCGCTCGCGCTTGGGGCATGGAAGATCGCGTCGGCGTTGGCGGCCGGATGCACGATGGTGCTGAAGCCCACGGAGCTCACTCCGCTGAGCACGTTGCGGCTTGCCGAGCTCTGCCTCGAAGCAGGTCTGCCAGAAGGTGTCCTGAACATCGTCAACGGTTATGGCCACGAAGCCGGCGCTGCGCTGGCCCAGCACCCCGACGTCAACAAGATCACGTTCACCGGCTCGACCGCAGTGGGCAAACAGATCGTCGAGTATTCGCTTGGCAACATGAAGCGGGTTTCGCTGGAACTCGGCGGCAAGTCGCCCAGCATCGTTTTTGCCGATGCGGACCTCGACCAGGTCGGCCTCGGCGCGGCGCTTGCCGTGTTCTTCAACTCCGGCCAGATCTGCTTTGCCGCCAGCCGGCTGTTCGTGCAGGACAGCGTATACGACCAGGTGGTTGAGGCGGTGGCGGCGGCGGCTTCCCAGTTCAAGGTGGGCAATGGCCAGAACCCGGAAACCATGATGGGGCCGCTCGTCTCCGGCAAGCAGCAGGAACGCGTACTAGGCTACGTCGCCTCAGGGCTGGAGCAGGGCGCGACGCTGGTCTGTGGCGGCAAGAAGACGGGAGACAAGGGTTACTTCATGGAGCCAACCGTGTTTGCCAATGCCGACCCGTCGATGAAGATCGCCCAGGAGGAGATTTTCGGACCGGTGGTCAGCGTGATGCGGTTCAAGGACGTCGAGGACGTCACCCGAATGGCCAACGACACCCCCTACGGGCTGGCCGCCAACATCTGGACACGCGACATCAAGAAGGCCCACCGACTGGCGCACAGGCTGGAGGCCGGTTCGGTCTGGATCAACTGCCATGGAATCATCGACGCAGCACTGCCTTTCGGCGGATTCAAGCAGTCCGGCTGGGGGCGCGAGGTGTCCGAGGAAGGGCTGCTGGCCTACACCGAGACAAAGACGGTCTGCGCGTTGCTCGACGACTGAAATGAAACCCAAATGCCCCGCACTGCGGGCTCCTGGAGGAACGTGAAATGTGGGATTACCTCAAATATTATCTGGCGCCGCTGACGCAAGCGTTAAGCATGCTGGGACTCTACATGGGCGGTGACTATGTCTGGGTCGGCCTCGGTTTCTTTCCGTTGATGGCAGCCATTGACAGCATGCTGCCGCTGGACCTGAAGGCGCGCAAGATGAAAAGCCGGGGTTGGGCCTTCGTGCCGATCTGGCTTTCGACCTTGCTGGGACCGGCCACGTACCTCATGCTGGCCTGGTCTGTCGCCCATCATGATCTGACCGGCTGGCAGATGCTCGGCGGCGTGATGAGCTGCGCATGGCTCTCGGTGGTGCCGATGGTTCCCGCTTCCCACGAGCTCTACCACGCACGGGGCAGAATCGGCCGCACGTTTGGACGCTACGCGCAGATATGCTTCCTCGACCCGACGCGGATGGAGGCGCATGTCGTGAGTCATCACCGTGACGTGGGCACTGCCCACGACAGCGACACTGCAGCGCGTGGCGAAACCCTGTATTCGTTCGCACCCAAGGCCGTTCTTGAATCCACGCTGCTGGCCCAACGTATCGAGTCGGATGCGCTGGAAAAGCGCGGCTTCGCCCGCTGGTCGATTCGCCACCATCTCTGGCGCGCGATCCTGGCGCAGGTGCTGTTCCAGTCACTGATGTACTGGATCGGCGGTTGGGCGTCGGTAGGGCTCGCGCTCGTTGCCATGGTGATTGCCCGCTTCTGGGTCGAAACCTTCAATTACTTCCAGCACTATGGGCAGGTACGCGTGGCTGGCAGCCCGATCGAGAAGCGCCATGTATGGAATCACTTCGGTCCGCTGTCACGGTTGGTCGCTTTCGAGATCACCAACCACGCTGACCACCACCTGAACACCTATCTCTCCTACTACGAGTTGGTTCCTCACCGCGAGGCGATCCGCATGCCCAGTGTGTTCGGTTGCTTCATGGCAGCGCTGTTGCCGCCGGTGTGGTTCAGTCTGATCATCAAGCCGGCCCTGCGGCGCTGGGACAACGAATGGGCGTCCGCGGAAGAGCGCCGTCTGGCTGCCGAGCAGAACCGCCGCGCGGGTTGGGAAGATTGGCTAGGGCAACCTCCTGCGACGGCCAGTTCATCCAGTTGATGGACCACGCCCCTGACGAACCCATCCAATGAAGAGCGCGAACATGATTGTCGATATCCAGCGGCGCATGATTGGTCATGCCGCACTCATCCTCCTTATCGGGATGCTGGCAGGCGCGGGCCTGCTTGTCAGTCTGGTAGGAGGACTCGAGTGGTGGCCCGGAAAGACGATGCCGCTGCACCTGCCGATTTCCACCGATGCCTGGGTGCGCACACACCTCGGCGGCATGCTCAACGCCTTCCTGATCATGCTGGCGGCACTGGCCATGCCGGTGGTCGGGTTCGACGTGCCTGGCGGGCGCCGCCTCGGCTGGATGTTCGTGGGCACGGGGTGGGCCAATACCGTCTTTTACTGGGCGGCGATGTTTGCCCCCAATCGCGCGCTGAGCTTTGCCGACAACCGGTTCGGGTCATCCAACCTGTTCACGGTGATCGGCCTCGCGCCTGCCTTGCTGTTCACCCTCGTATCCATCGTCGCGGTTGTGCTGCTGGCGTATCGGGCCTTGCGCTAAGCCCTTGTCCACGGCGTCGCTTTCCGTTTTCCGGACTCTCCACACTCCATGCGAAATTTCCTCAACTCCTTGCTGCCGCGGTCCCCTACCAAGCGGCAGATCCGGATCCTCCCGCAGGGGGTGACCATTGACGTCGCCTCGGGTCAGACGTTGCTGGAAGCGGCACTGGCCAATGGCGTTCACTATCCTCATAACTGTACTGTGGGCACCTGCGCTTCGTGCAAGACGCTCTTGCGCCAGGGCCGCGTGCGGGAAGCCACTCCTTTTGGCTACACCCTGTCCAAACAGGAACTGGATGCGGGCTACATCCTCGCCTGTCAGGCCTTTGTGCGCGACGATCTCACCGTCGTGGAGATTGCCCCCCCGAGCGCGGATCTGCCAGTGGCGGAATCCTACGCGGCCAACATCGTCGCGACCGAGCCGCTGACTCACGACATTCTGAAAGTCACGATGCGTACAGACCGCCCAGTGAACTATGTGGCCGGGCAGTACGCTAGCGTCCTTGCGCCCGGATTGCCCCGCAGCCGACACTACTCGTTCGCCGACGCGCCGCAGAGGAGCGGCCGCACAGAGCTTGCGTTTTTCATCCGGAAGGTGCCGGGTGGCGCCTTCACCGATGCATTGTTCAGTGGCAGCCTCGCCGGTCAGTCGCTCGCGATCGAGGCGCCCCACGGCAGTTTCTACTTGCGAGGCGGCAACGCGCCGATGGTGTGCGTCGCAGGTGGCAGTGGCTTGGCGCCATTGTTGAGCATCCTGGAGGATGCGCGCAGGAGCCGCATCCGCCGCCCCTGCACATTGCTCTTCGGCGCGCGTACGCAAGCCGATTTGTACATGCTCGATGCCATCCGGGAGCTTGCCGGAAACTGGCCCGATCCTTTCGAATTTATCCCGGTGTTGTCTCACGATTCTCCAGGCAGCCCCTGGAAAGGTGCCCGAGGCCTGGTCAGCGATTTCATCACCGCAGCGATGGCTGACGGTGCGGAAGGCTATCTATGCGGACCACCGCGCATGATTGACGCAGGCATCGCAATGCTGGTGCAGCACGGGGTTTCGCTCGAGGCCATTTACTACGACAAGTTCACAGACGGCCACGATGGGGTGCCGGGTGGCTGACCCCTGCACTGCATTTGCCGATTCAAACTCGCCCAAGAACACGGCAATCTGGCAGACCACGATGAATATGTCTTCCGAGGTAGTGCAAACACTTATAGATAGCTACAGTACGGTACACTACTGTACTAGTTATGCAGATGGCGCCAACCCGGCATAACCCAGGAGATTGAATAGATGGTCCTGACCGAAGACCAGAAAGCGCTTCAGGAGACCGCGCGAAGATTTTCACGCGAGCGGTTACTCCCTGACTACCAGAAGCGGGAAAAGCAGAGGGTGCTTGACCGGGTCCTGATCCGCGAGATGGGTGCATTGGGCCTGCTGGGAACAGACATTCCCGAATCCTTCGGCGGCCTGGGGATGGATGGCGTGACGACGGGCCTGATCGCAGAAGAAGTCGCGTACGGCGATTTCAATATCGGCGGTGTGTCCGTCGCGATTTCACTGCTCGCTGCGATCATCCTGCGCAATGCGAATGCGGCCCTCACAGACGCATGGGTGCCCCGCATGGCGCGCGGCGAGGTCATCGTCGGCATCTGCGTGACGGAACCGCGCGGCGGGTCGGATGCAGCCAATCTGCAATTGCGTGCCCGGATTGACGGCAACCATTACGTGGTGAACGGCGAGAAGACGTCTATCACCTTTGCCGACTGCGCCGACGCTTTCCTGGTCTTTGCACGCACCGGCCGGCCGGAGGAAGGTGCGCGTGGCATCACGGCGCTCTTCATTCCGGCCGACTCACCCGGGGTGCAGCGTACCCGCTTCGACGATGTAGGAAGCCACATCACCGGACGCGGCTCGGTGTTTTTCGATGACGTGCGCGTACCGCTCGACCACCGGCTAGGCGAGGAGGGGCGAGGCTTTACCCAGGTCATGCAGGGCTTCGACTACAGCCGCGCGCTGATTGCGCTGCAGTGCGTTGGCGCCGCCCAGGCATCGCTTGACGAAGCGTGGTGCTACGCAAAGGAGCGGGAGGCGTTCGGCCGGCCAATCGGGCAGTTCCAGGGCGTGAGTTTCCCGCTGGTCGAAGGGGATTCCTCAATCGCAGCCATCCGGCAGCTCTCGTACCACGCGTTGTCGCTACGTGACGCGGGGCTGCCGCATACAGCCGAAGCTGCAATGGTCAAATGGATGGGACCGAGAACCGCCTTCGATGTCATTCATCAATGCCTGCTGACGTTCGGCCACTACGGCTGGTCAAAAGACCTGCCGCACCAGCAGCGCATGCGCGATGTAATGGGCCTGGAGATCGGGGACGGCACGGCCGGTGTCATGAAACTGATCATCGCGCGCGAACGCATTGGCCGTGCCGCCGTGCAGTATGCATGAGAGCGAAATCATGAGGATAACCAGGAGGTGTCTGTGAGTTATCGGTCCGCGTTCCGCCATGGCCTGTTCGAAGACCGATGCGTCATCGTGACGGGCGGCGGCAGTGGCATCGGCCGCTGTGCCGCGCATGAACTCGCCGCGCTTGGCGCAGACGTCGCCATTGTTGGCCGCACGGCAGAGAAGCTCGAGGTCGTGAAGGCTGAAATCGAGCAGGACGGTGGCAAGGCGAGCACGCACATCTGCGATATCCGCGAGGAGGCGCAGGTGCAGGCCACGATCGATGCAGTGCTCGCGCAACACGGCCGTATCGACGGGCTCGTCAACAATGCGGGCGGCCAATACCGTGCCGCGCTCAAGAGCATTTCGACGAAAGGATTCGAGGCGGTCGTGCGCAATAACCTGACCGGAGGCTTCATCTTCATGCGCGAGGTCTATACGCGCTGGATGGAAGTCCACGGCGGCTCGATCGTCAACATCATCGCTGATATCTGGAATGGCTGGCCGAACTTTGCGCATTCGGGCGCGGCGCGCGGCGGCATGCTCACGCTCAGCCAGTCGGCTGCGTCCGAGTGGGCCGGATCGGGCGTGAGGGTGAACGTCGTAGCGCCAGGCGGCATTGCTTCGAGCGGGTTTGACACCTATACACCCGAAGCTTTTGAGGAGATACGCAAGGTTGCGAGCGGGGTGCCCCTGCAGCGCTTCGGCAACGAAGCGGAGGTTTCATCGGCGATCGTCTATCTCCTGTCGCCAGCCGCGTCGTACATCACCGGCACATACATTCGCGTTGACGGCGGCAGTCCGAATGCGCGTCAGACCGGAACGCTGGCCACCGAATCGCGGGTACCGCCGTTTGACGGCTTTCATCGTGCTTTGCCCACGCGCAGTTGAGGACGCGATGCCAATTCCCTGGAAAGAGCGATGGTTTGACGACTTCGCCGTCGGCGAAACGGCGGTGTTCGGTGAACATCTGGTCTCCGAAGACGAGATCGTCGAATTCGCGCGACGCTACGATCCGCAGCCTTTCCATGTTGATCCGGTCGCGGCGATGCAATCGCCCTACGGCGGGTTGATCGCCAGCGGCTGGATGACGGGTGCAGTCGTGACGCGTCTGATGTGCGCGCACTTCCTTTCGCCCTGCTCGGCAATGGCGTCGCCCGGCCTGGATGAGCTGCGGTGGCTCAAGCCTGTTCGACCAGGAGACCGTCTGTCCGTGCGCGTCGAAGTGCTGGAGACCAACCGTTCACGCAGCAAGCCCGATCGTGGCGTCGTACGTTTGTTGCAGCAGGCGGTGAATCAGGACGGGGAGGTCGTGCTGTCCGTACACGGGCGAGCGATGTTCTGGTGCCGCCCATGCAGCCGCTGACCGTTCGCCGAAGTGGCCAAGAGAGCAGCGCTGGAAGCGCTGAACTTTTCCGAACAACACAGAGAGATCTCATGCCGTTTGAAATCGCACTGAGCCCGGCACGGGCCAACACCCTGCGCGCTCAGGGATGGTGGCGCGACAAGACCATTAACGCCTGTTTTGACCAGGTGCTCGAGCGTTCGCCGGACAAGACAGCGCTTGTGGCTCATACCCGGGGTAACGAGGCTGCGCGCCGCATCAGCTACCGGGAGCTCGACCGGCTCGTCGCCACGGCGTCCGCTTCGTTGAGCGCGCTCGGCGTCGGACGCGGGGACGTTGTATCGATTCAACTGCCCAATGTCTGGCAGTTCGTAGTGACGTCATTAGCGGCCTCGCGCATCGGGGCGGTCGTGAATCCATTGATGCCCATCCTGCGTGAGCGCGAACTGGCCTACATGCTTGACTTTTGCGAGGCGAAGGTTCTGGTCGTTCCGTCCCGTTACCGGGGCCATGATCATGCCGCTATGGCGCGCGGCCTGCTGCCTCAGTTGACGAAGCTGAAACGGCTTGTGGTTGTGGGAGATGACGGCGCAGACGGTTTTGATCGTGTGCTGCTGAATCCGGACATGCAGGCTCCCGTTTCTCTGAGCGCCGCTGCGGCCAGGTTGCAGCCGGATGACGTGTCACTCCTGATGTTCAGTTCGGGGACCACCGGCGCCCCCAAGGGCGTGATGCACACGTCCAACACGTTGCTGTCGACGCTGTTCACGTCGATCGAAGACCTGCACCTGAGCTCTGACGACGTGGTGCTGACCATTTCGCCCGTCGGCCATCTGCTTGGCTATGCGTATCAGACGATGATGCCGCTGATGCTTGGCGCAACGACCGTTCTGATGGACGAGTGGGAGCCGCGCGTCGCGCTCGAACTGATGCGCAGCGAAAAGGTGAGCTTCAGCGCCGCCGCCACGCCATTCCTCGCTGATCTGCTCAATGCCGTGGAAGCGGGTGACCCTGGCGCACCCAGTTTCCGGCTGCTCGGCTGCGCTGGCGCACCGGTGCCCGCAGTGCTGGTCGAGCGCGCGGCTACGTGCATGAACCTGACCGTGTGCTCGATCTGGGGCATGACGGAAACGGTGGCCGGAACGCTGACACAGGTTGAGCGTGCGCGAGAGTTGTCTGCCGTGGCCGATGGCCGGGCAGCGCGAGGCAACGAAGTGAGGGTGGTTGACGAAGAGGGAAGGCCGGTGCCGCTGGGCACCACTGGCCGCCTGCTGTTCCGCGGCAGTTCGCTCTTCGTTGGCTATCTGAAGCGTCCCGAGCTTAATGCCCTCGACGCCGAAGGCTGGTTCGACACAGGAGACCGCGCCTATCTGTTGAACGACGAGGGCTACATCCGGATCAACGGGCGGAGCAAGGACATCATCATTCGTGGTGGCGAGAACATACCAGTGTTCGAAATCGAATCGCTGCTGCTGCGTCACCCTGCCATTGCTGAGATAGCGATCGTGGGTTATCCGGACGAGCGACTCGGCGAGCGCGCCTGTGCGTTCATCGTCCTCAAGCCGAGATGGACCTTCGACACCGATGCCATGGCGCAGTACATGGGGGCGTCGAAGACCGCCAAACAGTATTGGCCCGAGCGAATCGTGATCTGCGAGGAGTTGCCGAAAACCGGAAGCGGAAAGGTACAGAAGTTCAGGCTGCGCGAACGGGCGATCGCCTGCGCCAGCGATCAGAGCTGACAGATTGGCCAGAGAGACAGTCCTATGTCAACGAACTATTCGTCGCTTCGCCTCGAGATCGATGCCGGTCTCGCAACGGTGACCATGACGCAGCCGTCGCGCGGCAATCCGATCGACGCCGATTTCACCCGCGAGTTCAAGGAAGTTTTTCTCGAACTGTGGGACACGGTGGGCTTGCGCGCCGTGCTGTTGCGTGCGGAGGGCGAAAATTTCAGCTTCGGGGGAGACCTCAAGACTTTCCATCCCGCACGCGATCAACTTCCTGCTCTGGTTCGGCGGTTGACCAGCGACCTGCACATGGGACTGTCGCGGGCGTGGCAACTGCCGGTTCCGATCGTCGCCGAAGTGCAGGGCTGGGCGATGGGCGGCGCAGTCGCCATGATTGCCGGCTGCGACATGGTGGTGTCGGCCGAGTCCGCGCGCTTTGGCTCGGCCTTTTCCCGGATCGGTTTTTCGTGCGACAGCGGCTCCACTGTCACGTTGACATTCCGTATGGGAGCCGCTCGCGCCCGTCGCTTTGTCCTGATGGGAGAAGCGCTTGGCAGCACTGAGGCTTTGGCCACAGGTCTGGTAGACCGGGTGGTGCCGGACACACAGCTGGCGGAACTCGCACGCGGCCTGGCGTCGGAGCTGGCAGCCGGCCCGACCCTGGCCTACGGTGAGATCAAGCGGCTTTTTCTAAAGGCTGGCCATGCGCAACTCGAGGAACGTCTTGAGGATGAGGCTCTTACTTTGGCGCGCATATCGGGCACGCAGGACGCCCGGGAGGGCGTGGCGGCGATGTTTGAGCGGCGCAAGCCCTCATTCCATGGGCGTTGAGCAATCATGTCGGTCCCGTCATGGACTACCTGTCGAGCGGTTGCGGTACATGAGGGTTGATTCGGGAGGAACGCTTCAACGAGAGTGAGCCAGGTGTAAGTAATTCGTACTGCATACGTGTGTAATAAAAAAACCCAAATCGATAGGAGACGGCAGGCATGAAGTATTCAATTTTCAAGGACGACGGCATGTCGCGCTGGCGTAAAAAGCCGAGTCGAGTGTCGGTTCTCGCGGCGCTTCCAGCGCTGCTGATCGCACTGGGTTCGCCCGCCGGGGCGTACGCAGCCGACGAACCACCTCCCCCCGGTGAACAACGTTCCGGGTTGAGTGGGCTAATCGGGTTGACGGACAACTACCTCACGCTTGGCGGATTCGTCCGTACGTGGGCGTCGATGAACCTCCAGAATCATCCGGAGACGTCAAGGAATGACGCCGGGACGCTTCAGATGCTTCGAGGGTCGCTCGAACTCGATGCAAAACTGAAAACCGGTCCGCTCACCTGGACGGCGGTGGGCAGGGCTGACCGGGAAGTCCTGACCACGTATCAAAAGGATCTGCAGAACCTTGCGCGCCAGAATACGCCGGGAGGACCGGGAAGCAGTCTGTTGTCACAATACAATCAAACCGAGCTTAGAGAGTTCTATGTCGATGCTGATGTCGGAGATCGAGTCCATCTCCGTTTGGGCAAGCAGCAAATCGTCTGGGGCGAGACGGACTTCTTTCACCCGACCGACCTGATTCAAGGGTACGACTACCGGTGGCGCTCCTTTGTCGAGCCGGAGAGTGACGAGGTCCGCAAGCCCTTGATCATGGCCAACGCAAAGATCGCCGTGCCTGAGGCTGGCGGAACACTGCAGTTGGTGATTCGCCCGGGGCTGGATCGCAAGCGGGATATTGGTAATACGTACGATATCTACGGTGGGCGTTGGAGCGTACAGCCATTCCAGGGCGTCGACTTTCTCTCCGGCATAGTCCGCTACGACTATGACCACCCTTATGGCAAAGCCAGTTCTCCGACAGGGGGCGCCAGATGGACAGGGATCGCGGGCCCGGTGAACTATGCGTTTTCGTATCTCAACACGTTTACGCCCGACCCTGTCCTGAACCCGGCGGCCAACCCGATCGGCAAGTCGCCGTCCGGCCTGCTCGGGGATTTCTTCTTCCCGAAGATCAATGTTTATGATGCAAGCGTGAGTGGCCAGATCCCGGTCATCGACACCATTGTCAACGCGGAGATCGCCTACCAGCCGAATCGGTATTTCAATACCGGCACGGGGCTGCCCAACGGCACGCAGGGCACCGGGCCCGTGATCAGAAAGAACGTCATTTTAACGACGCTTCGTCTGGACAAGGAGCTGAGTCTCGAACGCTTGCTCGGAACGAATGCTGCGTCGCTTCTCTCGATCCAGTTGTTCGACCAGTGGATTCAGAACTTCAAATCCAGCGACGACATCGTCGCCCAGGTCGGTTGGAGCGCGCCAGCCAAGAGGCACGACACGATCTTGACGGCGTTCCTCACGCTCAACTACATGAATAGCCGCTTGAACCCAAGTTTGGCGGGAGGAGTAGACATCAGCACCGGCGATGGATTCGTTATCCCCAGCATCACCTATACGGTCGGCAATCACTGGCGATTCCTGGCCGAAGCGGACATCTTCCTGCCGCGGCATGCGCGTACCAGCCCAGCGCAATTAGGACAGAGCACCTATGGACTGGCGGGCTTCGGCAACCACGACCAGTTGCTGCTGCGCGCAACGTATCAGTTTTAACCAGAGGCAATCGGAGACATGATTATGCAAACTCAATTCAAGCCAGGCGTGGCGTACCGTCTTAAGACGCTGGTGGCTGCATGCTTGATCGCGACGAGTGCTTCCGCACTGGCGGCGGAGCTTTCTGACGGAACCGTGATCAGCAAAGCCAACCTCGACCAGATCAAGAACGACACCTTCATGGGGCATACGATCGGCAGCCTGCTCACGGAAAAGGTTGAATGGCAAATACGCAACACCGGCCTCAAGATGAAGCTGGGTAAGTCAAAAGAGCCGGAGTTTGACCCAAAGTACGTGGAATCCACGAAGAAGTATTCCGACCAGGTTAAGTTCGATCCCAAGACAAGGGAAGTCACCGGCTGGGTTGCGGGTCTGCCGTTCCCCGATATCTCCGAGTCGGATCCGGACGCGGGGGAAAAGGTGATGTGGAACTTCTACTATGGGTCGCCCTATCCCAGAGATATTAAAAAGGACGTCTATTTCGTGACGGTCAACAGTTCGGGTTACGAGGCGACCCAACACTATATCTTCGATCGGCTTATCAATAAGGGACGTCTGGGGGAAGGCAAAACGGTTCTGGGCGATCCAGACGTGCTGACCAAAACGATGCTTGTCGCTGTAGAGCCGCAGGACATCAAAGGGACGGGTACTTTCACGGTTCGCTATGACGTCAGCGCGTCGAAGCTCGAGGATCAGTTTGCGTATATCAAATCCGCTCGCAGAATCCGGAGACTGACCGGAAACGCATGGATGGACCCCGTAGGCGGGCTGGATTTCCTGAATGACGACATCTACGCCTACAACGCCCGTCCATCTCAATACAAGCAGAACAAGCTGATCGGCAAGCGCTGGATTCTCGCCGCCGTTGACTACAAAGTGACACGAAATGCCGCCAAGGCGGGAACCTTGGAAGAGTGGCCAATCATCGATTCGAGCGGGCCTGCGCCCTACTGGTACCAGAAAATGAACTATGCGCCGCGCGAGGTGTGGGTCGTCGAGGGTACCCCACCTCCCGAGCATCCCTACAGCAAGAAGATTATGTACGTGGACACCAAGATTCCGGCTGTCTACATGGCCGAGACGTACGACAAGAAAGGCGATTTCTGGCGATACATCGAATACGGCTACGACCAGCTAACCGGACAGACAACCGGAATTAAGTATATGACCCCAGCTGGCGGGGAGTTCATTGATTTCAAGGCGAAGCACGAGACCCAGTTCATCGCTCCGGGCGTAGTCGATTATGGCGCGAAGTGGGGACAATATACGCCTGAAGCTCTGGAGGCATTGCAATAGCGCGGCTGAGCCAAGGCGCCGGTTCGCGCGTTCGCGGGCGCGCGCTTTCCGGTGCCTTTGTCGGGTCCGGCTTTCGCACCTGGGCCTCGCACGCGCCAAATCCATTTCTGCCCGCGTTCGTCGGCTTTTGCCGCAACGTATCAGGACATCAACGTGAACCGCATATTCAATCTTTTAACGTCTGCGTTGCCGCTGGTCATCATCGGTGGATTGCTGTATGCCGGGCTTTTCATCAAGCCACAGCCGCAGGGGGCTGCGTTAGCAAGGCCGGTGTTCGAACGCGGTGATCGCTTCTATGGGTTGGCCGTGGAGCAGGACGGGAGGGCGTGGGTGGTCGGCAGCGGCGGAAAGATCGCGCGCACGGAAGACAGCGGGCGCTCGTGGGGAATTCAGCGATCCGCTGTTGATGTCTCGCTGCAGGATGTGGCGGCGTGGGATGGGCGACACGCTGTTGCGGTCGGCAACGGTGGGGCCGTGATCGTTACCGATGACGGCGGGAATCTGTGGCGTGGTGTCGAGGCCCCGCACAACAAGATCGCCAACAAGCTGATGCGCGTCACGGCGCTGGCCGGCGGACAGGCATGGGCCGTGGGCGAGGGCGGAAGCGTGCTCCATTCAACCGACTTCGGGAGCACCTGGGCTCAGGTCGGACCCGAAGAGGACATCGCATGGAACGACGTCTCATTTCGCGGAGAGCGTGGCTGGATGGTGGGCGAATATGGCCGGATTCGAGTATCGAACGATGATGGTGCCTCATGGCACGAGGTCAAAAGCCCGACGAAGATGAGCCTCATGTCAGTCGCGTTCAGGGATGCCGAAAACGGTGTGGCGGTCGGCCTGAACGGCGTCATTCTTGTTTCGCACGACGGCGGGAAAACCTGGACCCAGGAGAGGTTTGTATCGCCCGATCAGTCGCCCCAGACCATCCAGACTGACGATCGTCTGGAAGCGGGAAAAGTGTATGAACGCGGACGATTGGAGCATCTGCTTGACGTGATTTGGGACGGCGAGCGCTGGGTTGCCGTGGGCTCCAAAGGCATTGTCGTCATTGGATCGACAGACGCCAGCGAGTGGAAAGCAACCCGCCTGTCGCCGGATGATCGCAATTGGTACACGAGCATTGCACGGAGCCCAACGCAGTATTACCTCGTAGGTTCGCGAGTGGTCACCACCCAGGAAATGAAGGCCCTGTAGGCACGGGGCGAGCAAAGAGCGCGGCAATCCGGAGAGCAACACTGTGAAAGACCTTACGTATACCAAGCTTCAGAACTTCGTCGAATTCTGCATCCGAAACCGTGTGGCCGTGGCCGGAGCTTACCTCCTGCTGACGCTGGTGATGACGCTCTTCGCCGCACGCGTACACGTCAAGACGGTATTTGAAGACCTGCTGCCGCGCAGTCACCCTTACGTTCAGGTACATGAGCGATTTCAGGAGCACTTTGGCGGCTCAAACGTGATCAGCGTCATGCTTGAGGTAAAGCAGGGCGATATCTTCAATCAGAAGGTGCTCGAAAAAGTCAGAAAAATTACGAATGAACTGCCATTGGTCGATGGCGTGAACTCGACCCAGATCGTTTCGCTTGCTTCGAACAAGCTAAGGGAAATCAGGGCGTCGACCGACGCCATTGAAGCACGGCCTGTCATGTGGCCGGATATTCCGAAGACGCAACAAGAGATGCAGGCGCTGAAGTCCTCTGTGCTCAACAGTCCGTTGATCTACGGGCCGTACGTTTCACGAGATCTGAAGTCAACGCTGATTACGGTCGACTTCTATGAGAGCCTGGTCGACTACAACAAGATCTTTCCGCAGATCACCAAGCTGGCCGAGGCCGCGCAAGGCGAAGGCGTGCAGGTCAGCGTGGTCGGCGAGCCGATGCTCTATGGCTGGGTGAACTATTACGTCCCGGAAACCTTGCACATCTTTCTTTTCACTATCGGCTGCCTGGTAGCACTCCTGTTTCTGATCGCGCGGACCTGGCGCGGCACGCTACTGCCGCTGCTGGCAGGCCTGACCAGTGCGATCTGGGCGCTCGGCTTCGCCTCGCTCCTTGGTTTCAACCTCGATCCACTGGTCATTGTCATCGCTTTCCTGATTACCGCCCGATCCATCTCGCATTCGGTGCAACTGGTGTCGAGATTCGGCGATGAACTGGCGGCTGGGGCCGAGACGACGCGTGCGGCTGCCAGCTCCGCGATGCTCCAGCTCTTCAAGCCAGGCATGCTCGGGGTGATCGCCGACGCGGGCTGCATGGTCGTGGTGGTGCTCACGCCGATTCCGCTCATGCAGAAGGTAGCGGTCATCGGGACCATCTGGGTACTGACCATCGCCGTAAGCGCCTGCGTCATGACGCCGGTGCTACTGTCGTGGCTCAAGAAACCCAAGGGCTGCGCTCACCCGTTCGACGTTTCGCCGCTGCTCGATCGCGTGCTTACGCTGGCCATCTCGGTTGCCGCCTCCAGATGGCGTTACGTAGTGGTGGCAGGTGCCGCGGCGGTTTTCGTCGGCTCGGGCCTCTATGCCTTCAGGCTTCAGATCGGCGACGCAGATGCCGGTTCGCCGATTCTTTGGCAAGACTCGCGCTATAACCAGGACTCAGCGGCGGTCAATCGGCAGTTCCAGGGGGCGGACCGCATGTACGCGGTCTTCGCGGGAACGAAGCCCGACGACGTCAAAGAGCCTGCGGTGCTCGAAAATATGGTTTCGATGCAGCGCTTCATGGCCGCGCAGCCGGAGATCGGGGGGAGTCTGTCGATTGCGGACGTCATTCCGTCAGTCAACCGGATCCTGCGCGAGGACAATCCGCGCTATCAGGAGTTCGGCAAAACCAAGAACGAGAACGGCGAGTTGTTCTACATGTGGGGGGCCGATGCAGGTGAGTCTGCCCAATTTGTAGACCCCAAGTTTCAGTACGCACCGGTGACCTTCTATTTCAAGGATCATCGCGGTGGCAGCATTCGGACGGCGGTGCAGCGGCTCAAGGAATTCATCGCTGACAACCCCTTGAAGCAAGGCTCCTACCTACTGGCCGGGGGCGTGATCGGCGTCACCGCGGCCGTCAACGAAGTGATCCTCTCCGGGCAGATCGAAAGCGTTGCGCTGGCACTACTCTGGCTGGTCATCTGCTGTGCCGTCGCCTATCGCTCGACGCGGGCAGGAATCTTTTTCATGGTGCCGGTCATGCTTTCCAACACCATTACCTTCAGCTTCATGGCCTGGAAGGGCATCGGCATGACTCTGAGCACCTTGCCTGTCGCCGCACTCGGGATTGGGCTGGGTGTCGATTATGCGTTCTACGTCGTCGATGGAATCCGCGAGGAACTCCATCACCACAACGATCTGAAGCTGGCAATTCAACAGTCGTTGCGCACTGCGGGCAAAGGCGTGCTGATCACGTCTCTGACGCTGACCGTGAGCGTGGTGCTGTGGCTGCAGTCGTCGCTGCGTTTTCAGGCGGAAATGGGGCTGTTGATGGCGATCTGGCTCTTCGTTTCGGCATTCAGTGCCTTGTTCATCATGCCCGCCATGGTCTACGTCTTCAGGCCAGAGTTCATCGTGGGAAAACGCAGCGAGTCAAAATACAGCACGCCGGCCAAACGGCATCGGAAGGTGGAGGATCCGGCGTGGGAGTGCCCCACCCGGGCAGTGAGCAGCAAACCAGGCCGGCGCGTCGCCAATGATTGACGCAGACGTCGCTGCGCGCGTTGTAAGAGGAGAGGAATTTGTGATGCCGATTTCTGTAGCAGTCGTTGGCAGCGGTCCAGCGGGTATGTATCTCGTGGAGGCTCTGCAAAGGCATGTACCGACTCCACCGCTGATCGACGTAATAGATCGGCTGCCGACGCCGTTCGGGCTCGTTCGCTCCGGCGTTGCGCCAGATCACGCGTCTGTCAGAGCGGTGACGCAGCGTTTCGAACAGGCCTTTTCCAGGCATGGTGTTCGGTTTCTCGGCGGCGTCGAGATTGGCCAGGCGGTTTCACTCGACCGTCTGCGAGAACTCTACGACGCAGTGGTACTAGCCTGTGGTTGTCCTGTCGACAACACGCTGGATATCCCTGGAGAACACCTGCCTGGCGTGTGGGGATCGGCTCGATTCACCGGTTGGTACAACGCCCATCCTGATCACGCAGAGTTGGAAATTGCCGAGCTGCCGGAAACCGTGATGGTTATCGGCAACGGCAATGTCGCGATTGACGTGGCTCGGCTACTGACAAAGCCCGTCGATTCGCTTGCGCAGACCGATATATCTCCTCGCGCGATGGACATGCTGCGCGAGTCGCGCGTACGAAAAGTCGTGCTGGCCGGACGGCGCAGCCCCATGGATGCTCGCTTTTCGGTCAAGGAGCTGGAGGAGTTGGGCGAAGCAGCAGATGTTTCTCTATCCTTGCCGACAGGAACAGAGTTCCCGGATAGCACGGTCATCGCGAGCCTTCCGGCGCCGCAAGCGTCCATGCTGAATGCTCTGGCCCGCTTCTCCAACTCTGCAATGTCAGGAAAGGCCCGCGCTATCGAGCTTCAATTCCTCGGAAGGCCAGTCGAGATCATCGGCCGCACGCGAGTGGAAGCGATGCGCTTCGAGCGAATGCGGATGAACGGAAACATCGTCGAAGGCACGCGCTCATTTTTCAATGTTCGGTGCGATGTGGTGATCAGTTGTATCGGCTACCGCGTGAAGCGATTGGCGCCTCTGAATATCGATGAGCGGCGCGGGTCCTTCCTGCATGAGGATGGTCGAATCGAGGAAGGCCTGTACTGCACCGGATGGGCGAGACGAGGGCCGGGTGGAACCATCGCAACCAATAGAGCCGATGCCGCTCAGATCGCCGCTCGCATCAGTAAGGAAGTCTCCGCTATCGGTGGTGAAGGTCCTTCTGGGCTGGACAAGTTGCTGGCAGAACGCGGCATCCGTCCTGTCGTGTTCGAGGACTGGAAGGCAATCGATCGCGCTGAATGCACACGCGCGACCGGAGGAGCACCCCGCAGGAAATTTCACACCGTCGAAGAAATGTTAGGCATATGCGGTATTGACCGAGTGAGCGCCGCGAGCGCGTAAAACGAAGTGAGGAAACGATCATGACCTATGTCGTTACAGACTCCTGCATACGATGCAAATACACAGACTGCGTTGACGTATGCCCGGTGGAGTGCTTTCGCGGCGGCGAAGTCATGCTGGTCATCGATCCGGTGACCTGCATCGATTGCGCTGCCTGCGTCCCGATCTGCCCCAGTCAAGCCATTGTCGCTGGCAGCAAACCGGAAGCCGCGCGCTGGCTGGCGCTCAACAGGCAGCTCTCGGCCGTCTGGCCAAAAATGGTCGAACACCGACGGGACTTCCCCGACGCCGACGAATACAAGGGGATGTCGGGCAAGTTCGAGAAATTCTTCAGCGAACAGCCACAGAGCGAGTGATCGCCGTCAGGTGTGAAGTTGGAGGAACGTACGATGAGCGCTACAAGCATGGAAGGAAGTCTGAGCCGGCACGTTCGCAAGTGCCCCATCTGCGAAGCAGGGTGCGGCGTCGTGGTGACCGCCGATAGGGAGACGCGAACCGTGCTGGATATTCGCGGCGACGAGCATGACCCGCTCAGCCGTGGTTTCGTCTGCCCCAAAAGCCAGGGCATGAAAGCGTTGCGTGAAGACCGTGATGTACTCGCCAAACCACTGCGCCGCCGAGGCAAGGATTTCGAGGAAATCAGCTGGCAGGATGCCCTCGAGTTGGCGGCCGAACGCTTCAAGGACATTTCGCACAAGTATGGCGCGGACGCCAACGCGATTTACGTCGGCAATCCTACCGCACACAATCCGGGCGGACTGCTGTACACGCTGAGCTGCGCGATGGCGCTGGGCACACGCTCGCTGTACTCTTCAACCTCGGTCGACCATCTGCCCAAGGTGCTGTCAACAGGCCTGGTATTCGGCGACCAGTCGTTGATTCCGGTGCCGGACGTCGAGCGCACCGACTACCTTCTCATTCTGGGCGCTAACCCCTGTATCTCGGGGGGCAGCCTGATGACGGCGCCCGGCTTCGGCCGGCGCATGGAGGAAATCCGGCAGCGTGGTGGCCAGGTGGTAGTGGTGGACCCGCGCCGAACCGAAACAGCGGCCTTGGCGAATCGACACCTGCCCATTCGACCGGGCACCGACCCTTACTTCCTGCTGGGGCTGTTGCGGGTGCTCTTCGACGAGAACCTTGTCAAGCTCGGCAGACTGGAGACGCATGTCAATGGCGTGCAGGAGGTCGCCGCCTTGGCGAGGTCGTTCTCGCTGCCGGAGCTCGCCGCGGCCAGTGGCATCCCTGCCGAGACGATCAGGGAGATCGCCCGCGATTTTGCCGGCGCTCCATCGGCCGTCTGCTATGGGCGAACCGGGTCATCCCAGCAGCCTTTCGGTTCGGTGACCAGCTGGCTGATCGACGTGGTCAATGCGCTGACAGGAAATCTCGACCGTCCCGGCGGCGCCATGATCCCTATGGGAGTGACGCCTTCGATCTTCCTGAACGAACGTTACCGGAACGGTGTGGCGCCGCATCACCGCTGGCATTCGCGGGTGCGCGGACTGCCGGAAGTCGCCGGCCAGTTGCCCGCGGTCGTCCTGGCCGAGGAGATTCTCACGCCCGGACAAGGACAGATCCGGGGCCTGCTCACGATGTGCGCCAATCCGGTCATCAGCGTGCCCAACGGCCCACAGTTGTCGAAGGCGCTGTCCTCGCTGGATTTCATGGTGGCGGTCGATATCTATGTGGGCGAGACGAGCCGCCATGCCGATCTGATCCTGCCCGGCTCGGGCCACCTGGACCGTTCGGACTGGCCGATTTTCACGACGACACTGGCCGTGCGCCATGTCGCCAAGTGGGTCGACAAGGTGTTCGAGCCGATCCCGGGTACGAAGTCCGACGGCGAGATCATGCTGTCCCTGGCCGCCAAGCTCTCCGATATCTCCGAGCAGGCCGTCGACAATGCGCTCGCTGAGTTCTTTCTGCAGGGCGCGCAGGCCGGCGGCGGCCTGGGCGGCAAGACGGCTGCCCAGGCCCTGGAGCTGCTGGAGGAGAAGCAGGGCAGCGACCGCATCTATGAAATCCTGCTGCGCACGCATCATTTCGGCGACAAGTTCGGAGCCAAGCCTGACGGCCTTACCTTATCGAAGGTCAAGGCGGCGGATCACGGCATCGACCTAGGCCCGCTATTCGAGCGCCTTCCGCAGGCGCTGGGCACGCCGAGCGGCAAGGTCGAACTGGCGCCCGAGCTGCTGATGCGGGAAGCGCCGCGCCTGCGCGAAGCGATGACGCAGTACACGACCAGCGACCGAATGATCATGATCGGCCGGCGCCAGCTGCACTCGATCAATTCCTGGATGCACAACATCCGCGCGTTCAATCGCGGCCCGGACAAATGCACGGCCATGCTGCATCCGAACGACGCGGAGCGCCTTCAGGTCAAGACGGGCGACCGCGTCGAGATTAGTCGGAACGACAAGATGATCACGGTGCCGGTGACCGTTTCGGACGAAATCATGCCTGGTGTCATCAGCATGCCGCACGGCTGGGGACACGACGCACCCGATGCGCGTCTGTCCTATGCGCGCACACGGCCTGGCGTCAATTCGAATCTGGTCGCCTCGGAATTCGACATCGACATTCCCAGTGGCAATGCGGTCCTCACGGGTTTCACCGTCGGTGTAGCACGGACGGCCGCCGTGCCGGCGCCGACTCTGGACGTAGCGTAGCGATCCCAGCCTTTTATTGGCGTAGTGTCAACTCAATTTGGAAGAGGTAATCATGAATCAAAATGCTCAAGGTACTGACTACGGGATGTGGCGGTTGCTCGCCTGGTGCGGTCCCATCTTCATGGCGATTTTCTGTTACTTCTGGGGCATCCTGTCCCATAACATGCCCCCGATCGGCGCCGACGTCACACCAGCGCAGATCGCGGCCCACTACCTTGAAAACAATCTGGCGCTGCGTGTAGGCATGTCCGTTTGCATGGTCGGCGCAGCCTTTTACATGGCCTGGGGTTGTGCCGTGTCCAAAGTCATGCGCCGCATCGAGGGGCCGGACGGTCTTCTGTCCAGTCTTGAAATGATGGGCGCCACCATCACTGTTTGTCCTCTGCTGATCGCCTGCGGTACCTGGCTGACCGCCGCCATGGAAACATCAATTCTGACGCCGGAACTCATTCACACGCTCTATTACATGGGCTGGATGATTATCGACCTCGCTTACATGGTGACAACGTTCCAGATTTTCGCGATCTGTGTGGTGTTTCTGCGCGACAAGCGCGCCGAGCCCTTGATGCCGGCCTGGGTCTGCTGGTGGGGCTTCTTTACCTGCGCAACATTCTTTCCAGTCAGCCTCATCCCTTTCTTCAAGACCGGTCCATTCGCCTTCCAGGGCATGTTCAATTTCTGGGTCGCCTTTCTCGCCTGGTATGCGTGGGTATTCGCCACGTCCTTCTATGTGATCCGTGCAATCACTCGGATCGAGCAAGAGGACACGGACCTTGTTGCCAGTTCCATCTCCGAGGCCGGATTTCCAGCAATCTCTTCAACTTGAAAGATCGTGACAGCCACTCTGAATCACCCACGACGCTTGCCCGGAGCGGAAGGCGTCTTTGTCTTTATCGCCGCCGACATGATGGTGTTCGGCCTGCTCTTTGCCGCGTTCGTTATTGAACGCGGCAAAAACCTCGATCTATTCAATCTCTGTCGGCAAACGCTCAACTTCAACTACGGCGGAATCAATACGCTGATCCTGCTGACCAGTTCCTGGTTTGTAGTCATGGCGGTACAAGCGGCCAAAGCGAACAGGCTGCGGCACGTGCCCCATTTCATCGCCATTGGTGTTCTCTGCGGGGCCACGTTCGGCGTGCTTAAAATTGTTGAATACACCGAGAAAATGAGCGCCGGGATATCGATGCTCACTAACGATTTCTACATGTTCTATTTTATTTTGACGGGCATCCATCTGTTGCATGTCGTCGGGGGCATCGTAGTTCTCGTCATCCTCTGGAAGAAAGCGCGACTTGGCGCTTACAACGGCAAGAATTGCACCGGTCTCGAAAGCGGTGCCTCGTTCTGGCATATGGTCGATCTGCTATGGATCTTCCTTTTCCCACTCCTTTATTTGATGAAGTAGAACATGCGCATCCTGTTAAGTCCGGTGAGTGCTGTCTGGATGCTTCTCATGCTCGCTACCTGTGCGAGTACCTGGTGGCTCTCGAAGGATGGCATTGCCCCGACTACCGTGACGGTTCTGATCCTGGCGATTGCGGCCATCAAAGTGAGACTGATCATGATTAATTTTATGGAGCTGGGCCGCGCTCCGTTTCGGTGGCGCTTGCTGTTCGAAGCATGGACGGTGGCTTGTACGGCAGTTATTTTGATCACGTACCTGCGTTAGGGCCGAAACGTATTGCAAACACTGCTGAAACTTTCTCTGGCAACGAGGTGACATGAGCGAACCATCAGAGCAGTTCAAAACGAAGTTTTCCCTCGACCCGGTGCATGACGGTCGCCATCGCCTGCGCAATGATCCCCTCGCGCGCGAATCATTGGTATTCATGTTGCAACTGCCCGAGGAGAATATTGCGGCATTTGTCTATACATGGGTCAATGGCGAAAGCAAAGCCGGCGCCGCACTATGCGTCTTTGGCCCTGGAGCGGGTTCCGTGCCAATTTTTGAAGCGGTCGACGGCATTCCCGTTCCACACGAACAGGGCTTCGACGACTGGCGCGTCGGCAAGGTGCGCGTCGCGCATGGTGCCGTATTGCAGACGGCGGACCTTGCCTATTCCGGCGATGGGGTAAGCCTGCAATACCACTTCGAAGCAACGCATCCCGCGTACAACTACGGCTCGCATGCCGACGGCTGTCCGCAATGGCTGGCCGACGACCGCTTCGAGCAGGCCGGCCAGGTCAGCGGCGTATTGCGCCTTGGCGATCGCGAGATTCCTTTCGACACAATGGGTCACCGCGACCACTCCTGGGGTAGGCGTGATTGGGGTGTGGCGCAGCACTGGAAGTGGCTGGAGGCGCAAGCCGGGCCGGATACTTCCGTGCATTTTTTTGATATCCAGGCGCTCGGTCGCAATATTCTGCGCGGCTACGTGCAGCGCGATGGAAAAATTGCGGAAGTGAGGTCGGTTGACGTTAGCTTCGAGCACGATGCCCTGCTCAGGCATACGGGCATCGATGCCGTCGTCACCGATGCACTCGGAAGAACAACGCATGTGCGCGGTACCACGTTTGCGCTATTCGAATTCAAGGTCAGTCCGCTCGCGACCCTGAATGAGGGATCGATGTCGGTCGAGATCGATGGCGTCAAGGGTGTCGGCCATGTCGAGATGTGCTGGCCGAAACCATACCTGGACTATATGGCGAAAACAGGCGCGACCTGAATCCGGCCCTCTCCAACCGCAGCATGCCCCACCTTTAAAAAAACATGTATCGCCGAAAGCCGTTATGGCTCGTTCCATAATGAGGAGACGAGAATGCAAGAGATTAACAAGGACAGTCCGTCGGCGGAATGGATCAGCGCCATCCGCCGGCGCTTCACCGTCGAGAAGGAAATCGACCACATCCTGACCCGCAAGCTTGAACGGCGCAGCGGGCCGGGTTATTCACCCATAACGCTCGCGTCGCTGGTGCAGAGTGTCGAGTCGTTGCTCCGCACCGAAATCGGCGATACCTTCGAAATCAAGGATACGCGCTGGTTATCCGGTGGCGCCTCGAAATTGCAAATGGCGTTCACGCTTGAATGGAATCGTCCCGGAGCAGGCTTTGAAAAAACCGCGATGGTGCTGCGCATGGAACCGGCCGAGTCGATCGTCGAAACCAGCCGCCTGCGCGAGTTTCAGTTGCTCAAGGCGTGCGAAGCCGTGGTACCCGTCCCATCTGTTTTCTGGTGCGACGCGCAAGCAAGGCATTTGCCCTATCCGGCACTGATCTATGGTTTTGCGCCCGGCGTGACCAAGCCTTCCAATGCCAGCAGCGGCGTTTCCGGCCTGGCAACCCACCTGCCCGAACTGGTGCGCAACCGCCTCGCGCCGCAATTCGTCGCCAACCTCGCAGCAATCCATCTTCATGACTATCGCAATGCGGACCTTAGTGCGTTCGACGTGCCACGCATCGGCACGACGCAGTGTGCCGAGTGGGGCATCGACCATTGGGACCGGATCTGGGAAGAAGACAGCGATGAGGATATTCCGCTGATGCGGGTCGTCTCCGCGTGGCTGCGCCGCAATATGCCTGTTCTGGATCGCGCATCCATTGTGCACTCGGACTACCGCACGGGCAATTTCCTGTTCACCGAGCATGACCTCAAGATTTCCGCCTGGCTGGATTGGGAACTCGGGCGCATTGGCGATCGACATCAGGACCTGGCGTGGACGACAAATCGTGCGTTCGGCCACCTCGATCAGGATGGCAAAATCTTTCTTGTTTGCGGACTCATGCCGGAAGCGCAATTTTTTGAACAATACGAGAAGGCATCGGGGATGTCGGTGTCCGCCAGGACTGTGCATTGGTACAAGATTTACAACAGTTACAGCATCGCTGTCCTTACGCTTGCCACCGGCTACCGGATCGCGCGTAATGGCAAGACGCACCAGGATGTGCTGGTGACCTGGCTGATAGGAATCGGGTACATGATTCTCGAGGAAGTGCGAACCCTGATAGCGATGGAGAACTGATATGCAGATGCGGCCAGAAGTACAGATCGCCAGCGTGATCAAGGCGATGACGGATGTGGTAATCCCGGCGATCGATCCTGCCAACAGGCTTGCGATCGAACAATCCCAACTGATCATCGGGCTGTTGAGTCTGTTGAATACCCAGTTGCCCCTGCAGTTCCGCTTTGATCGCGATGAACTTGGCCGGCTGCTTGCGAATGCGGAAACCCTGAAGGCAACTCCCGCAAACGATCCAGGCACCAGGGCGGCATTGGACAAACTCGCCGTCATCAGTGCCGCCGCCTGCACCGTACTGGATCGATGTACGCTCGATCCTGTGCTACTCACGCAGAGCGTCCGCGACATGCGCGTGGCCATGGGATCAGTCGTGGTCGCGGCGGCTGGCACCGCCGATCTCGACACGCAGTTGCGCGTGGAAAAAATTGTTCTCAACATGTCAAAGGACCAACTCCTGCGCGACCGCTCGCTGATGAAGATGCAGGGGTGGGAGGCGGATCCGGCTGCGCTGCCGGATATCGAAGACCTATTGGCGCAACACTGACATTCAACCATCTTCAGGCAGCGTCGGCCGGCACGTTCATTTTCGACCGGCACGGCGAGGGGCCAGAAGACGACTTCCCCCTTCATCCTAAGATGAGCGACGTTGATGACAATCTCCCCATCGGGGCTTGAAGGCGCACCCAATTTTCGCGACCTCGGTGGCTTTCGTGCTGCCGGCGGCTCTCGCGTTCGACCGGGGCGGCTGTTCCGCTCCGAGTCGCTTGAGCGGCTGACGGATGCCGATCTCGCGCAGGTCGCGAGCCTCGACATTGCGCTGGCGTACGATTTGCGAAATGCTGACGAACGAACACGCGCATCGAATCGATGCCCACCTGGCAAGACACCTGAAACCGTGGCCGGGATTGATTCGCTCGAGTTTGAGGCAGTCAGCGTATTCGGCTGGCGCGAGCGCATCGCCGATCCGACGTTTGATGCAGCGGCCGCTTGCCACTGGATGCAGGATGCTTACGCCAAAATGCCAGGATTGTTTGCCGGGGTTCTCGTCTCGGTATTTGACCGTCTTGGCGCGCCCTCCGCGCCCGCGACCTTGATCCACTGCACTGCCGGCAAGGACCGGACTGGATTTACCAGTGCCATGGTGTTGCTGGCACTGGGCGTTTCCCGTGATGAGGTGTTCGAAGACTACCTCTTGACCCGCAATCGGCGATCTCCCGAAGCATTGTTGCGCACATTGTTGGGCCCAGACCTCACCCGACAGTCGCCAACCACCAGCGCCGCCATGCTCACCATTGCGGATGTCCGCGAAGAGTATCTTGGGGCCGCCCTGCACGCCATCGAACGCGATTTTGGCAGTATGGAGGCCTATCTCGCACTAGCGTGTGGACTGGATTCTACGCGGTCAAGACGCTTGCGTTTGCAGTTGCTGGAATAAGAGCCAGGACATGCCCCGCATGATTCGCCGCATGAATGTCTCAACGTCACAGACGGTGAAAGTCATTCAGTCCGATCCAGTAAACGCCCAGCAGGGCGACAGAAATCACTAGAAGCCATCCTTCAAGAATACCCCGCCAGACGGGTGGGGCGTGTCTGAGTTCCATGAAATCGAGAACGACGAGTCGCCCCTTGAGATAGGCGATCGCCAGAGTGCCCGCACCAGCGGCGAGTCCCACAACGCCGTCGGCACGGAGCCAGAACGTCACGCTGGTTGCGATGATCAGCACTATCCAGGTTCGGTGAAGCGGTTCTCGCAGCAGTCGGAGCATGGCCGGTTACCTCAACAGATAGAGCAGAGGGAAAAGGAAAATCCAGAGCAGATCGACCATGTGCCAGTATGACGCGCCGGTCTCCAGTCCCTTGGTGTTCCGCGCATGGTAGACGCCTTCTTTCGCTTTCATCCACATGACAATCAGGATGATCGTCCCGCCGATGACGTGTAGCAGGTGAATCACCGTCAGGCAGAAATAGAACATGTAGAACGTGTTGGTCGTCATTGTGACGCCGGCGTTGAACTTGGCCGAATACTCGACGTACTTCACCAACATGAAGGCGAAACTTAGCGTTATCCCGACACCGAGATATAGCGATACTTTGGACCGCCTGTTCCTGCGTGCTGCGTGCACGGATAACGCCACAGCCCAGGAACTTGTCACTAAAAAAAACGTGTTGGCGACACCCAAATTCCGATTCAGCGTGAGTTGCGAGGCGTTAAACATCTCGACTTCGAAGAACCGATTCATGATGTAAATGGCGAAGAAGACGCCGAACATAAGAAGCTCGGCAATGATGAAGACCCAGACATCCTTGTCTCCCGGCAGGTGGCGCGCTATGGGGCTTGTGCCAACCGCCGGGGGTGCTGTACCGACCGCCATGAGTCAACGCTCCATGAACAGGCGACGGTTGCCACGCGGATGGCACCTCCGTCGAAAAGATGGGTAGGTAAAACCAGGCACTCCTCCGATCTCGGAACGGCCGAGGTCGGAGGAGATCAGCTTGGACGCCGAATGCGAAACTTCAACTGCCCGTACGGTGCGCGAAGCCGCCAGCTGTTTCCGGAATATCGGAAACAGCCATACGACGGCGAATCTCTTTGATCATGTAGATGCTTGCCGTAATGTACCAACACAGCCAACAAAAATACGGAAAGTAGTAGCTCAGTACACCGCTCCATGCGAAAGGCCCCGTCTGTAGCACGCCAGTCAGGCTTGCCGGGAAGAAGCTGATGCCGCACCAGATTGTCAGGAAGCAGACCCATCGGGGGAACAGCGGAATCTTGCTCTTGTCGGCCAGTCCGACCAGCGCTGCTGCCACCATTTGTAGCGTCGTGCAGGCGTACTGGAGATCGATGCACAGCCAGCCCAGATCGGTGAGCAGTTGAATAGACGCCGGATCCCGTTCGGGTCGGAAAGCAGCGACGGCCCAGAACATGACACTGAAAGAGACCACCATCACTGTTAACCCGCCGCCTAGCAATTGAAGAAAGCTAAGAACCGGGAACTTCCCTTCGATCCGCGCCATTTGTGCGGTGAGTACCGCGGTCCACGGCATGTATAAGACCACCGTGATCATCGAAACGATGAAGCCAAGACGAATTTGACCGAGGTTGGCGAGATAACGCGCTGCCAGGTCCGAGGCGCTCAGCGCTGGCGACGGGTTAGGCAGGTTGTGCCCCAAGACCCCCCAAAAAAAAACGAATGTCACGAGAAAAGCGGGACCGCACCATGCGCTGATGAGCTGATACTTGAGACTCGTTCTGTCATCCATACTCGCTTCTCCTCACGTTGTGTCGATGGCCTCGACGTTGCAGTTCGATCTCGGGACTTCCGCGCGTCTTTAAGCGCAATGATTCGAATCAGACGGACCGTGATCGTCTCGGACGCGGGGAAGCGCCGGCAGTGTCTCCGCCATGGGTGGCGTGCTCCGTTCTATCGACAAGCGCCGCTCGATTCAGGCAAACTAGTACGCAATATGTATAGTGTACATGCGTACTATAGTAGCGGTTGAAAACGTTCTTTGCAAGCGGGACGGCCTGATTGTTACCCCTCGGCGATGGCCAGCCCTCGGCGGGAGTGCGCATTGACCACCAGCACCAGTATTGCGGCCTTAGGCTGGAAGTTCAGCAACGAGGAGAACGAGCTGACCGCGAACCAACTGCCCCCGTAACCGCAGGATGGCGAGGTTCGCTGAGAGTTTCATCTTCCAGGAGGCGATGGGTAGACACGACTAGAAAGGAAGAGCGAATCGTTGAAGATGCCGAACTTTTGGTGGGGGAGGTTCGGTCTTGCTGGCTATAGGCTTAGTGGTATGGATGTCCAGTTGCGCGTTGCCGTAGACCGAAGGAAATCTGTCAACCCTCTGCATAGCACCGGCGGGGCAATCCGTGTTCAGGTTGACATTTTTACGTACGTACCAAGCGGAGCAAAAGTGTCAATTCGCATATATACGTATTAAATTCGTCAATTCGCCTCCTACACTTCGAATCCCGTCTTGAAGGCGTGGATCTCATGGAATTGTCCTTGCCGCTGGTCAAGCCCATCGCGCTCGTGCGACCACGAGGCGCGCATCGGTTCGAAGCATTCAGCGCCAAGCTGCAGCGCCGGGTTACGTTCTGTCGACATTCCCTGCTTGAGTTGTGGGTGCTGTTAGAGACGGATCCGGCGGTGGTCGCTTTCTGCGAGCGTCCCGGTTACATACAGATGGAAGGGCGCCCACGGCTCGCGGATTTTCTGGTTCGTTACGTTGACCATGATGAATTTGCAGTCCTAACAGGCTGTGATGCTGACAGTAGCTTGCGCGAGGCGATGAGTTCCCAACGTTCAATCGATGGCAACGCGTTAGCCATCCGTCGAGTCGGCCCGGCTGAGCTTGCCGCCGGACGGGTCTGGATTGAGAACTGGCAGCGCATGTTGCCCTATGTTGTCGCCAACCATGGCCTTATCTCACCGACGCTGTCGGAGGCGATCGTGCGGTTCGTTGCTGTGCCTCAGAGACTACTTGCCATCGAGCGTGAGTTTTCGACCGGCGATCCGGTTCTGTGCCGTGCGGCGTTGTTTGGCTTGTTGTACAGCGGGCGAGTCAAGGCACCGGAGCTTCACACCCAGCCATTGTCTCTGTTGTCGTCATTTGTAGAGGCGGAGGCAGGATCATGAACCACTGGAAGACCGAGTTGCAGGCGATCGACGTGAGCGTCTGGCCGACCGTTGCGCATACAGAACTCGACGAGGTCGCGCGGCGAGTTTTCGAAAAACGCAGGCAGGCCGTCGTGCGCTATGCCGCCGGAGAGTCGGTCAAATCGATCGAGCTATCAACAGGGGTGAACCGTCGTCAGCTGTACCGCTTGCTTGAACGCGCTACGTTGCCGCACCCGGATGGAAGACCGTATGGTTTCCGCGCTCTCGTGCGTTACACGCGCATCGCGGAATATACGCGGGTAAGAGCCGTGGAGACCGGTCGCGATTGCGGTGGCTATGGGGCAGCAGGAGCGCTATCGCTCCTGTTCGAGCAATACCCGGCCCTGACAGGCTGGCTGCTGCTGAAGCTCAAGCAACGCAAGGTACTGCTCGTAAAGATACATACGGACTCGGGGCTGCGAACCCGTCTAAGCGGTTTGCAAGCGTTGCACGATGAATTTCTCCGCCAATGTCGCACGGTCGGACTGACTGTCGGCGATTACCCATTCAACACCTCAGACAACGCGATCCGTTCCCTGTCGCGACGCGTGAAGGCAGAGTTGTTGCGTCGCTTCGACACAGCAGCGCGGTCGGCAGGCGCTTCGCATCTCAAGGGCTTGCCACGCCCGACCGACGCGGGTGTCACGGCAGCGAGCCGCCCGTATCAGGTGGTCGAATTCGACGGCCACCGGCTTGATATCCGACTTAAGGTGGTCACGCGTGACCCGCTTGGCTTTGAGCATGAGTTCGAGATCGACCGGGCGTGGCTCCTTGTCATCATCGATGTCTGCACACGCGCCGTGCTCGGATATCACATTGCAGTTGGGAAAGAATACAGCCGTTACGACGTCATCAAGACGATCGAGAAGGCTCTGGAGCCACATCGTGAGCGAAGTCTCACCATCGCTGGCCTGACATACGGGCCGCAGGACGGCTTTCCGTCGCAACGGCTACCGGAGCTGGCGTATGCCACCTGGGAATGGATGAAGCTCGACAACGGGAGGGCTAACCTCGCGAACGAGACGTTGACCGCGTTGTGTGAGTTTATCGGGTGTCTTGTTGACGCCGGACCAAAATACAGCCCGGACGAACGGCCTTACATCGAACGGTTCTTCGGCACGATCGCAAGTCGGCTGTCTTCCCGCCTGCCAGGCTACACAGGGTCCCACCCACGCGATCTGCGCAGAGCGCTGAGCGACCCCAAGGGTAACCTGCGGTTGTATGTCTCGTTCGACGAGCTTGAAGAGTTGGTCGAATATGCCATCGCGAGTTACAACGGTACGCCACACGGCGGCCTGAACAACGTCACGCCTCTTGAAGCGATCGGGTATTTCGTGCGCGGCAAGCAGACGCTGGTAACGTGGCTGGCCGAGCATCACCGTCGCACCCTTTGCCTGATGCAGTCGGCGCGGCGGTGTCGCGTTCGGGCGTATCTCGACCAGGGCGTGCGTCCTCACATCAATCTGCATGGTGCCCGCTACACCAACCGCGTGCTCGCCACAAGCACGCACCTCATCGGCCAGCAGTTGCTCGTCTATATGAACACGGACGATCTGCGCTGCGTCCGGGCATTTCTGTCCGATGGCGCTGAACTGGGCGTGCTTGACGTGCTAGGGTCATGGTGTCTGATTCCGCACAACCTCAAGCTACGCCAGCAAATCCTGAAGCAGGCAGGCGAACGCCGTCAACGTGGAGCGGGCGCGCCAGACCCGATCGAAGCCTATGTTAAGGAAAAGCTGGCAGGTGCAAAGACAGCGCGGAAGGCGGCGACAGAACTTGCCAACGTCAACCGATTGATTGGGTCGGCGTCGACTGCGAAAACTCCACCGGGCCCGGCGCGCCAGCCTGAAACAGTAGTCGCCCCTGCGCTGGAAGCCACGGCGACATCCGCCGCCCCGACCGACGGTGTCGTTGATCGTGCACAAGGCACCGCGGCCCGACCCCGCAAACTGTCAATCGGCACCGGTCAGGTATTTTAGTTCTGGACTTTGCTTTTGGGAGGTGAGTCATGTCGCTTCAGATACCGCGCCCGATCGACCAGTCGCTGCACCCGCTCGTGACTGGCAATTACCGTATCGCCACGCCCGCCATTGAGGCCTTCTATGAGCTGGTCATCCGCTGTCTGCGCTACCGGATCATGGGCGCTCTGATCTACGGCCCGTCCCGGATCGGCAAAACGCGCGCGATTGAATACGTTCGCCTGCTGTTAGCGCAGAACCATCCAAAGATGACGAGCTACCACGCGCAGTGCGAGCATAAACCGCGGCACGCAGAAGGGCCGTTCTTTGCAAACCTGCTTGAGGCCGTCGGCGACCCGGATCCCAACGCAGGTACAAATCCATCAAAACGCATGCGCTTGTCGCTGAGGATACGGGAGGCAGCGGCGCGCGCTGGCAGCGGAACGGTGCTCCTGTTCTGCGACGAGGCCCAGCGCTACAACGAAAACGAGTACGAGTGGTTGCGAGATGTTCACGACGCGCTCGACCGGCAGCAGATCAAACTGTTCACGTTCCTCGTCGGCCAGCAGGAACTCCTCGCGCAGAAAACCGGGCTGCAGATCGCAGCCAAAACCCAGATCGTTGCGCGCCTGATGGTCGAGGAGCTGTCATTCCACGGTATCCGCAACGCCGGGGATGTCGCGACGTGCCTGAACGGATACGACCAGACCGCCTACCCTGAAGCAAGCGAGTGGAGCTTCACACGGTTCTATATTCCACAGGCGTTCGACGCCGGGTATCGTCTTGTCAGTGATGCCGACACGCTTTGGCGGACGTTCGAAGCGGCGCACCACAAGGCAAGTCTGCCTGGGCGCCTGGAGATTCCGATGGAGTCGTTCGCACGCGTCGTTGAGATCGTCCTGAAAGAAAGCGAACTCAAGGACGGGCTCGGCTATTGTCCGGAACCCGCTTTGTGGGCCTACGCGGTACATCACTGCGGCTATGTTCAATCACGCCATGCAACCGGTCGCGTCCTCATCGCCGCCGCGTAGCGTTGCGGAGCTAACGCGGCTGAGTTTTCCAATTCTCACGCTTGAGGAGCGCTCGCTAACGCCCGCGCTCGGGTACGTTCTCAACAAGAAATGGCTCGAGCCGTACGAGTCCATAGTTTCGATCTTGTGGAAGTTCAAGACGGCCAACGCGCTTCCCGGGTACGCTCTCGCACGACTGCTGGGGCCGCGTGTGGATCCGTACGAAGGGGTGGCGCCGCAACTGGAAGCGATCGAGCTTGAGCGCTTACGCAGCACCCTTGATCTGCCGGTGAAAGCCCTGCGTGCTGCGCTCCTGCCGGCACTTCAGCATCGGCCTTGTAGCGAGTCATTCCGCTACGGCCGCCGATGCATCGCTTGTGGGTACCACAGCGCGCTCTACCAGATTGAAAGGGTTATCGTTTGCCCCGCACATTCGTTGCCTCTCGAGGTAGCTTGCCGGAGGTGCGGGTATGAAGCGCCGTATCTACTAAACGTGCGCCTGCTCGAGACACCTTATCGCTGTGCAGAGTGCGGAGCACGGTACGGCAGTAAGAAATGGTCACCGGACAGGATACAACCGTTGTCGGGGGAGCATCGACGGGCGATCACGCGGGTCTATATCGAGCGGGGGTTACTGTAGGGCGGCCGAAGCGAGCTTTGACGCGTCGCTTGGGTCGAGGGCCATGGTGACGCCCGAGGAAATTTCGGTTGTCTGCGCGCTCGCCGCAGTCGCCGCCGCCGCCAGTTCGCTTGCTGGCGCGCACCAACAAAACGATCAGATTGCTGTCAGCACTGTAATTTAGGCCGATTGACACAATTACTGCCGAAACGGTGACACTTTTGCGTCGGTCTACGACACCAGCATGAGTTGTGCTGGCGATCCGGAGCGTCTCTCGGACGATGTCGTTGCCGAGAGAGCTGCGCGCCTGTGTGCAATCGCCGAAGCAACTGCCGGGCGAGAAGGTAAAAAGGAAAAACCGGTGTATATCATTGGCACGGAGGTTCCGGTTCCGGGTGGCGCGGCCGAAGAACTCGATACCGTCGACGTAACCAATCCGGATGCCGCGCTGGATACCGTCGCGGTGCACCGCAGCGCGTGGCGCGATCGTGGCCTTGACGCTGCGTGGCAACGTGTGATCGCCCTCGTCGTTCAACCCGGCGTTGAGTTCGATCATACGAAGGTCGTGGATTACAAGCCTGAGCTTGCCACGAAACTTTCCAGTGTTCTTGAACAGTTGCCCGGCATGGTCTTCGAAGCTCACTCCACTGACTATCAGAAGCCGGAGTCCCTCGCCGCGCTGGTACGGGATGGCTTTGCAATTCCGAAAGTTGGCCCTGGCGTCACCTTTGCCCTGCGCGAAGCTATTTACGCACTTTCCGATATCGAAGTCGAACTCGTTGCCCCAGTGGCAAGGTCGAACCTGCGCGAGATAGTCGAGAGGGTCATGCTTTCCAAACCAGGTAACTGGGAGAAGTATTACCACGGTGAAGAGCAGGAAAAGCGGCTGCTGAGAACTTACAGCTATAGCGACCGGGTCAGATATTACTGGGCGGACCCGGAGATCGACACTGCGGCTCAGAAGCTGATCAGCAATCTGACCGACGTCACGATTTCCGAGAATCTGCTCAGCCGCTACCTGCCGGAACAATACTGGCAATTCCGGCGGGGGCTGATCGATGCGTCTCCGTTGAGCCTCATTCAGAGCAAGATTCGCGAAGTCATTGGCGCGTACGCCGCCGCGTGCACAGCATGAAACGCATCTCGCGCAGACCAGACCGAATGCCTGGGGCGTGGCGAGAGAACTCAGAAACCGTATGCGGCCGGAACGTGTCGATCCACCGCTTTGGCGGCATGCAAGCTTGTGCAATTGAAAAATTCGGCAACAAACGATCAAGGAAACCATCGTGGCTACCCACTCAAATACCGCCTACGATTTCTCAGATACCGTCGTCGTTATTACCGGCGCCGCAGCTGGCATCGGCCACAAGACAGCTGAGATGTTTGCGCAAGCAGGCGCCACTTTGGCGCTTATGGATATCTCTCCATCGATTGGGGCGGTCGCTTCCTCGTTTGGTCCGAAGCATCATGGCTGGACCGTTGACATTACCGACGCCGAACTGGTTGCCAGCGTTGCTTTGGAGGTCAAGGAGCGGTTCGGCCGCGTGGACGTACTGGTCAACAACGCGGGTATCGGACCGCTCGCTCCTGCGGAGAACTTTCCTCTGGCGACTTGGGACAAGACGATTGCCGTCAATCTGACTGGCGCGTTTCTCGTCGCGCGCGCGTTTGCGTCCGATATGCTCGCGAGAAAACGAGGACGAGTCATCAATCTGGCATCCCAGGCCGCCGTGATCGGGATCGAGGGTCACCTGGCCTACTGCGCGAGCAAGGCCGGAATCATCGGAATGACAAATTGCATGGCGCTTGAATGGGCACCGGGGGGCGTAACAGTCAACGCCATTTCACCTACGGTGGTGGAGACCGAACTGGGATTGAGCGGCTGGGCCGGAGAAACAGGCGAGCGGGCCCGAGCCACGATCCCGACACGCCGATTTGCGAAGCCCGCCGAAATTGCCGCTGCAATCATGTACCTGGCCAGCGCGGAGGCGGCCATGATCAACGGTGCGAATTTGATGATCGACGGCGGATACACCATTACTTGAGCACGGTGGATGAGCGCTGAGAAAGAGGGATGGGATTTGTTCTTTGGTATTTACATGGCGACTATTTAGTAATGCACATTTAAAGTTTCGTGGCTATTTGACAAAAAGACTGTTGGATTGAAAAGGTAAGTGTCTTGGCTCTTTCTCGTTAGTCTTGTTAGTTGATAGCGCGATATTCGGGTTCGCTCGGAGAGCATTGTGCGAAGCCCATGTCCAATGGAAACTAAGGAGACAGGAACGAATGCGAAATTTCACTTTAATCGGCGAATCTTGCGTACGCTATTCCGGCGCTTCACGGCGATTGCCGCAGTGTGCGGCGTCCTGGGCGCAAGTGGCGCCGCCAATGCAGTCACGGTGACGATCGGGGTGCCCAACAACAACGATCGGATCGAGCTGAAAAAGCTGTCGACGTCATTCGAGAAGGCGAATCCAGATATCAAACTTAACTGGGTGGTTCTGGAGGAAAACGTCCTGCGGCAGAGGTTGACAACGGACATCACGACCAACGGTGGTCAGTTCGACGTGCTGATGATCGGATTGTACGAGGCACCGTTATGGGCAAAGCGCGGGTGGCTGGTTCCGATGAATAACCTGCCGGCGGACTATGCTGTCAATGACCTGTTCAAGAGCGTACGCGACGGCTTGTCGTATGACGGCAAGCTGTTTGCGCTGCCTTTCAATGCAGAAAGTTCCATGACGTTTTACCGCAAGGACCTGTTCGCGGCAAAGGGTTTGACGATGCCGGCGCAGCCGACCTACGGACAAATCGCGGCACTGGCCGATAAGCTGACGGACCGGAGCAACGGCGTCTACGGCATTTGCTTGCGCGGCAAGGCCGGCTGGGGGGAAAGCATGGCCTACGTCGGGACCCTCGTCAACACGTTCGGTGGCCGCTGGTTCGACGAGAAATGGCAGGCTCAAATAACGTCGCCTGAGTGGAAGAGTGCGATCGACTTTTACGTCAACCTGATGAAGAAGAACGGCCCTCCTGGCGCGAGCTCGAATGGCTTCAATGAAAATCTCTCGCTGATGTCAAGCGGCAAGTGCGCTATATGGATCGATGCGACATCGGCTGCGGGTATTCTCTATAACCCCAAGGAATCTTCCATCGCCGATAAGGTCGGGTTTGCGGCGGCACCTGTTCAGGCTACGCCCAATGGCGCGCATTGGCTGTGGTCGTGGGCGCTGGCGGTTCCGAAGACATCGCGATCGCAGGATGCCGCAAAGCGGTTTATCGAGTGGGCGACCTCGAAGGAATACATCAAGATGGTCGGGGCCGATATTGGTTGGGCGTCGCTGCCGCCCGGCACCCGGCTCTCGACTTATCAAATCCCCGAATACCAGAAGGCGGCTCCGTTCTCGGAGTTCGTTCGCAACGCGATCGAGACCGCCGATCCCACCCATCCGACGGCGAAGTCCGTTCCTTATACAGGTGTCCAGTTCGTAAGCATTCCTAAATTCAAGGCGTTCGGCACGGCCGTCGGCCAGGCCATTTCCGGCACGCTTGCTGGACAGACGAGCGTCGATCAGGCACTCGCGGCAGGCAATGCGGCAGCCGATCGCGAAGTGCGTCAGGCTGGCTACCAGAAGTAATGCCGGAATGTTCTGGAAATGCGGGGCGCTGGCAACGGCCAGTGCCGCCGCGAACTCCCAGATGAGACGATCATGCAGCAAGTTGCTTCTTCCGCTGAACTGCCTGTCGCACAAGCTGGTGGGCTGGACCAGAAAGGTTCATCATCCGCCCGCTGGCTGGTATCGCCCTCGGTCTCAGTACTGGTGATTACCGTGGTCGTCGGCGCCGCGACGCGGCGGGAAATCCTCTATCAGGACAGGCTCGGGTCGTTGGTTTCATGGCCGGGATTATCTCGCGTCCCCGGCAAGCAGCCCGCGAGTTGACAGTACCTAGGCGGGATGCGGCGGGTTGCACTTAACTCGCTGTCGGTTGTTGCACACCTGAACTAAAGTCACAGCAACGCCGTGCAATGTCGGCGACCATGTGCCCCAGCGCGGAATGAGATTGCTTCAAGAAAATCGCGTCGTAGCGAACCATCGGTGCAGGAGGGTTGGTCATCACGATCTGCATCAGCCGGTTCTGAATTTGCTGCCTGAAAAGGTCGACCGGCAGCAAGCTCACGCCAACCCCGGCCGCCACGAGGCCGCCCACTACCACCGCATTGTTGCCGCCGCAAATACGCTCAGGCTCGACGCCCGCACTTTCGAAGCTCCTGGAACTCAGGATCGTGATGATGGATGCCGGAATCTGCTCGATGACCGGAACAGTGCCCAGTTCGTGCAGCGACACTGTGCGCTCGCTGTCGAACGCACCGGGACGGCAGAACCACGCGAAGCGGGCACTCCCGAGCATCACGCGCTCGACTGATGCGGGCAGCTCTGCGTCGGGCAAAATCGCGAAGTCGAGGCGTCCATCGATCACCCGCTCTTGCAGCGGCCCGGACATGTCGACATGGGGTTGCAGGATGAGATTTGGAAAGAGCTCGCGCATCTGCTGGAGGAACGCTGGGAACCACGTCAACGCAACCAGTTCGGTCAGGCCGATGTGTAGCACGCGGGCCATATGCCGGTCGGCGTCCTGATAGGCTTCCAGTCGCCCAATGCTGTCCAGCAAGCCTTCGCACAGCGTGAACATCTCGTGTCCTTTCGCGGACAACCTTGCTTTCTTGCCGCTCCCTTCGAACAAACGTGCTGCGGACTTCGCTTCGACATCCTGCAGGCGCTTGGTCGCTGCGGACTGCGTGATATGGAGCTTGTCGGCCGCCCGCTGAACGGTGCCGAGCTTCGCTACCCAGTAGAACGTCTCGATCTGCTTGACGGTCAGCATCGTTATTCAGCCTCGTTGACGAGCGATTCGCGTGCGCGTGCGTCCTGATAGCGCATTCCATAATCACACATCACGCGCGCGAGGGTAATGACCTTGCGGTGGAACGGTGTCAACGCGTCTTGCCGCGCGACGGCGACATAGCGCACCGGTGGCATCACCGGTGTCACATGGACGGCACGCAACAGACCCAGCGTCACGAGTTCACCGGAGATGGCGTCTGGCAGACAGGCGATACCCAAACCTGCGCTCGCCATGCCGCCAAGCGCCGCGAAGTTGTTGCAGGTCAGGATGCTGCGCGGTTGCACACCGTTGCGCTCGAGCCATTTGCTCATGACATGTCCCACCGCCGAGTCGGCAGACTGCGACAGCAGCGTCAACTGGCCGAGTTCCGATACGGCGAGCCTGCGCCGCTTGAGGCTGAACGTGGGACTGCAGAACCAGCCGTTACGCACGTTGGCGAGCGGGAACCTCACCATGTCCGCCCAGCGTGGCGTGTCGGGCACGATGGCCAGATCCAGCTGCGCCAGTTTGAGCTTTTCGTAGAGTTCCACAGCGACGCCACCCACCTCCAGTTCGACATCCACCAGCGGATAGGTAGAACGCAGTGCATCGATGAAGCCAGGCAACCAGGTCAGCGCGGCGAGCTCAGTCACGCCCAGCCTTAACGAGCGCCGCAATACTTTCTCGCTCGCATACTGACTCAACAGGGCATCACGTTGCTGAAGAATCGTGCGCGCCTGCGAGAGTATCTCGAGACCGTCGACGGTCAGCCGTGCCGATCGCGAACCACGGTCGAATAGCGGCTTCGGGAACCGGCTCTCCAGCTCGCGAACGTGGCGCGACACACCGGACTGAACGCTGCCGAGCTTGCGCCCGGCCGCCTCGAATGAGCCCATATCCGCGATTGCAACCAGTGCTTCGAGTTGCAGGAAAGTGATCTGGTGTGCCACGTGGCCCCTCTTAAATTGATCTCATTTTGGAATGGATAAGTATGCACAAATATCTCTTTATTTGGGATTTTGTTCGGCCAAGAATACATTCTCCAAGTCCCCTTCTATGCAGATCGAGCACATCAACAGCTCGCGGTTGCGCTTTGAAGCACCTGTCTACGGAGATCGCATGAAATCGTCTAACAAACTAGCCGCGGCATTGCTTGGCCTCACCCTGACCCTGCTTACGGGTACAGCACAGGCAGACCAGCTTGCAGACATCAAGGCGCGCGGAACGCTGGTATGCGGGGTACTGGCCAACTTCGAGCCATTCGGCTTTCAGGATCCGGCGTCTCGGGAGATCGTTGGTTACGACGTCGACTACTGCAAGGGCGTCGCGAAGGCTTTGGGCGTCAAGCCGCAGTTGCAGGTGGTGTCGATGGAGGCCCGCATTCCGGAACTGCTGCAAGGCCGTGTCGATGTACTCGCCGCGGTGCTCGGCTACTCCCCGGCGCGCGCCGAACAACTCACATTCACGCATCAGTACTACGTCGCCAAGCAGGTCATTGCCGTGAAGACAGGTGGCCCGTTCAAAGCGCGGGACGATCTCGACGGCAAGCGGGTCAGTACGATCAAAGGCTCCAGCAATATCGCCATCATGGGGCGGGTCATGCCGAGCGTGCAGCTCGTCAGCTATGACGACTCGCCGTCGGCTTTCCTGGCCATGGTGCAGGGCAAGGTCAATGGCTTTGTCGTCTCCGAACCCATCATGCATCGCTTTGCCGCGAAACTCGGTCACGACACCAATGTAGAGGCGCTGTCGCCGCCGGTGGGTCTCGAATACTGGGGACTCGGTATCAAGAAGGGCGAGCCAGCATTGCTCGACGCGGTGAACAACGCGCTGGACGGAATGGAAAAATCAGGCGAAGCACAGCAGATTTTCGATAAATGGCTTGGCCCCAACACGATCTATCAGCTGCATCGCGATTTCAGGATCGGGTCGATCAAAGGCTGACCTCCATGTCGTCCTGTGTAATGAGGATTACTCATGTTAGCGCATCTCAACTTCTCGAGCATCTTCACAGATCAGAATCTGAAGCACCTCATGTGGGGATTGCAGTACACCGTGTTGCTCACACTGACGAGTTGGCTGCTCGCGGTCGCGCTCGGCACGGTGCTGGCGACGCTGCGCGCGATAGGTAACCCGTTTATCGAGCGGGTCGTCGCCGGCTACGTTGCCTACCATCAGAACGTGCCGATGCTTGCGCAACTGTTCCTCTGGTATTTCGGGTTTCCAACGTTGCTTCCGGAAATCGCGCAAGGATGGATTAACGCCCATGGGGGCGAATTCATCTTCGCGTCGATTGCCATTGGCCTGTGCATGGCGGCGTACTACTCGGAGGATATTAGAAGTGGCCTGCGGGCAGTACCGGCTGGTCAACTTGAGGCTGCCCGCTCGCTGGGTTTGACCTTTCCGAAGTCGATGCGTTACGTGATCCTGCCGCAAGGTTTTCGCATCGCCATGCCGCCGTTCATCAATCATACGGTGGTGCTCTTCAAGAATACGAGTCTGGCGATGGCGATTGGGGTTGCGGAGTTGACATACACGGTACGCGACATCGAGAACCAGACGTTTCAAACCTTTGAGATCTATCTCGTTGGAACGGTCATCTACCTGGCCATTTCATTGGGTCTGATGGGCGTGGGCGCGGCGGTCACGCGCCGCACCCGTATCTTGGCGAAATAAGCGATGCTCGACATACTCATCCACAACGCGCATTTCCTGCTGCTCGGGCAATATCCGAACGGCCCGGTCGGTGGTCTCGCGCTCACGCTGATTCTCGCACTGCTCGGTCTCGCTTTTGCCTTTCCGCTTGGCCTGCTGTTGGCGTTATGCCGGGTCTCGCCCTACAGGGTGTTGAGCGTGCCATCGACGGTGCTCGTCTATATCGTGCGCGGTGTGCCGCTTGTAATGCTGGTGTTCTGGAGTTATTTCCTCGTGCCGGGTCTGATCGGCCATCTGGTGAGCGCATTTACGACCATGGTCGTCACGCTGGTGATCTATCAGGCGGCCTACCTGAGTGAGATTTTCCGGGCCGGCATCGAATCCTTGCCCAAAGGGCAGACCGAGTCCGCACGCTCGCTCGGGATGAGTTACGGCGCGACGATGCGTCACGTGATTCTGCCGCAAGCGCTGTACAACATGCTGCCGACTATTCTCAGCCAATGCGTATCGACGGTGAAGGACACATCGATAGGTTATGTGATCAGTGTCCAGGAACTGACGTTTTCGGCCCAGCAGATTAACGCCCAGCTTCTTACACAACCGTTTCATGTTTTCTTCATTCTCGCGCTGACCTACTTCGTGGTGTGCTACACGCTCACCCAATGCGCGCACGTCATGGAACGTCGCATCGCGCATCGGCGTGCCTCAGGAAAGATGCAAAAAGTCAGGAGCGTCATCAATGATTCAATTCTCCAAAGTTAATAAGTGGTACGGCGAGTATCAGGCGCTCGTCGACGTCACTGCAGAGGTGAAGCGAGGCGAGGTGGTGGTCGTGTGCGGCCCTTCCGGGTCGGGCAAGTCGACGCTGATCCGTACCGTCAACCGCCTCGAGGAGATTCAGGGGGGCGGGATCACGGTCGACGGAACCAGCGTCCATCAGGCTTCGTTGAACCTGAACCGGTTCCGCACCCGTATCGGCTTCGTGTTTCAGCAGTTCAATCTGTTTCCTCATTTGTCGGCGCTCGACAACGTGTGCCTCGCGCCGACGAAGGCGGCCGGAAAAAGCCGCGCGGAGGCGAAGCGGCAGGCATTGGCACTGCTCGATCGCGTGGGTTTGGCTAGCAAGGCGAACTCATATCCGCAGCAGTTGTCTGGAGGGCAGCAGCAACGCGTTGCGATCGCTCGCGCATTGGCAATGGAGCCGCCGGTGATGCTCTTCGACGAGCCGACGAGCGCGCTTGATCCTGAGATGGTTGGCGAGGTGCTCAGCGTCATGAAATCGCTTGCCAGAGATGGGATGACGATGATGTGCGTGACCCACGAGATGGGATTCGCGCGCGAGGTGAGCGACAGCGTCTGGTTCATGGATCGCGGCGCGATTCTCGAGGTGGCCGATCCGCAAACGTTCTTCCGGTCTCCACAGCACCCGCGTGCGCAGGCATTCCTGTCCGACTTGCGCCACTAGCCAACCGTCATCGATGCGAGTTCGTTCTCCGATGAGATTCATACACGCGAGGCGACGTCGATGCTCCCTGATTATTACTCTATGACAACAGACAACCCGTTCAATCCGGTTGCCGTGGATCTGGTGCCTGCGGTCTCAACGCCTTGCTTTGTGGTGATGGAGGACCGCGTCCTGCACAATCTGAAGGTCACTGCGCAAGCGTGCGGCGGCGTCGAGCGGCTAATGCCGCATGTGAAGACCCACCGCGCTGCGTGGCTTGTTGCATTGCTGCTGACCAATGGCGTCGACGCTTTCAAAGCCAGTACGCTCGCCGAGGTCGAAATGGTACTGGCTGCAGGTGCCACACGCGTCACCTGGGCGTTCCCGACCGTCAATCCACAGAACGTCGGCCGTTTTATCGAATTGGCGTCGGTGTTTCCGAAGGCCGAACTCACGACCCTCATCGATTCCCGCGAGGGACTGGACGTATGGACGCGGCTACTCGACGGCGCCCCGTCCTCCGTCCGCCTGCGTATCGATCTCGATCCCGGAATGGGGCGCACAGGCGTCGCGATGGACGAGGCAGCGCTCGAACTCGCGCGCGGGGTGGAGCGACTTGGTCGGCTTGCGGGGTGGCATGTTTACGACGGCCACATCCGGGGCGCGTATGACGAGCGCAAAGCCGAAGTGGAGAAACTTGCCGGTACGCTGGAGTTTCTGCAGTCTAGCCTGCGCGAAGACGGCATCGATGTCGACGTCGTCGGCGCATGCAGCTATACGTTCGACCTGTGGCCGCGCTCTGTGATGCAGTACGTGTCGCCGGGCACCTGGGTGTATTCGAACGCCCAGCACCTGAGGGAGCTATCGCATCACAACTGGGTTGCGGCCGGGTTTGTGTTGACAACGGTTGTTTCAACGCGCAATGGCACGTCGACATTGGACGCCGGCAGTAAGGCGATCTCACCGGACAAACCGCTGCGGCAGCGTTTTGACGGCGTCGGCGAGATCGTGATGATGAACGAAGAGCACACGGTAATCCGCAGCGACGCGCTTCACACCGGCGACAGGCTGTTACTGATCCCGGAGCACACGTGTACCACCGCCTACCTGTACAGCAATGCCCTGGTTCGATCTCTTGACGGACAGTGGGAATACCGCGATCAGCTCGGCAACGAACGTTCTGTTGTCGCGTTGACGCGGTAACTGCCAAAAGGCGAGTACATGCGGACCCTGTCCATACTCCTCCCAACTCGAGACCTCACACATGACCGAATCAAGCAAGCAACCGTCCACGGGCGGTCACTACAGTCTATGGCGCCGCGCAGGCGGACTGATTTTCGTGGCAGGTCAGGTTCCGCGAGATCCTGAGCGAAACATTATTGGCGACACGATCGAAGAGCAAACAACCGCGGTGCTCAACAATTTGCGTCTTGTCCTGGAAGACGCCGGCACTGATTTCAGCCGACTTGTTCGCGTCCAGGTGTATCTGTCGGACATTGGCGAATTCCAACGCTTTAACACCGTATACGCCCAGGTGATAGGCACTGCCGCTCCCGTACGAACCACTATCGGGTGCGCGTTGAATGGCGTGCGTATCGAAATTGATGCTGTTGCGGAACCCGGTGACGCACCGATCCGCCCAGCAGTAAATAGTTAACCAGTTTCTCACAGGGAAAGACGATGGACCTACAGTTAAAAGATAAGACCGCTCTCGTGCTTGGTGGTGGTGGCGGTCTTGGTGGCGTCATCTCGCGAACGCTTGCGGCCGAGGGCGTTCGCGTTGCCGTTGCCGACATTGATCTGGCGGCGGCCGAAAAGACCGCAAAGGCGGTGAGAGAGGCGGGCTCGCATGCTATTGCGCTTCAGTGGGATCTTGGAGATCTGTCTACCGTGGACAGTCATATCACCCGGATCGAGGACGAACTGGGGTCTATCGACATACTGGTGAACAATACCGGAGGCCCCCCTCCGACGCCGGCGCATGGACAGGATGCAGCACTGTGGCGCAAGCACTTCGAGAGCATGGTCTTGTCGGTGGTATCCATCACCGACCGGGTGCTTCCGGGAATGCGCGAACGTGGTTTCGGCAGGGTCATCACCAGCACCTCATCGGGTGTTGTCTCGCCCATACCGAACCTCGGGTTGTCAAACGCACTGCGCATGTCCCTTGTCGGCTGGTCGAAAACACTGGCGCGAGAAGTCGGTCGCGATGGCGTTACCTGCAACATCGTGCTGCCCGGACGTATTGCCACCGATCGCATACGCTTCCTTGACGAGGCCAAAGCCGGGCGCGAAGGACGATCAGTCGAGGACGTTGCAGCCGAGAGCACTGCGTCGATTCCGGTGGGGCGCTACGGCGAGCCGCAAGAGTACGCAGATGTGGTGACCTTCCTTGCGAGTCCTCGAGCTTCATACATTACTGGCTCAACAGTCCGGATCGACGGCGGCCTCATCGCCAGCATCTGATCACTTTTTCTTGGGAAGCGCCAAACCATGACCATCGACTCACTTCCGCTCGACGAAAAAATCGTTGCAACCCTCTCGGGCGTATCTACGGCCACGCTTACGACGGTCCTGCTCAAGCATGGTCTTCGCAACGTGTGGCTTCGCGGTACCCGACCGATAGCGGAAGGTCAGCCACGGCTCGTCGGCCGTGCATTCACCCTCCGTTTCGTGCCGGCCCGGGAAGACCTTGCGACCCCCGCTTCGTGGGGCTCGCCCATTTCAACCCGCGCGGCTATTGAAGCAATGCCACGTGGCTGTATTGCCGTAGTGGGCGCACTGGGCGTAACCGATGCGGGAATCTTCGGCGATATTCTCTGCGCACGGATGCACATGCGCGGAGTCGCAGCGCTTGTCACGGACGGCGTGGTTCGGGATATTGCGGGTGTGCTGAATACCGGCCTGCCAGTATGGTGTCAGGGTACCGCATCGCCACCCTCAGTGGCCGGCCTGACGTTTGTCGGCTGGCAGGAACCTATCGACTGTGGCGGCGTCGCGGTATTTCCAGACGACGTAATCGTGGTCGACCGGGATGGCGCTGTGCTTATTCCGGCCGCGCTTCTTGACGAGGTTGTTGCTGCGTCCGTCGAACAGGAGCGACTGGAAAACTGGATCATGAGCGAGGTCGAAAACGGCGCTGCGTTGCCAGGCCTCTATCCGCCGAATGAGGCAAACCGGGCGCGCTATGATGCGACGAATGTTTCATTGGGCGGTGCGTCGAAGGTCGGTGGGTAACTGCTGCTGCTCCGACCTACGTTCATTTGAACGGAGCCTTCAGCCGGTCGATCTCGGACCGCGTTTGCGGTCGCACGCCTCGCCACCGCGACATGTGCAGGGCGCCCCTCAACAGACTCCGTCGCACTAGGGAGGGGTGCAGAAGCCGCAAAAGAGTGTCCGCGTTCAACCAGTACCATCGCACACAAAGAATGATCACGTCACGGTCAAAGTGACGGCCGGCGAACAGCCCGTCCAAACTCTTCAGCCTGCTCATAGCGGCCCCTCAAATCGAGCAGCTCGACACTCTACCCGATTCGTTAATCGCTATTTGCACCACAGCCGTCGGGACCTCCCGGCGTGTACTGACGCTTGCGCGGGGGACAGATGAAGGGTCCTGTCACGTTGAAGAGGCGGTCTGGCGAGATAGCGACACGGCTACCGCTTTCCGGCGGCGATCATCAGATACGCGGTGCGCTGGTACTGTCGGTTCAACCTGAGCTTGCTTGATATCGAGGAGTTGCTGCTTGAGCGCGGCGTGAGGGTCACGTACGCTCCGGAGGAAGTCCCCTAGGGGGACGGACGCAAGTTTTATGGTTGAAAACTGTCAATATCGGAAGTTATTTGAGTAACAGACCCAGCGAACGGCCTCGGTTTTGATCGCTAAATTTGCCCAAAACGGAAGTTATTTGGTTAATTTTCCGGAAGCCAATTGAGTTCCTCTACAACTAGCGGGCCTTCGTCGATGTTGATGCATAAGGCACTGTGGCTCAGAAAGTATTCGACGGAGCTTGGGTGACATTGGTGAATTCGCGCCATGCGACGAACCGGGCCGCGAGGTGTTTGCGATAGAGAGGCGCGCAGCAGATGTCGTTTCAGTGCGAAGTGCTGCCGGATCGGACCGAAGCTCGACAGGAAGGCCTGCGTGCGCTTCGGGTCGCGAAAGCCTCGCATGCGTCGCTCGCGCTCCCGCGTGGGCTGATGGCTGTTCTCCGCACGGTTGTTGACACGGGTCGCAGCCTTGACGAACACGTGCTTCACGCCGACCAGCTCCGGGATGTCGGCTTTCGCCGCCGGATAGCTACGCAATTGATCGGTGACGATCTTGCGTGGCACCGGGTTCGAGCGCAGCACCCGCTTGAAGAAACGTTTGGCGGCGGCCTTGTCGCGCCGCGTTTGCAGCAGGATGTCGAGTTCGACGCCGTGCTCGTCGACTGCACGCCAAAGCAGGTACGGCTCGCCACGCAGGGTGACGAACATCTCGTCGAGGTGCCACGTGCTACCCGGCTTGCGGCGCGCCGCTTTCACCCGATTGGCAAAGCCCGCGCCGAACTTCTCGCACCAGCGGCGAATCGTCTCGTAGCTGACCGTCACGCCGCGCTCGAACAGCAACTCTTCAATGTCGCGCAAGCTGAGCTGGAACCGAAAGGCAGTATGACTTTGCGTGAGGCAAGGGCTGGCCCGCCGTGGGGAAACTGAACGCGGGTTAGCATTGCTGTCAGAGCCGCACGGGCGTGGACTGGGCCATGCCCCGGCGATTCCCTCCACGGAGG